>Ga0153956_1003142_pt1 | contig 11010 bp, 9 predicted proteins | sample TSFL040MetaG_FD_104704 | JGI IMG/M metagenome (GOLD analysis project Ga0153956, IMG submission 104704) | Attine ant fungus gardens microbial communities from Florida, USA - TSFL040 MetaG | ecosystem: Host-associated > Fungi > Mycelium > Unclassified | place: USA: Florida, Wekiwa Springs...
GTCGTTGATCTCCAGCCCGGTCTGGAACGGCACCATCAGGTCCTGCGGCTTGCCGTAGAAGCTGGCGGTATCGCCCTGGGCGAAGTTGCCGCCGGCCAGGGTGTAGAACTGCGGCGACGGCCGCCACGGCGCCAGCACGCCGACGATGCGCACCTCGGCATCGCGCACGCGCAGGCTCTGGCCGACGCTGTTCCTGCCGGCGAACAGTTTTTCGTTGAGGTCGTGGGAAATCACCGCCACCCGCGCGCGGCGCTCGTCGTCCTCGGCGGTCCAGGCATTGCCGTAGGCGAAGGGCACGGCGAACATCGGGAAGAAGTCGGCGTGCGTGGACAGCATCGTCGCCATCAGCGCTTGCTGCCCGGTTTCCGGCGACCGCAGCTTGACCTCGCTCTGGTTCACCACCGCCTGGCGGTCGCCGCGCTTGCTGCGCCACAGGTCCATGGCCGAGGTGTAGTCGAGCATGTCCGGCGGGTTGCGGCGGGCCTTGTCGGTGGAGAGCGCATCCACCTGTGGGTAGAACAGGTACTGGCTGCGGCCCGGCAACGGGTCGCCGGACAACAGCCGGGCCACGGTCAGGGTGGTCATCGCCGCGCCGATGCCCACGGCGATGGACAGCACCATCAATCCGGTGAGCACCGGCGTGCGCCGCAAGCTGCGCAGGCCCTGGCCGAAGTAGTACGGGAACAGCGACAGCATCGGTGTTCCTTCAGCCCTGCGCGAGCGTTTCGGTAGCGGCCGCGCCGCGCATGAGCGCCGGCTCGCGCAGCAGGTCGGTGGCCTGGCCGTCGACGATGTGCACGTTGCGCTGCGCGCGCGCGGCCAGTTCCGGGTCGTGGGTGACCATGACGATGGTGGTGCCCTGGCTGTTGATTTCCTCCAGCAGCTCCATCACGCCGCGGGCCATCTGCGTGTCCAGGTTGCCGGTCGGTTCGTCGGCCAGCAGCAGGCGCGGGCTGCCGGCCAGGGCGCGGGCGATGGCCGCGCGCTGCTGCTGGCCGCCGGACAGTTCGGCCGGGTAGTGCTTCATGCGCGAGCCCAGGCCGACGCTGGTCAGCGCCTTCTCGATCCGCTGGCGGCGCTCGGCCGCGTTCATGCCGCGGTAGCGCAGCGGCACGTCCACGTTGTCGAACAGGTTCAGGTCGGGGATCAGGTTGAAGCCCTGGAAGATGAAGCCGATCTTCTGGTTGCGCAGGCGCGAGCGGGCGTCGTCGCCGAGGTGGCTCACGTCCTGGCCGTCGAGCAGGTACTGGCCGCTGGTGAAGGTTTCCAGCAGGCCGGCGATGTTGAGGAAGGTGGTCTTGCCCGAGCCGGACGGGCCGGTGACGGCGACGAACTCGCCTTCGCGCACATGCAGGTCGAGCGAGCGCAGCGCATGGGTTTCAACCTGTTCGGTGCGGAAGACCTTGGAGACGGATTGCATCTGGAGCATGGGAAGCCTCGGGCTGGTGAATGCGGATGTGAAATAAGGAAGGGGACAGGGTTCAGTTGATCGAGACGCGCTCGGCGTCGCCGAACAGGTCGGTGCCGGAGACGACGACTTTCTCGCCCGGCTTCAGGCCGGAAACGATCTCGACTTCGCCCAGGCTGCTGACGCCGAACTGCACCGGGCGGCGTTCGGCGGTGCTGCCGTTGACCACCCAGGCGTAGCGGCCGCCGGACTGCTCGACGAACGGGCCGCGTTCGACCTTGACCACGTTCCTGCGGGTGTCCAGCAGGATGCGCGCACTCATGCGCTGGCTCTGGCGCAGGCCCGGCGGCTGCTTGTCGGAGAAGCGGATGCGGGCCACGACCTCGCCGTTGACCACTTCCGGCGACACCGCCGAAATCTCGCCGGGGAACGGCTCGCCCGAGCCGCTGGTGAGCTGGGCCGGCATGCCGATGGCCAGGTCGCGGGCGAAGCTTTCCGGCACCTTGATCTCCACCTCGAAGCGCGACAGGTCCACCACGCCCAGCACCGGCGCGTTGGCGGCGACCTGGGTGTGCTGGGTGGCCTGCACCTGGCCGACCTGGCCGTCGAACGGCGCGCGCAGGGTCAGCGCATCGACCTGGCGCTGCACTTCGTCCATCACCGCCTTCTGGCGTTCGGACAACAGGCGCTTGTTGCGCGCGTCCAGGTCGGCGCCCTGGCTCTGCAGGGTGGCGTCCTGGCGCGCGTGCTGCAGTTCGATCTCGGCCTTCTTCAGTTCGTCCTGGGCCTTGGCCAGGTCCACCTGCGGCACCGCGCCGCCGTCGTAGCCGCGCTGGTAGCGGTCCAGGTCGCGCTGCGCGGCGGTGCGCACCAGCCCGGCCTGGTCGGACATCTTGGCGCCGGTGGCGCGGGCCAGGGTGGCATCGAGCGCGGCGCGGCTGGCCTCGGCCTCCAGGCCGGCCAAGGTGGCCTGTTCCTGCGCCAGCTTGCTGCGCAGTTCCGGGCTGTCGATCACCGCCAGTTCCTGGCCCTGCCTGACCACGTCGCCGGCCACCACCTTCAGGGTCACGGTGCCGGCGGAAATGGCGTACAGCACCGGGCTGTTGGCGGCGATGACGCGGCCGTCGGCGGCGATGTCGCGCACCAGGTCGCCCTGGCCGACGGTGGCGATGCGCAGGCGCGCGCTGTCGAACGAGCGCGTGCCGCCGAGCCAGCCGCGGGCGACGAAGACGATCGCGGCCAGCACCACGACAACGGCGATGGCCGGCCACAGCCAGCGGCGCCAAAGCGGTTGCGGGCGCTGGGTGACGGTGTGGTCCTGGGCGGAGGTGTCGCGGATCATCTATCGGCTTCGCTGGGTGGGTCGGTATCGGCCAAGCAGGACCCGTGCCAAATTTCAACTATTTGAATTCAATGGAATATTTCAAGTTATGACGATTGTCCGGGTGTCCGCGGACACCTGCGCGGACAGTGTCCGCCGGCCCGATGTCCCGGTTTGTCCTGCCCGTGTCCGGATCGGTGGCTAGAATGTCCGCTCTTTATCGCTGGCGGATGGACTATGTGCGGCATCGTTGGGGCGATCGCGGATCGCGACGTGGTACCGGTACTGATCGAAGGACTGAAGCGGCTGGAATACCGCGGCTACGATTCCTCCGGCATCGCCGTGCTGGCCGGCGATGAGGTCCGCCGCGTGCGCCGCACCGGCCGCGTGGCGGAAATGGAAGGCGCCGCCGCCGCCGAGCATTTCGGCGGCAGCCTGGGCATCGGCCATACCCGCTGGGCCACCCACGGCGGGGTCACCGAATCCAACGCGCACCCGCACATCAGCCACGGCGTGGCGCTGGTGCACAACGGCATCATCGAGAACCACGAGGAACAGCGCGAGCGCCTGCGCGCGCTGGGCTACGTGTTCGAGTCGCAGACCGACACCGAGGTCATCGCCCACCTGGTCCACCACCACCTGCAGGCCGGCCACGACGACCTGCTCGGCGCCCTGCAGCGTGCGGTGAAGGAGTTGACCGGCGCCTACGCGCTGGCGGTGATCAGCCGCAAGGAGCCGCAGCGCATGGTGGTCGCGCGCATGGGCTGCCCGCTGCTGGTGGGCCTGGGCGAGGGCGAGAACTTCGTCGCCTCGGACGTGTCGGCGATCATCCAGGCCACGCGCCGGGTGATGTTCCTGGAAGAAGGCGACACCGCCGAACTGACCCGCGCCGGCGTGCGCGTGTTCGATGCCGGCAACGCCGCGGTGCAGCGCGAGGAGCGGCTGTCCGATGTGTCGCTGGCCTCGCTGGAGCTGGGCCCGTACCGGCACTTCATGCAGAAGGAAATCCACGAGCAGCCGCGTGCGCTGGGCGATACCGTCGAGGCGGCCATCGACGCCGGCGGCTTCCCGGCCACGCTGTTCGGCGCCAGCGCCGAGGCGGTGCTGCGCGACGTGCAGGGCGTGCAGATCCTGGCCTGCGGTACCAGCTACTACGCCGGCCTGACCGCGCGCTACTGGATCGAGGCCATCGCCGGCCTGCCGTGCAGCGTGGAAATCGCCAGCGAATACCGCTACCGCGCCGCGCATGCCAACCCGAAGCACCTGGTGGTGACCATCTCCCAGTCCGGCGAAACCCTGGACACGATGGAGGCGCTCAAATACGCCAAATCGCTGGGCCACCTGCATACGCTGTCGATCTGCAACGTGCCGGAGAGCGCCATCCCGCGCGCCAGCGAACTGGTCTGCTACACCCGCGCCGGCGCCGAGATCGGCGTGGCCTCGACCAAGGCCTTCACCACCCAGCTGGCGGCGCTGTTCCAGCTGGCGGTGGTGCTGGGCAAGCTGCACGGCAGGGTCGGCGCGCAGCAGGAGGCCGATCACCTGGAGCAACTGCGGCAGCTGCCGGGCAGCGTGCAGCACGCGCTGAACCTGGAGCCGCAGATCGTGGCCTGGGCCGAGCGCTTCGCCGGCAAGGCCAACGCCTTGTTCCTCGGCCGCGGCCTGCATTACCCGATCGCGCTGGAAGGCGCGCTCAAGCTCAAGGAAATCTCCTACATCCACGCCGAGGCCTACCCGGCCGGCGAGCTCAAGCACGGCCCGCTGGCGCTGGTGGACGCGGAAATGCCGGTGGTGGTCATCGCGCCCAACGACAGCCTGCTGGAGAAGGTGAAATCCAACATGCAGGAAGTGCGCGCGCGCGGCGGCGAACTGTTCGTGTTCGCCGACCAGGACAGCAACTTCACCGAGTCCGAAGGCGTGCACGTGATCCGCACCCCGCGCCATGCCGGCGTGCTCAGCCCGGTGGTGCACACCATCCCGGTGCAGCTGCTGGCCTACCACACCGCGCTGGCGCGCGGCACCGACGTGGACAAGCCGCGCAACCTGGCCAAGTCGGTGACGGTGGAGTGATTTTCAACGGGGCTCTTCTGGAACCCCCCCGTTCGAAACAACTTCGCCACGCTGGAACAGGCCGCTTCCACGCGGCCTGCGGCAATCCGGCGGGAGCAACTGCCGGATTGCCTGCAACGCATTGCGCCCCGAGCGTGCCTGTCCCAGCTGCCCTGCTTCAACACGGTGGACAAGGGCGGTCGTTCCGCCCGGTGGGAAGCGCCGCAGCTGTTCGCCTGGGAAATGCGCGCCGTGTTCAAGTCGCCGCGCTGAGCAGGGCAGGCAAATCCAAGGGCGCGCAGGGCGCCCCTGGATTTCATGTGCGGGTCATTCGCCGTGGCCGGCAGGGCAGGGCGCGGCTTGCGCCTTGACAGCCATGCGTTCCTGTACCGACTCTTGACGCATGGATATCGACCTCGAATCACTGGACCTGCGCGAACTGAACGCCCTGCTGGCGGCGGCGCGCCGGCAGAGCCGCCTGCTGGCCCGGCGCCAGCCCATCGCCACGGTACGCCGGCAGCTGGCCGCGATGGTGGCCAGGGCCGGCTACACGATCGAAGAAGTGCTGGGGCAGGCCCCCGCCGGCGGTGCGGTCGTCGCCAAGGCACGCCGGCGGCGCAAACTGGGCAAGGCCGCGGTCAAGTACCGCGATCCGGACAACCGCCGCAACACCTGGACCGGGCGTGGGCGCATGCCGGTATGGCTGGCGGAGAAGACCAGGCGCGGGCGCAGCATTGCCGATTTCCTGGTTCCCGGGCTGGCCCGGCCCACGCTGCGCGACAAGGCGAAGATCGGCCAGAAGACCGTGTTCAAGCAGGGCTGACCCTGCTTTCCCCGCACGGCGGGCCACGCATCGCGGCTTGGTCGCGTTTGCCTGCATGGCCGCTGGAACCACCATGGTCCGGCGATGCTGGCGGCGGGGCAGTTAAAATGGCCGCCGGTATTCAAGGGAAGCGGCATGCGCATCGGAATCGATTTCGGCACCAGCTATTCGGCCGCCGGTGCCGTCGTGGACGGCCAGGTTCAACTGGTCCGGTTCGGCGATGAACAGCAGTTCCGCACCACGGTGTTCTTCCCGCAGCGCCTGCCCGATACCCACCACTTCGAGCTGACCGACGAATTGCACGAGCAGGTGCGGCGGATGGTCGCCGGCATGAAGGCCGAACAGGCGCGGGAGCTGGGCCGGCTGGAAAAGCTGCGCCAGGACGCCGCCAGGCTTCCCGAAGCGCGCCGCGCCGAGGCGCTGGCGCTGATCCCGAGCCTGCGCCCGCGCCGCGACGAGGAACTGTGGCGTTCGGCCGTGGCCGCCGTGCGCCGCGACTGGGTGACCGAGGAAGTCCGCCTGGCCATGGCCGAGAAGGCGGACATCGACAACGCCCTGTATGGCGACGAAGCCGTCGATGCGTTCCTGTCCGCCGGCGAAGGCCACCTGGTGGTGTCGCCCAAGTCGATGCTCGGCTACAAGCTCGAGGCGCATGCGCGCGACGTGCTGCTGGGCATCGCCACCCACATCCTGCGGCACATCCGGCAGACCGCCTCGGCGCAGCTGGGCGCGCAGGTGCGCGCGGCGGTGATCGGCCGCCCGGTGCGCTTCCGCAGTTCGATGAAGGATGGCGACGCCCAGGCGCTGGAGATCATTGCCGATGCCGCGGCGGCGGCCGGCTTCGAACAGGTTGAGTTCCTCGAGGAACCCGCGGCGGCGGCCTACGGCTACCACCGCAGCATCGGGCGCCCGCGCCGGATCATGATCCTGGACATCGGCGGCGGCACCACCGACATGGCCCTGGCCGAGGTGGGCGGGGAGAAGGCGGTCCCGGCGATCCAGGGCTCCTGGGGCGTGCCGGTCGGCGGTACCGACGTGGACCTGGAACTGAGCATGCGCGGGGTCATGCACCTGTTCGGCAAGGGAGTGACCGACACGCCGGTGCACCGCTTCTACGAGGCGTCGCATGTGCAGGACATGCAGCGGCAGGCCAACTTCCGCGGCGCCGCCTTCGACCATGTGGACTCCCCGTACCGGGAGCGGCTGGGCGCATTGAAGCAGCTCGGCCAGACCGTTCGCCTCAACCGCGCGGTGGAACAGGCCAAGATCCGCCTGAGCGGGGCCGAGCATTGGAAGCTGGAACTTGGCTACATCGAGCAGGGCCTGCATTGCGCGATGGACCAGGCATTGCTGCGCGATGCGGCGCACCCGGTGGTCGAACAGCTGCGCAAGTTGATGCTGGAGGCCCGGGCCGGCGCACCGGCGGAGCCGGAGGTGATCTACCTCACCGGTGGCATGTCGCGTTCGCCCTATGTGCCGGCACTGGTGGGCGAGGTGTTCCCGGAAGCGGAGATCGTGAGCGGGAACGCGTCCCTGGGGGTGGTGACCGGGCTGGCGCTGGCCGCGGCCGCCTGACGCCGCGCGCCTTGCCCAGCGTCTGTACAGGTGCCTTGCCGGCGAGCGGAATGGAAAGCGCATTCAGCGCGGCGGGAGCGGAACCGTTCAGCCATGGGGGGCGTGCATCCACATCGAACCACGGCATTTGAACGCCGCATGGGGATGCTTGCACAACGGCAACGACGCCGTGAACCGAGGATTTGCGCCATGGGTACCCAGAACCAGAATCCGCAGAACACGCGGCAGGATCAGCACAACCCGCGCCAGGACCAGAACCAGCAGCAGGAGCAGCAGAATCAACGGCGCGCCGCGGGGCAGAACGAAGAAGAAGAGTGAGCGGCCGTCGCTCCTTGCACCGTGATCCAAGCCGGTTGGCCGACAGGCCGGCCGGCTTTTCATATGGGTGCGGCGCCATGTGGCATCCGGAGGGGAAAGCGCGGCGTCGGGACCGGCCACGATGCGTGTCTATACGAACAGGGCTTTCCTGGTCGCGCCCAGCTGGACCGCCACGCGGGCCAGTTCATTGGCCACCTTGACCTGGGAATCGCCGGTGCGCCTGCGCGCCGAATGCAGCAAGGCCTGGTAGGCGTCCCAGAACGGGGGATCGTTGCCATGCGCGAGGTACGCAGCGCGCAGATCCTTCCACTCGGCGTTGGTGAGGTAGTGCACGTTGTATTCCATGGCAGTGCCCGGAGTTTGCTGCCCCTGTTGCCGGACCGCATCGCAATATCCCGCCGGAAATGCGCTTTCGGCTGAAACCATCGGTTGACGAGCAGGCCTGGCTCGGCGCTGCGCAGCATGCCGCATCAGTGTCCAGCCAGCGCCAGCAACGGGCCGGCGAAATCGCACTCCAGTTGTCGAGGAATGCACATGGTGCGTTGCCATGCGCCATGGGCCGAGCTGGCGGGCATCGACGATAGGGGGCAGCGCGAGGGGGTGCTGCCCGTTGGCCAGCTGCCGGGCCCTGGCGCAGCAGCGGTAGGCCCGGGACACCGGGATCAGCAGGCGCATGGCAACGCTGGGCATGTGTTGCCCACACTCCCGCAGCAGCACGGTCCATGCCCAGGCATGCGGGGTGTCCGGGTCGGGCTGGCCGGCCCGCTTTTCATGGGCGAGCCAGTGGGACAGCGGGTCGTCCTGCCTGTCATCGACCAGTTGCTTCATCCGCCAGTCCGGCGTGGTTTCATCGCTGTCGGTACCGATGGCATGGTCCAGCCGTACGGTGTGGCGGACGTTCAGTTCGGTATGGCGCACCAGCGCCTGGTAGAGGTGGCGCAGCAGGAGGTCCTGGAACGCGGGCTCGGCGAAATCGATGGGCCGGCCATGGCGCTCGGCCAGCCGGCAGGCTTCCTGCGCCACGTCGGCGGCCGAGTGTTCGCCCCTGGCGGCGCGGGCGATGCGTCGCAATGCACTGGCCTGCTGTTGCAGGAATTGCGTGAACGGATCGGCGGAAGCATGCATCGGGCGGACCTGCGGTGGGCCGGCCACCAGCATGCCGCATTGCCCGGAAAGGCGGGCCCGGGCAACGATATGCCACAATCGCCGCCGCACGGCAGGAAGCTGCAGGACCCGACGTTTTGACCACGACCCACCCCACGACCACGCCGCCGCTGTTCTCGGTCGTGCCCGCCGGCATCTTCGGCCCGCTGGCCTCGGCCAACCGCCAGAACTACTGGTCGCTGCTGTGCCGGATGTTCGACGAATTCTTCGGCCCGGATGCGCCGGTGCCGCCCAGCCATGGTTTCCCGCGCCGCGAGATCACCGCGGCGATCGAGCGCTACCTGCTCACCGACGACCCCTGGGAAGACGAGGAAGGCCAGGCCCCGGACGCGCCGCTGAACGTGCGCGCCAACGCCATCCACGACCGCTTCCGCGCCGCTGGCTGGCTGCGCCAGGAACGCATCGGCGCGCGCGAGATGGTGACCATGCCGCCGATGGTGGCGCAGCTGCTGTCCACCCTGGTGGAGTTCAGCGAGCACGGCCCGACCTTCGTCTCGGCCAAGATGCGTTCGGTGGAACTGCAGTTGCAGCAGGTGGCCGAGGGCCGCACCGATGGCGGCATCCTCGACGAGGCTGCCGACCAGGCGCGGCGCCTGCTGGTGTCGCTGGCCTCGATGAGCCTGCAGGTGCGCGACCTGATGCCGGAACTGAGCAAGGCCGAAACCACCGCGCAGTTCGCGCGGCAATGGTTCGAGCGCTATGTCGGCCAGCTGTTCATCGGCGACTACGCCGAACTGCACCGCGCCGACCACCCGATGGCGCGGCGCAGCTCGATCCTGGCGATGGTGCAGCAGCTGGACGCCGGCCCGCGCCATGCCGAGCTGGTGGCCTGGTACCGCGAGCACGTCACCGGCGGCGATGAAGCGCGCGCGCAGCAGCGGCTGTCGCGCAGCCTGGGCCGCCTGCGCGAACTGGAGCGCATCGACGAATACCTGACCCGCCTGGACGAGGACATCCGCCAGGCCAACCGCCGCGCGCTGGCCTTCCTCGACTACCGCCTGCGCGCGCCGGACAAGCTCGACGTGCTGCTGCGCCGCGCCTGCCGCGGCGTGCTGTCCGCGCCGGAAGAAGCGCTGCGGCTGCCGGTCGCGCCCGGTGCGCTGATGGACGAAACCCGGCTGCGGCCACCGCAGCGCAAGCCGCAGCCGATCCCGCGCAGCGCCAACGCCACCACCCCGCCCACGCCAGAACAGCTGGCGCGGCTGTCGCTGCTGCGGCGGATGAAGCGCGCGCGCCTGGTCACCGCCGAGGACATGGCGCGCTACGTCGGCCGCCACCTGCGGCAGGGCGCGGCGATCGAATCGGCACAGCTGGACATCGCCAGCATCGAGGACCTGCGCGCCTACCAGACCCTGCTCACGCTCGCCCTGCGCGGCAACCGCATCGGCGGGCTGCGCCGCGAGGACCCGCTGGGCCGGCTGCTGCGCGGCTTCCGTGTCGAACTGCTCGACACCGGCGAGGGCAACCCCAACGACTACCTGCGCGGCCCGCGCTTCCGCATCCAGCGGGTCGGCGCAACACTCCCGGAAATCGCATGAAACGCAGCTGGAATACCCTCAGCCAGATGTCCAACGGCACCTACACGGTGCAGGACTTCGAGCGCGCCGCCTATCGCCTGGCCACCGAGCAGGTGCTGTACGCCGCCGACCAGCGTTCGCGCGTGGCCTTCAACCTGGTCGAAGACCACTACGCCGATTTCGTCGCCGCGCTGGAGCCGCTGGGCATCCGCCTGGAGCGCAACGCGCACTATCGCTACGTGGTCGCGCTGCCGGCGCATGGCGAAGGTGCGCCGGTGACGCTGGACGAAACCCTGGCCCTGCTGGTGTTGCGCCAGCGCTACGACGAGGCAATGCGCCAGGGCCTGATCGAGGACCACGGCGAAGTGGTGGTGGAACTGCCCGAACTGCAGGAAAGCTGGCAGGCACTGACCGGCCGGGCGATGCCCGACATCGGCGCGCTGCGCGCGCTGGCGCGCACGCTCAAGCGCTGGGGCGTGAGCCGGCTGGTGGAATCGGAAGGCGACGACCCGCAGCCGTTCCACCTGCGCGTGCGCCCGGCCATCGTCGAGATCGTCGGCGAGCTGTGGCTGCAGCGGCTGGACCAGCACAACCGCGACGAGGAAGGCGCGGCGGACACGGAGGAAGACGATGCAGCAGCTTGAATGCGTCCACCTGGTGCAGTTCTTCCTGTTCGAGGCACAGAGCCTGCGACTGGACGGCACCAGCGCGATCATCGCGCCCAACGGCGCCGGCAAGAGCGCGCTGCTCGACGCCCTGCAGATCGTGCTGCTGGGCGGCGACCGCAGCCGCATCCGCTTCAACGCGCAGGCCGGCGGCAGCCACCGCGCGCGCA
>Ga0153956_1003143_pt1 | contig 11009 bp, 8 predicted proteins | sample TSFL040MetaG_FD_104704 | JGI IMG/M metagenome (GOLD analysis project Ga0153956, IMG submission 104704) | Attine ant fungus gardens microbial communities from Florida, USA - TSFL040 MetaG | ecosystem: Host-associated > Fungi > Mycelium > Unclassified | place: USA: Florida, Wekiwa Springs...
GAACAGTCAACGTCCGATCCTGGCCATCAACCAGACTCAGCTCATTGTCCAACCCCGCATGAGACGTGCCCGCCCCCACGAACAACGCCGACACCGCCGCAATCAGAGCGACAAGCACCCGACCAACTGTTCTCATGTTCTCCCTAGCGCTTCCTGCGTCACCCTCGCGATAACGAGGCGGCGATGCCGATCCATCTTGCCGTCATCATTGACAGGAGGAACATAACGGGCCGCCAACCACCCGGCAACGCGAGTTGCCGCCGCTCCGAAAGATTATTCCCGCTAACCGAAAGTTTGCTGATACCAATTCGGGCACGACCTGGATACGCAGTCCCCCAGCGACCAACTACCACCGGTAAGCATTTGCTCACAGTAGCTGGTTATCACCCCAATTAAGGCATCTGCCAGCCAAGCTCAACCCGAAGCCGAAAACGCGTGCTCAGCCATGGTGAGGTGGCACATTGTCGCGTAGCCAGCGTTCCCGGTTTGAGTCTTCCTCGGGCGAGCGGACCACCCGATCATCGTTGGTGCTCTCAGGTAACACCTCACCGAACACCTTGTTAACTAGGTCTCGCGACGACTTTGACGTGTGCGTCACATTCCACCTATCACTATGACGAAGATCACATATTCATTGAATATCCGGTTCACATCAATACCTAGAACACCGGCCGGTCAACCAACCGTCACCAGCTAGATATCCAGGCTGGAAAACTGGCCGATGATCTGTGCCGCCAGCGGCCCCAGCGTGGCCATACCGTCGCGGACCGCGGCCCGCGAACCCGCGATGTTGACCACCAGCGTGCTGCCGGACACCCCGGCCAGTCCGCGCGACAAGCCGGCGTCGACAATTCCGGCGGCCAGGCCGGACGAGCGCAGGGCCTCGGCGATACCCAACAGCTCGCGGTCCAAGATGGTCCGGGTGGCTTCCGGGGTCACATCGCGCGGCGTCACCCCGGTGCCGCCGATCGCGATGACCAGATCCACCCCACCGATGACCGCGGTATTGAGCGCGTTGCGGATCTCCACCTCGTCGGACGGGACCACCACGACCCCATCGACCAGGAATCCGGCCTCACCCAACAACTCGGTCACCAACGGCCCGCTGTGGTCCTCTTCGCCGTGCGCGGTTCGATCATCGACGACGACGACCAGCGCGCGCCCCACCAATTCCCCTGCCTCTTCCATGGATGTCACCGTATATCCCGCCCCCGACTCACGGGCAGTTCGACCTACGCTCATTGCGCCGCCTTACCCAAGGTGACCGACACGGTGCCCGTCTTGCCCGCCTGGTCCAGGTAAGTCAATGTCACCTTGTCGCCGGGGGCCTTCGAGCGCACCGCCGCGACCAGTGCGTCGGCGCTGCTGATCACCCGGTTGTCGACCTTGGTGACCACCACACCGTTGGGCAGTCCGGCCGCTGACGCGGCACCGCCGCTGGTGACATCGACGATCTTGGCTCCGTCGATCGTCGCGTCATTGCCGACCTGGACACCCAGCGACGCGTGCGAGGCCGCACCGTTCTTGATCAGTTCATCGGCGATCCGCTTGGCCTGATCGACCGGGATCGCGAATCCCAGTCCGATCGACCCGCTCTGGGCCGCACCGGAGTCTCCGCCGAGGGTCGCGATGGCCGAGTTCACCCCGACCAACTCGCCGCTCATGTTCACCAGCGCGCCGCCGGAGTTGCCCGGGTTGATCGCCGCGTCGGTCTGGATGGCATCGAGCACGGTGTTCTGGTCCTGGGCGTCGCCGCTCGCGGCGACCGGGCGGTTCAGCGCGCTGATGATGCCGTCGGTCACGGTGCCCTGCAGACCCAGCGGCGAGCCGACGGCCACCACCTGCTGACCGACCTGCAGATTTGCCGAGGAACCGATGGCGATCGGCGTCAGGTTGCTCGCGCGTTGTGCCTTCACCACGGCGATATCGGTGCTCGGGTCGGCGCCCACGACGGTGAATGTCGTGGTGGTGCCGTCGGCGAAGGTCAGCTTGGTCTGGACCGGGGCGGGGGCCGCGATGGGTGCACCACCGGGCGCCGGCGGACCGGTCTTGGCGGCCGCCGCGACCACGTGATTGTTGGTCAGGATCAGACCGTCCGAGGTCAGGATGATCCCGGAACCCTCCTCGGACTGCCGTCCCATATCGGTCTCCAGCTTGACCACGCTGGGCACTACTTTCGCCGCCACCTGTTCGATCGAACCCACCGGGGCATTCGAGGCGGGCCGGTTCGGGTTGGCACCGATCATCGGCACGTCGGCCGACTGCGATTGGCCGGAATGCGGACCCAACAGCGAGTGATCCACCACGATCGTCACCAGGCAGGCCACCACAGCTGCGGTAGCCGCGGCCGCGGTCATCAAAATCCCGGTGCGGGAAGACTTTCCAGAGGCGGCCGGCGCCGGGCGATCACCGCGGTAGGGGTCATAGGGCAGCGAGCCGAATTGCCGGGTCTGGTGCTGCGGTTGTTGCGGCTGGGCCGCATACCGCCAGTCGTAGGACTGCCGATATCCCCCGGCGTGCTGTTGTTGGCCGTGCGGCGACGCGGATTGCCCCGCGCCGCTCGGCGCAGTCCCCCACGGCCCGTTGTGACCCGTCCCGGAGAGGTAGGGATTCGCGCGCCGGTCAGGCTGTTGCGACGGCGAGTACCTGGGGTCATTCGTCATTGCGGGTCGGCACTCTTTCTATATGTAATCCGTTGTCACGACAGCTCAGGGTGGGTCCCAACAATGCCCGATAGGGCTGAGAAACCGCTTAGAAGACGTGCTGGACGCGCCGGGTGGCGAATCTATTCATCTTCGGTTGTCATGGGCGATCCGTCCACTGCAATCTGCCGGTGTGTTGCCAGCACGGTGGACGGTCGACCAGGCAAGACCACATGGAAGGCGGTCCCCGGTGGGTCACCTCCGGGCCGGGCGTCCTCGATCCTCAGCGCCCCACCGTGTTTGAGCACCACCTGTTTGACGATCGCCAACCCCAGGCCCGAACCCGGCATCGATCGCGCCGCGGTCGACCGATAGAACCGCTCGAACACCAACGGCCGTTCCCGCTGCGGGATGCCGGGCCCCTGATCGGCCACCACGAGTTCGGCGTACCCCGGATCGAACTGCGCCAGCCGGACGAAGACGACACCGCCGGCGGGGCTCCACTTGGCCGCGTTGTCGAGCAGATTGAGCACCGCCCGGGACAGACCCGCGGGGTCGCCGTAAACCTGCCAACCGGCGATGTCGACGTCGAAGGCAATGTCATTGCGACGGCGTCGAACTCGTTCCAGACTGCGTTCGACCACCTCCACCATCTCGACGGATTCGTGAATCGTCACGCCGGCGTCGTCGCGGGTCAGGTCGACCAGATCGCCCACCAGCGTCGAGAGTTCCTCGATCTGCGCAACGACATCGGACTGCAGACCGGCCATCTCCTCGGCCGGAAACGCCGGCGCGCCCGGTGCCGTGGAGGCCATCAACAGTTCGATGTTGGTGCGCAGCGAGGTCAGCGGCGTGCGCAGCTCATGACCGGCGTCGCTGACCAGTCGGGCCTGCCGATCCCGGGATTCGGTCAATGCCCGCAACATCATGTTGAACGCCTCGGTCAACCGGGCCAGCTCGTCGTTCCCGTACACCGGGATGGGTCGTAGGTCGTCGGTACGGGCCACCCGTTCGGCGGCCTCGGTCAATCGCGCCACGGGTCTCAGGCCCGTGCGGGCGACCATACCGCCGGCGATCGCGGCGACCGCCATCCCGATACCCCCGACGATCAACAGAATGGTGCCGAGCCGTTTGAGCACCTCGCTGGTGGGCCACAGGTTCTTGGAGATCAGCAGCGAAGTCCCCGACGGCAGATGCAGCGCCAGCACCCGCTGATAGTTGGTGGTGCGCAGGGACATCAACAGCTTGCCCGCGATGACGTCTTTCTCCGGTGCCCCCACCGGCAAGGTCTCGCCCTGCTGATTCGCCGTGTAGATGGACCGTCCGGGGATGACGTACATGGCGTTGACGTCGGAGTAGGCGGTGCCCTCGATGGCCTTGCCGGGGTCGGCGGCCAACGATCCGCTCTCGATCAGCAGTCGGGCCCGGCTGTGCAACTGGTTGTCGATATCGCCGTACAGCGCCCTGGAGACGACCACGTACACCGCGACCGACATCAGCACGACGACCATCGCCACCATCGACATGGCCAGCAACATGACCCGCCACTTCAGCGATACCGAGCTGGCATCGTGCAGTGCGACGCCGGCGGAGTTGGGCGTGGGCGTTGTTATGACCGGCGCGTGCGGCACCTCGCGAACCTTGCGATCCAGTTGTTCCCGCAGTTTGCCCAGCATCACGGCCTCACCGTCACGGCGGTGTCTCGCGCAGCACGTACCCGACGCCGCGCACGGTGTGGATCAACCGCGGCTCGCCGTCGGCTTCGGTTTTGCGACGCAGGTAGCCGACGTACACCTCCAGCGCATTGCCAGAGGTCGGGAAGTCGAAGCCCCACACCTCTTCCAGGATGCGACTGCGGGTCAGAACCCGCCGGGGGTTGTTGATCAGCATCTCCAACAGGGAGAACTCGGTGCGGGTGAGGCTGATGGATCGATCGCCGCGGGAGACCTCGCGGGTGACCGGGTCCAGGCTCAGATCGGCGAAGGTGAGCGCAGCCGACTCGGCGTTGTCGTCGGGTCCGGTTCGGCGCAACAACGCGCGCATCCGCGCCAGGAGTTCTTCGAGCGCGAACGGCTTGGGCAGATAGTCGTCGGCACCCGCGTCGAGCCCGGCGACCCGCTCGGACACCGAATCGCGCGCGGTGAGCACCAAGACCGGCAGATCATCACCGGTGCTGCGCAGCCGGCGGCAGACTTCCAGGCCGTCGAGCCTCGGCATCATCACATCGAGGACCACGGCGTCGGGGCGGTCGCGGGCTATCCGCTCGAGCGCCTCTACGCCGTCCTCGGCAAGCTCAACGGTGTATCCGTTGAATGCCAGGGAACGGCGTAGGGATTCGCGTACAGCGCGGTCATCATCAACGACCAGTATTCGCACAGCCACAGTCTCACCTCATCATCTGAGAGGGGACTGAGAAACGCGCCACGCAGGCGCCAAAGACAAAGGTGTGCGAATCAGGCGCGACGATCCAGGTCGATCAGACCCAGACGAGCTGCCTTGAGCAGACGACGCGGCACCTTATGCTGCTCGCCCGCGACGTTGACGTTGACCAGGCCCGTGGCCTCGGCCTTCCACTGCGCGCGCCGGCTACGGGTGTTTGCGCGCGACATTCTGCGCTTGGGCACAGCCATGACGGCATCTCCTTGTTAAAACGATGGTTCTTGCTGGTCAGCCGCGCGACGAACAGGTAATGGCCAGCAGACCCGGCTCTATCGATCCTCGCGTGCGCAACGATTGCACCTCAGGATAGCCGCTGACCTGGGTAGGCTCCAAAACGCTGCCCCAACCGGGCAACACACAACCTCCAACCCTTGACGTGGGACCGCCAGTACCGGATAACCTACCGGTTGGTTGGGACAGCGATGGGAGTGTGTGTGACATCACCAGCAGTGCGCATCGGCAACTGCTCCGGTTTTTACGGAGACCGGCTTGCCGCCATGCACGAGATGCTGGCCGGCGGCGAACTGGACTATCTCACCGGCGACTATCTGGCCGAGCTGACGATGCTGATCCTGGCCCGCGACCGCGCCAAGAACACCGACCTCGGCTACGCGAAGACTTTCCTTCGCCAACTCGAGCAGTCCCTGGGCCTGGCGCTGGACAAGGGCGTCAAGATCGTCGCCAACGCCGGCGGGCTGAACCCGGCCGGACTTGCCGCCGCGGTCCGCGAGCTCGCCGCGCGCCTCGGGTTGTCGGTCACCGTGGCCCATGTCGAGGGCGACGACCTGGTGGGGCGCGCCGATGAGCTCGGCTTCGGCTCGGTGTTGTCGGCCAACGCCTACCTGGGCGCCTGGGGCATCGTGGACTGCCTGCGCTCCGGCGCCGATATCGTGGTCACCGGGCGGGTCACCGACGCATCGGTGATCGTCGGACCGGCCGCCGCCCACTTCGGCTGGGCCCGCACCGATTACGACGCCCTGGCCGGCGCGGTGGCCGCCGGGCACGTCATCGAATGCGGCACCCAGGCCACCGGCGGCAATTTCAGTTTCTTCACCGAGATTCCCGACCTGCTACGCCCCGGTTTCCCGTTGGCCGAGATCTCCGCGGACGGCTCGTCGGTGATCACCAAGCACGACGGCACGGGCGGGCTGGTCAGCGTCGATACTGTCACCGCCCAGCTGCTCTACGAGATCACCGGCGCGCGCTACGCCAATCCCGATGTCACGCTGCGGGTTGATTCGTTGGAGCTTTCTTCCGATGGTGCGGACCGGGTTCGGATCTCCGGGGTCCGCGGCGAAGCACCGCCGCCCACGTTGAAGGTGTCCCTCAACAGCATCGGCGGGTTCCGCAACTCGGCGTCGTTCGTCCTCACCTGCCTGGATATCGAGGCCAAGGCCGCGTTGCTGCAGGCACAGTTGGAAGCCAACATGACGGTGCATCCCGCCGAGTTGCAGTGGACACTGGCCCGCACCGACCATGTGGACGCCGATACCGAGGAGACCGCCAGCGCACTGTTGCACTGCGTGGTGCGCGACCCCGACCCCGCCAAGGTAGGACGTCAGTTCTCTTCTGCCGCAGTCGAAATCGCGCTGGCCAGCTATCCGGGATTCACCACCACCGCGCCTCCCGGCGAGGGCCAGGTGTACGGCACGTTCAAGCCGGGCTATGTCGATGCGGCGCTGGTGTCCCATGTGGCGGTACTGGCCGACGGCACTCGGTCCGATATCGCCCCGGCCTCCGAAACCCTGGAACTGGCACCGGTTTCCGACCCTGAGCTGCCCTCCGCTTTCGCCGCGAGTGCCACCCGCCGGGTTCCGTTGGGCACCATCGCCGGGGCCCGCAGCGGCGACAAGGGTGGGTCGGCAAATGTCGGCGTCTGGGTACGCAGTGATGATGAGTGGCGTTGGCTGACACACACATTGACCGTCGACAAGCTCCGTGAACTGCTGCCCGAGGCCGCCGACCTGCCGGTGACCCGGCACCTGTTGCCCAACCTGCGCGCCATCAACTTCGTCATCGAGGGCATCCTCGGCGAAGGGGTGGCCTATCAAGCCCGTTTCGATCCCCAGGCCAAGGGCCTCGGGGAATGGCTACGTACCCGTCACCTCGACATCCCGGAGGAATTCATCTCGTGAGTATCTGGACCACGCCCGAACGCGATGCGCTACGAAAGACAGTGCGCGCCTTCGCCGAACGCGAGATCCTGCCCCACGTCGACGAATGGGAGCGCAGCGGCGAACTGCCCCGTTCACTGCACGTCGCCGCCGGTGAGGCCGGCCTGCTGGGTGCTCATGCACCCGAATCGGTCGGCGGTGGTGACGGCGACGGCGCCGACGCGGTGATCGTGTGCGAGGAACTGCATTACGCCGGTGTGCCCGGCGGCGTCTTCGCCTCGCTGTTCACCTGCGGTATCTCGACTCCGCACATGATCGCCTCGGGCGATCAGCGGCTGATCGACTCTTACGTGCGACCGACCTTGCAGGGCAGCATGATCGGCTCGCTGGCGATCACCGAACCCGGCGGGGGTTCGGATGTCGGGCACCTGACCACCCGCGCCGACCGCGACGGTGACGACTTCATCATCAACGGCGCCAAGACCTACATCACCTCCGGCGTGCGGGCCGACTATGTGGTGACCGCGGTGCGCACCGGAGGGCCGGGCGCCGGCGGGGTGTCGTTGATCGTAGTGGACCGGGGCACACCGGGTTTCACCGTGAGCCGCAAGCTGGAGAAGATGGGCTGGCGTTCCTCGGACACCGCCGAACTGTCCTACGTCGACGTCCGGGTGCCGGCGGCCAATCTGGTCGGACCGGAGAACTCGGGCTTCCTGCAGATCGCCGGGGCGTTCGTCTCCGAACGGGTCGGCCTTGCCGCCCAGGCATATTCGAGTGCGCAGCGCTGCCTCGACCTGACCGTGCAGTGGTGCCGGGATCGGGAGACCTTCGGCCGGCCGTTGATCTCTCGCCAGTCGGTGCAGAACACCCTGGCCGATATGGCCCGTCGCATCGACGTCGCCCGGATCTACACTCGGAATGTGGTGGAACGCCAACTGGCGGGCGAGACGAATCTGATCGCTGAGGTGTGTTTCGCAAAGAACACCGCGGTGGAAGCCGGCGAGTGGGTGGCCAATCAGGCCGTCCAGTTGTTCGGCGGCATGGGCTACATGGCCGAATCGGAAGTCGAACGCCAGTACCGCGATATGCGCATCATCGGCATCGGCGGCGGCACCACCGAGATCCTGACCTCGCTGGCCGCCAAGACATTGGGGTTCCAGTCGTGAGCCAAGCAAGCAGCGGAACGGATTGCGCATCATGACCACCCTCAAATCCACCCTCGACTCCCGCTCGGCGGCCTACTCCGAGGCCGCCGAAGCGATGACGGCCAAGCTTGCCGAACTGGATGCTGAGCATGCCAAAGCCCTGGCCGGCGGTGGCGCGAAATACGTCGACCGCCATCATGCCCGCGGCAAGCTCACCGCCCGCGAACGCGTCGAGTTGCTGATCGACCCCGATTCGCCGTTCCTGGAACTGAGCCCGCTGGCGGCCTGGGGTAGCGACTTCGTCGTCGGCGCCAGCCTGGTCACCGGTATCGGCGTGGTCGAAGGTGTCGAGTGCTTGATCGTGGCCAACGATCCGACGGTCAAGGGCGGCACCAGCAACCCGTGGACACTGAAAAAGATCTTGCGCGCCAACCAGATTGCCCGGGAGAACCGACTGCCGGTGATCTCGATGGTGGAGTCCGGCGGCGCCGATCTGCCTACCCAGAAGGAGATCTTCATCCCGGGTGGCGGCATGTTCCGCGACCTGACCAAACTGTCGGCGGCCGGTATCCCGACCATCGCGCTGGTCTTCGGCAACTCGACCGCCGGCGGCGCCTACATACCCGGCATGTCCGATCACGTGGTGATGATCAAGGAGCGCTCCAAGGTGTTCCTGGCCGGTCCCCCGCTGGTCAAGATGGCCACCGGCGAGGAGTCCGACGACGAGTCGCTCGGTGGCGCCGAGATGCATGCCCGCACATCGGGTTTGGGTGACTACCTGGCAGTCGACGAACTCGATGCCATTCGCATCGGCCGGCGCATCGTGGCCCGGCTGAACTGGCACAAGCAAGGGCCGGTTCCTGCCGCGGTGGTCGAACCGCGGTACCCCGAGGAGGAATTGCTCGGCATCGTCGGCGCCGATCTGCGCATCCCGTTCGATCCACGCGATGTGATCGCCCGGATCGTCGATGGTTCGGATTTCGACGAATTCAAGCCGCTGTACGGCTCATCGCTGGTGACCGGCTGGGCCAACCTCTGGGGCTATCCGGTGGGCATCCTGGCCAACGCCCGGGGTGTGCTGTTCAGCGAGGAGTCGCAGAAGGCCACCCAGTTCATCCAGCTGGCGAACCGGTCCAACACGCCATTGTTGTTCCTGCACAACACCACCGGCTACATGGTCGGCAAGGCGTACGAGGAAGGCGGGATGATCAAGCACGGCTCGATGATGATCAACGCCGTGTCGAACTCGAAGGTGCCACATATCTCGCTGTTGATGGGCGCCTCTTATGGCGCCGGTCATTACGGCATGTGCGGACGTGCCTTCGACCCGCGCTTCCTGTTCGCCTGGCCGTCGTCCAAGTCGGCGGTGATGGGTGGCACCCAGCTGGCCGGGGTGCTGTCGATCGTCAGCCGGGCCGCGACCGAGGCCCGCGGCGGTCAGGTCGACGAGGCCGCCGACGCCGCCTTGCGCGCCGCCGTCGAGGCACAGATCGAAGCCGAATCGCTGCCGGCGTTCCTGTCCGGTCGGCTCTACGACGACGGCATCATCGATCCGCGCGATACCCGCACGGTGCTCGGAATATGCTTGTCCGCCATCGCAAATGGCCCGATCGAGGGGACGTCGAACTTCGGCGTCTTCAGGATGTGAGCATGAATATTTCTGCCGCCGAACGTGAGCTTGTGCACGAGTTTTCGGCGAATAATCGACCACAAGCTCACGTTGGGCGGGAAAAGTGATTCAAAAAGTTCTGGTGGCCAATCGCGGCGAGATCGCCCGGCGGGTATTCACCACCTGTCGTCGTCTGGGCATCGGCACCATCGCGGTCTTCACCGACCCCGACGCCGACGCACCGCATGTCGCCGAGGCCGATGCCGCCGTCCGGCTGCAGGGCCGCAACGGCTATCTGGATGCCGCCCAGCTGATCGCGGCGGCCCAGGCGTCAGGTGCCGACGCGATCCACCCGGGTTACGGATTCCTCTCGGAGAACCCCGATTTCGCCGCCGCGGTGCAGGGCGCCGGGCTGACCTGGATCGGTCCGCCGGTGCAGGCGGTACAGGCCATGGGATCCAAGATCGAGGCCAAGAAGCTGATGGCCGCGGCCGGTGTGCCGGTGCTGGCCGAACTGGATCCCGATTCCGTGACGGCCGACCAGTTGCCGGTGCTGATCAAGGCCTCGGCCGGTGGTGGCGGTCGCGGTATGCGGATCGTCCGCGAATTAGCCGACCTGCCAACCGAAGTCGCCGCCGCGCAGCGTGAGGCGCAGTCGGCCTTCGGTGACCCGACGGTGTTCTGTGAGCGCTATCTGGCCAGCGGGCACCACATCGAGGTGCAGGTGATGGCCGATCAGCACGGCACCGTGTGGGCCGTCGGCGAACGCGAATGCTCGATTCAGCGTCGCCATCAGAAGGTCATCGAAGAGGCCCCGTCGCCATTGGTGCAGCGCACCCCGGGCATGCGGGACAAGCTGTTCGAGGCGGCCCGACTGGCGGCCTCGGCGATCGGCTATGTGGGTGCCGGCACCATCGAGTTCATGGCCGACCGCACTGGCGATTTCTTCTTCCTGGAGATGAACACCCGCCTACAGGTCGAACACCCGGTCACCGAGGAGACCACCGGACTGGATCTGGTGGAACTGCAATTGGACATGGCCGATGGGCAGCGGCTCGAC
>Ga0153956_1003144_pt1 | contig 11006 bp, 6 predicted proteins | sample TSFL040MetaG_FD_104704 | JGI IMG/M metagenome (GOLD analysis project Ga0153956, IMG submission 104704) | Attine ant fungus gardens microbial communities from Florida, USA - TSFL040 MetaG | ecosystem: Host-associated > Fungi > Mycelium > Unclassified | place: USA: Florida, Wekiwa Springs...
CGCTCCAGTTCGGTTTCGTCATGCACTTCGACCAGCGCGTCCATCTCCCAGCGCGCGGCGGCATCCAGCAGGGCGCCGGCATGGGCATCGTCCAGCATCGCCATGATGACCAGGATGCAGTCGGCGCCCCAGCTGCGCGCCTCCGCCACCTGATAGGGTTCGATCATGAAGTCCTTGCGCAGCACGGGCAGGCGCACCACCTCGCGCGCCGCCGGCAGATATTCCGGCGCGCCCTGGAAGCTGGGCGTGTCGGTGAGCACGGACAGGCAGGCCGCGCCGCCTTCCTCATAGGCCATGGCCAGCGACGGCGGGTCGAAATCGGCGCGGATAAGGCCCTTGGAGGGGCTGGCCTTCTTGATCTCGGCGATCAGGCCATATTCGTGCCCGGCGCGCTTGTCTTCCAGCGCGGCGCGGAAGGCGCGCACCGGCGGGGCGTCCCTGGCGCGCGCCTCGATCTCGGCCACATCGACCTTGGTCTTGGCGGCGGCGACTTCCTCGCGCTTGTAGCCCAGGATCTTGTCGAGGATGCTCATCGGTTCGAGGCTTTGATCAATTCGTCCAGCTTGGCTTTCGCCGCGCCGCCGTCCAGGGACCGGGCGGCCAGCGCGACGCCGGATTTTACATCTTTTGCCCGGCCGGCCACCATCAACGCGACCCCCGCGTTAAGGAGCACGATGTCGCGGTAGGGGCCCTGTTCGCCGTCGAACAGCCGGGTCAGGGCGGCGGCATTGTGACGGGCGTCGCCGCCCCGGATCTCGGCCAGCGGCCACCGCGGCAGTCCGGCATCCTCCGGCGTCAATGTGCGCATGGTCACGGCGCCGTTTTCCAGCACGGCCATCTGGGTGCCGTCGCTGATGGACACTTCGTCCAGTCCGTCGCGGCCATGGACGATAAAGGCGCGCTCGCTTCCCAGCGCCTTCAGCGCCTCGGCATAGGGCATGAGCCAGTCGGCGGAGAAGACGCCCACCAGCTGGCGCGTCACCCGGGCAGGCGAGGCCAGGGGACCCAGCAGGTTGAATATGGTGCGCCGGCCGATCTGCTTGCGCGCCGCGCCGACATGCTTCATCGCGGGGTGATAGGTCTGGGCAAAGAGAAAGACCAGGCCGGTCCGCTCCAGCACGGCGGTGGCCGCGCCGGGTTCGAGATCGATATTCACGCCCAGGGCTTCCAGCACGTCGGCCGCGCCGCTGCGGGAAGATGCCGAGCGATTGCCGTGCTTGGCCACCGGCACGCCATGGGCCGCCACCACGAAGGAGACGGCGGTGGAGATGTTGAGGGTACCCAGGCCGTCGCCGCCGGTTCCGCACAGGTCCATGGCGCCTGCCGGCGCGCGGATGGTGCGCATATGGTGGCGCATGGACATGACGGCGCCCGCCAGTTCCTCTGCGGTCGGCTTGCGGTCGGCGGTGGCCGACAGGTAGGCGATGATCTCGTCTTCGCGCAGGCGGCCGGTGAGAATGGCGTCAAACAGCCGGCGCGTATCGTCCGCGCTCAACGGCTGGCCCGCCCGGGCCATTACCAGGGCGGCAGGATAATCCACCGAGGCGTTGGTCACCTTCATGCCGGCGCTTTGGCGAAGTCCCGGGCCAGAATCAGGAAGTTGCGCAGGATGGCGTGGCCGTTCTCGCTGGCGATGCTTTCGGGATGGAACTGCACGCCGTGAACGGGATGGGTCCTGTGCATCACGCCCTGGATCACGCCATCCTCGCTGGTGGCGGTGACTTCCAGCCCGGCGGGCATGGAGGGCGGGTCGATGGTCAGCGAGTGGTAGCGCGTCGCCTGGAAATCGTTGTTCAACCCGCGGAACACCGACTTGCCGGTGTGGTGGATGCGCGACAGCTTGCCGTGCATCGGCTCGGGCGCGCGCACCACCTTGCCGCCATAGACCTGGCCGATGGCCTGGTGGCCCAGGCAAACGCCCAGGATCGGCATCTTGCCGTCCGCCTTTTCGATGACCTCCAGGCAGATGCCCGCCTCGTTGGGGGTGCAGGGACCGGGCGACAGCACGATGCCTTCGGCGCCGCTGTTCAGCGCCTCGCCGGCGGTGATCTCGTCATTGCGCACCACGCGAACCTCCGCCCCCAACTCGCCCAGATAATGGAAGAGGTTGTAGGTGAAGGAGTCGTAGTTATCGATCAGGAGAAGCATATGGCACTTAACTCTTTGAAATCATTGATATCAGTACCCTGCCAGGGCGGTTCTGATACACCACGTGATACACCTTTCTGGCGGCTGCCCCCGGATGTGGGCGGATTTCCATGGATTTAGCCCATTCTGCTCCGCTTGTCTTGACCACCTTAGTGGCCGTGGGGCACTTCACGAGTAACGATGGCGGGCCAGTCTCTCCGAGATACACGGTCTGGCCTGCGCCGCGTCGCTGACGTCCCAGGGCGATTTCTGGAACAATGAGCCAGGCTAAACATGGCGCGATGGATTTGGTGCGCGTGGATTTCGCGTCCTGACGGGCGCCTTCAGCCGTTCTACGGGCTGATAGCTGCCACCGACGCCCCGAGCGGGAGCCTCCAATCCAGGGAGGTTGAGCTACCTTCCAAAGCGAAATTGAACATCCGGCAAATCGTCGTCTCAGACAGCGATTCTGAAACGCTTTGGGACGCCCTGGACCGAGACAGCAACCCGATAGACCTGGCGACCCTCATTCCCGGGGCGCCGCCAATACCGATCAGCTTTCGCCGGAAGGTCTACGCGGATGCTTTTGGCCACCTGCGGATACCGTCCACGGCCCACTACGGCATGCCGTCAATGGAAAGCTTATTTGCAACTCAAGAGGACATCGCGCCCAGCATCGCAGCGTGCCGTGAAGAGCTGGGGCTGATCCTCACGGAGGAACTGGGAACACACCTCGGCGGCTTCGACCGCTTCGAAATGCGGCCCTGGCATGAGAAATCGGCCCCATACGGAATGGAAGTGAAAAAGGCCGGCCCGCAACCATTATCCGATGGCGTATCCGTCTGGCGGCGAGCAGCGACAGAAGAGGAAATTGCCCATCTCGTACTCAAATCGGACGGCGAGATTGTTTTCGAAAGTGCCGTCGTCCTGCTGACAGGCCAAGATCGGTTCGACTGGCCGCTGGTGACGCTCCTCGACTGGTTCGAACTGAGCATTTTCCGCACTTCTGACGGCGCGCTTGTCTACCGGGAAAGCCATCATTTCATCCGGGAGATCGGGCTGACGATAGCGTCTCCCGGCTCGACGATTTTGTTGTCGGACGACCTTGCGAAACGTGCATCTGGGCGCACCGATTTGCCGGCGGCAGCGGCGCGCACAACGATGCGTACCGGAGCGCACTCAGTCGTTGGTCTCGACCCTTCGAAGTTGCGCGCTCATTCCAAATCCGTGCAGCTCGCTCTGGCAGACATTGAGGTTGATTCCTCGGCCAGATGGTTCGAACACGGGCTTGAGGGAGAAATTGGTGCGATCAGCTATCTAAATGAGCTGATAGGGCAGCAGGACGTCCAGGATGTAATAATCGCAGATCCCTACTTCGGTTCGTCAGCGATAGAGAAATTTCTTCTACGTGTTCGACATGGCGATCGAACAGTTACCGTTGTGGCAAGCTGGGCAGGGTTCGATCCGGATACAGCCCGCGAGAATACCGGCGGCGCCGGCGAAGGGGCTCGGGCTCTGAAGCAACTGGAAGAGAGGTTGGATCATTTTGGCGGCCTCATCTCGCCGAGATTTCGCTTCGTCAATCTTACCGATGGGAGAGGGCAGGCGTTTCACGACAGATACTTGCTTCTGAGCGGCACACAGATGCGCCCGCGGGCTTTTCTTCTCTCCAACAGCATCAACGGGATGTCGAGAAATTGGCCGTTCTGCGTGAGTGAAATTCGAGGCGAAGCCTTACGCAAAGCGAGCGCTTATATTCAGGGACTAGCCGATGGCAAAGATGTTACAGAAGCGACGAAGCCGTCCGTCAACTTCATTTGGCCAAAGACCGGCTGACGTCCGGCGGAAGCCTTTAGACCTGCCGCATATTGACGAGGCGCTTTCCTGGATTCTGACAGGGAAGCGTAGCGGCCTAGCACGCGATTTGATGAAGATCGCGAGAATGAAGCGGCTAATCGTCGGGCGGGGCGGCGCCTGGTCTGCGGACAAAGGGATTGCCGAGGCGCTCATACGGCGCAATCGGTCGATACCGACTCCCGAGGCAATTTACGGGCTTGGAGAATTGTTGTCCCATGCGTCTAGGGGCTCCTATCCGGCACTTCCACAAGTCGCCAAGCTTTCGCCAATCGGTGTTCGAAAATATCTTTCGCGCCTAGCCGATATCGCTGCGGCCAATGCAGAGCCGCTGAAATTGTTGGACGTCACAATAGGCGAGATGATTGGCACAAAGGAGTTGACGCCGGCCCTTTATCAATACGCTCACACCTACATGCAGTACCAACCATCTTCTTACCGTAAGGTGTTTGGATTCGCTGTAGCGATTGAGAGTTTCCTGACCGTCCATCCTGCGACGTTCGGCCATTGGGTTAAAACCGTGCCATCGCCTCCGGTCAGCCATATGGTTCTGAGCGAGATAGCGGAAGGCCTCGTGTTTCGAGAGCCTGGCGGCTTGTACGCAAAGCGTGTTGTGCAAACCGAGGTAGTATTGCTCCAGGCGATGGCCGCGGCCAGTCGCGTCATGCCCGTGTTTAATCGCCAGCCAGCCACCTTCGGGAGTTCCTATGCGTTTTTCCACAGCGCCGGTCTGGGCGAGGCGGTACCATTTCTTCTGGCTCTGCCTGGTCTGGAGTTGCAGATACGGCATGCTGCGCTACGGCGATCCCGATCGCCTCTCGGTCGTCGAAGCCCGCAAGCTGCTGCAGGCGCTCATCAACCTGGCCAACGAAGACCCCTATTTCCGCAGCGAAGACTGGGGCAGGCATTCCGTCGGCGCGATTGCCCGGCCGGAACTGAAGTCCGAAATTCTGGATCTTCTGAAAAACCCCGGCCGCCATGTCCACTTGACCACGCTGATCCTGGAGTCGCTGCCGCAAAGCAAACTGGTGAGCTCCATCGCGCCGGACCTGCGCGCGCTTATCGTAGATGAAAAGGCGCCGTTCGTGGAGCGCGACAATGCCGCCGAAGCCTTGATCGGCGCGAAGCTTCCGGTGAACTGGCAGAAAATCGTCAGGCGGCTCAATGCCAGCAAAAAGTCCGACAGCCGCAGGCTGGCCCTTGAAACCATGGGCAACGTCGATCCCAACCTGTTTGATCCGGACGACATCGTTCAAGCGTTGATCGACAACCACAATCTCTTCGGCCCGCGCGGTGACGAGCATCATGTTCACGGGTCCGATTATCGGCTCACCACCAAGCTGAACGCGACCGTCGCGGGGCAGGTTCTGGACCGGCTGGCTGCGCAGGTCGCGAACAGGAAGCCCAACGATTATTGGGAGATGGGTTATAGCGCGTCTGCAACCACATTGCGCTTGCTGACCAAGGCGATCCAAGCGCCGGTTCCAGACCTTGCGCGCCTTTGGAAATGGCTGAAGTTGGTCCCGCACGAACGCGGACTGCATGAAGCTGACCGTCAAATTCTGACGGACTTCCTCAAGGCCGATCTCGTCCGAAAGCGCGCCCTGCAGGCCATCGCTTTCGCCGACCACACCATCGATGGCGCCCCTTTCATGTCTGTCGTCTCCATATTGCCCCGCGTCAGTTCCGCGATGCGAGTTGCAGAAGACGATGCGGTATATTTTCTCGATGAGATCACCGCCAAGAATACGCTGTCCAACTTTGACATCGAGCTATGGGCGGCACTGGTCCGCTCGCAACGCGGTGAAGATGGGGTGCGCGATCCGGTGCGAAGCGCTGCGCTGACCTCCGTGGCCAAACATCCCGTCCTGAAGTCGTCCTGGGACGAGTATGAAGGGCCAATGTCGGACCATTGGCGCAAGCAGGAAGTCGCGGAGAACGCCAAGGCCGCGCAAAAGAAGCAGAAGCGGTATCAGGAGCATCGCAAACAGTTTTCCGCCCACAAGGACAAGATCAGATCGGGACAGTCGCTGGGGTATCTCAACGATTTCGCCAAGGCCTATTTGAACCAGTATATGGACCTGGATCATGTGGGCAGCGGATCTGAGCGTGTCCACGAATGGCTTGGCGACGATCTGTCTGCGGCGGCGCATGAAGGCTTCGTCAATGCGCTGTACCGGACCGACCTGCCCAGCGCGCAACGCATTGCCGAGACCCATGTCGAAGGAAAGACCTGGAATAGCGAAGGGGTCATGATTGCCGGCATCGCCGAACTAGTTCGCACCGGCAAGGGTTTAGGCGGTCTTAAACCGGAAACGCTTAAATCCGCGCTTGCCGCCTGGTGGGAAGCTCCCGACAGCTTCAACGAAGTGACGGGCAAGGATGCGCAGCCCCAACTGGAGGCGGCGGTGTTCACATCTCAGGTGGCGATCGAGGATTTCCTGCGCACGACGATGGAACCGGCGATTGCTGCCGGCCACGATCGCGTGCCCGGCCTTTATCATCTGCCGCGCGATGCACGCTATCACGGTGTTGCCGGAAACCTGGCGCTGGATTGGCTGCAACGGTATCCCAATGCCAAGCCGTCCGTTCAGCACGAGCTGATCCAGATCGCCGAACGCTTTGGCCAGCGGGCGGGGGTGAAAGCCTTGGCAGAGCAGAAGGTGGCCACACCGATTGCCGACGATGAGTTGCGGTCGATCTGGATGGGCGCCCTGTTCATCACATCCTTTGACAATCATGTCGCACAGCTTCGGGCATTCGCACACGAAAAGCCAGAGCGCGTCTGGGCATTCGCGGGCGCCTCGCGCGCTGAGCGCGGCGAACGCTGGCAGGCTCTGACCATTGCGCAAGTGGAATTCGTCTTCACCGAGTTCGCGCCCCGATGGAAAGCGGCGTTTCATCCGGTGGGCGGTTTCAGTGGAAGCCAGAACCCTTGGGACGCCTCGGACTACCTGCGCGCCCTGATCAACATTCTTGGGGCAAACAGCAGCAAGGAAGCATCCGACGCCTTCAACCGGCTGGCGGGCAATAGTGCCATGGACAGCTATCTGGATCACATCAAGCATGTGCGGGCCCAGCAGCTCAAGCTGCGGCGCGACAGCAGTTATCTGGTGCCGACATTCCAGCAGGTCAAATCCACGCTCAAAGGCGCGGCACCGGAATGCATCGATGACATCAAGGCGGTTACACTGGATGCCTTGGACGTCGTGCAAAAGTTCATGCACGACGGCGATACCAACGCCTGGGTGAAATATTGGTCTGACGACAAGCCGCACATCGAGAATTACTGCCGCGATCGGCTGCTCGAAGAGCTGCGGCCCCACCTGCCCGCGCCGTTGCTTGCGGATTTGGAGTCAGCGATGCCGGACTCCAACCGCTGTGATATCGCGGTCAAGACGCGCGATCACGGTTTGCCCGTCGAAATCAAAGGCCAGTGGCATCCCGAGGTGTGGACCGCACCGTCGGGCCAGCTTATTGACCGCTATACGCGGGATTTTCGCGCCGATGGAAGGGGTATTTATCTGGTCATGTGGTTCGGCAAGAACAAAGGCAAGCCGCTGACCGCCGACCCTCTCAATGCCATGCCGCCCGCGACGCCGGCGGAAATGCGTGACCGCTTGGTGCAGAGGCTGCCCAGTGACCAGCGGTCGAAGGTGGCTATCGTGGTCCTGGACGTCTCGCGGTCCATTGCCAAAGCCAAAACGGTAAAAAAGAATGCTAAGACCAAGGCCAAAGCCAAGACGAAGAACGCACCGAAGGCAAAGGCGAGCCCGAAGAAAAACAAGCCGGTGGTTAAGGCGAAGGCGATCCTGAAGGGCAAGCCAAATAAGAAAGCACAAGGTCAGCCTGCGAAAAACAAAAAAGCGGCCAAGGCCAAGAAGAAGTCCAAATAGCCATGTGCGGCAAGTTCACGGCAATGGCATCCTGGTCGGAAGTGGTTGAGTATTCCACTGCCCTGACATCTGAACGGGACGCCGCTGGTAGCAATGACGAAGCCGTTACGCTCAAGGTGATGGGGCCCGTCAACGTCATTATCTGGGACGAGGCGGAGCAGCGGCGCAGGATTGTGCCCATGCGTTGGGGTTTTCCGCACCCCAAAAATTGGCGTATTCCCCAGCCCATTCATGCACGCTGCGAAACCATCGACGAATTAAAAACCTTCAAGACGCCATTCCTGGCCGGCAAGCGCGGCATCGTCCTGATGCGCACCTTCAACGAGGGAAAGCAGGTGGCGCCGTCCAAGACCGAGCAATGGACGATCGATCCCGTTCCCGCCTACATGACCGGCGCCACCTTTCTCTTTGACAGTTTTACCGTTCCGGATTTGCCCGCCCCGATGCTGGCTTGTGTTCTGGTCACGGTGCCGGCCAACGACCTCATCCAAACGCTCACGACAGAGCACGCTGCATCCGACCGGATGCCGGCCTTTCTGGAGCCGAACGATTGGGCGGCTTGGCTGGGAGAAGGGAGCAATGACCCGGCTGCGGCGAAATCCTGCTGCAAGACCACGTCGGGCATTCGCTGGACAATGACCAAGGAAGAACGCAAGGCCATGCAAAAGCGCGTCAAGCCGACGGTGTCCGATCCCGGCGGCCTGCTGTGAGCGATCAGACGCCACTCCTCATCCTGCCGCCCAATGCGGGGCGCAAGATTGTCGAGGACGGCGCCGTTTTCAGCGCCCATCTGCGCGGGATGGATGCTTTCGTCACCTACTGCAAAGATCGCGACATCAAGATATCGGCCGAGCGCCTGACGCGGATGGAGCGCTTGGGCCGGTTTGGTCCGCTCTTCCGAGCCCGCTACCCCGATGAAGATGTGCCGCATTTCCGGTTGCCAATACAGCCCGGCAACAACTGGTTTGAGAAAGGCTGGGCCTGGGATACGACCTATCCCGGTCAGGGGTATGAGGTGCCGGACGCCGACGTCGAGGAACACGAGGCGTATTATTCCATCTTTCAACTGGATGAACTGCGCACCGCACTGTCGATGCTCAGCATCGAAGTCGAACTGGACTGGATGCTCGTGCCCCATGAACAGGAGCGCGACTGGAACGAGCGGGCGAAACAATGGGTCCAGATGGCGGCCCACCAGCCTGCAGAGCGAAAAACCCGTGAATTTCGCCGAGCGATTTCCTTTCTCTGCCAGATGGTGTCCGAGCGCTACTACCCATACGCCCGCAGCGATCAGCGCCGGATGCAGACTGGTCAGACCAGTTACAGCGACGCCTGGTTAACCGCCGATCCCCGGCAAGAATGGGAAACCGTGGCTTGTGCCTGGGAGCCTAAGCAGGCGGCGGAGTTTTTCGCGCTGACCCCGGCTATCCTGACCCATGCGTATGAGACCTTGGCCGTATCTCAGACTTTTATCGATCCCTTGGAACGCTGGCAGCAACTTGTACAGTTTGTCGATGTCCGTCAGCGCGACCGATTGAAAGGCGATGCCTTGCTTGCGGAAGGCATCCGAGGCGCAGCCATTATGCTGCGCAAGTTTCACGATCAGCTATACGACAAGAAGCTGCGTGAACCCCATGAAGTGACCGGCCACATCATCACACACATGCCGGAGCTGGAAATCCGCAAGGATACCCGCCGGTACCTGGAATTCGTGGTCAACCGGTTCCATCTCAATCCGCAGCCGTTGGTCGCGCTCTTTGTCGAAGGCGAGACCGAAGCGCGCGCGATCGAATTGATCTTCGAAAAAGCCTTCGCCGCCCATGCCGGCACCTATGGCATTGAGGTGATTGTCCTAGGCGGGGTGGATAACGCCACCGGCAGCAAAGAAGACCGGTTCCGCGCTATTTTCCGCCTGCTGGACTATCTGCACCATCACCAAACCATAACCTATGTCCTTTTGGACGATGAGCGCTTTGCGCGGAAGCTGAAGGCGGAAGCCAAGTCCGCGAAGTCGATCCATCACACCAAGCGGATGGTGACGCGTCCCGATCACATCAAGGTCTGGAACATCGCATTCGAATTCGACAATTTTACCGATCATGAGATCGCAAATGCGCTGATGCAGATATCCGAGCGCAAGTGTAAGATTGCAAGCAGCGAAGTCGCGCAGCTACGCGAGATCAAGGGGTCTGGCGCTGCCCTCAAGCGGCTCTATCAAGACAAGGCCGGTGCCAAACTCAACAAGATGAAGCTGATCGATGCCTTGATGGAAAGCCTTCTGTCCCCAACCAGTCGAACGAAGTTGAAGAACCGACCCATCATTAGCATTCTCGAAAAGGTGAGCCGGTTGGGTGCCCGCAACCCGTTGCCGATCCGGCTGGAATTGTGGGAGCGCAATCAGCAATCTAGTTATCTGGGCACGCGGCTTGGCCATAAGCCGAAAAAGAAACGCTGACGCGCAGCTCCCTTGTCGGCACAAACAAAGTGGAACTGTTCCGGTGTGGTTGCCCGCAATTGCTTATCTGTGACACGCCGGATACCTATCTGGTGGTCGGCGATGAATTCTGCATCGCGTTTCGTTGATCGTCCCGCTTGCCGATCTTTCCGATGTTCGCGTTCGATTTTTTCCGTCTGCCGGCGGAAGCCATGTTTCCATAAAATTCATGCGGGTAAGGAAGGACCTCCAAATGTCGCCTCCGGCACGCATCGATACGCACCAGCATCTGATCCCGCCCAAATACCGCAGTCTGTTAGATGAGCGCGGCTTGACTGCTGGCGGATGGCCAACTCCGGCGTGGGATTACCAGGCGGCGATCGCCATGATGGACAAGGAATCGATAGCTACTGGCATTCTTTCTCTCAGCGCGCCGGGCGTGCATCTCGCTGATGATGCGGAAGGGCGTGCCTTGGCCCGAGAGGTCAATGAATTTGGCGCCGAATTGGTCAAGAACCGACCAGACAGGTTTGGCCAGTTACGCCGAGGTCGGGGCCGGCCGCGACAGGTGTGCGATCAGTCAACACCAACTGGGTGTGACGCCGAGCAACGCCGAGCGTATTGCGGCCACATGACAAAGGGTGGTCTGGGGCGGCCACAGGTACGAGATGCACGCTCCCTACACCAATGCGCTC
>Ga0153956_1003145_pt1 | contig 10994 bp, 8 predicted proteins | sample TSFL040MetaG_FD_104704 | JGI IMG/M metagenome (GOLD analysis project Ga0153956, IMG submission 104704) | Attine ant fungus gardens microbial communities from Florida, USA - TSFL040 MetaG | ecosystem: Host-associated > Fungi > Mycelium > Unclassified | place: USA: Florida, Wekiwa Springs...
CCGTGATCCGCATCGCCCTGCCGCTGGCCGGGGTCGAGGAGCCCTTGCACGAGAGCACCGCGGCGCAGAGTGCCACGACGCCACGGCCCGCGAGGGGTGGACGCGCGCTCATCGTGGACGATAGCCCGCCGGCGCGCGAGCTCCTGCGCGCCATGCTCGAGCTGTCGGGCTGGCACACGCAGCTCGCCTCAGGCGGCAGCGAGGCCCTGCGCTGGATGGCGAGCGAGCCCTTCGACTTGATCCTGCTCGACTATCAGATGCCCGACGCCGATGGCGCCGAGACCGCGGTGGCCCTGCGCAAGCTCAGCCAGACCAGGCGCCTCGAGCATCCTGTTTACATCTACCTCTTGACGGCGAACCTGTTCGCGCACGAACAGCTGGGCAAGCTGCCCGCCATCAACGGCGTCCTGGCCAAGCCGCTCTCGCGCGCGACCCTGCTCGACCTGCTCAGTCGCATCGAAGCGCGCGAGGTGCCCAACGTGCCCCTCGCGCCTTCTGTGAGCCCTGCTCCCCTGGACGCGAGCGATGCGCCTCTGGATGCGCCTCTTGATGCCGACGTGCTCGAGGACCTGCGCGCCCTCACGGGCCGCGACGGACAGGCGGTGTTGCCCCGCGTGGTCGCGCAGACGCGCACCGCCCAGGAGCAGCACCTGCAAGAGCTCTCCACGGCCCTGGACGACGCGCAGTGGGACCGCGCGGCGCAGTCGGCCCACGCGATCGCGGGACAAGCCGCCATGGTGGGCGCCCACGAAGTGGCCCGGCAAGCGCGCGCGCTGCAGGGGCTGCTCGAAGGTGGGTCCCTCGGCGCAGAGCAGCTGCGCCCTCGCGTCGAGGCGCTCTTGAGCTCCTGGCGCCACGCCGAGCGCGCCCTGCAGCAAGAGCTCGTGCGCGCGCGCTGATGTCGCGCGGTCGAGCGCGCGTCGTGGGGTGCACTAGCGGCGGAGAGGCGTTCTGCTATCCACCGCGCGAGGCTCCGGCCGACGACGATGGGGAGAAGGTAAGTGAAGCGGTCCCTGACAGGCATCAAGCCCACCGGCACCATCCACGTGGGCAACTACTTGGGTGCGATTCGTCCCGCGCTTCGCCTCGCGGAGACCTACGAAAGCACGCTGTACTTCATCGCCGACTACCACGCGCTCACCACCGTGCTCGATCGCAGCGCGCTCCACACGATGATCTACGACGTCGCCGCGGCGTGGCTCGCGGCCGGGCTCAACCCCGAGCGCACCCTGCTCTACCGCCAATCGTCTCTCCCCGAGGTCTTCGAGCTCACGTGGATCCTCGCGTGCCTCACGGCCACCGGCCAGCTCGAGCGCGGACACGCCTACAAAGACGCGCTCGCCAAGGGGCAGGCCCCGAACGCCGGCATCTTCAACTACCCCGTGCTGATGGCCGCAGACATCGTCCTCTACGACACCAACGTGGTGCCGGTGGGGCGCGATCAGAAGCAGCACATCGAGATCGCGCGTGACCTGGCGCTGCGCCTCAATCACGTGTTCGGTGAAGGCACGTTGGTGGTCCCCGAAGGCGTCATCCAAGACGAGGTCCTGGTGCCCGGGCTCGACGGCCAGAAGATGTCCAAGAGCTACGGCAACGTGATCCCGCTGTTCGGCACGCAGAAGGAGCTCAAGAAGGCCGTGATGAGCGTGATCACCGGCTCGGAGTCCCTGGAGGAGCCCAAGCAAGCCGAAGGCACCACCATCCACACCATCTACAAGCAGGTCGCCGGCGAAGAGAAGGCCGCCGAGCTCGCCGCCAAGCTGAGCGCGGGCAACTACGGCTGGGGGCACGCCAAGCAAGATCTGCTGGCGGCCATGGAGTCGGAGCTCGGTCCGATGCGCGAGCGCTATCAGGCGCTGCGCTCCGACGAGAAGGGCCTCGACAAGATCCTGGCTCACGGCGCCGAGCGCGCGCGCAAGATCGCGCAGGCTACGTTGAGTCGCGTGCGCGATGTGATCGGCATCGCCGTCAAGCAGTGAGAAGGAGCAGAAGGCCGTGGAAAAGAGACCCTTTCGCGTGTTGGGACTTCAGCAGATCGCCATCGGCGGGCTCGACAAGTCGCGCCTCAAGAACCTCTGGGTCGACACGCTCGGCCTCCACCTCGAGGGCAACTACAAGTCCGAGAAGGAGAACGTCGACGAGGACATCGCGGTGCTCGGCAGCGGCCCCTTCCGCGTCGAAGTGGACCTGATGCAGCCCATCGATCCCGAGAAGAAGCCCAAGGTCAACGACCCCCAGCTCAACCACATCGGGCTCTGGGTCGACGACATCCACGCGGCCGTCAGCTGGCTGACCGCCAAGGGCATGCGCTTCACGCCGGGCGGCATCCGCAAGGGCGCCGCTGGCTACGACGTCACGTTCATCCACCCGAAGGGCAACGACGAATCTCCCCTGAGCGGCGAGGGCGTGCTCATCGAGCTCGTGCAGGCGCCGCCCGAGGTCATCCAGGCGTTCGACGCGCTCGGGGTCTGACCCGCGCTTCGCCTCGCCCTCGAGAGGGCGCGCCGCGCGGCCCGACCGCTACTTGACGCTCGGCGTGGGGGGCGCCTGGTTCGTCGCGGGCGCCGCCGCGGGGACAACGCTCTGAGCCAAGCTCGCGTCGTCGAGCAGCAAGAGCTCCTGCGCCATCTGGTACTCGTAGAAGCCCACCATGTGCGAGTCGATGACCGCCTTGAAGAGCGCGCGCGCGCCGTTCAGGTCGCCTTGGCCAGCGCGGCGCACGCCCTCGTAGAAGTCGGCCTCGGTGTGCTCACCGCGCGTCTTCGCCTGGCTCGAGAGCTTGCCGTAGTCGATGCTGCCGAGGCCGAACGCCGCGAGCTGCCCCCACCAGGCCTCCGAGCGCGACAGGCGACGCAGCAGGCTGTCCACATCGCTCGGGCTCGCCACGTGCGCGCGGCCGGCCACCGCCTTGGCCCACAGCGAGAAGTAGGTCTTCCACTCGGGGTCCAGGGTGAGCTGGCGCTGCGCGCGCTGCACGAGGGAGGCGGCGAGCTCGGCGTCGGGCCGCGCGGCCACCACGAGGTAGGAGAGGATCTGCGCGTAGGTCTCGCGGTTGTCAGGCGCCGACTGCATGGCGAGCTCGAACGCGTCCGCCGCCTCCTGCTTGCGGTCCAGGCGCGACAGCAAGATGCCGCGGCGAATCTGGGCGAAGGCCCGCTGCGGGGCCTCGTCGTTGACGCGCCCGCCCGCGTCCCACAGCGCGAGCGCCTCTCCGTAGGAGCGCTTGGCCGCGACCTGGTCCCCGCGCGCGCGCTCGGCGTCGCCGATCTGCTCGAGGATCTGCGCCTTGAGGCGCGACTCTTCGGTGTCGCGCTGCGTGGTGCGCGCGAGCGCGCGCCGCAGGTACTTGTCGGCCTCCTCGAACCTGCCGAGCCGCGACTCGAGCTGACCGAGCTGGATCAACGCGCGCGTGGACTCCCTGCGCGCGAGGCTGCTCTCGAAGTGCTTGCGTGCCTCGTCGACATTGCCCGCGCTCATCTCGGCCAGCCCGACCGCCAGCTCCAGCTCCTCCACGGCCACCGGCGGCGGCACGTCCGACCAGCGCTTCACGCGCTCGTCGAGGATGTTGCGCGCCTGCTCCGCCAGGGCCCGCGTCTCGCTGGGATCGCTGTCGAACATCTCGCCGCGCATCAGGTTCGCGAGCACCTCGAGCGCCTCGTCGTAGAGCTCACGCTCCTCGGGCGCGAGCCGGATCGCCTCCGCGTAGTCCGTGGTGGCCTCCGCGTAGTCGTCGTCACCGGCGGCGATGCGCCCCAGACACTGCGGAAAGCGCGCGTCTTGCGGGAACGTGCGCACGCCGTAGAGGCACACCGTGCGCGCCACGCCCGAGTCTCCGCCTTCGATGAACGCCCGCGACAAGGCCAACAGCGCGTCCGGCGCCTCGGGCTTTCGCTCGGCCACGATCTCGACCACCGTGCGGATGCGCGGCTCGAGCCCCGTCACCGTGTCGAGCTGACGCAGCCGCGCGAGCGCGCTCTGGTAGTCGTCGTGCGCCAGGTACACGCCAGCGATGTCGAGCGGCGCGCGGCTCAGCGCCACGGTGGCCTCGCGATAGTCCTGGAAAGACAGCTCCCCCGGCGTCGGCGGCGATTGCCCGTCGGGCCCCAGCGCCTTCACCAGCTGCTGGCGACGCTCGGTGTAGAGGTTGGCCAGCGTATCGAGGATGTCGGGCGCCGGCGTCAGGCGCGCGTGCTCGGCCAGCACCTGGATCAGCCCGGTCAGGTGGTCGGCCACGCCGCCGAGGTTCTCACGGGCCTCGTCGCTCCAACGCCGCAGCTGTTCGTACTGCGTCTTGGGCTCGGGGTTGTGGGGCTCCAGGGTCTTCTCGATCCACAGGGCGGACAGCACGCGCGCTTCGTCCCCCCGCGGCTCCCCCTGCTTGCGCAGGTACTTGGCCAGCGCGAGCGTCTCCGGCAACAGCCCGCCCTCGAGCTCGTCCGGGTAGTAGAGCGACGAGATGCGCGCCAACTTCTCCACGCTGGCGTCGTATTCGTCGGCCGCATGCACGTGCTCGGCCTCGGCCACCAAGAAGCGCACCAAGCTCGCGCGGATCTCCTTGCGCTGCGGGTCACTGGGGTCGAGCCGGCGATACACGCGCTCGAGCTTGACGGCGCTCAGCGGGTCGAGCTGCTCGGGCACGGCCACCTGCGCCGTCTGCGGGGGCTTGGTGCGCGCGGCGCAACCCACCCCGCCCGTGCTGAGCGCGAGCACCACGCCGAGGACCCTGAGCGCGAAGGGCGACTCACGAGCAAACAATCCGGCAGGGATGACCGCTTGGGGCTTCTTCATGTGCCCGCGAGCTTAGCAATTCCCAGGCAACGAAGCATACTTGGGAAGTGTCCGCGCGCCCTCAACGCAGCCTGTCCCTGTTTGGCGCGGTGGCCCTCTTGCTGCTCACGGTCGCCCTGATGATCGGGCTCGGAGCCGGGCTGGCCGCGCTGTCCGCGTTCAGTCGCGGCATCTCCATGGCCGAGGCGGAGCGTCACGTCCGCGACAGCCTGCTCAGCCTCACGCTCGTGCAAACCGCGGCCATGGGCACCTCACTCCTGCTCGGCCTGCGCCTGATGGATCCGGAGTCGGAGCTACCCGCCGCGCTCTCGCTGCGCCCGGTCCCGAGCCGCATCCTCTGCCTGTGCCTGCTCGCCGGCGCCTGCCTGCAGTTTCCGCTCACCGAGCTCTCCAACGTGCTGCACGGCTCCATCTTCGGGCCCGATCCGCTGGAGCAGCAGCTGGCCCTGCAGAACCTGCTGGAGGCCCGCACCATGGGACAAGGTGCCCTCGTCATCCTGTGCCTGGCCGGCGTCATCCCGCTGCTGGAGGAGCTGCTCTTTCGGGGGCTCTTCCTGTTCGGGCTCACGCGTCGCTACGGCGCGGCCTTCGGCGTCCTCCTGAGCGCCGTGTTGTTCGGCGTCGTCCACCTGGGCGCCGTGCCCGCGCTCTACGCGAGCGTGGCGGGTATCCTGCTCGGCTGGCTCGCGCTCACCACCCGCTCCGTGTGGCCCGGCGTGGCCCTGCACGGCGCGTTCAACGCGGTCCCTGTTTTGCTCCCCGAACACGTGCTGCCCGTGCGCGGCTTCAACGTCCCATCCGTGGCCGCGGAGCACCTGCCGCACGCGCTGATCTGGCCGCCGCTGCTCGCAGGCCTCGCACTCTTGTTCGTGGTGAAGCGCTGTGCGGAGAGAGAGCCCGAGGATGACGCGACATGAGTGAACTCGAAAAAGCCTCCTATCGAGCGCCCCCTGCACGCCGCACGAGCGGGCCGCGCACGGGCCTCTGTCTGTGCGGCGGCGGGGTCACCGGCGCGCTCTACGAAGTGGGTTGCCTGGCGGCGCTCGAGGACTTCTTCACGGGCTTTCACGCGTCCGACTTCGACGCCTTCGTGGGCGCGGGCTCGGGCGCCACGGTGGCCATGGCGCTGGCTGGCGGTCTGCGGGCGAGCCGCCTCTATCGCGCCCTGCTCGACCCGGCGGACGACTTCTTCCCGCTGCGCCGTCAGCACATGTTCCACTTCCATGGCGACGAGTTCAAACGCGTGATCTCCACCGTGTTGAGCGCGGGCCGCCGGGCCATGGGCTCGGTGATCTCGAGCCCGCTCGACGCGGACGTCTGGAACGAGCTCGAGCGCTTCGTGGACTCCTTGCCCGCCGGCCTCTTCAGCCTCGAAGCCTACGAGCGTTTCCTCGCGGAGTTCATGGATCGCCGCGCCATCCCCAACAGCTTCGGCGAGCTCGCGCGGCCGCTGGCGCTGGTGGCCTTCGACCTCGACGCCGGCGAGCGTCGTGTGTTCGGCACCGCCCCCAACATCGATGTGCCCGTCTCCCAGGCGGTGGCCGCCGCCTCTGCGCTGCCCATCCTGTTCGCGCCGGTGCGCGTGGCCGAGCGCGACTACATCGACGCGGGCCTCGGAGACATCGCGCACCTCGACGTGGCCATGGAGCTCGGCGCCCAGGCGGTCTTGATCGTGAACCCGCTGGTCCCCATCCATTCCGAGGTGCACCTGCGCGACATCCCGACCGGCCATGGGCCCATGAAGCGTGTGCGCGACAAGGGGGTCCTGTGGGTCTACAACCAGTCGGTCCGCATGCGCAGCGACGCGCGCTTGCGCGTCGGCCTGGCGCGCTATCGGGAGGCCCATCCGGACACCGAGGTGCACGTGCTGGAGCCCGATCCGAGCGACGCCACCCTCTTCATGCACTCGCCGATGAACTTCGCCGCGCGCCGCGCCATCCTCACACACGCCTACACGACGACCTATCAAGCCCTGCGCCTGCCCACCTCCCCGTTGAGGCGGCTGATCGAACGCCGGGGTTTTGCAGCCAAAGAGTAGTAGAGTAGTCGACGTGCGATCGGGGGGGTCCGGGCGCGCGCACGCGTATGCCTGGGCCGATGGGATCGCAGAAAGAGATCGGGGCCTTGTCGGGGCGAAGTTCCCGGACCAGCGGCGATGACGTGACGCAGGAGATCAGCGTACCGGTCGGTGCGCGCTCCAAGCGCAGCGCGCTCGCCCTGTTGGTGGTGAAGGGCCCCCACGCCGGTGAGGTGCTGACGCTGGAGGGCAGCCACGCGGTGATCGGGCGCGGACTCGAGGCCGACATGCGTATCGACGACCCCAGCCTCTCGCGCACCCACGCGCGCATCGATCGCGACGGCGACACGCTGGCGGTCACGGACCTCGACAGCCGCAACGGCACCTTCGTCGAGGGGCAGCGCATCACGAAGTGCCGCCGCCTCAAGAGCGGCGAGCTCATCACGTTGGGCAGCGTGGTGCTGCGCTTTGCCCAGCACGACGCGGAGGAGCTCGAGCTCACGCGCTCCATGTACGAAGCCGCGGTACGCGACCGGCTCACCGGGCTCTACAACCGCGGCTACTTCGACGATCGCATCGCCGCCGAATACGCCTACGTGAAGCGCCACGGCGGGGTGTTGGCCGTGATGTTGATCGATCTCGATCACTTCAAGTCGGTCAACGACAACCACGGCCACGCCGCGGGCGACGCGGTGCTCGGCGCCGTGGCCAAAGCGCTGGTAGAGAGCCTGCGCGCCGAAGACGTGGCCGCGCGTTATGGCGGCGAAGAATTCGCGCTCCTCGCGCGCGGCAGCGACGCCCACGGCGCGCAGGTGTTGGCCGAGCGTCTCCGGGCGCACCTCGCGCAGACCGAAGTGCCGGCGGCCGGTCGCAGCCTGCAGATCACCGCGAGCATCGGGATAGCGCTGCTCACCAGAGAGCTCACGTACCGCTCCCCCGCCGAGCTCATCGCCGCCGCCGACGCGGCGCTCTACGCGAGCAAGAACGGCGGACGCGACCGCGTGACGTTGCACCAAGCGGACGACCGACCGAGCGCCCCCGACGAGCCCCGCCCGACACGCGAGAGCCCGGTCGGCCCGCAGCCCCGCGCCCGCGAGCCCGTCGTGGACGGCTCCTACTCCATGCGCGACCACCCGGAGGGCCACGTCGATCGCGTGCGCCCGCGCCCCAAGCGCTGATGAGACGCCGTGGTCGCGCCGCCCCGCCCGCTCAGCTGAGGCGCTTTTTGTAGGTCTCGGGCGTGTAGGTGTTCAGCGCCAACGCGTGGATGGGACCCTTCATCAGATCGCCGAGCGCGCGGTACACGGCTTGATGTTGGGCCACGCGCGTCAGGCCCTGAAACTTGCCGCTGACGATCGTGGCCTGGTAGTGATCCTTGGTGCCCGTCAGGTCCTCGATCTCGAGGACGCTGGCATCGGGAAACGCAGCCCGCAATAGTCGTTCAATTTCACTGGGCTCAATCATGGGAGCCCAACCGTACCTTGCCCGACAGCAGATGACGAACCGGCTTTTGCACCGGCGCTCATGATGAAGGACGGGGGTTCGGGAATCTCTCTGCCACCGAGTCGTGTTCGGGGCGGACTTGAAGCGACGAGACTTGGACCAGTCCTCAGTGAAGCAACCATGCGCGCGCGCCGTCGCGGCCAGTCATGTGCGTGTCATGCGCTCGAACGCCGCGCCCAGAGCGCCTTTTTTGGCGCTTTTCTCGACGAAAGCTGAGTCTTGCATGCTACCGTCGCGCCCGCTCGACCGGGGGCTTCGGTCGTATTGATGATGAACCGAGCAGACACTGCTCCGAGTTCAGATGCGACTTCACGAACGCCTCCAAAAAAAGGCAGAAGGTAAGGGGAGATACATGAAGCTAGGCACGAAACAACTTGGCGGTCTTCTTGGCGCCGCCGCACTGACCCTCGGTGGCGCGGCCATGCTCACGGCGCCCGGTTGCGATGACAACCCGATCGACAAGGGTCTCGAGGCCTGCGGCCTCAACTGCGATCAGGACTTCTCCAAGGGGCAGTTCGCAGTGACCGGTGTGTCCGCCGTCGACGCCTTCTTCAAGGCCACGGTCGACTTCAACGGCACGGCCGACACCCTCGCGGGCAACATCGACGCCGAGCTCAAGGGCCTGCAGGCCGACTTCGGCATCATGCCCGCCGATCTCGACGCGGGCGGCGGCCTGGCCGGCGCCATCAAGGCCAAGCTCACGGCCAGCGCCAAGGCCAGCATCAAGATCAATGCTCAGCCCGCCAAGTGCGAGGTCGATGCGCACGCCAGCTTCGAAGCCAGCGCGAGCTGCAAGGTCGAAGCCGGCTGCCAGGTGGACGCGAGCTGCGATCCCGGCATGGCTTCCTTCGAGTGCAAGGGCGGCTGCGACGTCGAGGCGAGCGCCATGGTGACCTGCGAAGCGGGCGCCACGGCTTCCTGCACCACCAAGGGTCCGCAGGTCGCCTGCACGGGCGAGTGCACGGGCACCTGCACGCTCACCGGCAGCGCCGCGGCCACCTGCGACGGCACCTGCGAAGGCGGCTGCCAGGGCACCATGAACGGCGGCAAGTGCGACGGCACCTGCACCGGCACCTGCAAGGTCGAGAGCAACGTGGGCGCGCAGTGCAACGGCAGCTGCAGCGGCGAGTGCAAGGTCTCCGGCCCGATGGTCGCTTGCACGGCCGAGGCCGAAGCCAAGTGCGAAGGCAACGCCAACGCTTCCGTCATGTGCAAGGGCAAGTGCGAAGGCGACTTCGAGCCCCCCAGCTGCATGGCCATGGCCGAGTGTAAGGCCAGCGCCAACTGCGACGCCCAGGCCAAGGCCGACGCAAGCCTCAAGGTGGAGTGCACGCCTCCCTCGCTCGACGTGGACATCTCGTTCGCGGATGGCGCGGACGCCGGTGCTCAGGCCCAGGGTGAGTTCTACGTCCAGGCCCTCAAGGCCCGCCTGCCCAAGCTCCTCGCTTCTCTCAAGAAGTCGGAGCTCGTGATCACCGCTGGCAAGGACCTCGGCGACGCCGCTGGTGGCGCCTTCCAGGGCGCGCTCGACGCCTTCTCGGGCAAGTCGGACGCCAGCCCCGTGGCCAAGTTCAAGCTGCTTCACTGCGGCCCCGACGCCTTCAAGACGGCCGCCACGGACATCCAGAACGCCACCACCGACCTGCAGGCGCAGGTGACCGCGGCGGCGAGTCTCAGCACCGGCCTCATCGGCGGCTGATCCGAGCGCGACTCCATCACGCATGAACGGCCGGCGGCGCAAGCCACCGGCCGTTTTGCTTTGGTGCACGAGATCCGCGTGAAACGGCGCGCGCGAAGGCCAGGGTGAACCGGCGATCTACGGCTGGGCGAGCCGCGACGCGCTCACGTAAGGTGGGCCCATGCAGCCGACCTCGTCCATCTCACCGTCGACCGAAGCAGAGCGCGTCGCGGGCCATCTGTGGCTCGCCGAGTGTCGCGTGCGCTCCCGCGCGTCTGCTCCCCTGAGCCCCGCACGCCGCCTCGTGCGTACTCTTTTGCTGCAGGAGCTCGCCGACTATCGACGTGCTCGTCGCTTCCCGCGCAACCCCAGCTTCGCCGAGCGCACGCCCTTCTTCGTGGACGCCGCGGGCACCCCGTGCGCCGTCGCGCACTTGCTGCAGGCGAGCGGTGAACAGGCGCTGGTGCGGCGCATCTCGGGCGAGCGCAACAACGCGCGCGTTCACGAGCTCGCCAACGAGCCACGCTTGGCCGCCTGGTTGTCCGCGGCGGGGCTGACGCTCGAGGACGCGGCGGCCATCCAACCAACTTATCAGCGCTACGCGGGCGAGTGCGTGTGCGGTGAATACGGCTCCGGGGAGACCTTGGCGGGAACAACGCCTGCCGACGGCGTGCTCGTGGGCACGGCCATCACGGACCATCACGACGACGCCCACTCCTGGACCATGCGCATCACGCAGATCTACGGCCAGGTCCGCGCGTATGCGGTGGGCCAAGAGATCATCGTGACCGCAGCCAACGCGAGCCAAACATCCGATCCGACCCCTATCAAGGAGCAAACCCAACTCCTGATCCCCATCCATCTCGACGCGCCGATGGCCGGCGACGGCGGCGCGCTGCCGCTCGAAGCGATCGTGTTGAGCGATGATGGCAGCTTCACTTGCGACACTCGCCGCGCCCAAGTCGATCCTCTCAGTCAGGGCGAGCTCGCCGGGGTTCTGCAATCCGA
>Ga0153956_1003146_pt1 | contig 10993 bp, 6 predicted proteins | sample TSFL040MetaG_FD_104704 | JGI IMG/M metagenome (GOLD analysis project Ga0153956, IMG submission 104704) | Attine ant fungus gardens microbial communities from Florida, USA - TSFL040 MetaG | ecosystem: Host-associated > Fungi > Mycelium > Unclassified | place: USA: Florida, Wekiwa Springs...
GCCATCGCGCACCGCGGAAGCCCTGGTGGGCGGCGATCTCCTTGGCGACGGGCAGCGCGTCGAGGTACCAGGCGAAGCTGCGCTCGAGCAGTTCGGGGCGACCCCACATCGCGAAGTGCGCCGCGTGCCACCAGTGCATCTCGAGGTGGAACTTGCCGGCCCACGAGTTCTGGGTGAGGCCGGTCTCGGCCGACGGGAACGAGCCGGCGCAGTGCACCCTGGTGAGGTACTGCGAGAGCACGATGCGTCGCTCGAGTTCCGGCGCGCGCGGGTCGGTCGCCTCAGAGAGGTCGACGGCGGCACCGGAACGCCAGAACTCCTCCCATCCGGCGGCGGACGCTGTGAAGACCTCGGACGCGTCGGGCAGCGCGTCCGTCGCATCAGGCGTGCGGTCGAAGGCGACGACCAGCTCGAGCACATCGTCCGTCGTTCGCAGCGCGAAGTGGTGAGCCGTCTCGAGCGTCGGCGACTCGCCGCTGGTCGACAACCGCACGCCATACGTCGTGTCGTCGAGCGCGCGGGTGAAGCTCGTCAGCTCGCCTTCCGTCGACATCGTCGTCGTGTGAGCGGTCGGATGATCCCAGTCGGTGGTGTCGGCGAACGTCTCGGAGGCGTACGGGAAGGCGAGCTCGACGTGGGCCTCGCCGGTGGCGAGCAGTCGCGACCTGATGCGGAAGGCGAGGATGTCCCGATCGGGGTGGCACGCCGTGGTGACCTCGACGACCTCGCCCGCCGTGCTGAACCTGCTCTGCAGCAGTCCCGTCCAGGGGTCGAGCTCCTGGTGGGCGTCGTCGATCTGCGGATCATCCGTCGACGACGCGCCGGCGAACGCCAGGCCGATCCGGGCGAGGTCGAGACGTTGCGGGTTGGTCCAGAGGAACCAGCCCGCTCGTTCGTCGTCGCGCAGGTTGGGCGGCTCGTGGTGGAAGTCGTAGTCGGTCGGGTAAGGCACGTCTCCCCGTGGAGACGGCCACGGCCGGTCGACATCGGCGAGCGACCACCCTTCCGGGTTGGGCATCTCGTGGAACCCCCACTGCGACTGGGTCGACAGCGGCATCACCTCGCGTGCGGCGGCGCGCCCGCCGACCGCGTCGTGCAGGCGGTGCAGCGTCTGCATGCCGGTGACGTCGGCCGTGTACGCCAGCTCGCCATTGCCGACGGTGAGCGGCTCGAGTGCATCAGGGGCCGTGCGAACGACACGGTGGCGGCGCACAAGTGCCTCGCGGTCGATGGGGGAGGGGGACGTCATTTCGGCTCCGATGGTGTCGAGCGATGGTCGTGGTCAAACGTTTGTCTACACTAAAGCCCGAGCCCATGGCGCAGTGAACTTGCGACGAGGTTAAACGTTTTTATCCAAGGGTAGAGTGAGGCTGTTCCAGGTGCGGCCCAGCATCGATGACGAGGCGGAAGGCGCATGGTGGAGAGCGAATCGGAGTCGGACGCACAGCGAGGCGCCACACGTGGCAGCCGCCCGAGCATGCGCGAGGTCGCCTCGCTCGCCGGGGTCTCGATCGCGACCGTGTCGTACGCGATCCGTTCGCCTTCACGGGTGAGCGCGACGACCCGTGAGAAGGTGCAGCGCGCGATCGACGACCTCGGGTTCGTCGTCAACTCCGCCGCCCGCAGCATGCGGACCGGCGGGACACCTGGGATGGGCGTCGTCGTCGGCGACCTCAGCCACTCCTTCTCGGTCGGGGTCGTTCGCGGTGCCCAGGCGGGTGCCCGCGACTCCGGGGCGACGATGCTGATCGCGAACGCCGATCGGGACGACTGGGAGCAGTCGCGCTACATCGAGCTGTTCGATCAGGCGAGGCTGCAGGGGATCATCCTTGCTCCGCTCGACGAATCGCGGGCCGAGATCGCGCGCCTGCGCGAACACGGGTCCCCTGTGGTCGTGGTCAACTACCGCTCGGGTGCCGACGATCACTGCACGGTGCTGATGGACAACGACGACGTCGGGTATCGCGCGGCGGATCACCTGATCTCGCTGGGGTGTCGTCGGCTCGTGTTCGCGACGGGGTACGCCCGAGCTCAGCCTCTGCATGAGCGCCGGCACGGCATCGAGCGTGCTGTCGCCGATCGCGACGGAGTCGGGCTCGACGTGCTCATGCGGGAGCGCGTCGACGCGGAGGACGGGCGCGCGATAGCCAGGCGCATCCTCGCAACTCCTCTCGAAGCCCGGCCGGACGGCGTGATCGCTGCGACGGAGATCATGGCGCTCGGGCTGCTCCAGGAGCTCGCAGCGGAGGGCGTCCGCGTGCCGGAGGACATGCTGCTGATCAGCACCGAGGAGGACTGGCGCGCCGTCGACGCGCCGGTGCGCATCTCGCGGCTGAAGGAGCCGGCCTTCGAGATGGGACGCCAGGCGGCGGTGCTGCTCGCCGACGAGATCGCCAACCCGGAGACCCACCGGCATCGCACAGTGACTCTCGCAGCCACCCTCTTCGCCGCGGAGAGCACGTTGGGTCGAGGGGCGCCGACGGTGGAGGAGTCCCCGTCGCAGTCGCACGAGAGGCCGGCTGCGAACTCCTAAACGTTTCACAGATTGCGGTCACCCCGCGTCGAGCGTGCTCGCCCCCGCCTTCAGGTCACGGTTCGCGTCACCGAGACTCAGGTTGACAGCGGACGATCTCTGGTTCATGATCTGATCAAACGTTTGACGTAGCCCTCGACGGGGTGGTGACGAGGATGTCCTCGCTCTCCGGCGAGAGCGAGCGTCGGAATCGACCCGGTAGATAAACGTTTAGATCCTGGTCCGGCCGATGAGGGCAGTCCAGCCGTTGAAGGCAGATCCGGCCGATGAAGGCAGAGGAGGCGATTGATGAAGCGCGATGTCGTGGAGTCCCCGTCGAGCGGCGGAACGCTGTGACGGAGACGGTGCAGTCGGTGGGGCAGACCGCTCAGGCGGCGACGCGGCGAAAGCGGTCCCGAATCGGGGTGCGTCCGCCCGTCTGGTTCCTGATTCCCGCCGTCGTGGTCTATCTCATCGTCGTCGTCGTTCCCAACCTTCGCGGGTTCGGATACGCCTTCACCGACTGGGACGGCATCTCGGCGGGCTTCGACTTCGTCGGCTTCAAGAACTTCGCCCACCTGCTCGACGACCCGAACACCGTGAGCGCCTTCACGAACACGATCCTCTTCACGCTCGGCACCGCGCTGCTGCAGAACGTGGTGGGCCTCGGGCTCGCGCTGGTGTGCAACTCGCTGATCAAGACCAAGCAGTGGCTCCGTCTCGTCTTCTTCCTGCCCGTCGTGCTGACGCCGATCGTCACGGCGTACCTGTGGTCGTACCTGCTCAATCCCGACGGCACGGTCAACGAGCTGCTGAGGCAGGCGGGCCTCGGCGCCTTCCAGCAGGACTGGTTGGGCGACCCGGGCATCGCACTGTGGTCGATCGTGTTCGCCGCGGTGTGGCAGGGCGTCGGCTTCACGATGGTGATCTACCTCGCCGGGCTGCAGGGGGTCTCGCAGGACGTGCTCGAGGCCGCCGCGATCGACGGAGCCGGACCGAGCAGGCGGCTTTTCCAGGTCATCCTGCCGCTCATCAACGGCGCCGTCGTGATCAACGTGCTGCTCACCCTGACCTCGGGGCTGAAGCAGTTCGACCTGGTGTTCGCGATGACCAGCGGCGGCCCGGCGGGAGCCACCCAGACCCTCGCCTTCATCATCTACAAGAACGCGTTCACGAACCTCGACTATCCGACCGCCGTCGCGCAGGGAGTGGTGCTCACCCTCATCGTCGCCGTCGTGGCGATCGTCCAACTGCGACTGACGACCCGGAAGGGCCTCGAATGAGCACGTACACCTGGCGCACGCTGATCCTCGAGATCGTCTTCATCATCGTCGGGATCATCTTCCTGATCCCGTTCCTCGTTCTGCTCAGCGTCGCCTTCCGCAATCCGAACGCGCCCCGTGGACCGTTCGACCTGACCTGGCCGCCCAGCCTGGACAACCTGGTCACCGCGTGGCAGACCTCCGCGATGGGTGCCGCGCTGCTGAACAGCGCGATCATCACGATCATCTCGGTCATCCTGATCGTGGTCTTCGCGTCGGCTGCGGCCTACCCGCTGTCGCGCTACACCCAGCGCTGGTCGCGAGGCGTCTTCTACTTCTTCGTCGCGGGGTTGCTGGTCGCCGGGCAGGCATCGATCCTGCCCCTGTACACGTTCGTGCGCGACATCGGGCTGATGAACACCCTGTGGGCCGTCATCCTGATCGAGGTCGGCGCGAACATGCCGTTCACGATCTTCTTGTACACCGCGTTCCTCAGGGAGCTGCCGCGGGACTACGAGGAGGCGTCGCAGATCGACGGCGCTGGCCCGACGCGCGTCTTCGTCAGCGTGGTCTTCCCGCTGCTCCGCCCGGTGACCGGCACGATCCTCATTCTGACCGCACTCGGCGTCTGGAACGACTTCTTCACCCCGCTGCTGTACCTCTCGGGCGGCGGCAACAAGACGGCACCCCTGACCCTCTACACCTATGTCGGGCAGTACTCGTCGAACTGGCCGCTCGTCTTCTCGGCGCTGCTGCTCTCGATCCTGCCGATCCTCGTCCTCTACGTGTTCACCCAGCGCTACATCATCCGGGGCTTCGCCTCCGGTCTCAAGGGCTGAACCCTGTGTCGGCCCGCCGGGCCGTCATCTCCCCACGAAAGGAATCACCATGTCCCACAGCAGGAAACGGGCGTTCCTCGCGATCGGCGCCGTCGCCGTCGCCGGGCTCGCACTCGCCGGCTGCTCCACCGACACGTCGGGCTCGGGCAGCGCCTCCGCCGGCGCCTCGACGGTCACGATCGTCTCGTCGACGACCGAGCCGGAGCAGGCTGTCATCAACCTGTTCGAGAAGCAGAACCCTGACATCTCGGTCAAGGTCGTCACCGCGCCCGCGGCGACCTACTCCCAGGTCGTCGCCACCCAGCTGGCCGGCGGCACCGCGGCCGACGTCATCAGGGCGTACCCGGGCAACGGGTCCAACCTCAGCGTCGTTCAGGCCACCGACAAGGGCTTCTACTCGAGCCTCGAGGGCCTGTCGTTCGTGTCGAAGCTGCCCGACTCCCTGAAGCCGGTGCTCACCTCGGCCAAGGGCCAGGTCAGCGCGGTACCCGTGACCACCTCCGCGATCGGCGGCGTCTACAACAAGACGGTGCTCGACAAGAACGGACTGTCGATCCCGACCACGTGGTCGCAGGTCATGCAGTACTGCTCCGATGCGAAGGCCAAGGGGCTCATCCCGTTCGGTCTGGGGCTCAAGGATGCCTGGACCGGACAGTTCGTGCCGTATGCGCTCGCCGCAACGCTGGTGCCGGCATCCGTGGAGAAGGCCATCGCCGACGGCAAGGAGACCTTCGAGCAGTCGCAGTGGAAGGACGTCTTCACCAAGTACCAGCAGATGAAGGATGCCGGCTGCTTCACTCCGCAGCCCAACGGCACCAGCTACGCGAACGTCTCCGACTCGATGGTCGCGGGCAAGACCGCCGGCTGGGTCACCCTGTCCAGCGCAGTCGGCGAGGTCACCAAGGCCTCCCCGAGCGGCACCGACATCGTCTTCGCCGCGTTCCCCGCAACGGATGACGCGTCGCAGACGGTGCTCTCGAACGGCATCGGCGTCGTGTACGCGCTCAACTCCAAGTCGAAGAACGCCGCATCGGCCAAGAAGCTGATCGACTTCTTCTCGACCCCGAGCGCTCAGGCGGCCTACTCGAAGTCGGCGAACACCTCGCCGGCGCTCGCAGTCGGAAGCGCCGAGGACAGCGATCCGACCAACGATGTCATCGCGAAGTACACCGCGGAGAACAAGGTGAGCTCGTGGCCCGACCAGCTGTGGCCGAACCCGAATGTGCAGCAGGCGCACTTCGACGGCGTGCAGGGACTGTTCGCCGGCACGAAGTCGGTAGACCAGGTGCTGCAGGGCATGGACCAGGCGCTCAAGGGCTGACCTGAGCAGGCGGTGCGGGGTGCGTCCGAGCGGCGTGCCCCGCACCGGCACGTCTACGCGAACGACGACGAGAGGGAATCGGATGATCGAGCAACTGCAGAATGCCGCATGGATCACGCACTCCGCGTGGGCGCAGGAGGAACCGCCGTTCCGCGCTCCCGTGCTGCGGGCGTGCTGGACGATCGGGGAGGGGATTGTGCGGGCGCGCGTGGTGGTGGCCGCCGTCGGCGTGTGGACCGCGCATCTTCGCGGGGCCGCGGTGTCGGATGACGTGCTCGAGCCCGGACTGAGCGAGTTCCGCCGCAGGGTCGCGACCGTCGAATACGACGTGACACGTCTCGTCACGCCGGGTGCGAACGAGTTCGTCCTCGAGCTCGGCGAGGGGCCCGCACATGTTCGCGAGGTGGCGGGCAGGTACACCAAGTTCGCCGACCGGCGGGTCGCACCACGGGCGCGGGTAGCTCTGATCGCCGAGTACGAGGAGGGCGCAGGGCGGAAAGCAACCGAGCTGGTGCTCAGCGACGCGAGTTGGCAGGCGATGCTCGGTCCATCCACCTTCACGCACTGGTACGGCGGCGAGGACTACGACTCCCGTCTCGAACCAGAGGGGTGGCTCACCGCCGATGGCACCGACGACGCCGTGTGGGAGCAGGCGGTCGTCGTCCCCGACGGCCCAGAGCCATGGGAACGGCAGTCGCCGCCGGTCGTCGTCGTCGAGACCATCGAGCCGGCGCGATCAGTCGGGGGCGACGGGACGATTCGGTACGACGCGGGCCGCAACCTGGCCGGCCTTCCCGTTCTGCACGTCGGGGACTCCGTCCCCTCTGGCACGGTGATCGAGGTGTGGCCCGCCGAGTACCTGGATGACCGAGGCGTCGTCGATCAGTCGACGACCGGCACTCCGATCTTCGACCGGTTCATCGCATCCGGGCGCTCTGCGGTGTTCCGGCCTCGGTTCGGATACCACGGTTTCCGTCACCTGGAGGTGCGCGCGTGGACATCCGACCGCACACGAATCGACGCCGCAGGTCTCGACCTTCGCCTCGAAGTGGACCGCATCCAGACCGGCGACGAGAGCGTCGGCGCTTTCGAGGTATCCGACCCCGTTCTGTCCGGTGTGTACGATCTCGTCACGCACGCGGCGGAGTCCAATCTGGTCGGTGTCCCGACCGACTGCCCCCACCGCGAGAAGCTGGGCTGGCTGGAGCAGGATCATCTCGTCTTCGGTCCGCTGGCCTTCCGGTGGGACATCCGCGACCATTTCGCCGACCTCGTCACGCACATGTCCGATGCACAGACCGACGCGGGGCTCATCCCCGACATCGCGCCGGAGCTGGTCGTCTTCGACTTTCTGGACGAGCCCGGCTACCGCGACGACGTCAACTGGGGCAGCGCCATCTGGGAGGTGCCGTTCCAGCTCTTCCTCGCCTACGGCGACCTGGAGACCGCGCGGCGAGCCCGGCCTTCTGGACGTCGCTACATCGACTACATCTCCGGTCTCGCAGGCGAGGGCCTTCTCGATCACGGGCTGAGCGACTGGATCGGGCTGGACCTCACGGTGCCGCGGGCACTCGTGGCCAGCTACGGATTCCGGCACATGCTGATCTCCGCCGCGAGGCTCGAGGCAGAGCTCGGCGACGCCGGCCAGGCCTCCGTGTACTCCCGGCGCGCGGAGGAACTCGGCAGGATGCTGCGAGAGGCCTTCGTCTCCCGTGACGCCGACGGCACCCTGCGACTCGGCTCGGAAAGCCAGGCCAGCATCGCCCTGCTCGCGGACGCCGGTGTGCTCACCGCAGAGGAGCACGCGGAGGCCGTCGAGGCCCTGGTCGCTCGCGTCGGGGTGGACGGGATGCGGTTGACCGTCGGGGAGATCGCCCTCCCATCGTTCGTGCGCGTGCTCGCCGCAGCGGGTCATCACGAGCTGCTCTACCGGCTGACGACCACGACGGACGCGCCGGGGTACGGACGAATGCTCGCCGACGGCGAGACCGCGCTGTGCGAGCACTGGACCGGCCGTGCGACGAACGGCTCGGGGAACCATTTCATGCTCGGATACATCTCGGAGTGGCTGACAGGATCGGTCGCCGGACTCACCCAAGCGTCTGAGAGTGTCGCCTGGGAGCGTGCACGCTTCCAGCCGGCCTTCGTCGAAGCCGTCGACCATGCAGCCGCCGCACATCGCACCGACCGTGGCGAGTTCCGCATCACGTGGCGCAGGAACGGCCAGGATGCCGTCAACGTCGAGATCGTCGTGCCTGAGGGCGCTGCGGGCGAGTTCGTCGAGAGCACCGACCGCGTCGTGGCGTTGGGCTCGGGCATCCATCACCTCACCATGACGCGGGTCGCCGGGAATCCCGACAGCTGGAGGAGAGCATGACCGCCATCACCGACGAGCTTCGCGAGGCGGTGCGCACTCCGCACAAGGAACCGCAGCTTGTTCTGGCGCCCTCGCATCGAGGCGGCACCTTCACGAGCCTCGCCGTTGACTGCCCCTTCGTGTTCACCCTCGGCGGACGCACGGGGATGACCATCGTCGGCTGGGACGGAATCGGCTACCAGGGCGGCCTGTCGTGGCTCGGGGATGACGGCCGCTGGAGCGAACCTGAGCTCGTGCTTCCGCGTATTCCGGAGTCACCGCACCGCAAGTTCAACTCGGCGCTCACCGGTCTGCTGCGCGACGAGGAGCTGCAGGGTGCCGGCGAACTGCTGTGCGTCGACGGCTGGTACTACGGCACGTACCACGCCTATCCCGACGCGGGGTACGAGGAAGGGTCGGCCGTCATCGGCATCGTGCGCAGCCGTGACCTGTACACGTGGGAGGAGCACGGCGAGCTGCTGCGGCCCGAGGATGGGGCCGACTGGGAGCGCGGCGGGCTTTACAAGTCGTGGCTGATGAGGGCCGACGGACGATTCTGGCTGTTCTACAACGCCAAGGACCTGCCTGTCGGATCGTGGCAGGAGCAGACAGGGGCGGCCGTCTCCGATGACCTGCTGCACTGGGAGCGCGTGCCGGGGCCGTTGCTGCCGAACGGGCCGGAGGGAGCGATGGATGACCGATTCGCGTCGGACCCGTGCGTGCTGCGCCTGGGCGAGCAGTGGGTCATGTTCTACTTCGGGCTGTGCAGTGACGGCCACGCGCGGGATTCGTTCGCTGTCTCCGACGACCTCGTGAACTGGGTGAAGGGCGACGAGGTGCTCGTCGACATCGGACCGGCGGGCTCGATCGACGCCACACATGCGCACAAGCCCGCCGTGATCACCCGCGACGGCAGGCTGGAGCACTACTACTGCGCCGTCTCCCCGCTGCCTGGGCCGGTCACGATCGGCGATCGGGTGGTCAGGGAGCTGCGCGGCATCGCCGTCGCGCACTCCTGAGCGGCGGGATCCTCTCAGACGAGACCCCGGCATCTGCGGTGCAGATCCGGGGTTTCGTCGTCTGGGCCTCCGGTCGGAGTCGGCTCCTACGCTTCGGTGAGTACGAGGCAGTCCCACGCGGCCAGCGAGAGCACGGCCCCGGTGGCCACGGGTGTGTCGGCAAGCACGTCATGCATCGCAGACGGGGCGGTGACGGTGACCGGCCGCGCCGACCAGTTGTGCACGAACCAGAACCGCTGCCCGGCGGCGTTGACGCCGGAGTGGGCCGTCGCCGGCACGTCACCCAGGTTCCAGGCGATCTCGCGCTCCGGCGCGATCCAGTCGACGAGAGCGGCGGACAGCGCCTGGTCGGGCACGGTGCCGATGTGACTGATGCGGCCGGCGCCGGCATCCTTCGTCGTGACCGCCGCGAACCTGCCGAGCGACGGGTGGTCGTACTCCACGAGCACCTCGGCGTCGGTGGCCAGGATTCCGTCGGCCCAGAGCGTCGCCCTTGCGTCCTGAGGAAGCTCGAGGTCGCCGACCGCGAGCACGGGCAGCGGCTCGGCGAGGTTGCTGCTCTCCTCGTACCAGGTGCCGCTGTCTGCGCTGAGCACGCCGGGCTGCACGGTGGTGCGCGAACGTGCCTCTTCGTCGGCGTATCCGGTGCGCATCCCGATCACGAGGTGTCCACCCGCCCTCGCGTAGTCGCGCAGGTGCTCGAGCAGGCCGTCCTCTGCGACGTACAGGGCCGGCACGATCAGCACCGGATGCTCCCGCACCAGTTGATCGACGGGCATCCGCATCGCCTGCACGTCATTCAGGATCGCCGCCTGCCTCCTGGCGCCGATCGCGCCGCGGTAGAAGGCGGAGAGGATGACGCCGTAGGCGCCCCCGTGCTCACGCGATGGCGCTCCGGGGATCGGCGGGAAGAAGTCGAACGCCCATCGGCTCGCGTTCGAGAAGAGGAAGGTCACGTCGTGGTCGGGGCGGTAGCCGGCCAGCATCGGGCCGAGCCTGGAGAGGTCGGAGCCGATCCGCGAGACCTCGTCGTAGACCCGCCCCGGCTCGCCGCTGTGCGGCAGCACGCCGCCCCAGAACGTCTCGGTGCCGTAGGGGATCGTGTTCCAGTGCCAGTACTCGATCATGCTGGCGCCGCGCGCGACCAGCGCCAGCGCACTCTGCCTGAGCTGGCCTGGGTACGGCGGATAGTTCATCTCGCTCGCACCGATCGCCTGCGCGTTGGTCTCGGTGATGAGGAACCTGTCCTGTTTCGTGCCGTACGCGCGGTCGGCCGCCTGCAGCAGGCCCCACACGCCGGTGGTCGTCCACGGCGCGATGCGCGGGAGATCCTTGCTCAGGTCGAGGTGGTCCTGCATGCCGTAGTAGAGGTTCGCGGCGTTGACGTCGAGCGGCTCGGCCAGACGCACGTCGTCCACCGCCGGACGCGAATAGGCCACGCACGTGGTCACGAACTGCTCGGGCGACGCGTAGTCGCGCACGATGTCGGCCTGCCACGCGATGAACTCCGTCGTGATGCGGGTCTGGAACCGGCGCCACGCCAGGTCGTACTGCGGCAGGGTGTTGCCGTCTGGGCGCCACAGCTCGTCGAACGACCCGATGCGATGCGACCAGTACACGAGACCCCACGCCTCGTTGAGCGCCTCCGGGGTGCCGTAGGTCTCGGCGAGCTCGTCGCGGAACC
>Ga0153956_1003147_pt1 | contig 10989 bp, 12 predicted proteins | sample TSFL040MetaG_FD_104704 | JGI IMG/M metagenome (GOLD analysis project Ga0153956, IMG submission 104704) | Attine ant fungus gardens microbial communities from Florida, USA - TSFL040 MetaG | ecosystem: Host-associated > Fungi > Mycelium > Unclassified | place: USA: Florida, Wekiwa Springs...
AGCTGCCGACCGGTGCCGGCGTTGCGCGCCACGATCAGCCCGTCACCAAAACCCTTGTCCCGGAAGGCTGCCGCAACGGCACTGGCCATGCCACCACTGCCCCGGATGAGCACCGACGAGCCGGGATCCAACCGATGTTCGTCGATCAGCCTGGCCACCGCGAGATAATCGGTGTTCGACGCGCTCAGGTGACCGTCGTCGTTGACGATGGTGTTGACCGAATCGATGGTCAGCGCCGAGTCCTCCATGGTGTCCACCAAGGCGATGACGTCATGCTTGAACGGCATCGACACCGAACAGCCACGAATACCCAAGGCCCGTACGCCGGCGATGGCCGCGGTGATATCGGTGGTGGTGAAGGCCTTGTAGATGAAGTCCAGACCCAACTCGTCATAGAGGTAGTTGTGGAAGCGGGTGCCGATATTGCTCGGACGGGCGGCCAGCGAGATGCACAGCCGGGTGTCCTTGTTGAGTTCGGGCCGTCCCGCTGTCGAGCCGTCCATCAGCCCACCGCCTTGATGACATGCCTTGCCAGGGAATAGATCTCACGATACTGATGCTTGGACAAGCCCAACTCTCGCAGCGCGGGAACATCGAACTCGGTGACGACCACATTGATGTCGTCCCGCTTCCACCGGGCGCCGTAGCGCTCGAAGATCGCGCGCATCGGCATGTTGTCGCTGAGTACCCGGGCAGTGAATCGGTCGACACCGCTGCCGCGGGCGGCAGCCACCAGCGCCTCCATCAGAAACGTGCCGATCCCGCGGCCCTGGTAGTCATCACCGACGATGAACGCCACCTCGGCGACGGTGTGGTCCTCGGCCGAGCGGACGAATCGGGCGTCGGCAACCACCGGGCCGTCGGCGCCCTCGGTCATCACCCAGACGAAGTGATCCACATAGTCGACCTCGAACAGGTAGGCCATCAGCCGCGGACTGGGCCGCTGCACCGTCTGGAACCGGCGATAGAAGGTCTCGGCAGAGAATTCCACCGGTCCGTGCGCAGCACGCTCCTTGTCGCCAGGGAGCGCGGGACGCAGGAACAGCCGGCAGCCGTCGCGCAGATGCACCGGCAGTGGCGTGATGTACCCCGCCAATCGTTGCCGGGCCGTACTCAGCAGACGCTCGGCCATGCACGGCACCGCGAGCATCGCGTCGAGCGCATCGTGCCCACCGACCCAACCGGTCAACGCCTCGGTGACCACCACGGTGGCGGTTCGTTCGGTCCCGCGCAGCAGCGCGATCTCCCCGACAATCAGGCCGGGGGTCAGCTCGATGACGGTATGGTCCCCATCGGCGCCGATGTGCGTGACCTGCGCCCTGCCTCCGGCGATGAACATGAACGTCGACGCCGGCTCGCCCTGCCGGAACAAGACATCACCCGGCATCGCCGTCAGCGGACGCAGCACATGCGCGAGGCCCTCGAGATCGTCGACCCGACAACCGGAGAAGAACTCCAGCCGTGCCAGTTCGTCGGCGTGCGCCGCAGTCGATCCCGCCACGCAGTCAGGCTACCGGCCGACGGCGGGTGCGCGTCTGGGTTCGAGCCGGTCAGCAAATAGCGGGTCCACATAACCACCCGGTTACTGAAAATCATTTTCGACAATGCCGCTCACAGCCAGTACTGTCGACGGCAATTAATGGAAATGATTACCAATAACCGGATGGAGGCCCCGTGAAGTCCCAGATCCACCCCGACTACCACCCCGTCGTTTTTCAGGACGCCACCACCGGCCACATGTTCCTCACCCGGTCGACGGCGACCAGCGATCGCACCGTGCGGTGGCCCACCCCAGATGGTGAGCACATCTATCCGTTAATCGTCGTCGACGTCACATCCGACTCGCACCCGGTCTGGACCGGTAAACGTCAGATCCTCGACACCGCGGGCCGAGTGGAGAAGTTCAACCGCAAGTACCGACGGTGACCATGCGGGCCCCTCGGCTGACCCGTTGGCCCAGCAGCGAATTCGGGTGCGCCACCACCGCGGAATGGGATTGGCAGCTACGTGCACGCTGCCGTGGCCTGCCCGCCGAGGTCTTCTACACCGGCGATGACGACCGCGGAAAACGCCGCGTCGAACATGAGGAAAACGCCAAGCGGATCTGCCTGAGCTGTCCGGTGCTGCACCGTTGCCTGCGCCATGCCATCGAATCCGGCGAGGCGTATGGGATCTGGGGCGCGACCACCCCGAAAGAACGTGCGGCGCTGCAGCAGCACTACCGTTCTCGGCCTTGAAGGAGGACCATGGACACCGAGTCGCCGGACTGATTCCGATCGATCAGCCCCGCCAAAGGGAGGTTGTCATGGCGAATTTCAAGGATCCGACCGATCATTTCCGCACCACACTGCCCCACTCCGGTGAGCATTTCATCGATATCTACAGCTGGCCAGGCATCATCTCGATCGTGTTCGGTGCGCTGGCACTCGTCGGCGGTGTGGCCGCCGCGGCCTATCAGCGCGCCGACTGGGTACCCACCGCGGTGATCGTGGGTGTCTGCGCCATCGTCGGTGGCACCATGTGGCTCATCCTGGAGCATCGGCGGGTGACGCAGATCGAGCACCGCTGGTTCTCCGAACATCCCAGCAACCGGCCGTGACGAGCGGTTAGCTCTCGACCTGCCCCACCATCGACCGAAAGATGCTGCCCGGCAGGTGGATTCCATTACCGCCGCTTGCCCCGGCCCGAACCGCCGTGTACATGCTCCAGTAATCGCGATGATGCGGACTGCCACCGATCACGGAGCCCATCAGCCTGCGGTGGGTATCGACCGTCGGACCGACAGCCATCCAAACACCGACAGCCGTCCAAACTCTGTGGACCTAACAGGACAACTATCGAACCCCGCTGGATCGCTGCAGCGAATGCTGGATGGCGCGACGCTGCCGACCATCGGTCTGACGTAATTCGTGCCAGCGCCTAGCGTCGTCCAAGGGAGTGGCCCAGATGCCGGGCGTGACTGACCATCGCCTGCACAGCGGGCGGTAAGAGCGATGTCACTGCAGTCGAATCAGCGAGCTCGGCAAGCGTTACCCAGAACTGATCACGTACCTCAGTGGTGGTCACTCCATAAGCCGACGCAACGGCACGTTCGACCTCGACGGTGTAGCCGGGCTGCCTAGGGGCTTCACCACGTCGGTTCCCACTCGGATGATCTGTTTCCGGGAGGAGCGCCGTGAGCGGCACACCAGCCCGTCGAAGCACGTCAGGCTGCATGCTCTGGTTGATGGAAAAGAGGCAGCCCAAGTCGAGCGCCCTCTTTGTCTCCGCCGCGGAACCCAACCACCAATGCAATATGGCTCCCTCAACGCCCGCCTGCTCGATCAGGTCGAGGACGCGCTCGGTTGCCCGATAGCTGTGCACTGAAAGTATCCGCGGAGTCTTGGCGACTGCTGTGAGCACCAACGAGAAGGTTTGGACCTGTCGGTCAATTGGGCTACGGGACGCACCATCAAGTCCGACTTCACCGACGAATGGGGTCTTCGCCAGCGCCGCTGCGAAGCGGTCGTCGTCATAGTTTTCCTGTGCCGAAACAACACCCGGATGACATCCAACTCCCCACACTGTCACCGTGTCGGTTCGGCGGCTGACCTCCTCGTACTCGTCGAGCGATCGGGTCACCGCGAACACAACGGCGCCAAGCCCCTCCAGCGCCCGCGGCGCGATGTTGGTGGCGACGTGGGCGTGCAAGTCAAGCGGTGGGAGCGCTCGACTCATGTCAGAAATGCTCTCAGTTCTTCGACCCCGCCGCGGCAGAGCTCAAGGGCTTTGCCGGGCGGATATCCTTCGGGCAGTGACATTTTCATGACCATGCGGGGCTTCGGGTCTTCCGCGGCAAAGTCATGCATCGCCTCAACGATGGATTTCTGGCTTACGAAATCCGCGTACCGGTTAGCAGTGTCATTGCAAAGGTATACAGTCCCATCGGTCATGCCCGCCGCCTGAAACGACGCTCGGCGTACGAGACAACCAAAGCAGACACCGCATGATGACCCCGCAGTCACACCGCTGTAGCGGGCGTCGGTGTGTGAGCAAGAGTTCGTGGCACTGAGGTATTCAGCCGCCTCATTCACGCCGATCACGTCGGCTACCCGTCCGAACATCTGGCCTTTGGTCAGATGTTGGAATGGATTGTCAATGAGGCCGTGCGCACCGACCGTCGTCAATACCTCCTGCAGTTCGGTCAGGAAGCGCGGATGTGTCGTGTGAGTCGACAGTGAACCACGACGTTCCGGGCCAAGAGGCGGATTTAGCGAAGCGAAACCATTCTCGGGAATCAGAAGTGGTTGGCCGGTGCGCTCCGCGGCAGCGAGGCCAAGAGCAACGAACAGGAGCGAGCGGGAACGACTCGACGGTTCGCTCTTGAACAGGGTGCCATCCAAACGCTTCGTCGTCCTGGTGAGGTTCACTTGGCGGTGAATGACGGCTACATCCGGGACCATCTTCTTGATCCGCTGCACCAAATCTCTCTGGAACGGTGAAACGGACGTGGCGCTGAAGTGTGAGACAAGTTGGAGCGTCGAACCCTCCGCAAGGTTGAGCGCAGTGAGGAGCGCACCGGCTGCCGAATCCGCGCCTCCGCTCAGCAACACGGTTGCCGCGGCTATCGGCTCCTCGAGCTCGAATTGAGCGACTTCGCTCACCGAGGCTTGGATGAAGCTGAAGCTCCAATGGTCATCAGTGAGAAAACCGATGGTGCTGGCGAGTTCTTTTGTATGTGCCTGCCACGCAGCGGGATTGCTGACCTCGACAGTCAGGTCGAAGTTGCGGTCATTCCAGTCGGAGCCGTGCGCTTTACGACGGACGGATCGATCGGCGGAAAATACGGCAAGCGCGATCCGCACGAAGTCGATGTTTTCCTGACGGACTGAGCCAAAGACACCCAGGTAGGGGTCGAGTGTTCCTGTGTATGTGGACTTCGCCGAGCGCGTCCACAGGAAGATTTCGTCGAAGTCCGAAGCGGCAGCGGCCCGTTCATCGATGGTCAGGAGGCAAGAGGTCATTTGTTACCTCCAAAGATCTGCCCAAGCTCGCTAATACCACCCTCTATGGCGGCAGCGATCTGCTGCTCAGATGCGCCGGTGTTGTTGAGGGTGACCTGGCTCGCATACACCTCAGCGGCGTCGCGAACTTCCTGTTCGGCGACTTTCCGCTTCTCCCGGGATGCCTCTGCACGGATGCGGTCGCCAACCTCTGTGAGAGTGACGTTGGCGATGATGAGTTCGATGGACCGCCGGACGATCTCGTCGGGCGTCGGCGCCTGGTCGGCGGGTGCCTCAAGGATCCACTCCACGATCTCAGCGACAGTCTCCCGAGACTCGTCGTCAGCGATGGTGCTATCTGCCTGACTTTCGAAGGCCGCCTCGACGATTCGCGTTCCAACAGCGACCATGTCGCCCAACGAGAGCAACTCGTCGTAGTTCAGCCCCGCTCGCTCGAGCGACGCCCGGTCCCCGGCGGTGTACGCCCTCGCCAATGCACCGGCTCGACCAGCTGCCCGCGACGTTGCCCCGACCGAGCGTCGCGCACCGCCGCCAGAACGGCCGCTGGTTCCGCTTCCACCTGACGACGCACCACCGCCCCCGCCGCCCGGACCATCGCCGTCCCGGCCACGCCCTGAGAGAATCCGAATAGTGGGACGCAGATCGATGGTGGCCGCGGGAACGCCAGGGACATCAGCACCTTTCGGGGCGCGTTCCGTCGCCTCGGCTGAGGCTGTGTCAGTCAGCCAGTCCGCGATATTGTCACGCAGATCTTTAGCATCCTTACCACCGCTTCCACCGAATGCGCCGCTAGTTCCCATTCGCATCGCTCCACGACTGACGGACAGTGGCGATCGCCTGCTTCACTTGACTTGAAGCAGCATCCACGTTCCAGGTTGCGAGCACAGGCTCGTATATGCCGTTGGCCTCCGGTTTCAGCAGCATGACCGTGGCAACCTGCACTGCGGCCGGAGGAAGCAACTTCAACGCAGCGGCTACCGCGTCATCAATGCCCTGGTGTGTTTTGGCGAGACGAAGCATGCCGGCTACCGAGTACTTCTGAATGCCCGGTTGGTCGCGCGTCTGGCTACCGAGGTGCGTGATAAGCGTTCGGGCATCCTGTGCGTCGAGCGCACGCAGGGCGTCATCATTAATCGCGGACCGTTCAGTGCGTAGCGACGAAGTCAGCGCACTGGCGATATCCCGCAGTCGTTCTGGAAGGCCATCGTCGGTGAGTTCGATGCCTGCAAACGACGCTGCGAGATAGAGGTAGCCGCCAATGTCGGACGCATCGAGGGCAGGAGGCAGCTTGGCCCAACGAATAAGTGTATCGCTGAAGCCACTCGTCTCGGCCTTCGAAGCGTCGCCATCGATATTGCCCTTCGCACCTGCCTTAGATGCCGCTTCGCCTGCGGGTTCGCCTTCACGCATTGACGACGGCACATTGGCAGCCTGTTCGAGAGCGTCGAGCTGGTCTCGGAGCTTGCTTTGCGCCAGCCACTGAAGCACAGTCTCGAAGTCCGAGCGGAGGAGCCGTTCAAGAACCATCAGCTTTGAGATTGCATCCGAAGGCAATTTGATCCCACGACGCTGAGCCACACTTTGACGAACATTTAGGTCATTGAGGAAACGCTTGATGCGCCGTGGGTTACCGCGAAATTTCTCATACAGAATTGGGGTGAGACGCGAGGCGACTGCCAGTTCCTCGGTGAGATCGACGCCTTCCGGGATCGCAATGTCGTCGAGCGAGCCGCTGGATCGGCGTAAATCTGCGCACGAGGTCACAATGGCGTCGTGGACTTCCTGGGTCACCTTGCTCTCGGATAGCAAAAGGAACAGGTAGGCATGGGTGTCAAACCGGCTGAGCCCCGGAAGCGGAATCGTGGTCTGCACGATCTTGTGCAGGTAGAGCTTCGCAGGGCTCTCGATCTCTGCATCTTTTTCCGCCGGTGCTTTCAGTCGCTGCTGAATTGCATCGGCCACCCGGTCCTCGTCTGCCGCAATTACGAAGGACATTCCCTTCGCTGAAAGAAAGAGGCGGATCGCTTCCAAGGTCTCCACAACGGTCTCGGGTAAGCACCTGTCGAGGTCGTCAACCAAGACGACGACGCGCGAGATATGTTGGAGCCCATCGGAATCGAGCAGCTCCTCGAAGTCCTCTCGGAATCCTTCAAGCCCGCGTTGAGATGATTCCTCTTCCTTGGGTTCCTTTGGCTTCTCCTTGATCAGGCCTAGCAAATCTTCGATGGACGGGAGTTGCAGGGCAACTCCCGTTTTCGCCGCCACCTTAAGCGCCTTCATCCAGTTCACCCGTCCAGCCAGACTCTTCAGGAGGTTCCTGGCGTTGTCCCCACCGTCGGTGTGGATCTCTTTTCCAAGAGCATCGAGCACCTCGGCGATGAGGCTTTCCTTGGGCCCAACGGTCGGGTCATAGCGCCATGGTTGCGTCGAGATTACAAGCACCTGCTTCGCAGCAGCAGCATTGCGCTCGTTGATTGCTCTCTGCACGAGTTCCAGAACACTCGTCTTCCCGCTGCCCCAGGATCCGGAAAGACCTAGGGAGATCGGGTCGAGCTTGTCATCAAGAACCGTCTCGACCACCGTCTCCGCGACGGCGTCGAACGACAAAAGGTCGCGGTGTGATGGTTCATCCGACCAGAGCGGATAGGTATTTTGAGTCATTACTCCCCCAATTTGCTGCTTTTGCCGACACACGCCACCTATTCGGACCCACCTGCCAAAAGGCCGAAGAACCGCTCGAAGAAATCTCCAAGACGACTCAGGACGCGCCGCTTCCTCTCACCATATCCGCCTCCAGCCGAGAATCGAGAGGCCGGAGGTAAGATCGTCGTAATGGCGGTGCCGGTCGTCGGGATAGCGCCGTCACGGAACGCGTTCTCGATAAATGCCTTCGTCTCCTCTAGCCCGCAAATATTGGTAGGAATCTATTCGATTTGGCGGTCAACTTCGCCGACCACAGCCTGGGCGTCGCTCTGGGCATCCGCATCGGCCCGGGGTTCGGAATCATTGAACAACGGCACTTGACCAGTTGACATGCCCACCGGCAAGTTGGTGGGCTCATAGATCAATTTGCGAGCCCGTCTTCCTTCACGCTTAACCCAGCCCATAAAATCAACTTGCCAAGCTCGCTGAGCAGCGAGTAGTGACACGTCGAGAACATACACGTGGTACCGATCTGATTGTTGATTCGGTACTGTTTCGTTCGTGGCAACGATGTGAACGAAACGCATGTTCTGCAATCTATTCGTCTTATTAACTAATTCGACATCGCTCGCATTTATAAGAAAGCATGACGACCCGGTCCTTCTGCAATGATCAGTTAGTCGAACTACTAGCGATTCAAGTTCGTCGGAAATGCTCCCGGCGTCTTCTCGCATGTCATTGTACTTCATTTCGACTGTTCGCCCAGCGGCGGAGTTTACATCTTCTGCAATGATCCGTTCGCTCCCCGATTTCCCCGAAGGGCCTCGATTCTTAGCTATCGCAATACATTCGCTAACAAGACCAATGTAGTCCCTGGGAACGCCACCCGAAGCGAGCACGAGCCTGTCGAGAGCACCGTCAGAAAATAAAGAAGATCTTTCAACTTCGGATTCGACACACAAGCGATCTAAGATAGCTTCGAGGAATGCCTTCGACCGCTTGAACTCCCGAAGCCCACGATCGAGTGTCAGATCCCGGATATCGTGGGGTGCCTGCAAGCCCGTCGGCGGATTTCCTCCGCGATACAGCTTAGTCCACAAGCTGATTGAACCAAATTTCAGCCAGACGTCGGTGTCTTTCACGGCACGATGGAAATAGCCGGCTATGCCAGGTTGATCTTCCTGCCGCAGATGATAGAAGTCGTCCAACACGATAAATGTGTCTGGAGCAACCCGGCCAATTGCAAGCATGAGGGTGCGGTAACTCGCTAGCGCCCTTTCTAGATGCTCGCCTTTCGTCGCCTTGTACTTCTGGGCTAATGCTCCTCCTCTTGAGTTCTTTGAATCCTGCTTTACGCCGAAGCTAAAAGAGAATCCACTGTTGCTATCTGATCCTTTGATGCCGCCTTCGGCAGTCACATTAGATTCAGTGAGGTGATTCTCTGTCCACTCAATTTCACTTTCGCTAGGCGCCTTCTGCAAATCGTGCAGTGAGCGGACCGCATTTTTGAGCTCTTCTGCCAGAACATGGTCTGGAGCGAGAGCTTTCCGACGTCTGCACCACGCGCGCGAGGGTTTAGGTGACCGGCTATCAAGTTGAGCGGCAACTTGGCTAAATATCTCTGCGAGGGTTCCGACCAAGACATCAGGATACGACAGGCCCTTGAATGTTTCCTGATCCGCCCAAGCGACTAAATGTCCTGATTCCTTTCGCGCAGATTCAATGTGACGAAGGAGGCTAGATTTCCCGGTGCCACGGCGACCATACAAAACGTGATGGAAGTTCGACGACAGTCGGCTGACCACTTCGTCTTGCGGCATAATGAATCTGGATTTGGGGGATCCTGGTCGCGCACGCGTCACTTCCTCAAGCAATACCTGGAGTTTCCCTACCCCGTCGTTGTAGTAGTACGCGCCCTGGCCTTCGCTCGTCGGTTCCACAGCAGCAGATACTACTGAATGCACGTTTCAGTGTGCATAGATATCGATTCTTTGGCAGCAGTTAGGTCTGCGGAAAGGAACTGGGTCCGGTTGTTAGACATGAATCAGCCTCACTGTCGTCGTCTCGCGGTTGGCAACCTGGTCGAAGCGGGGAATGCCGAGATCGGGCGCAGCTGAATGCTTTGTGGCTCGATCTGATAGTTGGGTGAGCTTTTCGTTTGTCGCGGCAAGGCTGGTCCGCCGTCCCTCCACTTCGCCGAGCCAGCCTTCTTGTTCGGCCTCGGCAATGCGGGCAATGAGGTTGTCCCGTATCTCCTGCAGTCGGCTGCGTTGGGCCGTATCGGGCCGCAGCAACGGGCAGCGGACACATGCGTGTTCGTGTGCACACGAGGTTCCGTACGCACATCCGCAAGTGCCGATCGAGGGCTTCCGCTTCTCGAAATGTCCCAGGAACTCATCCCATTCAGTGTCCGTCAAGGTTCGGTACTCTTCACTCGGGTGTAGGTCACGTCGGCGGGATATGAAGGCTCGGTGGGCCTCGATAGCTTCGGTCGGGTAAATGGCCTTGTAGCCCATGGTGGTTGAGATGTCCTTGTGCCCGCAGATGATCATGGCGATGTGCGGGGGGCCGTTGGCAATCGCATCCGTGACGAACATCCGACCGAAGTCGTGGAACTGGAAAAGCAGGGGGTCACCAGTGACATCGGTGAGGTTGGTCTGTTCGATCGCTTCCCGCAACGCTTTTCGGATACTGTTAGACGAGATTCGCCGATTTTCTCGGGCGACGCTCCACTGAAACGGCAATGGCAGCGGCGGATTCCGTACGCGTTCCCCGGGATCGTAGGTATGCGTAGTAAGCAACCGATATACTAGCCATCTCTTGTACCCAAGGCGCAAAGGGAGCTTCTCTATGGATCCGCTGCCATTAGTGACCATCGCAAGCGCAGCCGGGCTGGTAATGAGCAGCGCAGCCACGCAGCTTGGTAAGCAGAGTGTCGATAGTTTAGTGGAACTACTCAAGCGTGTGCGCTATCCGCACAAGCGGGAACTCATCAGCCAGGTCGAATCGCAGCCGGAAACCGTTGATGTGGAAGTGATTGCACGAGTTCTCCACGACGAAGCCGGCAATGATCCGCAGTTCGCGGCCCAGTTGCAGCAGTGGGTACATGAGCAAACAAGTCTGTCTGGAAACGTCATTTTCAATAACGGCCCCATCAGCGGTAACGTCACACAGATCAGCAACGTCGCGGGTCCGGCCACTTTCAACATCGGCTGATGAAGCCCCCCCCCCCCCCCCCCTCCCTTCCCCACCCCCCCGGGGGGGCGCCCCCCCCCCCCCACCTGTCCCCAAACAGCGCCCGCCCCGCAACACCCCCCACTCGCGTTTGTCAATAACTCCCGCC
>Ga0153956_1003148_pt1 | contig 10986 bp, 12 predicted proteins | sample TSFL040MetaG_FD_104704 | JGI IMG/M metagenome (GOLD analysis project Ga0153956, IMG submission 104704) | Attine ant fungus gardens microbial communities from Florida, USA - TSFL040 MetaG | ecosystem: Host-associated > Fungi > Mycelium > Unclassified | place: USA: Florida, Wekiwa Springs...
CGCGGACCAGACGATGCCGCCCGTCGTATCCTGAATGACATCGGGCAAATCGCTGCCCGCCGAGAGATCGCGGACGCGGATTTTATTGAACTCGGATCCGGCATCGTCTGCGGACCACGCAAGCAGACGATGGTCGGGCGAATGGTCGGTCGCGCCGAGATGAAAATAGGCGTGGTCTTTCGCCAGCTTGTCGGAGTCGAGCAGGATTTGTTCGCGCCCGCCCATGGCGGGCGTGCGGCAGATCAGCGGATGCTGTCCGCCCTTGCGATAGCGGGCGTAGTAGGCGTAATCGCCGTCGCGCGCGGGCACCGAGGAATCGTCTTCCTTCATGCGGCCGCGCATTTCCTGCTTGAGCAGCTTTTGCAGCTTGACGGTTTTGCGAAAGGCCGTCTTCGCGTAGCTGTTTTCAGCGTCCAGATAGGCGAAAATCTTTTTGTCGAGTCTGGCGGGATTCCGCACGACCTCGCGCCAGTTCGGATCGCGCAGCCAGCCGTAATCGTCCGTGAGGCTTTCGCCGTGGACGATGCGCGCGGCTGTGCGCGTCTCCGCGCGTGGCGGAGATTTGCGCGATGCCCGCCGTTTCGGATTGCGTTTGCTTTTCGCGCGGACAGGTCTGCTGCCGCGGGTCTTGGGCTTACGCGCCATTCCCGTCCTCTCTGGGTACAAGCTTTAACGCACAACCGTTCATGCGCCGCGAACTGCGCGTGAACGCAGCTAGGGAAGATTAGAATATCGGCTTCCTTCCTACAATGTATCGCGCTCCGGCGAATTGCGCTTTCGCCGCCGCAGGCGCCGGTCGAGACGGAGCAGCACGAGATGGCGCATCGGATCGTAGCCTGAACCGCCGGCCCGGGCCGCGCGGCGCTCGGCCCGCAGGGCGCGCGCGATTCGAAGCGCGAATTTCGCATCTTCATTGTCGAGGATCTTCGCGAACAGGCCGAACGCCGCGAGCCGCCGTTCGCATTCCTCCCGGTTGTCGGCGAAGCGGATTGCGCGAATGCCGCGCGTCAGGCCCCGGTCGTCCGCCGCGGGATTATTTTTGCCGGTGATTCGTTGCATGAAAATACTCCTATTGAAAGAAGGAGTATCGTCGCGCCTCGAAGAGTGGGGATAAGTTCCGGAATGAATTTCCGCCCAAAGTTCCGAAAAATCCGCCTGTAAGAATATAAACCCTTTGCGTTTCCGGCGGTTTCGGAAAATATTCTTCTTCAAATTCCGTTTCCCGGCTTATCCCCAATCGGCGGATTTCTGTCAGAATGAAGTGAGCATATATTCCTAGTTGTAGGAGGAAAAATGTCGGTTGTGGAACTCGCCGGCGCCGCCGGAAAAAACGCTAACCCGGAATCGAGGATGGCCTCGTCCGTATCGCCGCGCTCCTATCTTTCCGATGACCCCGTTCTGGCTTGCAGGACATCCGTCATCCTTGTGGCCGATGCGCTGCGGGTTCCCGTCGAGGAGATCGTCGCCGGCGCCCGCGGCTCCGCCAGGAGCGCCCGCGCGCGCCAGGCGGCGATGTACCTCGCGCATGTGGCGCTGGGAATCTCGCTGACGGCGGTCGGGAGATTTTTCGGCAGGGATCATTCCACCGTGGCGCATGGCTGCCATCGGGTGGAGGACCGGCGCGATCATCCGGATTTCGACGCGCTGATCGCCGAACTCGCGCTCGCCGCCCGCATCGCGCTCAATCTCGACCGGGAGATCGCGGCATGAATAAAAGACGCCGAAAAGGAGTTCGCGAAAGCGACGCCGGTCTCCTGTCGTTTCTGCAAGGAGGCGGCGCGGCTTGCAGGGCGAGCGAAAAAAACCGGATCGATCTGGAGGCGAACGGAAAGATCGTTCGCGTTTCCGTCCGGCGCCTTGCCGGACTGGCGGCGCGGGACCTGGTCCGGCGCGCCGGCAATCGCATCGAACTGACGGCGGCCGGGCATTCCCATCTTGCGCGCCGGGCGGCCGGAAGCGATCCGTTTCTTCTGCAGCACGGCGGCATCGTGCCGCGCGCGCGGGACAGGAACGATCCGGTCGACGCCGTTCTGGTCGACGACGCGGAGAGCCCGCTGGCATGGCTGGCCAGGCGCCGCGGGGCCGGCGGAAAGCCTCTCATCGACGCCGCGCTGTTTCAGGCCGGCGAGCGGTTGCGAGCGGATTTCACCCGCGCGGGGCTGATGCCTCGCGTGACTTCGAACTGGGCCTCGCCTGTCACGCGGGGGGATCGCGCGAACGCGTCCGCGCCGGCTTCGTTCAGCGATACGGTGCTCGCGGCCCGGGAGCGCATGACGGCGGCGCTGGAGGCGGTCGGTCCGGAGTTCTCGGGCTTGCTGCTGGACGTATGCTGCTTCCTGAAGGGGCTGGAAATCGTCGAGCGCGAGCGAAACTGGCCGCAGCGCACGGCCAAGGTCGTGCTCGGGCTCGCCCTCGACCGGCTCGCGCGCCATTACGGGATTCGCGCCGAAGTCCGCGGGCCGTCGCGCGCGCCGACGCGCCACTGGCGCGCGCCCGGCGCGCGGCCCTCGATCGGCGGAAAGGGAGGTCAGGCGGCGTGAGCGAGCGCCGCCTGCGCGTCCGCGCGCATGCGCTCGACCATCGAGCGGAAGCCGTTCGAGCGCTGCGGCGTCAGATGCTCGCCGAGGCCGAGCTGCCGGAAGGTCGCGATCGCATCGGTGTCGAGGATCTTCCGCGCGGGCTGGCCGGAATAAAGAGCGAACAGGATCGCGATCAGCCCCTTGACGATATGCGCATCGCTGTCGCCGGCGAATTCCAGCACCGGGCCGTCCGGCCCCGCCTTCGTCTGGCTCACGAGCCACACCTGGCTGGCGCAGCCCAGCACCTTGTTCTTTTCGTTATGTTCCGGCGCAGGCAGCGGCGGCAGCTTGCGGCCGAGTTCGATGACATAGCGATAGCGGTCGTCCCAGCTGTCGAGAATGTCGAAATCGTCGATGATCTGTCGAATAGTCATGCCGGTTCCCGCTTCCCTGCATATGGAGCGGAAATCGCGCGGGCGCAACCGCTTGCTTAGGCGGGACGGCGCGGCGGCAGCGGCACGCTGCGGTGATCGGCGGGCTGCGAAGGCGTCTTCCACGCCGGCGCCGCGTCGGCGGGTGTGAGGGTCTGGCGGCCCGCGCGCTCGGGAATGGAGCCGGTCGTTCTATCGCTTTGCGATTCGCCGAACTGGTCGGAGAGGAACTCGTAGAGATACTTGCTGCCGAGTTGCGCCTTCTGGCCGAAACCGTGCAGCGCCTGCGCGCCGACTTCGCACGCTTCCGGCTTGCGGCCGCAGAAGCCGCGCGCGTCCTCGAGGGCGGCCTGCGCCGCGCCGAGCGCTTCGATCGGCGTGACGGAAGCCTGGGCGGAGTCGCCCTTCTTCGCCGGATCCGACGGCAGAAGGATCGCGACGATCGACAGCCAGAATGCCACCCGCAGCAAGAAAAACATGACGTCCCTGTAGTCCCCCGCGAAACTTGTCGGCCGTTTCGCTTGAGCCCGCACACTACACGGCAGCCCTGAAAGAACAGTTCGGCTTTGTCCGCAAATTCGCGGCGAATTTTCATGAAATTTGAACCATTCGATTCGGAATTGCGTCACCGCGCGGGCCGTTGTGCGGCCTCGAAAGCCGGCTTTTCCCTCCGCGCCCGCCTCGCCGGAAACCAATTGTTCACCATACGCGGCGGTTCCTGTGCGCGCGCCTGTTATCTGCGCGGACTGCGCCGTTTTCGCCGCCGTTTCGGCGGTCGGCTTAGCTTTCATTTAAGCCGCGTTTGTCACGATCCCGTTTTGCAGGACGAGGGAGGGCGCGCCACAAGACGCGCCGGAATGGAAGTCAGTGCGTAGCAGCAGCATTCTCGAACCGGTCAACGCCTATCTCGAAGGCCTGGTGCACCCGTCCGCGCGGGAAGACCGGCGCATGCTTCTTTCCCAGCGCAACTTCATCGCCGCGCGCCTGTTCGCGGGAATCGCCGCGGTCGCCGTTCTGCCGGTTCATCTCGCGCTGTTCGGCGCGCCGTCCCTGCTCGAGATCATCGGCTATGCCTGGTTTTCCCTGCCGCTCGCGCTCGTGTGGCATCTGTCGCATACCGGCGATTTCGAGCGCGCGCACATATCCTCGGCCATTGTCTTCGCTGCGATCGTCGGGCTGATCGCCGCTATGACGGGCGGCGGCAGTTCGTTCGTCCTGCCGTGGCTCGTGGTGATTCCCTTCGAGCCGGCTTTGCATGCATCGCGCCGGACGGCGCTGGCGGCGGCCGGCATCGCGGCGATGACGGCGGCGATCATCGGATTGCTCGGCATTTTCGATCTGCTGCCGAAGTCGGTGGCGCTCCCGTCGTCTTTCATCAGCCCGCATTTGTTCAGCGTGCTTTCGGCGACGCTCTACATGGGCATGATCGCGCTCGGCGCGGGCAAGAGGGAAGTCTCCGATTCCGTCGCGGACGCGCGTCACAGGCTGATTGCGGAAAGCACCCGCGAACTCGTGACCTGCCATGCGCGCAACGGCGCGGTGAGCTTCGCCTCCGCGATGGCGGGAAACCTTCTTGGCGTTTCCGCTTCCGACCTCATGAGCCACGCCTATTTCGAGCGCGTGCATATTGCCGACCGCCCGATCTTTCTGAAGGCGATCGCCGAAACGGCCGCGACCGGAAAACCGTCCGCGATCGAGTATCGCCTTCGCCGGGGTGTGATTGCCAATGGGCATGAGGCCCCGGTGCTGCCGTCCTACATCTGGGTGGAGACGCGCTATCGGATGCAGGGACAGCAGGTCGTCGGCGTTACGGTCGATATTTCCCGCCGCAAGAACGACGAAGGGGCGATCGAGACGGCGCAGATCGAGGCCATGCGCGCGAACGAGACGAAAAGCCGTTTCCTCGCCACCGTCAGCCACGAATTGCGGACGCCGCTGAACGCGATCATCGGATTCTCGCAGATGCTCACGCACGAGTCGGGCGTGGCCATCGACGCCGAACGCCGTCAGGATTATGCGCGGCTGATCCGCGAAAGCGGCGAACACCTGCTGTCGGTCGTCAACGGCATCCTCGACGTGGCGCAGATCGAGACCGGTCACTTCACCATTACGCCTGCCGCGTTCTCGATGCGCGATCTGATCGAGAGCTGCCGCGAGATGATGACGCTGCGCGCGGAGCAGACGGGTATCGAGCTCTCCATGAAGGTCGCATCCGGCCTTCCGGAGATCGTCGCCGACGAAAGGGCGGTTCGCCAGATAGCGATCAACCTTCTCTCCAACGCGATCAAGTTCACCGAGCGCGGCGGCAGAATCGAGATTTCGTGCAAGGCGGAAAACGGCCGGTTCGCATTGTCGGTGGCGGACAGCGGAATCGGGATTTCGGAATCCGACCTCAGGCAGATCGGCAATCCCTTCTTTCAGGCGGTTTCTTCCTACAACCGCCCTTACGAAGGGACCGGCCTGGGGCTCTCCGTGGTCAAGGGGCTTGTCGACCTGCATGGCGGCCGGCTGAAGATCGAAAGCAAGTTGGGCGAGGGCACGCGCGTCACCGTATTGCTGCCGCTCGCCTGCAAGGCGCCGGCGCGTGCAAAGAGCACCGTGGAAGTGTTTCCGCTCGTTGCGGCCGGCCTTGAATCCAGGAAGGTGAAACGTCGTGCGTGATTCAGTACAAGCGGGACGCGGCGGGGCCGCGTTGCGGGAGCCGAATTTTGGCGATCTCCTGGGCGGGCCGAAACGGCCGCGCCGTCCGCTGGAAGCGCGCCGCGGCACCAGGAAGGATCGCGAACCCGAGCCGCGTATCGGCCGGCTCCGGATGGCGGATATAACGGCGGGGGTCGTCGCGGCGGCGGCGGTTCTTCTGGTTCTTGTGAATGCGCTCGGCATGCAGCGCGCGCAGCGGCCGGTTCCGCACTCGAAACCGGCTGCCGCGGCGCCCATGCATAAGCCGAATATGCCCGCGCCATTGCCGCCCGTCCGGCCCGAAACGTCCAAACGCTCGGCGGCCGATCTGGTATTGGAGATTCAGCGAGAGCTCGCGGCCAAGGGCTATTACGACGGCGCGGTGGATGGTATCGCCGGGCCGCGCGCCAGCCTTGCGATCCGCAACTTCGAAAAGGCAAATGGCCTCAAGGTCACGGGCGAGCCCAGCGAAGCGCTTCTCGAAAGCATTCGCCATGCGCTCTCGAAATCGGATATTACGGGCTCGGTTGCGCCCGCCGCGCCTGTCATCATGGAATCGCGCATCGGCAGCGTACAGCGGATGCTCGCGCGCTATGGCTTCGGTCCCGTCCGCATCAATGGGGAAATGGATGCCGACACGCAGGCGGCGATCCGCCGCTTCGAGCAGGAACAGAACATGCAGGCGACCGGAAAAGTCTCGGATCGCCTCGTGCAGCAACTCGCCGACTATAGCGGCAAGACGCTGGACTGAGATCCGGCGGCCGGTTGCGCCATGCGCCTGAAGAGCGCGATCTGGGTGGCGGCCTATGTGCGCCGCTGTCATATCGAGGGGGCATTCGCGGCCGTGCGCCGAAAGGGTGCGGAAGAGGCGGGCGCGATCTTCGTCAAGATTTCCCGCCTCGACGGTGCCGCCGCGCTCTACGGTCCCGCGCCGCAAACCTCCTTCGATGAGGCGAAGCCCGCGGATCGGCTGTTCGTTTCGGTTTTGCGAAATGAATTCGAGCCGGAAACGATGGCGGAAGCGAAAATCGCGCGAGAGATCGAATTCGACCCCGACATTTGGGTCGTCGAGGTCGAAGACAAGGCCGGCCGCAATTTTCTGAACCTCGCAAAGTGAGGCGGCGCCTCGTGTCAACGTCGATTAACAGAGTATTAACCATAGCGGATGGGTAATCGGTCTACCGGAAGTCCGCCGCTTCGGCGGAACGGTCCGGGTGGAGGCCGACATGGGCATGATCCTCAGATTTCCGATCGAGCGGATACGTCCGGCGCACGCGAACGTATTCGAAAGCGAAGAGTCGACGGTGCTCATTTTGCCGGCGGTGCGGGTCGAGCGCGAGGATGAGGAGGATGAGTTTTCTCCGTTCGCGGACGATACGGGCGCGGGCAATGGACGGCGTCGCAGGTCGCCCCGCCGTCACTGACCTCATGGCTTGATGTGCGAATTCTTTCTCTCTTTACGGTTTTGACCTGCCTGATCGCGGCTGCCTTGCCTGCGCGCGCGGAAATCGTGGGCGACTATGGCCGGCCCGCGGACAGCCCCTTCGTGGACGAATTTCTTCCCTGGCTGAAAAACGGATGGGGGGAGATGACCGGGACGGCGGTGCCGGCCGCCCCCTATACGGACGACGAAATAACCCTGCGCAACCGCGCTTATATCATCCTGCAGCCGATCGAATTGCGGTTGCCGTCGCGCTTCACGCTGGCGGGCGTCGACTTCGTCGAATTGTGGACTCTGATCCGGAACGAGCCGGCTGTCTACGACATCAGGAGCTATGGCGATACGCTCGTCGCGCGGCCGTATCGCTCCTATGCGGCGCGCTACGCGCAACTGGTGGACGATATTCGCGCCGATACCGAGCTTGTCGGACCATTCTTCGCGATGGCGCAACGCGTGATGGATGCCGACGACGTGCGGCGGCGGAGTTTTCGTTACGTCGGCGTCGAGCAGAGCAAGATCGATATGGGACGAAAGCGCATCGAGGAAAACCGGATTCTGATCGGAGAGGTGCACCGCGCATTCGGCAACCGGATCGCGAGCTATCGCTACGCGCTCCAAACGCTTCTCGTGCTCACGCCGTCTCCCGCCGCCGTCGGTGCCGAGAAAGCGCTCTATCTGTTGGAAGAGCGATTCAAGCGGGTCACCGCGTCTCCTGTCGTCGCGGCAGGCGGGATCATCCGCAAATAATTTCAGCTCACGGGAGAGCAGCTTACGTTCGATATCCGTTCGCGGACGCGCATGCGGTTGCCCGGCTCGCGCACGAACGCGCGGACCAATACGACGCCTTCGACGCTGGGCGATTCGACGATCAGCCGGTCGGCGCGCGTGATCTCTTCATCCTCGGGGAGGGCCGCCCGTTGCGAGGGCGTCATCAGTTGCAGCTCGATCGTGCGCTGTCCCGCGGCGTGATCGTTGAGAGAATAATAGGCGAGCCCCTGGCGCGTATAGAAAGACACCGAAGTATAATCCGCGCTTGTCGGAACGCGCACTTTCAGAACGCCCGCGTCGAGGTTGTAGCGGCAAACCGCCGTGACGAAAGCCGGATCCGTGCGGGGGAGGACCGCGCCGGCGGGGGTCGGATCGGGGACGAATTGCACGGCATTCGCCGGGCCGAGTTTTGCCAGGCGGGAAAAGGCGTTGTCGAGCGCGAGGCGCGGCATGGCCAGCGTCGTAAGAATATGAACGATGCCGCCGAGCACGAGGCCGGCGATCACCGGCAGGAGATATTTTCTCACGGGCAGAACTCCTGCCAGACCGAAGGCATCTCGACCTTGTTCGTGAAGCGTCCCCCGAGGCCCAGGGATGCATCGTAAAAGCGCAGGACAGCCGAAATGCGCTCGCGGCCGCCGGTGGGGATCCAGTTGCCGCTGCGCGCGTGCGGCGCAAGCACGATCTCGGCCTCGGCATCGGATTTCCAGATCACTTCGGCGCTCGTGAAGCCGTAACGTTCCGCCGGGTTCTCGATCAGGCGGCCTTCGGAGTCATAGACCGTCAGCGTCCAGAAGCGTGCATTCGGCAGATGGCCGGCGATGTGGATGTCGCAGCGTCCGTTCAATGCCGCGCCGGTATCGTCGGAATTCGCGACGAAGGCGATTCCATCCGTCGAGCCGAGCGGCAATTCGCCCGAGCGCGCATAGATCGCGCGCGAATAGGGGTCCGCTTCGGCGGAGCCGCTTTTGGGCCAGGTCATCCACGCGCCGATCTGCGTGGCGCCGAATCCGATCGCCCCGGCGGAAGCGAACCAGGTGAGCCCGAGCCCGCTCAGGATGCCCACTGCGGTGGCGATGATGATCGCGATTACACGCACGGGGAAGTCATCTCGTTCTGCGAAGAGAAAGCATCGCGTGAAAATCCCGGTTCCTAGCGCGGCCGTGTTGCGTTCGTGTCGTTTCCGGCCGCCATGGCCGTTCCGCTCGGGTCCAGAAGCTGCGAAGAGCGGGGAAGCGACGGATTTCGGAACACCTTTTCGAGTTGCAATAACCGTTCCGAGGTCCGCTGGGACAGCGTAACGGGTCTTGGAGATTCGGTGAAGTTCGGTCCCGCGGCGATGCGCGCGCCGTCGGGGACGGACGGGGGAGGTCCCTTCACGCCCGGCAGCGGCTTGATCTCGACGCCCTGGTGGGCATAGGCCATCACCTTGTGCCACGTCATGGCGGGCAGGGAACCGCCGGTCATGCGGCGGGTGGAAGTGTAATCGTCGTTCCCCATCCAGATGCCGCCGACGAAATTTCCCGAAAATCCCATGAACCACGCATCGCGGTAGGCATTGGTGGTGCCGGTCTTGCCGCCGATCTTGACGCCGTCGAGCAGCGCCCGCCGGCCGGTGCCGTTTTCGGCGACGCTGTTCAGCATGGTGTTGATGCCATCGACAACTGGTGCCGGCAAAACTCTCTCGGGCTTCGGCCCATCCCTGTCCCACCGATAAACCACTTCGCCCTTCGGCGTATGCATCTCGATGACGGCATGAGAATCAACAGAGAAGCCGCCGTTCGCAAAGTGCGCATAGGCACGGGTCATCTCTAGAACGGTGAGATCTACAGCTCCAAGAGGTAGCGGTCTTGTTATTTTAATCTCGCTGGTTACTCCGAGTTTTCGCGCCAGCGCAACGATCTTGTCGCGACCTACTGCTTCCGCGAGTCGAACGGCAACAGTGTTGACCGAGTGTGTCAGGGCGGTGGTGAGGGTCATGGGGCCGCCGTAGGAGTGGCCGTAATTCTGCGGACACCAGTTGCCGATGCAAATCGGCCCGTCCAGCACGACGGAGGAGGGCTTGTAGCCGTTCAGGAGCGCCGTCGTGTACACGAACGGCTTGAACGAGGAGCCCGGCTGCCGCTGCGCGTCGGTCGCGCGGTTGAACTGCGACTCGCCGTAATCCCGCCCGCCGACCATCGCCCGCACGATGCCGTTGGGCTCCATCACGACCATCGCCGCCTGGCTCACATTATAGTCGCGGCCGAACTGCCGCAGCCCGTCCTCGATCGCCGCCTCCGCCGCGCGCTGGATGTTGAGATCGAGGCCCGTGCGCGCCACGAACACGCGCTCGGTGACGTCCTTCGGCAGCCTGTCGACGATCTGCTGCACTTCCTTGTAGGCCCAGTCGAGATAGTAGTTCGGCGTTTCCTCGTCGCGCCGGTCGATGGGCTTCGCGGGATTGCGGCGCGCGCCGAACACCTGGCCTTCGGTCATCATCCCGCTGTCGACGAGATTATCCAGAACGACGTTCGCGCGCGCGCGGGCGGCGGCGAGGTTCACGTGCGGCGCGAAGCGCGTCGGCGCCTTGAACAGGCCGGCGAGCATCGCCGCTTCCGCGAGGTTCACGTCGCGCGCCGACTTGTTGAAATAGAAATGCGCCGCCGCGTCCACGCCGTAGGAGCCGCCGCCGAGATAGGCGCGGTCGAGATAAAGCTTCAGGATTTCCTTTTTCGAAAGATGCGTCTCGAGCCACAGCGCCAGAAACGCCTCGTTGATCTTGCGCTCGAGCGTCCGCTCGTTGCTCAGAAACAAATTCTTCGCGAGCTGCTGCGTGATCGACGAGCCGCCCTGCACGACGCCGCCCGCGCGCGAGTTCGCGACCACCGCGCGCAGGGTGCCGGCGAAGTCGATGCCGAAATGATCGTAGAAGCGCCGGTCTTCGGTGGCCAGCGTCGCCTTGATCAGCGCGTCCGGCAGTTCGTCGAGCGGAATGGTGTCGTTGATGCGCGTGCCGCGCTCGCCGATCTTGTTGCCGTAGCGGTCGAGGAAGGTGACGGACAAATCCGTCTTCTTCAGCCAGTCGTCGCCATGCGTCTCGCGGAAGGCCGACTGCGCGAGCGCGAGCATGACGACGAGGCCGACGGTGCCGAGCGTCGCCGCTTCC
>Ga0153956_1003149_pt1 | contig 10984 bp, 8 predicted proteins | sample TSFL040MetaG_FD_104704 | JGI IMG/M metagenome (GOLD analysis project Ga0153956, IMG submission 104704) | Attine ant fungus gardens microbial communities from Florida, USA - TSFL040 MetaG | ecosystem: Host-associated > Fungi > Mycelium > Unclassified | place: USA: Florida, Wekiwa Springs...
AAGTCGTGCTCGCCCCAGGTGATGAAGATCTTCTGGCCGAAAAGGCGGAAGTGCTCTCCCTCGGGTACGGCACGGGTGCGGATCAACCCCAGGTCAGAGCCGGCCTGCGGCTCGGTCAGCACCATGGTGCCGGTCCATTCGCCACTGACCATCTTTGCCAGGAAACGCGCCCGCAACGCAGGCGATGCCCGCAGCGTCATGGCATGCGTGGCCCCGAAGGTCAGCATGGGGCAGAGCTTGAAAGCCAGATTCGCCGAGGCCCAGGTCTCCTGGGCGGCGGTGCACAACGCCAGCGGCGCCCCCTGTCCACCTTCCTCGACGCGGGTGCTCAGCTGCGGCCATCCGCCCTGCACGAACTGCCGGTAAGCCTCCTTGAACCCGGCCGGCGTCCTGACCTCGCCGTCGTCGGACAGCGTGCTGCCTTCGCGGTCGCCGGTCTGGTTCAGCGGCGCCAGGATGTTCTCCGCGAACTTCGCCGACTCGGCCAGCACCGCAGCGGCGAGTTCCACGGAGTAATCCGCATAGGCCGGACAACCGGCGAGCGCATCCGCGCCCAGCAGCTGATGGAGGACGAAGGCGTGATCCTGCAGGGGAGCCTTGTACATGTTGATTCCTCACGAACCCGTATGGGCTAACGCCGGCACGACATTGGCCGACAGGAAATCGACGAACCGCAGCACACGCGGGTCCGCCGCCAGCTGCAGCGGAAACACCGCGTGCAGCGCCATGCTCTGTGGCAGCTTCCACTGTGGCAGCACGGGTTTCAACCGGCCGGTGGCCAGCCCCTGCCGGCACAGAAATTCCGGCAGCAGGCCGATCCCCAGCCCCGCCGCGGTGGCGGCGTGCAGCACCGCCGGATCATTTGCCGCCAGCCGCGAAGTCAGCCGCAATTCTGCGCGTTGCGCGCCATGGGTGAGCCGCAACCGGTATTCGGGCGGCTCGTCTTCCGGTGTCAGCAGGTCATGGCCCCGCAGTTCCTCCGGACTGGCGGGCACGCCACGGCGCTGCAGGTAGGCCGGGGTGGCGCACAGGATGTCCGGCGGCGACCCCAGCAGCCGCCGGCCATGGTCGGGCAGCTCCAGGGCGCAGGTGCGGATGGCCACATCCCAGGACGGCCCCTCGGCCTCGCCGGTCAGGTCCACCTCCAGCGGGATATCCGGAAAGCTTTCCAGGAAGCGCGGCACCAGCGGTGCCAGCAGCACCCGCCCCAAGGCTGAATCGGCCGCCACCCGCAAGGGCCCGGCGGGTGGGGCCAGCAGCCGGGCCACCTGGCTGCGGGCCGCATCGGCCTCCTCGGCCAGCCGGCGGGCATGCGGATAGACGACCTGTCCCGCCTCGGTCAACGCCAGGCGGCGGGTGGTGCGGGTCAGCACCGCGGTACCCAGCGTGCGCTCCAGGTCGGCAATGGCGCGACTCACTGCGGCCTTGGGAACCCCCAGGGCCCGGGCAGCCGCCGAGAAGCCATTCAGGTCCACCACCTTGGCCAGCACCGCAAGCTGGGCCGGCATCCAGAAAAGATTCATGATGCGCTCAATGAGTATCGATGAAGCGAATATTGTTTCATTAAGGAACCAGTATCAACCCTGGAACCTCCGGGCGGGGTGTAACCGTTTTATAACCCCAGGCGCTAGAATCGCGGTCCCTTACCTTCCGGACTGGACCCGCCCATGAAGATTTCCATGTACGCCATGTCGGTCGACTCCTTCCTGCCGATGCTCAAGAACCTGGTCAAGCTGCTGGACAAGGGCGCGGCCCATGCCGGCGCCAGGAAGTTCGACACAGGTGTGCTGTGCGCTTCGCGCCTGGCCCCGGACATGTTCCCGTTGACCAAGCAGATCCAGATCGCCACGGACTTCGCCAAGGGCGCCAGTGCCCGCCTGGCTGGAGTGGAGCCGCCGAAGTACGAAGACAACGAGACCACCTACGCTGACCTGACGGCCCGGGTGCAGAAGACGATCGATTTCCTGGCCACCCTCAAGCCCGAGAGTTTCGAAGGCTCGGAGGACCGCGACGTGACCATCACCGTGCCGGGCAGGAGCTGGCAGGTGAAGGGCCTGCCCTACCTCAAGTCCTGGGCGCTCCCGAACTTCTACTTCCACTACACCACGGCCTATAACCTGCTGCGCCACAACGGCGTGGAAATCGGCAAGCGGGATTTCCTCGGCGGCGAGTGACATCTGACATAACCTTCGCGGGGCCCGCCGTCCAGAACGCGAGCACGGTCACGGCACCCGCGCCCCGTGAATGCCACCCTAGGGGCCTGTGATGACCGCCCGCAAAAGCGCCATCACAGGCTTGACGCGGTAAAACCACGCCCAGGACCGTCGCCGCCCGTGGGCGGCGGTTGCCCGTTGCCGGGCCCGCAATAGGGCCGCAGGCCACCCGGGCCGTCACCGGCCATGGGCGGTGGTTGCCCGCTGCTATGGACCCGATCCGCAAGACCCTCCTGCCTAAGGTTGCCTTGTCGAATTCATCCGCCAACATCGCGTCAGCTGCGGCATCACCAGCTGATGCCGTGGGCACCATCGGTGCGCAATTGCTGGCCGCCCTGCCGGTCCTGCGCCTGCAAGCCGCCTGCCTGCTCGATTCACGGGGAGAGCCGCTGTGGCTGAGTGAAGGCATGCTGGGCCCGGACGAGCAGGCCTGCATCCAGGCGGCACTCACCACCTTGAGTGCCACCAACACCAAGGCCCATTCCCAGGAGCTGTTCGGCGACAATCAAGGCGCGTTGTTCCTGGCCATCCGCACGCCGCGGTGGCAGCTGGCCGGCATGGTCATGCTGCTGATGGATGCCCGTACCCTGGGCTCTGGCAACCTCGCCGCCCGCATCCTGACTTCCGCCATGCGCGACCTGTTGCAACAGGCGGCGCTGACACTGGCGCCGGAGCCGGCGGCCGCGCCGTGCCCCCCACTCGCCGCGGCCGAGGTACTGCAGACCCTGGAGCCGCAGTCCGTACCGGTGGTCATCGACCCGGTCCTGGACCTCGCGGGTACCCGGGATGACATCCGGCCCGCCGCGCGCGCGCCGGATGCCTCGCGCACCCTCATGCTGCTGCAGGAATTCACGCGCCTGCGTCCGGGCGGTCACTCCCGCCGCTTCAAGGTCTCCCCCGAGGACGAACGGCAGCGCGGCAATGCCGCGGCCACCCTCGAGCAGCTGCTGGGCTGGCTGCGGGAGCAGCCCGCGGCGCTCGCGGGCGTACCGCTGAGTTTCACCATCGCCGTCTCGGGCACCGCGCTCAAGGACGAACGGCTGCCGGCGCGGCTTTCAGCGCTGCTGGATGGCGCACCGCTGGCGGCCGCGCAGGTCGGCTTTGAAATACGCGAACCTGCGTGCGTCGCCCTGCGCCCCCAGGTTGAACGCCTGCTCAGCTGGTGCGAACGCAGCGGGTGTTTCGCGGTGATCGACGATTTTTCCTTTGATTCGGCAGGGCTCGACCTGCTGCGCTCCGGCGCGGTGAAGCTGCTGAAGGTCGATGCCCGGCTGGGAAGCGAGGCGCTGCGCGACAAGCTGGCACAGGCGCGCGTGGTGGCCATCGTGCAGGCGGCGAAGGTCCTGGGGATGCACTGCGTGGCCAAGTACATCGATTCCAGGTCGGGGCGCAACTGGCTGGCCGCCGTGGGTTTCGACTTCGCCCAGTCGATGGCCACCGGGCCGCTGGAACAGCTGCTGCCCTGAGAGCCGCTCAGGCGATCTGCAGCAGCCGCTCGGGCTCATACACGCCCGCCACGCCCGGACCAGCCGCCTCCGTCAGCAACGCAAACCGGTTGCGGCCGGCACGCTTGGCGGCATAGAGCGCCTGGTCGGCCATCTGCAGTGCCATCAGGTAGGTGCTGGCTTCCTCCCCGTGCAGCGCCTCGGGACGCAGATGCGCCACACCGGTGCTCAACGTCACCCGGCGGCCGGGGTCGTTGTCCTGCAGGGTCAGGCCCAGCCTGCTGACCGCCGCATGCATGCGCGAGGTGAGCTTGATGACGGAATCAGCCGTGGCATCCAGCAGCACCACGGCGATCTCGTCGCCGCCATAGCGGGCCACGAAGTCCGTGGGCCGGTAGGCGACGTCCCCGATGGCCCGGGCAATCGCCCGCAGCGCCTGGTCGCCGGCCACATGGCCGCGGGTGTCGTTGTAGGCCTTGAAGTAATCGACGTCGACCAGCAGCAGCGTCAGCGTGCGCCGCTCCTGCCGGGCGACCTGCCAGACCTCCGGCAGGTGGGTGTTGAAGGCATGGCGGTTCTTGAGTCCGGTCAGTCCGTCCAGCACCGCCAGGTCACTGATCCGGTTGTGCTCGTCATACAGGGCATGGCTCGAACGCTCCAGCGCCGAGGCGGCAACGCCGGACATCACGCAGCACAGCAGGATGGCGTAGATGATCGGCACCGCCATCGTCATCGGTACGCCCAGCATCAGGGCGGCCAGCGCCAGCGCCACCAGGGAGGCGGCATTCACGTACAGCGACTGCCGCAGGCTCAGGCCGCTCAGGATGCTGGCCGCGAACACCTGCAGCGACACCAGCACGACGTAACCCTGCCGGCCGCTGAAGACGGCATAACTGAAGGCCACGGTCGCGCACATATGCCCGACCAGCACCAGCGCCGGCGCGATACGCAGATAGAGCCCCGCGGAGCTGCGGCTCCAGGACACCGCGCACAGCGTGCCGCGTATCAGCAGCGCGATCGTGGCGCAGGCGACCACGATGGACTCGGAGCCGTGCACCCGGTACCCATGCGCCCAGGGCATGAACGCCATGCCGGTGCCCAGGTGCGACATCGCCATGTCCAGCAGCTCGCCCATGAGGGCGATCAACAGCATCGTGGAATGCCAGGCGCAGATCGCGCCGCGCAGCAGCCGGAAGTGGAAGTACGCGAACCCCGCGGGCTTCGAGCCCTGTGCCCGGGATTGCATGAACTGCGTCGCCATCGAACCTTCAGCCATCACGGTGCCTTGGGTTGCCATCAAGACCGCCGGCGTGTTGCAGAAAATTGCGCCGGCAGCTGACTGGAATGCTAAGGCAGGCTCGAGCGGCACCGCATAGACAATGTCCAATACCGTGACGCAGTTGCCTGCCTCAGCAGGCACGGCCAGGCGGCAGATCCTTGCCGCCTGGCGCAAATGTGAACCGCGTCTTAACGCCGCAAAGTCAGGATCGGCGGCTGGTTGACCACGCCACGCGCGGCAAGCCAGCCGCTGGCGGTCACCAGCAGCGCGCCCCCGCCGATCCCGAAGGCAAACACCAGCGGATCGAAACTCCACGGCAGCTGCAGCACGTGCCGGGAAATGACGGCTCCGGCGGCCACGGCGGCGGCCGATGCCAGCAGCCCCGACAACCCACCCAGGGTCGCGAACTCGCTCAAGGTTCCGGCCCACACCGTGCGCCGGTCCGCTCCCAGGGTGCGCAACATGGCGCTCTCGAAGCGCCGCTCCTCGCGACTGGCCTGCACCGCCGCCAGCAGCACCGTCAGGCCCGCGAACAGCGTGAATACGAACACACTGCGCACCGCCAGCAGCGCCTTGTCGACCACGGCGCGCACCTGCGACAGCAGGTCATCGACGTTGAAGATCGACACGCTGGGGAAGCGGTGCGCCAGGGCCGCCATGGCGTGCGCGTCGCGCGGATGGAAGTACGCGCTGGTGAGCCAGGTACCGGCGGCGCCGTCCAGCACCCCGGGGGCGAACACCACGAAGAAATTCGGCTGGAAGCTGTCCCACTTCACCTTGCGGATGCTGGCCACGGTGGCCGTGAAGCTTTCGCCGCCGATGTCGAAGGTCATCCGGTCCCCGAGTTTCGCGCCCAGGGACTGCTGGAACTCAGTCGACAGCGACACCAGCGCCCGGCCGCGGTCGGCCGGCGACCACCACCGGCCCGCGACCAGCTGGTTGTCATCACCCAGCCGGTCGGCCCAGGTGACGTTCTGCTCGCGGCCGGCATAGCCCTCGCCCCGCGGCGAGGTGAAATGCAGCTGCTCCACCGGCCGGCCATTGATGGCGACCAGCCGTCCACGCAGCATCGGCAGCATGCGATTGAGACGTGCGCCCTGATCACTGAGCGCACGCGCAAATTCAGCACGCGCGGACGGCGGAATATTGACGAAGAAGTAGTTCGGCGCATCCGGCGGCAGGCTGGCGCGCCAGTCGCGTTCGAGATCCGACCGCACCACGCCGAGCAGCAGCAGCACCATCAACCCGGTGCCGAACGCCGCGATCTGCACCATGCTGTCGGTGCGGCGGCGGCTGAGATTGGCGATGCCATAGCGCCAGGCGACGCCGACGCCACCCCGGAACCGGCCACACCACCCCACCAGTGTCCGTCCCGCCAGCGCCAGCACGCCGAGGTAGAGCGCAAGGCCTGCGATGAACTGCGTGGCCAGGCGCAGGTCGCGCACCGCCCAGCACACCAGCGCCACCACGCACAGCAGCGCGGGGCCGGCCGCAAGCCACGCCACCGCGGGCGGCGGCCCCACGTCCCGCCGCAGCACGCGCAGCGGCGGCACCCGTGCCAGCTGCAGCAGCGGCGGCAACGCGAAGCCCGCCAGCACCGCCAGGGCCGCCGCGAAACCCGCGATCACCGGTGACGCACCGGCCGGCGGCAGCGATGTCAGGTTCATCAGACCCCGTACCGCGCGCAACAGCCACTCCTGCGCCACGAAGCCCGCCAGCGACCCCAGTCCCGCGGCCAGCAGGGCCAGCAGCAGCAGCTGCATCAGGCTCAGCTGCAACGTGAAGGCCCGGGTCGCGCCCAGTGTCTTCAGCAGCGCCACCGCGTCGAGGTGCCGGCGCACGTACTGGCGCGCCGCCATTGCCACCGCGATCGAACACAGCAGCACGCTGACAAGACCTGCCAGCATCAGGAACCGGCCGGCGCGATCCACCGCACTGGCCAGCTGCGGTGTGGCATCGCTGACGTCGCGCAACCGCTCATCACGGCGCTTATGCTGCAGCAGCCAGTCCTTGAAGGCCGCAACCTTCACGGGCGTCCCGGCGAACAGCGCGGAGTACGTCACCCGGCTGCCCGGCTGGATCAGCTGCGTTGCCGGCAGGTCCGCCACGTTCATGATCAGCGCCGGTGCCAGGTCCGACAGGTTGGCGCCCTGGTCGGGCCGGGAGATCAGCACCCGCGTGACCCGGAAGCTGCCCGCGCCGATCGACAGCACCGAACCCACCCGGCCCCCGAGGGTGGCCAGCAGCTTGGAACTGGGCCAGACCTCGCCCGGACCTGGAATACCGGTCGCAGCCTGCCCGGCCGCAAACGGCTCGGCGGCCGTCAGCACCACTCCCCGCAGCGGATATCCGCTGCTTACGGCCTCCACGTTGGCGAGCTGGCTCTGGTCGCCAGAGAACACCACGCTCAGCAGGGCCTCGATCCGCGCCGCGGCCAGGCCACGGCCTGCACCCTCGGCGGCATAGCGGCCGTCCAGGGGCTGCGTCGATCGCAGGCTGAGGTCGGCCGCCAGCACCTGGCTGGCCTGCTCCTGCACGGCCGCACCGATACGCTGCACCAGGAACCCCACGCCGGTGAGCGCCGCCACCGCGATGGTCAGTGCCAGCAGCAGCACCCCCAGCTCCCCGGCGCGCCAGTCCCGGCCCAGGGAACGCAGTGCGAGCAGCAGCGCCTGCCGCAACTGGCGCATCAATCGCCCCCGCCGGAGTCGCTCACCAGGCGCCCCCCGTCCATGCGCAGCGTGCGGTCGCAGCGGGCCGCCAGCGCCTGTTCGTGGGTCACCAGCACCAGGGTGGTCGCGGAGCGGGTATTCATCTCGAACAACAGGTCGATGACGCGTGCGCCGGTGGCGGAGTCCAGGTTGCCCGTGGGCTCATCCGCGAACAGCACCGCAGGCTCGGTGACGAAGGCACGGGCCAGCGCGACGCGCTGCTGTTCGCCGCCGGAAAGCTGGCGCGGGTAGTGGTCGACACGCGCCGCGAGGCCCACCCGTTCCAGGGCCGCAAGCGCCGTCGTGCGCGCCCCGGGCAGGCCCGCCAGTTCCAGCGGCAGCAGCACGTTTTCCAGCGCCGTCAGCGCCGGGATCAGGTGAAAGGACTGGAACACGAAGCCCACCCGCCGGGCCCGCAGCCGGGCGCGGCCGTCCTCGGTCAGGGCCGTGAGGTCCTGGCCGGCGAGCCACACTCTGCCTGTGCTGGGGGTGTCGAGACCGGCCAGCAGTGCCAGCAGGGTGGACTTGCCGGCACCGGAGGCCCCGACGATGGCGACCGATTCACCGCTGCCGATTTCCAGTGAAACATCGTGCACAATGGTCAGGGCCCCTTCAGGGCTTGAAACCTGCCGGCAGAGGTTTTCGACTTTGAGAACGGCTTCGAAGGCGGCGCGCTGGTGCGCATTTGGCATGATGGTGCTGCTCGCAGGCGTAACAGTGGCGCAGGCCGCGCCCCGGGCAATCATCCTGTCCTTTGGTGACAGTCTCAGCGCCGCGCACGGGCTGCGCACGGAGCAGGGCTGGGTGGCCCTGCTGCAACAGCGGCTGCGGACCTTAGGGTACGGGTACGACACCGTGAACGCCAGCATCAGCGGCGAGACCAGCGGCGGCGGCCTGGTGCGCCTGCAGCGTGCCCTCGACCTGCACCACCCGGCCATCGTGATGCTGGAACTGGGTGCCAATGACGGTCTGCGCGGCCTGCCGGTGGCCGGCACCCGCGACAACCTGGCGCGCATGATTCAAATGTCGCAGCAGGCGGGCGCGCAGGTGCTGCTGCTGGGAATCAAGCTGCCGCCCAACTACGGGCCGCGCTACGGACGCGACTTCGCCGCCATGTACGGCGAGCTCGCCGCGCACTACCACGCGGCGCTGGTTCCGTTCATGCTTGACCGCGTGGCGCTCGATCCGCGGCTGATGCAGGACGATCAGCTGCATCCCGACGCCGCGGGCGAACCCATCGTGCTCGACAACATCTGGCCGCATCTGCTGCCGCTTTTACGGCGGGATCATCCAGGCCATTGACCAGGACGTGGCTCACATGGAAAAAATCTGGCTCAAATCCTACCCCCCGGGGATTCCGGCGGACATCAACCCGCGGGAGCTGCGCTCCCTCAAGCAGCTGATCGAGGACAGCTGCCGCGACTTCGCTCACCGGCAGGCCTTCATCCAGATGGGCAAGGCCATGAGCTACGCGGAGCTGGACGCCCGCTCGCGCGCCTTCGGCGCCTGGCTGCAGGCGGCCGGCCTGATGCGCGGCGACCGCGTGGCCATCATGATGCCCAACCTGCTGCAGTACCCCATCGCGTTGTTCGGGGCGTTGCGCGCCGGCCTGACCGTGGTCAACACCAACCCGCTGTACACCGCGCCCGAGCTGGAACACCAGCTGAATGACTCGGGTGCCACGACGTTGGTGGTGCTGGAGAACTTCGCGCACGTCGCACAGCAGGTATTGCCCAGGACACGCGTGCGGCACGTGATCGTGACGGCGGTCGGAGATCTCCTGGGAGCACCGAAGTCCGCCCTGGTGAACTTCGTGGTGCGGCACGTGCGCAAGCAGGTCCCGCCGTGGCGGATCGAAGGGGCGGTGGACTTCCGCACCGTGCTCGCACAAGGCGCCGGCAGGACACTGGGCGAGGTCGCGCTCGGGGCGGACGACATCGCGTTCCTGCAGTACACCGGCGGCACCACCGGCGTGGCCAAAGGCGCCATGCTGACCCACGGCAACATCTGCGCCAATCTGCTGCAGGCCCTGGCCTGGGTGAAACCCTACCTGCCGACGGCGCAGGATTCCGCGCAGTACCTGATGACGCCCATTCCGCTGTACCACATCTTCGCGCTCACGGCGAACTGCCTGCTGTTCACGCGCCTGGGCTGGACCAACGTCCTGGTCGTCAACCCGCGCGACATCAAGTCGCTGGTGGCGGAGCTGCGCAGGTACCCGGTGTCGATGCTCACGGGCGTGAACACCCTGTTCAACGCCATGCTGAATTCGCCGGACTTCCGGCTGGTGGATTTCGGCCCCCTGAAGATCGCGCTGGGCGGCGGCATGGCGGTGCAGGAGCAGGTCGCACGCCGCTGGAAGGAAGCCACGGGCAAGCCGCTGACCCAGGCCTGGGGCCTCACCGAGACCTCTCCCGCGGCCTGCATCAACCTGCCGTTCACCGACTTCAACGGCTCCATCGGCCTGCCCGTCCCCTCGACGGAAATCTCCATCCGCGATGACGCCGGCAACGAGCTGCCGCTGGGCAGCTCAGGGGAACTGTGCGTGCGCGGGCCGCAGGTGATGCGCGGCTACTGGAACCGGCAGGACGAAACCGCAAAGGTCATGCTGCCCCAGGGCTGGCTGAAGACCGGCGACGTCGGCCGCATGGACGAGCGCGGCTTCGTCTATCTCGAGGACCGCAAGAAGGACATGATCCTGGTGTCGGGGTTCAATGTGTACCCGAACGAGGTCGAGGAGGTCGTCGCCAGCCACCCGGGCGTGGCCGAGGTGGCCGCAGTGGCACAGAAGGACGAACACTCCGGCGAGTCCGTCGCCATCTTCGTGGTGCGCAAGGACCCTGCCCTCACGGCCCAGGACCTGGTGGACTGGTGCCGCAAATCACTGACGGGCTACAAGGTGCCGCACCACGTGTACTTCCGCGACGAGCTGCCCAAGACCAACGTCGGCAAGATCCTGCGCCGCGCACTGCGCGATCAGCTCCCCGGGGCAGCAGCCGGATAAGGCCGGTTACCCGGCCCATCGGGCTTCGCCCGAAGCGAGGCGGTAATCCGCCGATTCAGTCAGGCGCGTGGTTTGTGCTTCTTGCGGCGCCCGCGGCGGTCTGCCGGCAATGCCGGCGCACGCGGTGTCGAAGGTGGACGGCGGATGACGAACACCGCCGCGCCCATTTCCACGCCGCCGCGCCCGCCATCGGCGGCCGGCGCAGGCGTGTGCGACTGCGTGAACAGGTCCACCGCCTCCATCATGCTGTCCGCGCGCTTGCCAACCTGGGTACGGAACAACGGCAGCGACCCGGGGTCGGCCAGGCTCACCAGCGTGCGCACTGGAAGCTG
>Ga0153956_1003151_pt1 | contig 10982 bp, 7 predicted proteins | sample TSFL040MetaG_FD_104704 | JGI IMG/M metagenome (GOLD analysis project Ga0153956, IMG submission 104704) | Attine ant fungus gardens microbial communities from Florida, USA - TSFL040 MetaG | ecosystem: Host-associated > Fungi > Mycelium > Unclassified | place: USA: Florida, Wekiwa Springs...
CCTGAGGCGTCAAGCTTGAACTTCGGCACGATGAACAGCGAGATGCCTTTCACGCCCTCCGGCGCGCCCTCGATGCGGGCCAGCACCAGATGGACGATGTTCTCCGACATGTCGTGCTCGCCGGCGGAGATGAAGATCTTCTGGCCGGAAATCCTGTAGGTGCCGTCCGCCTGCGGCACCGCCTTGGTGCGCAACAGGCCGAGATCGGTGCCGCAATGCGGCTCGGTGAGGTTCATCGTGCCCGACCAGACGCCCTCGACCATCTTTGTAAGATAGGTCTCTTTCTGCTCCTCGGAGCCATGGACGAGGATCGCGGCGATCGCGCCCTGCGTCAGGCCCGGATACATCATCAGCGACATGTTGGCGGCGGAGGTATATTCGCCGACCGCCGAATGCAGCGTATAGGGCAGCCCCTGGCCGCCGAATTCCTGAGGCACGGCAAGGCCCGGCCAGCCGCCGTCGCAATAGGCGCGGTAGGCGTCCTTGAACCCCTTCGGCGTCGAGACCGTGCCGTCGTCGTGGCGGGTGCAGCCCTCTTGGTCGCCGGAATGGTTCAGCGGAAACAGCACCTCCTCCGCCATCTTCGCCGCCTCGCCGAGGATGGCCTCGACCATGTCGGGCGTCGCATCGGCAAAACCGGGGAGATTGTTGTAACGCTCCAGGCCGAGCACATCGTTCAGGACGAAAAGCGTGTCGTTAACCGGGGCCTTGTAGACTGGCATCGTTCGATTTCCTCCGAATGAGGGCCGCCGAACCGGCGCCCGCGATGGGTATAGTCGTATTAAATATTGACGTTTGCGTAAACGTCAAATTGCGAAACGCTCGCAAAATTCGAGCGCCGGCACGCCACCGCCTGACCATGATCGCAAGCAAAAGTTAAGAAATTGCCGGAAAATTAACGGCTTATTTACCACGTTTGGTAAAGGTGTTTACCGAGCATGGCAGTCCGCGTTTGTAATTCCGTCTCGCGAAAGCAGCTCAACCGACAGTTCCGCCCCCAGTGGAGCTATCGATCTGCACCCTGAGAAGGCCCCAGAGGTCAACCGGCGAAGCGAGCTAGAGATGAGTGGATCGCGACCAATTCCCCAAGGCACGAACGAGCGCTCGTCGCTCGACGCGCTGAGCCGTACGATCGAAGGGCTCGAGGCGCGTATCGAGGGCCTGATCGGCTCCTCCGCCCGCGACCATCGCCAGAAGCCCGAGCCCGCCGCCCCCTATGCCGCGCAGCAGGAGCGCGCCCCGCGCAGCGACTATGCCGCAGCCGCCGACCGTGAGCAGCTTTCCCGCGCCGATCACCTCACCGCCATCCGCCAGCGCCAGCGCGTGCTGGAGGCAAGCCGCGAGCGGAGCTGGCCGCGCCGCGACGAGCCGGCCGCGGACGCCTACGCCGTGCGCCCGCCGGAGACGCCGCGCCGCGAAGCCGCGCCCGCGCCGCGCCAGCCTGACGCGCTTTCCGAAATCGCCGGCGCGCTGGTCGCGCTGCGCCAGGACCTGAAGCGCGATATCGCCGAGGGCGTCGCCCGCGAAGTCGGCGCGCTGCGCGAGGAAATGCGCACCATCCGCAACGATGCCGAGGAGCGCAATTTCGCCGCCGACATGCGCGCGGATCTCGCCCGCCTCTCCGACAGCATCAACCAGCTTGCCGGCGAGGGGGCGCATCCTGACGCCGAGGGGCTGAAGAGCGAATTCGACGCGCTGCATTCGCTGATGGACGGGCTTGCCCGCGAAGACAGCATCCGCGAGATCGAACAGCGCTCCGAGCGCATGGAAGAGCGGCTGCACACGCTCGACACCTCCGGCCTGCGCGAAGAGCTGGTCACGCTCGCCTACCGCATCGATGACATCAAGCGCCAGCTCGGCGGCATGAGCCAGTCGCCGGCCGTGCATGCGCTCGAAGAGAAGCTGATCTCGATTGCTGGCGCCATGGAACACTTCGGCAGCATGATGCAGCCGCACGACCGGGCGATGAGCGAGCAGTTTTCCGCCATCGACCTCCGGCTCGACGAAATCAGCCGCGCCATCGTCGCCAGCGGCCGCACCGCCTCGGCCGCCGCCGATCCGGCGCTGATCCATCGCCTCGACAGCCGCATCGCCGCCCTTGCCGACCAGATCGACCTCATCAGCGAGCAGACGAGCCGCCGCCCACCGGCGGAAGACCTTTCCGGCCGCATCGAGGCCCTGACCCATCGCATCGAGCAGCTTTCGAATGCCGAGGCCGCCGCCAAGCTGGAAGAACGCCTCGACCATCTCTTCGACCTGATGCAGCGTTCGCAGGCCGCCGCGCCCCAGCCGGAACTGACCGGGCATCTGGCGGATATTTCCCGCAAGATCGACGCGTTGGAGCAGGGTTCGGTCAACGACGCGCTCGCCGAGCGGCTCGAGTATCTGGCGCGACGGATCGACGAACTGGATTTCGCGCCGCAGGCTGCCCCCGCCGGCATCGACGACGCGGTGGCAAACCGCCTGGAAAGCCGGCTCGCGGACATCGCCGCCCGCCTCGAGCAGAGCACGGCCGCGCCGCCGACCGACCCCACCGCCATGCGCGGGCTTGAAGAGCAGATCGCCCATCTTTCGGCGCTGATGAGCGAGCCGCGCGCAGCCCTGGACGACACCTTCCATGTCGACTTCGACCGCCGGATGACCGCGCTCGAAGATTACATGTCGACCAACGACGAATATATCATCGAAGCCGCCCGCCAGGCCGCCGAAACCGTGGTCGCGGCTTACGCGCATGGCAGCGCGCCGGGCGCGGCATCGGCCGTCGACATGTCGGCGCTGACGGCGCTTGCCGACGACTTGCGCCATCTCGAAGAGCTGAGCCGCAGCACGGACGAGCGCACGCACCGCACCTTCGAGGCGCTGCACGATACGCTTGTGCAGATCGCCGACCGCCTCGACCATATGGAGCAGCGCCAGCCGCCCGTCCGCATGCCGGCCGCCGATTTTCATTTCGACCACCAGCACCCGGCCGAACCGGCTCCCGCCGCCCGCGCGCCGGCCGCAGCACATCCGGTCTACGCCGAGGAAACGCTGTCGCTGGCCGATGAGCCGCCCGTCGCCGAACTGCCGGTCGAGACGCCGGCCGCCGGGGAAGGCCGGAAGGGCGCAGCCAAGACCCGCGAGCGCACCAGCCTGCTCGCCGGCCTCGGCAAGAAGCTGCGCTCCGGCCGCAAGACGGAGACGGCGGTGAACGCCGACCGGCCGCTGATCGACCCGACGCCCTCGATCGATCCGGTCGACGTCGTCGCCACCGAGGAGCCGAACGAGCTGCTGGAGCCCGGCTCGGGCGCCCCGGACATCAAGAAGATCATGGAACGGGTGCGCGCCACCCAGGCCGCCCGCGCCGCAGCCCCCGGCCGCGCCGGCGATCACGACCGCGCCGATTATATCGCCGCCGCCCGCCGCGCCGCGCAGGCCGCAGCGCTTGAAGTCGACCAGGCCCCGCGCGCATCGGCGGCAAAGAAGGGCGACAAGGCCGTGGCCGCGAAGCCGGAAGGCGCGAGCGCGTTTTCGCGCTATCGCCGGCCGATCCTGCTGGCCGTGGGTGCCGCCCTGCTCGCCATCATGTCGCTGCCCCTCGTCCACACCGTGCTCGAAGGCCGCAAGGCGCCGCAGCCGGTGCAGACCGAGAACGCACGACCCGCATCTGCGGCCAAGACTGCGCCTGCCGCGACCGCTCCGGCCGCCGTTTCCGCTCCGGCCGCATCCGAGGCAAACGCACCGGCAGCACCGGCGAGCGTTGCCCCCGCACAGACAAGCGCTCCCCCGCCCTCCGCGCAGCAATCGGACGCCGCACCGCCGGCCGCCGCGGCGCCGGCCGTCAGCGATCACCTGACGACGGCGGCACCGCTCGGCAGCGACAACGCAAGCGAAACGCTCACCCCCGTCGGCGCCCCGACGCCGGATGCATCGGCTTTCGCGCCCGCCGCACCGACCGTAGACGCAACAGCCGCACAGCCGGCACCCGCCGAAAGCGCCGACATCAGCGTGCCCGACGCCATCCAGCCGGCATCGCTCGCCGATGCGGCCCGCAAGGGCGACACGCTGGCGCTCTTCGAAATCGGCGCGCGCTACACGGACGGCCGCGGCGTTGCCGCCGATCTCAAGCAGGCGGCCAACTGGTACAAGCTCGCCGCCGAAAAGGGCTTCGCGCCGGCGCAATACCGGCTGGCCAGCATGTACGAGAAGGGCACCGGCCTCGACCGCGATCTTGCCAAGGCGAAGGAGTATTACGAACTCGCCGCCGCGCAGGGCAATGTCAGCTCGATGCACAATCTCGCCGTGCTGCTGGCCTCCGGCGCCATCGGCAAGCAGGATTACGACGCTGCCGCGAACTGGTTCATCAAGGCCGCCAATCTCGGCGTCGCCGACAGCCAGTTCAATCTCGCCATCCTCTATGCGCGCGGCAACGGCGTGAAGCAGGATCTGGAAGAGTGCTACAAGTGGTTCGCGATCGCCGCCAAGGCCGGCGACAAGGACGCGGCACAGAAGCGCGACGAGGTCGCCGCCGCCCTGAAGCGGGACCAGCTCGACAGCGCCCGCGCCAAAGTCGACCAGTGGAAGGCAGAACCCGTCGACGCCAAGGCCAACAATGCCGACATTCCGGACGAATGGGCCGGCAAGGGCGTCCACACCGCCTCGATCGACATGAAGAAGGCGATCCGCAACATTCAGGCGATCCTGAACAACAACGGCTTCGACGCCGGCCAGCCGGACGGCGAGATGGGCCAGAAGACCGTGGCGGCGCTGAAAAGCTTCCAGAAGTCGGTCGGCCTGACGCCGGACGGCAAGGTCAACGACACGGTCGTCAAGGAACTGCTGGCGCGCAACACGCCCAAGAAGTGATCGGAGTCCCCTATCTCCTTGCTTTTACCGCATTCCGGACGGAAAACCGCCGCGCACTTTTCCTGGAAATGCTCTAAGGACCTGGCAAGGTTTTCACGCTAAGCTCGCTGCCGCGGGAGGGGTGTGATCCCGCGGGCGCCGGTCTCGTCCGATCGAAGCGCAGAGCATTGGGGAACGGCCGTGACGATTTATCTGCCGATAGCGGAACTGTCGGTCAACATCTTCATCATCCTCGGCATGGGCGCGGCCGTCGGCTTCCTGTCCGGCATGTTCGGCGTCGGCGGCGGCTTCCTCATCACGCCGCTCCTCATCTTCTACAATATTCCCCCGGTGGTCGCGGTCGCGACCGGCGCCAACCAGGTGGTCGCCTCCTCCATCTCCGGTGCCATCACCCATTTCCGGCGCGGCACGCTCGACGTGAAGCTCGGCACCGTGCTGCTGATCGGCGGTATTTCCGGCGCGACGCTCGGCATCTGGATATTCTCGCTGCTGCGCAGCATCGGCCAGCTCGACCTGATGATCTCGCTGCTCTACGTCGTCTTTCTCGGCGCGGTCGGCGGCCTGATGCTCATGGAAAGCCTGAACGCCATGCGCCGCGCCGCCCGCAACGAAGCGCCGATGCCGCGCAAGCCCGGACATCACAACTGGGTGCACCGCCTGCCGCTGAAGATGCGGTTCAAGAAATCGAAGATCTATCTCAGCGTCATTCCGGTGATCGCGCTCGGCTTCGCCATCGGCGTGCTGACCTCGGTCATGGGTGTGGGCGGCGGCTTCATCATGGTGCCGGCGATGATCTACCTGCTGCGCATCCCGACCAATGTCGTCGTCGGCACCTCGCTGTTCCAGATCATCTTCGTCACCGCCTATGCCACCATCGTCCAGGCGGCCACCAACTATTCCGTCGATATCGTGCTTGCCTTCGTGCTGATGGTCGCCGGCGTCGTCGGCGCGCAATACGGCGTGCGCGTCGGCCAGAGGCTGCGCGGCGAACAGTTGCGCGCGCTGCTCGGGCTTCTGGTTCTCGCCGTCGGCATCCGGCTTGCCATCGCGCTGGTCGTCAAGCCCGCCGACATCTATTCCATCGTGCTCGAAGCGGCCGCGCCATGACCCGCTTCCGCCTGACGCTCGCCGCAGCCGTCCTGATGCTCGCCGCGCCCGCCGCCAGCGCCCAGGTCATGCTCGACCAGCCGCGCACCGTGCGCGAGACGATGGAAATCGGCACCTCGACCGGTGAAATCGCCATCACCTCCGATTTCGCCGGCGCGGACCTCACCGTCTTCGGCGCGCTGTCGAACACGGACCAGTTGCTTCTGGCGATCGGGCAATACGACATCGTCGTCGTGCTCGAAGGGCCGCGGCTCAACGCGACCGTCCGGCGCAAGGACCGGGTCTTCGGCATCTGGGTCAACACCCGCTCCATGACCTTCGAGCGCGTGCCGGTCGCCTATTCGCTGTCGAGCACGCGGCCGGTCGACAACATCACGACGCCGCTCGAACTCAACGATCACGGCATCGGCACGGAGCATATTCCGCTGACGCCGATCGGCCTTGTCGGCAACGCCGCCAATCTCGCGGATTTCCGCGACGCCTTCCGCCGCCTGCAGAGCGCATCCGGCCTCTACGAGCACGATCCGAGCGGCGTGCGCTTCGTCAGCTCCAGCCTGTTCAAGGCGACGCTGCGGCTGCCCGCCGACGTTCCGAACGGCGTGCACACGGTGCGCGCCTATCTTTTCAAGAGCGGGAAATTCGTCACCGACAAGTCGCTGCCGCTGCGCGTCATCAAGACCGGCGTCGAGCAGATGATCACCGACGCCGCCCATGACCGCCCGATCAGCTACGGCCTGTTCTCCGTGCTGCTCGCCATCGTCACCGGCTGGGGCGCAAGTGTCGTGTTTCGAAGGAAATAGGGATTCCCTCAGGTCACCGCGGAGCGCACGGCAAAGCGCGGCGCGCGCCAGGCTTCGGTGCGCAAAATGTCTTCCAGCACCTCGGCCGCCTTCAGCACATCCCGGAAGCCGACATAGAGCGGGGTGAAGCCGAAGCGGATGGTCGCCGGGGCGCGGAAATCGCCGATGACGCCGCGCTCGATCAGCGCCTGCATGATCTCGTAGGCATGGTCGTGGATGAAGGAAATCTGGCTGCCGCGCCTTGCGGGATCGCGCGGGCCTTCGAGCGCCACACCGTAGCGGCCGCACTTCGCTTCGACCAACTGGATGAAAAGCTCCGTCAGGGCGATGCTCTTGGCGCGGAGGGCATGCATGTCGACATCGTCCCAGATCGTCAGCGCGCCGTCGAGCGCGCGCAGCGCCAGCACCGACTGCGTGCCGCAGAGGAAGCGCCGGATACCGTGGCCCACCGCATAGGCCGGCTCGAAGGCGAAGGGCCGGGCATGGCCGAACCAGCCGCTGAGCGGCTGGCTCATCGCCTCGTGGTGGCAGGCGGCGGCATAGACGAAGGCCGGCGAGCCGGGGCCGCCGTTCAGGTATTTATAGGTGCAGCCGACGGCGAAATCCGCGCCCGCCGCGTCGAGCGCGACGGGAAGCGCGCCCGCCGAATGGCAGAGGTCCCAGACCACCAGCGCGCCCGCATCGTGGATCTTCTTCGTCAGCGCCGCCATGTCGCGCAGTTCGCCCGACTTGTAGTTGACGTGGTTGATCAGGACCACGGCGACGCTCTCGTCGATCAGGTCTTCGATCGCGTCGGCATCGACACCCTCCAGCTTCAGCGTGGCGCCGGCCAAGGTCTGCACGACGCCTTCGGCCATATAGAGGTCGGTCGGGAAGCTCGATCCTTCGGCGACGACGACGGAGCGGCCGGGGCGCATGGCGATCGCCGCATGCAGCGCCTTGTAGATGTTGATCGAGGTCGTGTCGGTGACGACGGTCTGGCCGGGCGCGGCGCCGATCAGGCGGCCGATGCGGTCGCCGAGCTTCACCGGCAGGTCGTACCAGCCGGCGGTGTTCCAGCTCCGGATCAGGCCGTTCGCCCATTCCTCGGTCGCGGCCTTCGTCAGTTCCGCGAAGACGGCGGGGGCGGCAGCCCCCAGCGAATTGCCGTCGAGATAGACGACGCCTTCCGGCAGGACGAAGCGGTCGCGGAAAGCGCGCAGCGGGTCGGCCGCATCCATCGCCTCGACGGCGGCGAGATCGGGAAGTCCGGTCATGATGTCGAATCCTATTCGCGAATGGTTTCTCGGGCGGGCGCCGGTCCGCGTCCGCGCTTGAGGCTCGGCAGCGCCAGCATGGCGAGCACGAAGAGGCCGGTGGCAAGCTTCAGGTCCGGCGGCGGCATGCCGGCGGCAAGGCAGAGCGAGACGAGCTGGTAATAGGCGACCGCGCCGACGAAGGGGGCGGCGAGCTGGCGCCGCACCGTGTGCTTGCCGACGATGGCCTCGCCGATCATCAGCGCCGCAAGGCCGTTGATCAGGATGCCGATGCCCATGTTGACGTCGGCAAAGCCCTGCGACTGCACCATCAGCGCGCCGCTGAGCGCGGAAAAGGCGCTCGCAAGGCCGACGCCGCCGATGGTGGCGGCCCAGACGTTGATGCCCTGCGCTTCCGCCATGTCGGGATTGGCGCCGACGGCGCGCATGGCCGTGCCCTTTTCCGTGTTGAAGAAGAGGTTGAGCAGGAAGAAGACGATCAGCGCCAGCGCGCCGGCAATCACGATCTTCGCCGCCGGGAAGCCCGGCTGCGTGAAGGGCGCCCAGTCGAAGACGGCGGTGGTGCCGAAGACCGAGAGGTTGGATTTGCCCATGATGCGCAGGTTGACGCTGTAGAGCATCGTCATCATCAGGATGCCGGCAAGTAGCGTGTGGATACGGAACCTGAGATGGATATAGGCCGTGCAGCAGCCGGCGGCAAAGCCCGCCACAAGTGCGGCCAGGATCGCCGCGACCGGAGACGCGCCCGAGGCCAGCAGGGCACCGCCAACGCAGCCGCCGAGCGGAAAGGCGCCTTCGCTCGTCAGGTCCGGAAAGCTCAGCATGCGGAAGGGGATCATGATGCCGAGCACCACGAAGGCGAGGATCAGGCTCTGGGCCAGCGTCACCGGGATGAGGCCGATGAAGCTCGTTACGGTTTCTTGAATGAAAGTCATGGTCGTCAGCTCGCCAGGAACATGCGGTCGGTCTTGACCGCGAAATGGCCGATCAGGTCCGGCACGGTCAGGCGCTTCTTCTCTTCGCCGGAGATTTCCAATCTGACGCGGCCGGCATCGAGCATGATGACGCTGTCGCCGAAATCGACGGCATGCTGCATGTTATGGGTGACCATCAGCGTCGTCAGCTTCAGCGCCTCGACGGTGCGGACCGTCGCCTGCATGACGATGTCGGCGGTGCGCGGATCGAGTGCGGCGGTATGCTCGTCGAGAAGCAGAAGCTCCGGCTCGCCGCCGACCGCCATGATCAGCGACAGCGACTGCCGCTGGCCGCCGGAGAGAAGCTCGACGCGCGTGTCGAGCCGGCTTTCCAGACCGAGGCCGAGCATCGACAGGCGCTCCCGGTAGGTCGCAAGCCGTGCGGCCGTCAGCCCGCGCCGCAGGCTGCGCGACTTGCTGCGCAGGTCGGCCAGCAGCATGTTTTCGGCGACCGTCATGCTGGCGGCGGTGCCCTTCATCGGGTCCTGGAAGACGCGGGCGATGCGCATCGCCCGCTTGTGCACGGGCAGGCCGGTGACATCGTCGCCATTGAGGAGGATCTTGCCGGAATCGAGCGTCAGCGCGCCGGAAACGGCGTTGAGCATGCTGCTCTTGCCGGCGCCGTTCGAGCCGATGACGACGCCGAACTCACCCGTCGAGAGCTTGAGATCGAGGTTGTCGAGCGCGACCTTTTCGTCGGGCTGGCCTCGGTAGAATGTTTTGCGCGCCGCGCGGATTTCCAGCATAACGCCTCTCCCTTGCCGCACCCGTCATGGACGCGGCAATGCCTGCAAGAAGACCGGCGGCGCTTCAGCGCCGCCGGTCCGGTCAGAGCCGCCCGGTCAGTCGACCAGGCATTTGCAATCCTTGAACTCGGCCGGGATTTCGACGCCGAAGGCCTTCATCGCGCTCTTCGAGATCAGGGGGAAGTGGTCCTCGTAGGCCGGACGCGACGGGGCGATCGTCTTCGGATCGGCGCCCTTCAGGATCTGGGCTGCGATCTTGCCGGCATTGATGCCGACCTGCTCGTAGTTGACGGCGAAGCTTGCCGGAACCACACCCTTGCGCACGGCGCCGTCGTCGGAATTGACGATCGGAATGCCGGCCTGGCGGGCGGCGGCCGATACGGCGGCGATCGCCGGCTGCAGCAGGTTCGACGCCGGCGTGTAGATCACGTCGGCCTTGCCGTTCAGCGAGGCGATGCGCTGCTGGATGTCGTTGACGTTGTCGACGCCGACCGGAACGACCTCGAAGCCGGCCGCAGGAGCCGCGGCCTTGATCTTGTCGAGCACGGCCACGTCGTTGGCTTCACCGGGATTATAGGGCACGCCGAGACGCTTGGCGTTCGGCAGCAGCTTCTTGGTGAAGGCCATCACCGCGGCGACGTCCTGCAGGTCGGTCGCGCCGGTCATGCCCTCATCGCCGGCTTCCCAGGAGGGGACGAGCTTGGCCGCGACCGGGTCGGTCACCGCGGCGAAGACGATCGGGATGCCGGAGCCGGCAAGCGCCTTCTTGGCGATCTGCGAAACCGGCGTGGTGATCGTATAGATCAGCTTCGGGTTCTCGGCCTGCAGCTTGGAGATCATCTGCGGCACCAGCGACGCGTCGAAATTGGTGTGGCTGACGGTATAGACCACGTCCTTGCCCTCGACATAGCCGCTGTCGGCCAGCGCCTTCTTGAAGCCGTCGATGGATGCGTTGAGCTGCGGATGCTCGCCGAAATTGGCAATGCCGATGCGGATCTCATCGGCGGCGGCCGAACCGGCAGCGGTCATCAGCGCGCCAGCCAAGAGCAGGCCGGAGAGCCAGCCGGATTTCGATCTTTGCATGTTTTCCTCCCAGGATGTGAAAGACGCCGCATTCCCTCTGGCGACGGTCGCCGAGGATCATAATCATGCCGGGGCGCTTGTCAAACCTATATATATTTTCGCGGAAGCCATGCGATAATATATATATTTGCCAAAATTCACGCACCATATATATTCCAGGCATTCGAAACG
>Ga0153956_1003152_pt1 | contig 10976 bp, 11 predicted proteins | sample TSFL040MetaG_FD_104704 | JGI IMG/M metagenome (GOLD analysis project Ga0153956, IMG submission 104704) | Attine ant fungus gardens microbial communities from Florida, USA - TSFL040 MetaG | ecosystem: Host-associated > Fungi > Mycelium > Unclassified | place: USA: Florida, Wekiwa Springs...
ACGATGGCGCGCAGCTTCTTCATCTCGGTGATGGTCGGCGTCAGGAAGTCGCGGCAGGTCTTGATCTCGATGGTGGTCGGCTTGTTCTCCGGCGGCACGCAACGCACGGCGTTGGTGATGCGGGCGTCGACCAGGGTCAGCCCGTCGTCCGGCCGCTCGTCATAGACGCCGGAGGCGAAGCCGTATTCGATCAGCGTCGCGTAGAGGAGATCGCCGGCCCAGTCGCCGGTGAACGGCCGGCCGGTGCGGTTCGCGCCTTGCAGGCCGGGCGCGAGACCGACGATCAGCAGCCGCGCATCGCGCGATCCGAACGATGCGACCGGCGCGTTATGCCATTCCGGCTGGCGCGCGCGCCATTGCTCCCGGAAAGCGGCCAGGCGAGGGCAGCGCGGACAGTCCGGGTCCGGCTTTCCGCTGATACGAGCGCGCGACGGCACGATTGAAAACCGTCAGTCCTCGTCATCGTCGTCAGGAGTTGGCGCGGCGCTGCGCTGGGTCGGCCGCTGCAGGAATTGCGGCGTGTGCTGGCGCGGATCGCGGCCGCCTTCGCGCGGCGGCGGGCGATCGCCCGGGTCGCGGCCGATCTTTCCCTGCAGTTCGATGATGTCGACGAAGATGTCGCATTGGCGGCGCAGTTCGTCGGCGATCATCGGCGGCTGGGTCGAGATCGACGACACCACCGTGACGCGCACGCCGTGCCGCTGCACCGCTTCCACCAGCGAGCGGAAATCGCCGTCGCCGGAGAACAGCACCATGTGGTCGATCTTCGGGGCCAGCTCCATGGCGTCGACCGCGAGTTCGATGTCCATGTTGCCCTTGATCTTGCGGCGGCCGGTCTGGTCGACGAATTCCTTCGTCGCCTTGGTGACGACGCTGAAGCCGTTGTAGTCGAGCCAGTCGATCAGCGGCCGGATCGAGGAGTATTCCTGATCCTCGATCACCGTCGTGTAATAGAACGCGCGCAGCAGATAGCCGCGCGACTGGAATTCCCGCAGCAGGCGCTTGTAGTCGATGTCGAAGCCCGCGGCCTTGGCGGTCGCGTAAAGATTGGCGCCATCAATAAACAAAGCGATTTTTTCGCCGGGTACTGTCATCGAATGTCTCTTTCGTCGGTTGGGCGGGCAATGCAGCGCATGGCGCGGAGGCGCCGTCTTGGTCTCGATCGGTTGTTGTCGGTGCCGGTGGTTCGTTCGAAAAGAACGAACCCGCTTGCTGAATAACGAAGGGTCCTTGGCAATGTACCTGTAGGGATACCGCCCCCGGTTCCCTGAACCGATGCAATATCAGAGGGTTGGTCGGGGGCCAACCATGCATCGGTTGCAGGGGGTGGGAATTTCGCCCTTGCACTTTGCCAGGGGTGGGGATACCTAACGGCAAAATTCACGCACATCGTCCCATTCAGGAGCACCCGAGCCGATGGCCCGCGTCACCGTCGAAGACTGCATCGACAAGGTCGAAAACCGTTTCGATCTCGTGCTGCTCGCCAGCCACCGCGCCCGCATGATTTCATCGGGCTCGCAGATCACCCTGGACCGCGATAACGACAAAAATCCGGTCGTCTCGTTGCGCGAAATCGCCGAAAAAACGGTATCCCCGGAAGATCTCAAGGAAGATCTGATCCATTCCTTGCAGAAATATGTCGAAGTTGACGAACCGGAACCTGATGTTCCGCTGGTGGGCGCCGCGCCGGGCTCCAGCGTCGATTCCGACGATACCGAGGTGACGGTCGACCGCATGACCGAAGAGGAACTCCTGAAGGGCCTCGAAGGTCTGGCTCCCCCGGAAGAGCAGCCGGAAGAGGAAGAATAAGGCTCCGCGCCCGCCTGGGCGCTGCGATCCCGAGATCAAAAGCCCGGCCGGTTGTGCCGGGCTTTTTCATGGTCGGGTTACCGCGCCATCGGAACGCCCTTGTTTGAACGGTAAACCATTGTGATATCGTCCTTTTGACCCTCCCGGTACTGACTCGCCGGGCGGCAGGGAAATCTCATGACCACGCTTGAACCCGATCTTGGCCACGCACTGGTTCCCGGCTCCGCCGGGCCTCGGTTGGCTGCGACCGGGGACGCACGGCCGCCGGCCGCCCAGGCCGAGCGCCGGCCGAAGCTGATGCGGCAGGTCGATCTGATCGACCGGGTCAGTCGCTACAATCCCGATACCGACGAGGCGCTGCTCAACCGCGCGTATGTCTACGCGATGAAGGCGCACGGCGAGCAGAAGCGCGCCTCGGGCGATCCCTACTTCTCGCATCCGCTGCAGGTCGCGGCGATCCTGACCGATCTCAAGCTCGACGACGCGACGATCGCGGCGGCGCTGCTGCACGACACGATCGAAGACACGGCGACGACACGCGCCGAGATCGACGAACTGTTCGGCGGCGAGATCGGCATGCTGGTCGAGGGGCTCACCAAGCTCAAGAAGCTCGACCTCGTCACCAAGGAAGCGAAGCAGGCGGAAAACCTGCGCAAGCTGCTCTTGGCGATTTCCGCCGATGTGCGCGTGCTGCTGGTGAAGCTCGCCGACCGTCTGCACAATATGCGCACGCTGCAATATATGCGGCCGGAATCGCGCATTCGCGTCGCGCAGGAGACGCTCGACATCTATGCGCCGCTCGCCGGCCGCATGGGCATGCATGAGATGCGCGAGGAACTTGAGGACCTCGCGTTTCGAGAGATCAATCCCGAAGGTTATGCGGTGGTCAGCGAGCGGCTCGATGCGCTCGCCGGGCGTCAGCAGCATCTGATCGCCGAGATCGAGGATCAGCTCACCCGCAAACTCGCCGATCGCGGTATCGCCGCCAAGGTCACCGGGCGGCGCAAGCGCGCCTATTCGGTCTGGCGCAAGATGGAGCGCAAGTCGGTCGGCTTCGAGCAGCTGTCCGACATCTTCGGCTTCCGCGTGATGGTGAAGACGATCGACGAAGTCTACGCGGCGCTCGGCATCGTCCATACCACCTGGCCGGTGGTGCCGACGCGGTTCAAGGACTACATCTCGACGCCGAAAGGCAACGACTACCGCTCGATCCACACCACGGTGATCGGCCCCGGCAAGCAGCGCGTCGAACTGCAAATCCGCACCTTCGAGATGCACGAGATCGCCGAATACGGCATCGCCGCGCACGCGCTCTACAAGGACGAACTCGGCTCGCCGACGGAAGTGCTGGCGCGCGAGTCGCGTGCTTACGCCTGGCTGCGGCACACCGTGGAGATGCTGTCCGAAGGCTCGAACCCGGAAGAATTCCTCGAACACACCAAGCTCGAACTGTTCCAGGATCAGGTGTTCTGCTTCACCCCGAAGGGGGCGCTGATCGCGCTGCCGCGCGGCGCGACGCCGATCGATTTCGCTTATGCGGTGCATACCGATATCGGCAATACCGCGGTCGGCTCGAAGATCAACGGCAAGATCGCGCCGCTCGTGTCCGAACTTGGCAACGGCGACGAAGTCGAGATCATCAACTCGAAGACGCAGACCACGCCGCCCGCGGCCTGGGAATCGCTGGTCGTCACCGGCAAGGCGCGCGCCGCGATCCGCCGCGCGACCCGCGTTGCCGTGCGCAGCCAGTATGCCGGCCTCGGCCGCCGCATCGTCGAGCGTCTGTTCGAGCGCGCTGGTCTTGCCTATGTCGAGGACAAGCTGACCGCGGCGCTGCCGCGGCTGGCCCGCGCGTCGGTCGAGGACGTGATGTCGGCCGTCGGCCGCAGCGAACTGAAAGCCTCCGATGTCGCGCGCGCGATGTATCCCGATTTCAAGGAGGAACTGGCCGCCGCGCGCGCCAAGAAGAAGGCGGCGATCACCGGCGGCCGCTGGTTCAATCTCAAGCGGTTCAAGCCGTCGCGCAGCAATGCGCCGGAACCCGTCGGTACGCCGGCGATCCCGATCCGCGGCATCAACTCCGATCTGCCGGTGCGGTTCGCGCCGAACGGCGGCGCGGTGCCGGGTGACCGCATCGTCGGCATCCTCAATCCGGGCGAGGGGATCACGATCTATCCGATCCATTCGCCGTCGCTCAGCGAGTTCGAGGACGTGCCGGAGCGCTGGCTCGACGTCCGCTGGGACGATGACGGCCCGCCGCAGCGGTTCCCGGCGCAGCTTGCGGTGCAGTCGGTGAACGAGCCCGGTTCGCTCGCGCAGATCACCCAGGTGATCGCCGAGAACGACGGCAACATCGACAATATCCGCATGGCGCGTCGTGCCCCGGACTTCACCGATATGACCATCGATCTGTCGGTCTACGACCTCAAACATCTCACCGCGATCATCGCGCAGTTGCGCGCCAAGCCCGTCGTCGCCAAGGTCGAGCGGGTGAACGGCTGAAATCATGACCATGCCTGCTGTTCCGAGGCTCGGCGTCAACGTCGACCATGTCGCCACCATCCGCAACGCGCGCGGCGGCCGTCTTCCCGATCCGGTGCGCGCGGCAAAGCTCGCCATCGCCGCCGGCGCCGACGGCATCACCGCGCATCTGCGCGAGGACCGCCGGCATATTCGCGACGAGGACATGGCGCGGCTGAAGGCGGAAATCGACAAGCCGCTGAATTTCGAAATGGCGGCGACCGGGGAGATGGTGGCGATCGCGCTGCGCACCGCGCCGCATGCGTCCTGCATCGTGCCGGAACGGCGCGAGGAGCGCACCACAGAGGGCGGGCTCGACGCCGCCGGCCAGCGCGCGCAGCTCGCGCCGATGGTCGACGAGCTGCGCGGCGCCGGGATTCGCGTGTCGCTGTTCATCGCCGCCGATCCGGCGCAGATCGAGGCGGCCGCGGCGTTGCGCGCGCCGGTGATCGAACTGCACACCGGCGCCTGGTGCGACGCGCTTGCGGATGGGCACGCGGATCGCGCGGCTGCCGAATGGGCGCGGATCGTTGCGGGGGCGGCGCTGGGGGCGAAGCTCGGCCTCGAAGTCCATGCCGGCCACGGTCTGGCGTTCGATACCGCCGAGCGGATCGCGGCGCTGCCGGCGATCGCCGAACTCAATATCGGGCACTTCCTGATCGGCGAAGCCGTGTTCGACGGTCTGACCAGCGCGATCGGCCTGATGAAGGACGCCATTGCGCGCGGCCGCCAGGCGGCGGGCAAGATTGCGGATCCGGCGACGGTGCGGGCATGATCCTCGGCCTCGGATCGGATATCGCCGACGCGCGCCGCATCGCCGAGGTGCTGGAGCGCCACGGCGAACGCTTCCTGCAGCGGGTCTATACCGACGTGGAGCGGGCCAGGGCCGAGCGGCGCAAGAACCGGATCGAGACCTACGCCAAGCGCTTTGCCGCCAAGGAAGCCTGCGCCAAGGCGCTCGGCACCGGCATCCGCAACGGCGTCTGGTGGCGCGACATGGGCGTGGTCAATCTGCCGTCCGGCCGTCCGACCATGCAACTCACCGGCGGCGCGCTGCGCCGCCTCGAAGCGATGACGCCGCCCGGCCATGTGGCGCGGATCGACCTGACCATTGCCGACGAGGGGCCGATGGCCCAGGCCTTCGTCATCATATCGGCGGAGCCGGCCGCGGCCGCGCCGGACGCCATCACGAGGCCGTGAATCCGCCACGAAAAGGCACCAAGCCTGCGGGGCTGCATTGTGACTGCGGTTCATTGCGCGGTGTTCCGGCACCGGATAAAAGGTCGCGGGGCGCCGATTTCCCATATGAGAGAGTGAGATGAGCGTGACATCCGGGTCGAAACGGAAAGACGGCGGCGTTGCCGAGACCGTGAAGGTCATTTTTCATGCGCTCATTATCGCGCTGGTGATCCGCACCTTCCTGTTCCAGCCGTTCAACATTCCGTCCGGGTCGATGAAGGCGACCCTGCTGGTCGGCGATTACCTGTTCGTTTCGAAGTACAGCTACGGCTACAGCCGGTTCTCGCTGCCGCTGTCGCCCCCCTTGTTCTCGGGCCGTATCATCGGCTCGGCGCCGGAGCGCGGCGACGTCGTCGTGTTCCGGCTGCCGGCGGACACCTCGACCGATTACATCAAGCGCGTGATCGGCCTGCCCGGCGACAAGATCCAGGTGACTGACGGCGTGCTGCACATCAACGGCATGCCGGTGAAGCGCGAGCCGGCCGACGACTATATCGAGACCGACGAGGGGCCGCGCCCGGTCCATGTCAAGCGCTGGCGCGAGACGCTGCCGAACGGCGTGAGCTATTACACGCTCGATCTGGTGGAAAACGGCTTCGCCGACAACACCCAGGTCTACACGGTGCCGCCCGGCAACTATTTCATGATGGGCGACAACCGCGACAACTCGACCGACAGCCGGTTCTCGCAGGTCGGCTTCGTGCCGTTCGAGAATCTGGTCGGCAAGGCCCAGCTCATCTTCTTCTCCGTCCACGAGGGCGAGCGCGCCTATGAGTTCTGGCGCTGGCCGATCTCCGTGCGCTGGAGCCGTTTGTTCACGTTGGTCCGATGAGCCGGAAGGCGAAGGTTCGCACCGACGTCGAATCCACGATCGGTTACCAGTTCACCGACAAGACGCTGCTGGAGCGTGCGCTGACGCACATTTCGGCGGCGACCGGCGGTAACCGCATCGCCAGCTATCAGCGGCTCGAATTTCTCGGCGACCATGTGCTCGGCCTCGTGGTCTCCGACATGCTGTTTCGCGCCTTCCCGAGGGCGAACGAAGGCGAACTGTCGCGGCGGCTTGCCGATCTCGTGCGCAAGGACACCTGCGCCGACATCGCGCGCGCCATGGACCTCGGCCCGGCGATGCTGCTCGGCAATTCCGAATCGCAGGCGGGCGGGCGCCGCCGCACCACGATCCTCGCCGACATGTGCGAGGCGCTGGTCGGCGCGGTGTTCGTCGACGGCGGCTATGCCGCTGCCGCGACGGTGATCGAGACATTCTGGCACGAGCGGCTGATGAAGCCGACCAAGCCGCTGCGCGACGCCAAGACCATGCTGCAGGAATGGGCGCAGGCGCGCGGTTTGCCGACGCCGACCTATCGCGAAACCGGCCGCACCGGGCCGCATCACAATCCGGTCTTCAAGGTGGCGGTCGTCGTGCCGGGCAAAGCCGACGCGGAAGGCACCGGAAAATCGAAACGCGCCGCGGAGCAGGCCGCGGCAGCCATCATGCTGGAGCGCGAAGGCGTCAATCCGGACAAGTTCGAGGCGTAGGGCGTGATCCGGAAAAGCGGAAACCGGTTTTCCGAAAAGATCATTCCCGAACGGAAAACGACAAGATGATTCAATCTCCAGGAGCTTGGCTCTAAGACCATGTCCGATGAGCACCCCCCCGAAGGCGACACCCGCTGCGGCTTCATCGCGCTGATCGGCGCGCCCAATGCCGGGAAATCGACGCTGCTCAACGCGCTGGTCGGCGCCAAGGTGACGATCGTTTCGCACAAGGTGCAGACCACGCGCGCCTTGATCCGTGGCATCGCCATGGAAGGCGATTCCCAGCTTATCTTCGTCGATACCCCCGGCATCTTCTCGCCGAAGCGCCGGCTCGACCGCGCCATGGTCAACACCGCCTGGACCGGCGCCCATGACGCCGATCTGGTGGCGCTGCTGATCGATGCGCGCAAGGGCCTCGATGAGGAAGTCGACGCGATCCTGACCAGGCTTGCCGAGGTGGGGCAGCCGAAGGTGCTGATCCTCAACAAGATCGACGTGGTGGCGAAGGATGCGCTGCTGAAGCTGACGCAGGACATCAACGCCCGCGTCGCGTTCCAGGCGACGTTCATGATCTCGGCGCTGAGCGGCGACGGCGTCGCCGATCTGAGAAAGGCGCTGGCGGCGCGCATGCAGCCCGGTCCCTATCTCTACCCGCCGGATCAACTGTCGGATGCGCCGATGCGCCAGCTCGCCGCGGAAGTGACCCGCGAAAAGCTGTTCGAGCGGCTGCATCAGGAACTGCCGTATCAGTCCACGGTCGAAACCGAACAGTGGAAGGAACTGCGCGACGGCGGCGTGCGGATCGAGCAGACGATCTATGTGGAGCGGGACAGCCAGCGCAAGATCGTGCTCGGCAAGGGCGGCGCGACCATCAAGGCGATCGGCGCGGCGGCGCGCAAGGACATCGCCGCCATGATCGAGCAGCCGGTGCACCTGTTCCTGTTCGTCAAGGTCCGGGAAGGCTGGGGCGACGACCCGGAGCGTTACCGCGGCATGGGCCTCGAATTTCCGACGGAATAGGGTGCGGGCATGAGATCGTGCCCAAAACAAAAGGCCCTTCTGCCGCCCCGGAAACGCGCTAGATTGGCTGAATGATCCGGAATCGCAGACGGTCCCTCGCGGGCGGAACGCGCTGATGCAATGGACCGATGAGGGCATCGTCCTCGGCACGCGCCGCCACGGCGAGAGCAGCGCCATCGTCGAACTGCTGACCCGCGACCACGGCCGGCATCTCGGCCTCGTGCGCGGCGGCGCCGGTTCGCGGCAGAAGCCGATCCTGCAGGCCGGGAACACCGTGAGCGTGCTCTGGCGCGCGCGGCTGGAGGACCATCTCGGCAACTACACCGTGGAAGGGACGCACCTGCGTGCCTCGTCGTTCTTCACGCTGCCGCATGCGATCTTCGGGCTGACGCATCTCGCCGCGCTGATGCGGCTGCTGCCGGAGCGCGATCCGCATCCGGGTTTGCATGCGGCGCTGGAGACGATCCTCGATTGCCTCGACGACGCGGTGACGGCGGCGCCGCTGATCGCGCGGCTCGAATTCGAGCTGCTGGCGGAACTCGGGTTCGGTCTCGACCTCTCGTCCTGCGCTTCCACCGGCGCGACCGAGGAACTCGTCTATGTCTCGCCGAAATCCGGCCGCGCGGTATCGCGCAGCGCCGGTGCGCCGTGGGCCGACCGGATGCTGCGGCTGCCGGCGTTTCTCGGCGAGGAGGCATCGCTGCCGGACGCCGCCCAACTGGCGGAAGGCTTTGTCCTGACCGGCTTCTTTCTCAACCGTTATGCGTTCGAGCCGCGCGGCATCGCCATGCCGGAGGCGCGGGCGCAGTTCCTTGCGGCGCTGGCGCGGCTCGGCACGACGCCGCGGCTGGCCGGATAGGGCTTGCATGATGCTCTGTCGCGTTCTTCTCGCGCTCACTCTCCTAACGTCCGGAACGGCCGTTGCGCAGACCGGTTCGCCGTCCGACACCGCGCCGGATTTGCATCTGCATCAGTCCTATATCGAGGAGGTCACGCGGGCGACCGATCTCGACGTCAAGGACCCGCTCGCGGTGTTCGCCTATGTGCTCAACGCGTTGCCGCAGCGGGTGAAGGTCTATCCGACCGAAAACTATTTCTATTTCAGCTTCGTGCATCGCGGCGTGCCCTATGCCGGCAATATCCGGCTCGATGCCAGCAACCGCGATCAGGGCAAGGTTCAGTTCGGCTATTTCGAACAGACCACGGAATGGCTGGAGGATACGCCGACCATGTTTCGTGAGTTCGACGCGAGGGATGGCGTGAAGCTCGAAAAGGTCGAGCGGTTTCTTTACCGGCTCGCCTACAAGGACAGGAGCGTTCTGTTCGAACTCAACGATCTGTCCGGCGTCAAACCGCCGGCGACGGCGGTCGCGCCGGGTGAGCGGTTCATCGGTCCGGTGTTCGACGATTCAGGCATCCGCTTCTTTTTGATGTTCAATCCGGCGATCAGGAGCTTCCTGTTCGTGCTCGACGAGACGGTGCCGGTCGCCGACCGGTTGCTGCCCAATCCGCGCCGGTCGCATCTGTGGATCGGCAAGCGCACCGGCTTCATCTATTACGCCGATCACCGGTTGAACCGGAAAATTCTGGTTGGCGTTTACGAGGACAATGTCCGCGTCAATAATTACTTCGACGGGCCGTTCGATCAGTTGCCGGACAACTTCATCGAGGGCGAGTCGCTGCGCGACGCGCTGCTGCGGATCCAGCCGGATCTGAAGGGGCAGATCGACCGCTTCGGCGGTACGCCGGACGGCGAGGTGCGATACATGATCGCGCCGTACCGCAATTATAAGGAAGAGCGCGAATTCGATGCGCTGGACCGCTGCGCCTCGCGGCGGGCCAAGGGTGCCGGGACGGGAGCGAAACCGGACTATTACCGCTGTTTCGTTGTCGACGAGGGGCCGCAGGACCTCAGGCGCCGTCCGTCCCGGACCGATAACCCGCACTGACGGGGCCGGTTCATCGGCGCAAAGAAAAAGGCCGGGCTTGCGTCCGGCCTTTTCCGAATTGCGTGATGCCGCGATCAGCAGCGGGCCCAGCGGCTCCAGCGGCGAACGTGGCAGTTACGCCAGCCACGGCTGCCGCCGCGATAGTGGCGTCCGCGGCTGCCCCAGCGCCGGTGCTGAATCTGGTGGACGATGCTGCTGTCCGGCATGGCGGTCACGCCGCTGCCGGCCGGAGCGGCCGTCGCTCCGACGCTGCCGGCGAGGCCAAGACCCGTCGCAAAGACGGCCGCGAGAATGATCGAACGCATGGTTTGTCTCCTTCCTGTGTCGGTCCACGATGGCGCACCGCTTCCGGACTGGTCCAGGTCGCGCGCATCGTTATTTTCAATAACGCCGGACCGAGCTTAATCCTGCGAATGCGCCTGCGATGTGACCCGTCCATTCATCTGTTGTTCATCGGGCGGCCCTGAAGTACCCCCTGATCATGGGCAAGCAACTGATTCCCCCCGAGCGCGGCGAGATTCATGACGTCGCGCTGCGCGAGGCGCTCGAAGAGCGTTATCTCGCATATGCGCTGTCGACCATCATGCACCGGGCGCTGCCCGACGCCCGCGATGGCCTCAAGCCGGTGCATCGCCGCCTGCTGTTCGCGATGCGGCAACTGCGGCTCGATCCCGGGTCGGGCTTCAAGAAAAGCGCGCGCGTCGTCGGCGACGTCATCGGCAAATTCCATCCGCATGGCGACCAGTCGGTCTACGACGCGCTGGTGCGTCTCGCGCAGGATTTCGCGCAGCGTTATCCGCTGATCGACGGGCAGGGCAACTTCGGCAATATCGACGGCGATAACGCCGCCGCGATGCGCTACACGGAATCGCGCCTCACCGAGGTCGCGCGGCTGCTGAT
>Ga0153956_1003153_pt1 | contig 10974 bp, 8 predicted proteins | sample TSFL040MetaG_FD_104704 | JGI IMG/M metagenome (GOLD analysis project Ga0153956, IMG submission 104704) | Attine ant fungus gardens microbial communities from Florida, USA - TSFL040 MetaG | ecosystem: Host-associated > Fungi > Mycelium > Unclassified | place: USA: Florida, Wekiwa Springs...
CGCCGCAAGCCCGAGGTTCCGCATCTGGAAGGCGACGCGCTCGCGCACGTCGAAGCCGTTCGTGCAGGGAATGTGCGGACGCCAGGCATCGCCGTAGAAAGAGGTGTCGAGATGGATGTGGCCCTCGACGAAAGCCGGCAGCACCAGCTGGCCGGCAAGGTCGACGCCGCCGGCCGCCGGGCCGGCGGCATTGGCGGCGGGAGCGATGGCACTGAAGCGGCCATCGGCCACGGTGAGGTCGGCAAGGGAGCCGTCGCTGAGTTTGGCGTTTAGAAACTGTTGCAAGATCGGCAGGTCCATTGAACTGAAAGGTCACTCGTCGCCGTCCGACCGGCCGAGGTCAATGCCGCGCAGGGTAGAAAGTGTTTCACCATCGTCTTCCCACACGAAGGAAGCCGGCTCCGCATATTCCGCGTTCACGGAAGTTTCACAGGGCAAAAAAAGTGCGATGCTTCAATTGCGGATACGAGGCCGCCGTGGTCGACGCGGACGTCCCAAGCACATCCCCAACAATGCGCCCCCAACGGACGCGTCGACCATGAAAACTCAGGCGGCCAAGCGGCCGCCTTTTTTCATAGTGGCGCCGGCGGTGATCGCCTATGCCTGCGACCGGGCATATTCGGCGATCAGTCCCTCATACGCATCGAACGCCGGCAGCGCCGCATAGCTGTGGACGGCGGGCGTCGTCGCCCAGGGCAGCTTTTCGCTGGTCCAGGTCTCGATGAAAGGGGCGAACCAGCCCGGATCGTCAAGCATGGTCGGGCGCAGGTTGACGAACCAGTCGAGCCCCTCCGGCCGGGTGAACATCCATGTCATGCAGTGGTCGCAGAAATAATGTTTCGAGGCGCCGTGCAGCCCTCCTATGACCGGCTCGCCCTTCGTCACCTCGAACCCTTCCGCCGGAATGGCGGCGCTCAGCGAATAGGCGCTCGACGACATCGACTGGCAGCCGGTGCAATGGCAGGCCATGGTGAGCAGCGGTTTCGCCGAAATCCTCAGGCGCACGCGGCCGCAGCGGCAACCTCCTTCGGCAGGCAGGGCAAGAGCGGACAAGGCAGGGCTCCTCGGTTGGAGTTCTTCCTTCTCGCACCGTGCGAGAAGGTGGATCGGCGCGGAGCGTCGAGACGGACGAACCCGTCGGAGGCGGTGAAAGTCTCGGCGATGCGGCGAAGGTAGCGTGGGAGGCGGACAGGTCAAGGACGGCTGGCGCCGGGCGTCTCTCCTCAGGCGTTCCTGTGGTCGGGCCGGCATTGCGGGAGCGCGCGGGTGGTGGCCATCAGCCTGCCGCGCACTTCCGAAGGCCGGCGCAGGTTCTGCCAGTAGGCGCCGATGCCCTTCATTTCATGGCCCGCGTCGCCGCCCAGCACGCCGTCGTCGCCGACCAGCATCGTCACGACCTTGACGCCGCAGGCGAGGTTGCGGTCGGGATCGGTGATGTCGACCTCCGACTTGAAGCCGCAATGATATCTCGGCTCGTCGGCCAGCGAGAGCTGAAGCAGGCCGATCGAATACTGGCCCTGGTCTTGCTCCCAATAGGTGGCGGCGCTGTTGTTGACGGATTCCGCACTGACGAGCCCGGTCAGCAGCGTACGCCAGAACACGGCGCGGCCGTTGCGATCCTGCAGAAGATAACCGGGGCAGAAGCTTGCCACATCGGACGGCTCCAGCCCGCTCAGCGGCTTTTGCGCGTCGATCAGCGATGCGAGCTTGCGCGCCACCGTCTTGCTGTCGACGTTCCTCGCCACCGCTCCCTGCGCCGCAAGACAGTTTCTGGCGAATGCCTGCGCCGCCGGCTGGGTGGTGTGCCCATGGCCTTTCCACTGCGCGGTGCAGGACTGCGCGGAGACGGCAGGCGCTGCCGCCGGGGGCGGCGTCGAGGGTGACTTCGGCACGGCGCTTTCGATGACGTCCGGGTTGGCGCATCCCTCGACCAGCAGCGCAAGTCCCAGCAGTGCCGCGGTCGCGCGGATCGACCGCACTCCGGCACGCGAACGCATTGAGCGGCCGGCTCGGCTCAGCGTTTCACGGAATCGCCGAACCGCTCCAGCTATTTGTTCTTGCGCAATTCCGAACGGAAAACCGCTGCGCACTGGAATTGCTCTAGCGTACAAAGCCCCTCCCGAGCAGTAAACAAGAACAGACCAGCTCGGCCTTGCGAGGCCCACTCTGACAGATCGGAAGCTACCTGTCATCCGATCCCGCCGGTGACGACGTAGGCGCCGGCGACGCGCCCGTCGGGCAGCCGCGCCACCGCCGTGACGATCGAGCCATAGGCGCCGCGCCAGACGCTGTGGAACCGCTGGTGCGTCGAGGCGGGCACAACGACCCGGCCGGCATGGCGGGCGCCGCCGGCCTGCAGGCTCACCGGCGCGCCATTGAGGTGGACCTCGATCACGGCGCCTTCCGCTCCGGCGCCGCCCGCGTCGACCTCCAGCGCGATCGCGATCTCGTCCATGTCGCCCGCATGGGTCGTCCCGGCGCTCAGCCTGAGCTCGAGCGGCGCGCCGCCGGCACGGCCGCGCCTGCCCTGCTCGAACACATCGCCGGCCAGCGCCGGCGTGCGCGGCGGAGCGGTTCGGCGCAGCGTGGCGCGCTCGTAGTCGCCGGCGAGCGCCAGCAGCGCCACGTCGTCATAGGCCTTGCCGGCGAAGGTCAAGCCCACGGGCATGCCGATATCGGCCATGGTGCCCATCGGCACCGTCACCGTCGGGATGCCCAGATGCCGCCAGACGAGATTGCCGTTGGCGACCCAGGTGCCGTTGCGCCAGGCGAGCCTTGCGGATGCCTCGTCGACATCGGCATCGGCCGGGCCGACATCGGCGACAGCGGGCAACACCACGGCGTCGAGGCCGTTGGCGTCGAGCCAGTCCTCGAAGTCGACGCGGCGCGTCTCCTCCAGGCCCCTCAGTCCGGCCTCGATGGTGGGTATCTCCGCCAGCCGGGCCACGCCGCGCTTCGCCCGTTCGACATACTGCGCCAGATCGAAATCGGCGGCGCCGTAACGGTCCGGCAGCGTGCCCGGCGGCTGCGGGAAAATCTTCCCGCCGTCCACCGAGGCAAGATCGGGGATCGCCGGATCGGCATTGGCGCGCAGGAAATCGTCCCACGACCAGATGGAGAGGTCCCAGATCTCGCGCTCGGCGAAGTCCTTCGGCACCAGCCCGCGATCGACCATCGAGCGCGCGCCCGGCCGGTCGCTCTCGTAGTTGGAGACGACGGGGAAATCGACCTCGACCACCTCGGCGCCGAGCGCTTCGAGGTCGCGCGCCGCCTGCCGCCAGAGAGCGAGCACCGAGGCGCGCGTCTCGATCGGGCGGTCGGCGCCTTCGTCCCTTCCGATATACATTTTCGGCACGCCGAGCCGTTTTCCCTCAAGCGCGCCTTGCACGGCAAGCGCCGTGTAGCTCGCCGGCCTGAGACTGGAGGCCTTCGGGATCGGCACCCAGGGCTGCACGCGCCAGAAATCGCAACGCGTCTCATCATCGTCGGCGACGATCACGTCGAGAAGTTCCAGCATGTCGGGGATGGTGCGGGTATGCGGCACCACCACGTCCATGGTCGGCACCAGGGGCCAGTTGCCGCGCACCGAGATCACGCCGCGCGAGGGTGTGTAGGCGACCAGCGCGTTGTTGGAGGCCGGCGCGCGGCCGGACGACCATGTCTCCTCGCCGAGGCCGAAGGCCGCGAAGCTGGCGGCCGTCGCCGTGCCGGAACCGTTGGACGAGCCGGAGGCGAAGGCGGCGGTCAGCCAGTCGGCGTTGTAGGGACTTTCGGCGCGGCCGTAGACGCCGCGCTGCATGCCGCCATTGGCCATCGGCGGCATGTTGGTCAGCCCGATCAGCACCGCGCCCGCGGCGCGCAGCCGCGCGATGGTGAAGGCGTCCCCGGTGGCGACGAGATGCTCGAAGGCCGGCGATCCGGCGGCGACCGTCAGCCCCTTCGCCTTGTAGCTGTCCTTGGCGGTGTAGGGGATGCCGTCGAGCGGCCCGAGGACCTTGCCCTGGCGACGGCGCAGGTCGGAGGCCTCGGCCTCCTCGAACATCCTCGGGTTCAGGATCGGAACGGCGTTGAGCGCAATGCCGTGGCGGTCGTAATGGGCGATGCGCCGCAGATACGCCGCGACCAGTTCGACGCTGGTGACGGTCCCGTCCTCCAGTGCGTGGCGGAGGTCGGAGATCGGGGCTTCCACGAGTTGGAGGTCGGGCATGATGGCGAGCGGCACACTGATCGGCGGGTTTGTCTGCCGACTACGATGGCCGCCCGCATGCATCTTGTACAGGTGGGTTCGAGAGACCGTCCACGGATCATCCTCTGCCCCGTACATCGCAAACAGGTGTGCGGCAACCTCACCCCAGTTCCGCCCACACCGGCGCGTGGTCGCTGGCGTGGTCCTTGCCCCTCGCTTCGCGGTCGATGCCTGCTCCCTTGAGCTTGCGCGCAAGCTTCTTCGACAACAGGATGTGATCCAGCCGCAAGCCGGCGTCGCGCTGCCAGCGGTTCCGGCGGTAGTCCCAGAAAGTGTAGAGCTTCGCTTCGTCGGGAAAGACCTTGCGCAGCGCATCGGTCCAGCCCTGCTCGATCAGTGCGGCGAAGGCGGCGCGGCTTTGCGGCTGCACCAGCGCGTTGTCGTCATAGGAGCGGGTAGCATAGATGTCGCGCGGCTCCGGCACGATGTTGAAGTCGCCGGCAAGCACCACCGGCAGCCCGGTGTCGAGAAGCTGCTTCGCGTGGGCGGCGAAGCGCTCGTGCCAGGCGAGCTTGTAGTCGAATTTCGGCCCCGGCCGCGGATTGCCGTTCGGCGCGTAGAGGCAAGCGATGACGACGCCGTCGACGGCCGCCTCGATGTAGCGCGCCTGGCGGTCGTCCTCGTCACCGGGCAGCGCCTCCCGGGTCAGCACCGGCTCGGCGCCGCGCGCCAGGATGGCAACGCCGTTCCAGGTCGCCTCGCCCTTCCACACCGCGCCATAGCCGGCATTGGCGAGCCTGGTCAGCGGGAATTGGGTGTCGCGCGATTTCAGCTCCTGCAGGCAGACCACGTCGGGCTTTGCCTCGGCGAGCCACGCCAGCAGGTTTTCGAGGCGGCTGTTGATGTTGTTGATGTTGAAGGTGGCAAGCTTCATCTGAGGCATGAAGCAGGAAGGTGAAGGCCGCGGCAAGGGGCGACCTGACGACCTTCATACTCAATCGGCCAATGGCCGGCGTCGCTAGGCGGTGCCGATCTCTCCATCGAGGGGGAGATCAGCGGCTTCAACGCCGGCGCCTAGATTCGCTCGACCCACGCCTTCACCGTCTCCGCCACCGTCTTCAGATGATCGGCCGTCGAGAAACCCGAGATCGCCTTGCGCGGCTTCAGATCGTGGTCGCCGTCCTCCAGCCACACCACCTCGATGGCCGGGGAAAGGCCGTAGGTCGCGACTTCTTCCTTCGTGCCGAACTCGTCGCGCGTGCCCTGGAAGATCAGCGTCGGCGTCTTGAGGTCAATCAGATGTTTCGTCCGCAGTTGCTCGGGCTTGCCCGGCGAATGGAACGGATAGCCGAGGCAGACCAGCCCGGCGATCTCGCCCTTCGAAAACATCTCGTCCGCCACCATCGAGGCGACGCGGCCGCCCATCGACTTGCCGCCGATGATCAGCTTGCCGGTCACGCCTTTCGCGCGAAGATCGGCGATCGCCTTGATGTATTCCGGGTTCACCGTCTCCGCGCGCGGCGGCGGCTTTCTATGGCCGTAGCGGCGCGCCGCCATGTAGTGGAACTCGAAGCGCGCGACCTGAAAGCCCGCCGTGCCGAGAGCCTTTGCGGTGGCGGTCATCGAAGGGGAATCCATCGACGCGCCGGCGCCATGCGCGAGCAGGATGGTAACGGGTGCAGTGTCGTCGCCGTCGAAGAGGAAGGTGGTCATGGGGCGACCTCCATGGAAGGGCCGCACCCCGTCACACCCCCCTCTGTCCGGCAGGACAGAGGGGGGTGCTCAAGCGCGAACATCTCTCTCCCCCGCCATATGCAGATCCACGAACTGTATCCCTTTTTGCGCGATCCGCGCCCATTCCGACTCCGCGTCGAGCTCCAGATACCGCCCCCAAAGCCGGCGCGCTTCCGCCATATTCCCCGCATCGAACTCCAGCCGCGCGAGGTTGAACACCGGGTCGGCATAGGTCTTGTCCAGCGCCATCGCCTTCTGCAGGTGCCGCCTTGCCGAGGCCACCTTGCCCTCGTCGCTCATCAGGCCGGCGAGGTTGAACCAGGCTTCGACGAAGCCCGGATCGAGTTTTATCGCACGCGCATAGTCATGCGCGGCCTCGGCGATGCGGCCGGCGCCGCGCAGGCAGTTGGCGCGGTTGAAGGCGGCAATCGCATCCCTCGGGTCGATCGCAAGGCAGCGCTGGTAGAGCGCGGCCGCATCGTCGTGGCGCTCCTCCTCTTCCGCGGCTTCCGCCTCGGCGAACAGTTCCTCCAGCGTGTCGTCTTCGGGGCTGCCGAGGTCGAACAGGAGCTGGCCGTCGATCTCGCTCCTGCCGTCGTCGAGATAGATCGCGTCCGGGCGGCCATGCTGGGAGCCGAGATTGAGCGACTTGGCGGTGAGCGAGGCGACCGGGCCGGAGCGGTGCACCGAGCGCGCGATGGCGCCCCAGCTCGCGCCGCTGGCGATCAGCCCGGCATATTTGCGGGCCAGGATCAGGTCGCGGAAGGAATAGGGTTCGCCGTCATGCTCGAAGGCGTCGAACAGCGACAGCATGTCGAGATCGTCGCCGGCCAGACGCGACTGGTCGATCAGCGATTGCCTCGACAGCGACGAGGCGTCGGGCGCCTTCATCAGGCCGAGCAGGCGCAGGAAGCCGTTCTCACTGGCAAGTTGGCGGCCGGCCTGGCGTTCCGACTTCGCGCGGCGCTCGATCTCGGCATCGCCGGTTTTCGTCGCCTTGGCGAGAAGCGCGCGGCCGAACACAATATTTGTGGTGCGGCGGGTGACGCCGCGCCTGAGCTCCGCATGGCGGCGCTCGACCTCGCGCGCGGCGAGCCGCAGCGGAAAGGCGGCCAGCGGGCCGACGACGCCGAAGACGGCGCCGGGAACGATCACCGGCACGCCTCCCGTCACTTCTTGCTCTTGCCGACGGCCTTCAACAGGTTCGCCTTCAACGGGTTCTCGGCCGCGCCGCCACCTGCGGCAGCCTTCCTGGCGGGCTTGGCCACCGGCGCTTCCTCGGCCTTGCTCTTCGACTTGGCCGGGGGCTTGGCCTGCTGCGACAGGCTCGCCTTCAACGCATCCATGAGGTTGATGACATTGCCGCGCTCAGGTGCGGCCGCGATGATCGGCTTGTGACCCTTCAGCTTCTCGCGGATCATCGCCATCAGCGCCACCTCGTAGCGATCCTCGTAGTTCTTCGGATCGAAATGGGTCTGCTTCTCCTTGATCAGCGCCTCGGCCAGCTGCAGCATCTCGGGATCCGGCTTGGCGTCCGGGATGTTGCCGAAATATTCGGTCGTGCCGCGCACTTCGTTGGGATTCCTCAAGGTGCAGACGAACATGCCCTTCTCACGCGCTCCGATCGTCACCACGCGCTCGCGGCTGGAGAGCACCAGCCGCGCGATGGCCAGCTTTCCGGACTTGCGCATGGCCTCGCGCAGCACCGCGAAGGTTTCTTCCGCCATGGCGCCGTCCGGCGCCAGGTAATAGGGCGCGTCCTGGTAGATGACGTCCACCTCGCCCTCGTCGACGAAGGCCTCGATGTTCATCGTGTGGTTGGATTCGATCCTCACCGCATCGAGGTCGGCGTCGTCGATGATGATGTACTGCTTGTCCTCATACTCGTAGCCGCGCACAAGGTCCGAGCGCTCGACAAGGCCAAGCTCGGGATCGACCGGCTTCATGTTGATGCGGTTGTGGGTCTTCTTGTGCAGCTGGTTGAACGAGATGCGCTCGCTCGCGCTGGTGGCCGGATAGAGCCGGACCGGACAGCTGACGAGACTGAGCTTGAGGTAACCTTTCCAACTTGCCCTGGGCGCCATGATGAACTCCTACGCGGCCATGCACTGACACTATGTTGAACGTGGTCTTGTCCGAAAATCGGTTCCCACTTTTCGGGGGGCCATGCTCTTTGCAACGCTTCGTCCGTAGGACGATTGAGGCTGCGGAAATCCTACACCGACCCCTGATGGTAATGGCAAATTGCTGACGAAGTGTTTTTGCGGGGTACGAGGAGAGGATAATTCAAATTGTAGGAAGCGTCGATAAAGAGCTGAGACGCTGGCGATTAGCCGATAACCTCGACACTTCGTCATCCTAGGGCGGAGCAAGGAGCGAAGCGACGCGCGCAGACCCTAGGATCCATGCCGTGACATTGGCCGTAGAATGCAGCGTGGCAAAATGGCAGCCAGCAATAGTGCAAGCTAAGATCAATCCATGACCGGCTACGTTTACATGACCGCAAGCCAGAAGGATGGCACGATCTATATCGGCGTCACCAATGACCTTGGCCGTCGCATGCCCGAGCACAAGGCTGGCCAAGGCTCACGTTTCACCAGCCGCTACGGGGTGCAGCGTCTGGTCTGGTACGAGGAATATTTCGACATCTCCGATGCTATCCAGCGAGAAAAGTCACTGAAACGCTGGCCGCGCCAGTGGAAGATCGACCTGATCGAGAAGAGCAACCCGGAATGGTTTGAGCTCTTTCGCGGAACGGGGTGGTGAACCTTCTGCACCGTTGCGACGCTCGCACGTCACGGCATGGATCCTAGGGTCTACGCGCGTCGCTTCGCTCCTTGCTCCGCCCTAGGATGACGAAAGACGGCAAGCCGCTCCTTGTGACCGTCTACCTCGGCGCCTCCACCACAGGCAGATCCCTCGCGGCCTCGTCGATCTCGGCCCACGGGTCCCCCGACGTCTCCAGCAGCCCTGGCAGCGAGGCGTAGTTCAAATCCTCCGGCGCGTCGATCGTCTCCAGGTCGGTCCAGCTTACCGGCGTCGAGGCCGGCAGGTTGGTGCGGGCGCGCAGCGAATAAGGGGCGGCGGAGGTGTGGCCCCGGGCATTGCGGTGGAAGTCGATGAAGATGCGCTTCCTGCGGTTCTCCTGGCCCATCGTGGTGGTGAAGGTGTCGGGCGCGCTGGCCGCCAGCAAGGTGGAAATCGCGCTCGACGCCTGATGCAGTTTCTTCCAGTTCTGCTTGCGCGTCACCGGCACGGTGATGTGGATGCCCTTCCCGCCGGATGTCTTCACGAACGGCACAAGGCCGAGGCTTTCCAGCCCCGCCTTGATATGGACGGCCGCCTCCACCACCTCGCGCCACGAAATCCCCTCGCCCGGATCGAGGTCGAAGACGATCTGGTCGGGCTTGTCGAGCTTTGTCCGATGCGTGCCCCAGGTGTGGAATTCCACCACGCCGAACTGCGCCAGCGCCAGATAGCCCTTGGCGTCCTCGAGCGAGAGATAGGTCTTGGTCTCGCCTTCCGAATTGGTGGACTCGAACACCGCCACCGAGGGTGGCATGCCGGTGAAGGCATGGCGCTGGAAGAAGCAGTCCTGCGGTTTTCCCGTCGGACAGCGCACCAGCGACACCGGGCGGCCAATGATATGCGGCAGCATGAAATCGCCGACCAGCGCGTAATAGACGGCGATGTCGAGCTTGGTCGGACCGGTCTTGCCGAACAGCCGCCGTTCCGGATTGGTGACCCAGATGGTTGCGAGGTCGGATTCGGCGATCAGCCGCTTGCGCTTGACCGGGACCGGCGTCGTCAGCCCGCCGACATCGCGCAGGCCGCGGAAGACGGCGTGGCGCAAGGCATCGTCGGCGGTGCGGTTGGCGTAGTGGATGTGGGCCGAGAGCAGCGGCTTGACCCAGTGCATCTCTCGCATGATTTCGCGCGGCACGCCTTCGGGCGGCGTGGCGCCCGCCGTCAGCCGCTCCAGCCTCGCAAGCAGGTCCGCCGCCATCTCCGCGTCGAAGCCGGTGCCGACCTTGCCGCGATAGTGCAGTTCGCCATTCTCGAATTCCGCCAGGCCGAGCGCGGCAAGCCCTTCCGCCGCATCCGAGACGGTGTAGCCGGCGATGACGAAATCGCCTTTCTGCCGTGCCTTGACCTTGGTCCAGCTCCTGGTGCGGCCGCTCTGGTAGACGGCGTCGGCGCGCTTGGAGACGACGCCCTCGAGCTCCAGCTCCGTCGCCTGCTCGTAAAGCCCGCCGCCGTCGCCCTCGACATGGTCGCTGTACTGGACGGCGGCGTTGGCGGCCTGACCGGCGAGCAGTTCGGCAAGCAACTTCTTGCGCTCCAGCAAAGGCGCCTTGCGCAGGTCCCAGCCGTCGAGATGGAGAAGATCGAAGGCGTAGAAATGCAGCTTCGAGCCGGCGCCCTCGGCCAGCGCATCCTGCAGCAGCGCGAAGCGGGAGATGCCCTTTGCGTCGAGCATCACGATCTCGCCGTCGATGACAGCCCGGCTGACCGGCAGACGCGAAAAGGCCCGAGGCAGGTCGCCATAGCGCTTCGTCCAGTCGATGCCGCCGCGCGTGATCAGCCGCACCTCGCCGTCCGCCATATGCGCCATCGTGCGATAGCCGTCGAATTTGATCTCGTGCAGCCACAGCGTGCCGGTCTCCTCCGCCGGTCCGCCCGGCGGCTCCGTCGCCTGTATCGCGAGTTGCGGCTCGATGCGGGCCGGCGGGGCGCCCTCGACCGCGCCGGGCAGCGCGCCCGGGTTCAGCGAGCCAACCTTCGGCGGCAGGCGCTCGGGCTTCCTCGGCGGCGGCGCCAGTTCCTCGATGCGGCGGCCCGACTTCACGCTTTCCGGCCGCGCTTCGAGAATGTCGAGCGTGGTGTCGGAAGCCAGGTCGCGCTCCTTGAACAGGAGCCAGTTCTTCTTGTTCTCGTCCTCGCCGGGTTTCGGCTTCAGCCTGGTCAGCATCCAGCCGCCGTTGAGCTTGCGGCCGGCCAGGCGGAACTTGAAGGCGCCGGTGCGCAGGCTTTTCTCGACATCGTCCATCGGC
>Ga0153956_1003154_pt1 | contig 10971 bp, 11 predicted proteins | sample TSFL040MetaG_FD_104704 | JGI IMG/M metagenome (GOLD analysis project Ga0153956, IMG submission 104704) | Attine ant fungus gardens microbial communities from Florida, USA - TSFL040 MetaG | ecosystem: Host-associated > Fungi > Mycelium > Unclassified | place: USA: Florida, Wekiwa Springs...
AAGCGAAGTAAGCGAAACATCATGAAGAGACTGGTTTTCGAGACCGAGCACGAGCAGCTCCGCGAGACCGCACGGCAGTTCCTGGAGAAGGAATGTCTGCCCAACGTCGAGAAGTGGGAAGCCAACCGTCTGGTGGACCGCGAGGCCTACGTCGCCGCCGGTAAGTACGGCCTGATCGGGTTCAACATGCCCGAGGAGTACGGCGGCGGCGGAGTCGACGACTTCCGCTTCAACGCGGTGATCGTCGAGGAATTCTCCAAGTTCGGTCTGGCCGCCCCCGGCATCAGCCTGCAGAACGACATCGTCGGCCCGTACTTCAAGCACCTGGCCAACGAGGAGCAGCTGGCGCGCTGGATGCCCGGCTTCGCCAGCGGTGAGCTGATCGGCGCCATCGCCATGTCCGAGCCGGGCGCCGGCAGCGACCTGGCCGGTATCCGCACCACTGCGGTGCGTGACGGCGATGACTGGATCATCAACGGCTCCAAGACATTCATCTCCGCCGGTATCAACTCGGACCTGGTGATCGTGGTGGCCCGCACCAACCCCGACGCGGGTCACAAGGGCTTCTCGTTGCTGGTCGTCGAGCGCGGTATGGACGGCTTCACCCGCGGCCGCAAGTTGGACAAGATGGGCCAGCACGCCGCCGACACCGCCGAGCTGAACTTCGAGAACGTCCGCGTTCCCGGCGCCAATCTGCTGGGCACCGAAGGCCGCGGCTTCTATCACCTGATGGAAAACCTTCCGTCGGAGCGTCTTTCGATCGCCATCGCCGGAATTGCCGGTGCCCGGGCAACATTCGACTCGACGTTGCAGTACATCAAGGACCGCAAGGCATTCGGTCAGCCGATCGGCAGCTTCCAGAACAGCCGGTTCCTGATGGCCGAGATGGACACCGAGCTCGACATCGCCGAGCAATACGTCGACCGCTGCCTGCGGGCCGTGGTGGACAAGGAGCTCACCGCCGTGCAGGCCTCCAAGGCCAAGTGGTGGTGCACCGAGCTGGGCAAGAAGGTCGTCGACCAGTGCCTGCAGCTGCACGGTGGCTACGGCTACATGAACGAGTACCGGGTGGCCAAGGACTACATCGACGTTCGGATCCAGACGATCTACGGTGGCACCACCGAGATCATGAAGGAGATCATCGGCCGCGATCTGGGCCTGTAAGTCACCGCTTGCGGAGGACTCTGAAGCCGCGCAAAAAGGCGCCCCTGCGGATCGCAGGGGCGCCTTTTCGTGGGGTCAGTGCGCGGCGGACGTGGTGGTCGTCGGTGCTGCGCTGGACTCGGCCGGCGCCACCGAGGTGGTCGTGGTGGTCGCCGAGGCGTCGGTCGAGGTGGCTGGGGCCGCGGTGACGGGCTCCGGAGCCGTCGACAGGTCCAGCACGGTGTCGATCACGAAGATCCGGGCATTGCTCGCCTGGATCGCACCACAGACCAACTTGGCGGTGTCGTTGACCTTGATATCGCCGCCGTCGCCGGTGACCTTGATCGGCGCGCCCTGCTGCGTCGGGCGCTGACCCTTGACGGTGTCATTGCCCAGCACGCCGAGGAAGACGTGGTAGTAGTCGAAACTGGTCAGCGCCGCGGGATCTTCCTTCAGGGCGGCCAACTTGGCCTGGTCCATGGCGGCGAACGCGTCATTGGTCGGCGCGAAGATGGTATACGGGCCGTTGTCCAGCACGCTGTTGATGTTCACCGCGGGGTTGAAACCGCCCGAGACGGCAGCGTTGAAGGTGCTGATGGCCGGAATGGCGGCCAAGGCGGCGCTGGCGGGCTTGGTGGCCAGGCTGGTCAGCGAATTGCCGGGCATACCCTGCTTGATCTTGTCGCAGCCCGGGCCGTCGGGGTTCGGCAGATCCTTGACGGTCGGCTCCGGCGGCGGGTCGGCGTGCGCGGTCACGGCCACCGGCAGCGACACGGTCAATGCAGCGGTCGCCAGGGTGGCGCCCAGAAGTTTGCTGGCACGAGTCTTCATGTTCGGCTCCTCAGCTCGATCAGGAGCGCACGCAATCCATCGGGATCTGATCCACCGGGGGTGCGGCGCCCTTGGGATGGTAAAGGCTGACAAGGGCAAACAGCAAAAAAGACCACTGTCGGCAATGCCTATTTCAGGCGCATTGACCTGCGGCTTTGGCTTGCCGGGATAGGGGCGCGAAGGGACGTTGCTTTACCATGACGCGCATGTCTGAGCCGCTGATCCGTCCCGTCCAGGGCCATGCCCCGCAGTTGCACGCCGAGTCCTGGGTGGCGCCCAACGCCGCGCTGCTGGGGCAGGTGACGCTCGCCGCACGCGCCAGTATCTGGTACGGCGCGACGTTGCGCGCCGAGTTCGAACCGATCGTCATCGGTGAGGGCTCGAACATTCAGGACGGCTGCACGCTGCACGTCGACCCGGGCTTCCCACTCACCGTCGGGGCCGGCGTGAGCGTCGGGCACAACGCGGTGCTGCACGGCTGCACCGTGGAGGACGGCGCGCTGGTCGGTATGGGGGCGATCGTGCTGAATGGCGCGCGGATCGGCGCCGGTTCGTTGGTGGCCGCGGGAACCGTTGTGCCACAAGGCTTCGTGGTGCCGCCGGGGTCGATGATCGCCGGTGTGCCGGGCAAGGTCCGGCGTGAATTGACCGAGGACGAGATCAACCACAACCGGGTCAACGCCCAGGTCTACGAGCACCTGCTCACCCTGCACCGCGGGTAGCGTCCCCCGCGATTTGTGCACGAAAACCCGCGCCCAGTGCGGGAAATCGTGCACAAATCACAGGGGGTGGGCGGCCTCGTCGCGGCGCATCCGGGCCGCGGTGTAGGCGATCGCGGTCAACACCAATGGCAGTAAGCCGGACACCAAGAAGATCGCCTGCATGCCAACGACTTTCGACAGCGGACCGACGATCGCGTAAGACACCGGCAAGAACACCAGCGAGACGAAGAAGTCCAGACTGGACACCCGGCCCAGCATCTCGGTCGGTACCCGGCGCTGCAGCAGCGTCCCCCAGATCACCATGCTCGCGCCGTCGCCGAGGCCCACGCCGAACGCGGCAGCCAGCATCAGCGGGAACGACCAGGTTGTGCCGACCACGATCAGCGGCAGCGCACCCAGGCCCCAGATCGTCATCATCACCGTCAGGTAGCGCCGCGGCATCCGGGCGGCCGAAACCGACAGTGCGCCAACGGCACTGCCGATGCCGAAGCCCGCCATGATGAATCCGTAGGCGCGCGGTCCGTCGGCGAAGCGACCTTCGGCGATGAATGGCACCAGCACCTCGATCGGCCCCAGTACCACCAGCACGTAGACGCTGGCCACCAGCAGTGTCCACAACAGCCATGGGGTGCGGGCCATGAACCGGAAACCGTCACGCAGGTCGTGCAGAACGTGTTTGTGCTCGGTCTCGGGTTCGGTTGGGGCGACCGCCGGCCTGGTCGCCAGCAGCAGGATCAGTCCGACTCCGAACAGCACCGCCACGGTGGTCTCACCGACCATGGGAAACGTCAGGCCGACCAGGACGCCGGCGGCGGCCGGGCCGATCGCCTGCTGGAACACCGGACGGACCACGCCCTCGATTCCGTTGGCGGCCAACAGTTGTTCGGCCGGCAACAGCCTCGGTAGCAGCGCGCTGTAGGCGGGGAAGAAGAACGCGGTCGCGATACCCAGGCAGGTCGCAGCCACCGCCATATGCCAGATGCGCAGCGTCCCCAGCGACGCCAGGACCGCGACGGCCGACACGATGACCAGGTTGGCGGCCTCGACCGTGATGATGATGTTGCGCCGGTTGAGCCGGTCGGCCGCGATGCCACCGACCAGCACGAAGCACACCAGGCCGGTGCCCATGCAGGCGGCGACCAACGACAGGGCACTCGGATCGTTGTCCAGTGCGATGACCTGCAGCGCCGCCACCACGGTCCACATGCCCTCGGCGAAGATGGACAGCGAGACGGCCGTGATGAGCAGCCGGTACTCGCGAAAGCTCAGTGGTGCCAGGACCCGCCAGCGGTCGGTGGTCCGCGGTTCGGGCGTCGTGACGTCGAACGGTGAACTCACCGGTCCATCGTCCCGCGCCCGTCAAGCGATTTGTGCACGATTTCCCGCGCTCACCGCGGGAAATCGTGCACAAATCGCAAATCAGATGTCGGTGAAGACCGCGGGGCGACGCTGCTGGAAGGCCTTGATTCCCTCGCGCAGGTCGGGAGCCGCCAAGAGCTGCAGCTGCCCGAAACCTTCGCGCGCGAACGCGTTGTCCAACTCGCCCAGGGAGGCCTCGTTGATGGCCTGCTTGGTCTTGCGCAGCGCCACCGCCGGGCCGGACTTGAGTATCCCGATCACCCGGTCGACCTCGGCGTCGAGCTGGTCGGCGGCGTGTACCGAGCTGACCAGCCCGGCCTCGAAAGCCTCACGCGCAGGCAGTTTTTCGGCGAGCAACGCGAGCTTCATCGCGTGGGCCCGGCCGATCGACGCGGCCACCAGGGCCGAGGCGCCGCCGTCGGGCATCAAGCCGATCTTGGTGAACGCCAGCAGGATATAGGACTCCTCGGAGGCCAGCACGATGTCACAGGCCAGGGCGAGCGACACACCGACGCCGGCGGCGCCGCCGTGCAGCACCGAGATGGCCGGCTTGGGCAGGTTCACCAGCGAGGCGACGGCGCGGTTGGCCGCGTTCAAAACGCCTGCGGGACTGTGGGTCTTGGCTTCCTGGTCGCTGGCCGACAGACCGGCGCCGGAACTGAAACCGCGGCCGTTGCCGCCCACCCGAACCACTTTGACCGCCGGATCGGTGGCCGCCTGGGTCGCCACGTCGGCGATCAGTTCGAGCATGTCCTGGGTCAGCGAGTTCAGGGTCTCGGGCCGGTTGAGCGTTATCGACAGCACGCCCTCATCCAGCGCGACGGTGACATCATCGGATCCGGTATAAGTCATTACACACCCCAGTTCAGGCGGGCAGCAGACCCGCAATGGACGGACTTCGTTATACAAGTAAGCTATGTCACGGTCAACAGACCTGGGGTCGACGAAGATCTATCTGAAGGTGCGTAACGATGGCTGGACCTTTGCAGGGATTGCGCGTGGTGGAGCTGGCCGGTATCGGCCCGGGCCCGCACGCGGCGATGATTCTCGGTGACCTGGGCGCCGACGTGGTGCGGGTCGAAAGGCCCGCCAAGGCCGGCGGTGCGCCTGCTGCCGACACCATGTTGCGTAACCGTCGCTCGGTGGCGGCGGACATGAAGAGCGACGAGGGTCGCGCCCTGGTCCTCAAACTGATCGAGAAGGCCGACGTGCTGATCGAGGGCTTCCGGCCCGGGGTCACCGAGCGTCTCGGTCTGGGTCCGGAGGACTGCGCGAAGGTCAACGGGAAGCTGATCTACGCCCGGATGACCGGGTGGGGTCAGACCGGACCGCGCGCGCTGCAGGCCGGCCATGACATCAACTACATCTCGCTGACCGGCGTGCTGCATGCCGTCGGCCGCAAGGGCGAACGCCCGGTTCCCCCGCTGAACCTCGCCGGCGACTTCGGTGGCGGTTCGATGTTCCTGCTGGTCGGCATTCTCTCCGCGTTGTACGAGCGGCAGGCCTCGGGTAAGGGTCAGGTCATCGACGCCGCCATGGTCGACGGATCGTCGGTGCTGATGCAGATGATGTGGGGCTTCCGTCGTCAGGGCATGTGGAGCGACGAGCGCGGCACCAACATTCTGGACACCGGTGCCCCGTACTACGACACCTACGAGACCTCCGACGGCAAGTACTTCGCGGTCGGCGCCATCGAGCCCCAGTTCTACGCCGAGCTGATTGCCAAGCTCGGCCTGGACGCGGCCACGCTGCCCGGACAGAACGACATGGCCCGCTGGCCGGAACTGCGGGAGGCCCTCACCAAGGCGTTCGCCTCGCAGACGCGCGAGCACTGGACGCAGGTGTTCACCGGCTCGGATGCCTGCGCGACGCCGGTGTTGAGCTTCGCCGAGGTGCAAGACGAGCCGCACATCGCGCAGCGCGATACCTTCTTCCGGTTCAATGACAGCGACGGCGACAACCTGGAGCCCATGCCGGCTCCGCGATTCTCCCGCAGCGTGCTGCCGACACCGACGCCTCCCGGAGTGCCCGGCGCCGATACCGACGCCGTGCTCCGCGACTGGACCTGACAACCCGTTAGATAAGGAATCGTATGACCATCAAGACAAAGTTCACCGAAACCTTCGGGGTCGAGGCGCCGATCGCCCAGGGCGGTATGCAGTGGGTCGGTCGCGCCGAGTTGGTGGCCGGGGTCGCCAACGCCGGTGGCCTGGGTTTCATCACCGCGCTGACCCAGCCCACGCCGGCCGACCTGGCCAACGAGATCGCCAAGACCCGGGATCTGACCGATAAGCCGTTCGGGGTGAACCTGACCATCCTGCCGTCGATCAACCCGCCGCCGTATGACGAGTACCGCGAGGTGATCGTCGCCTCGGGCGTGAAGATCGTCGAGACCGCCGGCTCCAACCCGGCGCCGCACCTGCCGATGTTCCACGGCAACGGCATCAAGGTGCTGCACAAGTGCACCTCGGTCCGCCACGCGGTCAAGGCCCAGAGCCTGGGTGTCGACGGCATCAGCATCGACGGCTTCGAGTGCGCCGGTCACCCCGGTGAGGACGACGTGCCGGGCCTGGTGCTGATCCCGGCCGCCGCCAAGGAGATCGAGATCCCGATGATCGCCTCGGGCGGTTTCGGTGACGCCCGTGGCCTGGTGGCCGCGCTGGCCCTGGGTGCCGACGGTGTCAACATGGGCACCCGCTTCATGTGCACCGTGGAGTCCTGCATCCACCAGAACGTCAAGGAAGCCATTGTGGCCGGTGACGAGCGTGGCACCGAGCTGATCTTCCGCAGCCTGCACAACACCGCCCGTGTCGCGAGCAACACCGTCTCCCGCGAGGTCGTCAAGATCCTCGCAGACGGCGGTCAGTTCGAGGACGTCAAGGATCTGGTGGCCGGTGTGCGCGGCCGTCGGGTGTTCGACGAGGGCGACCTGGATGCCGGCATCTGGACCGTGGGCACCGTTCAGGGCCTGATCCACGACATCCCGACCTGCGCCGAGCTGATCGGCCGCATGGTGTCCGAGGCCGAGGAGATCATCAAGGGCCGGCTGGCCGGCGCGGTCAGCTAGTTTCTGTAGCAAGAAAAGGCCGCCAACCAAAAGGTTGGCGGCTTTACTTGTTTCGGTGCATCGGCACCGGGTGACGGCTTATGCCCAGCGCGCTGGGCGCGCGATCAGACGGCTTCAGCGAGGTCCGGGAACTGTTCTGAGGTGTCACCCTCAATCAGGACGTCCCCGTGGTACAGGGCGTCGAAGTCAACCTTGATGACATCTGCACTGGTGTCGTCGATCCACATGACACTGAGATTATGGGTCGCGATTAAGGAATCTTTGAGTCACGATTCGGAAAATGATGGCAATTCCTACTTTGGAGTAGGCAATTCCTACCTCTGGGTAAGTTCCGCCGGGTCTACCGACGGGTAGTGGGCATCGGCCAAGGCCAGCGGTGCCGGGCGCGGCGATGGCCACCGGGCGGTACGGTGCCGGGATCTTCGACCGAGCAAAGGTGCAAAAATAGCGGTGAACGTCAATAACCGCCACATTGTGATCAGGGATGTCGCCCCGCGATCTTCGGCGTGCCGGTGATCAAGCGGCTGACCAGGATTCCACTGTGGACCGGTTGCGGGCACAGGGGTTGGCCTACATCCGGTTCGCCCGCGGGTTTGGGCGCGGCCTGCCTCGGTGGCATCGTGAAGGCTCAGTTCGAACCGGATGTGACGCCGCAGCAGATGATCGATCGATTGAAAGGACTCTCCGATGGCTGAGGGCACCGTGGACAACCCGTTCTTCGCCCGGATGTGGATCGCCATGTCATCGCACGAGACCGCACACATGAAACGGTTACGTCAGGAGAATCTGGCCGGTCTGACCGGACGGGTACTGGAGATCGGGGCCGGGACCGGCACCAATTTCGAGTTCTACCCGGACACCGTCACCGAGGTGGTGGCGATCGAACCCGAGGCGCGGTTGGCCACCCTGGCTCGGGAGGCCGCGGCGAAGGCTCCGATTGCGGTGACCGTACGCACGGAGACGGCGGAGCAGTTCGAGGCCGACGAGTTGTTCGACGCGGTGGTGTTCTCGTTGGTGCTGTGTTCGGTGGGTGAACCGAATAGCATTCTGCAGCAGGCGTATTCGAAGCTCAGGCCGGGCGGAGAATTGCGCTATTTCGAACACGTCGCCAGTGACGGATTTCGGGGGCGGGCCCAGAGCTTTTTCGACGCGACCTTCTGGCCGCGCATCTCGGGCAACTGCCACGCCCACCGGCATACCGAGGAATCCATCACCGGTGCCGGGTTCGAGGTGACCGAGGCTCGTCGACTGCTGATGCTCCCGGGCTGGGTCCCGCTGGCCGAGGCCGCGATCGGTCGAGCGGTCAGGCCTGCTTGAGGTCGGGCAGCAGCTCCGGCAGCCGCTGTAGCAACGTCGGCAACACCTCGGCCGCATTGGCGCGGACGCAGAACGTCGCGTCGTTCGAGAACGGGGTGGGCTTGGGGTTGACCTCGATCACCGGAATGCCGCTGCGCGCAGCGGCTTCCGGTAGTGCCGCGGCCGGGTAGACCACGGCCGAGGTTCCGACGGTGATGACCAGGTCGGTGTTCTCGATCGCCCGCACCGAATTGTCCCAGGCGTCCGACGGCAGTGCCTCGCCGAACCACACCACGTTCGGCCGGATCAGCCCCCCACATCCGCACTGCGGTGGCGCGACCGCCAGCGCGGGTTCGGGCATCGGCTCCGGCTCGTCGGGGTAGGGAAGCAGGCAACTGTCGCAATGGAATTCGAACAAGCTGCCGTGGAGGTGGTGGACCTTGGTGCTGCCGGCCCGCTCGTGCAGGTTGTCCACGTTCTGGGTGATGACGTGTACGTCGGTGTAGTCCTGCCAGGCAGCCACGGCGCGGTGCCCGTCGTTGGGGCAGACCTCGCCCATCATGCGGTGACGCCACAGGTACCAGGCCCAGACCTTCTCGGGGTGCCGGTTCCAGGCATCGGCGCTGGAGATCTCGTATGGGTCAGTGTGTGCCCACAGGCCCGTCTCGACATCGCGGAAGGTTGGGACGCCGCTGTCCGCGGACATTCCCGCGCCGCTGAACACTGTCACCCGCATCACACCAACGTAGCGGGTGCGGGCGATACTGGGGCAATGGACTGGGTGCGTATCGACCCTGCGGCGGGTACCGCCCTGTTCGATCAATTGCGGCTGCAGATCATCGAGGCGATCCGCGCGGGTCGGTTGCCCGCCGGTTCGCGGTTGCCCACCGTGCGTGAGCTGGCCGCCGATCTGGGCATGGCGGCCAATACCGTGGCCCGTACCTACCGCGAGTTGGAGGCCGCCGGTGTCCTCGAAACCCGAGGTAGATCAGGGACTTTCGTGGCCGCGGCCGATCCGGCCGACGCGGCCATGGTGACCGCCGCCGGAATCTTCGCCGCCACCGCGCGATCGCTGGGACTGGGCAAGGACGACGCGGTGCGCTATCTGGACGCGGCTTTCGGGTAGCCCATCTCGGCGCCACGCCAGTGCAACACGATCACGCGCCGAAACTACGGTTTGTGACGAAATCTGGCGAGATTTCGTCACAAACCGTAGTTTCGGCGGGGCGATATCAGCCGAATTCCAGCAGGGTCATGGTCGGACGCACCGGGTCGAACAATGGAATGCGTTGCACCGCCCACAACATCGTGTTGAGCACCCGGCTGCGGCCGGTGGGCAGTTCGATATCGCGCACCGAACGGACACCGGGGACGGTGTCGACCAATCGGGCCGCTTCGGCGGCGGAAAGGGTGAACGGCATCGACGGCACCCGATAGCGCAGCGAGGTCCGCATACCCCGGCGCGCCCAACCGGCGAACAGCGACGGCGGCAGGTCGAACATCATCCGACCGCCGGGAAAACGCTTGGCGCACTCGGTGATCAGGCCCATCGACTCCTCGGGCTGTAGATACATCAGCAGACCCTCGGCGGTGATGAACACGCCGTCGGTGGCGTCGACCTGGTCCATCCAGCTGTAGTCCAGCGCCGACTGGGCGCACACCCGAACCCGGTCGCAGGGTGGCAGCAACTTGCTGCGCAGATCGATCATCGGCGGCAAATCGACTGTCAGCCAACGGAATTGATCGCCGACGTTGCCAGCATTGAGGCGATAGAAGCTGGTCTGCAGGCCCTCGGCCAATGCCACCACGGTGGCCTTCGGATGGTTGCGCAGGTAGTCCTTGGCGGCACCGTCGAACGCCAGCGCCCGCATGGCCATGTCCGGCCGGCGACTGTAGCCGAACTTGGCGAAATCGAAGTCGATACCGTCGACCAGTTCAATGGCCATCGGATCATCGATGATGCTGTCCGGCCGGCGCGCCTCGCTGGCCCGCACCTGCAGGGTCATCAGCGCGGTCTCAGACACCCCGGTCAGGGCGCTGCCGTCGATCTTCGAAGTGCTCACCGGACCGAAACGGGTCGTGGTCATGAGGACCAATGCTAGGTCGATCGGACGTACGCTGGCAGGCATGGCTCGGCAGGTTTTCGACGACAAGCTGCTGGCGATGATCAGCGGCAATTCTCTGGGCGTGCTGGCGACGGTCAAACGTGATGGTCGACCGCAGCTTTCGAACGTGTCGTATCACTTCGATCCGCGCGCGGTGACCATCACGGTGTCGGTCACTGAACCGCGGGCCAAGACCCGCAATTTGCGCCGCGATCCACGGGCGTCGATCTACGTCCGCTCCGATGACGGATGGGCGTACGCCGTGGCCGAAGGCGAGGCCGAACTGACGCCACCGGCCGCGGCGATCGACGACGACACCGTCGAGGCATTGGTGGCGCTGTATCGCAACATCAGTGGCGAGCACCCCGACTGGGACGACTATCGGCGGGCCATGGTGGCCGATCGCCGGGTCCTGCTGACCATGCCGATAACGCACCTGTACGGGCTG
>Ga0153956_1003155_pt1 | contig 10963 bp, 8 predicted proteins | sample TSFL040MetaG_FD_104704 | JGI IMG/M metagenome (GOLD analysis project Ga0153956, IMG submission 104704) | Attine ant fungus gardens microbial communities from Florida, USA - TSFL040 MetaG | ecosystem: Host-associated > Fungi > Mycelium > Unclassified | place: USA: Florida, Wekiwa Springs...
CGAAGCGATCGAACGCGAAGCGGGCAGTGACGCCGCTTTCGCCTACACCTCCTGGGATCCGCAAACCGACGGCAACAGCGAGACGCTGCGCGGGCTGATGGTCCGCGGCATGATGAAGGGGCGGGTGTTCGAAAAGGTCGGCGTCAACGTTTCGACGGTCGACGGCAGATTCGCCCCGGAATTCGCCAGGACGATTCACGGCGCGGCGGACAATCCCGCTTTCTTCGCCACCGGAATCAGCCTGGTCGCGCACATGGCGAATCCGCACGTGCCGGCGGTGCACATGAATTGCCGCTTCCTCGCGACGGCGAAGCGCTGGTTCGGCGGCGGCGCGGATCTCAACCCGCCGCTGCCCATCGCCGAAGACACGGAGGATTTCCACGCGGCGATGAAGGCCGCGTGCGACGCGCATCCCGGACCGGGCGACTATTCGCGCTACAAGAAATGGGCCGACGATTATTTCTGGATCCCGCATCGCAAGGTGCATCGTGGCGTCGGCGGCATCTTCTTCGATCATGTCGAAGGCGATTTCGAGACCAACTTCGCCTTCGTCCGCGCGGTGGGCGAAGCGTTCCTCGACCTATTCCCGCGGATCGTCCGGCGGCGGATGGGCATGGCCTGGAGCGATGCCGATCGCGCCGCCCAACTGGCTTGGCGCGGCCGCTACGCCGAATTCAATCTGGTCCACGATCGCGGCACCCTGTTCGGCCTCAAGACCGGCGGCAATATCGATGCGATCCTGATGAGCCTGCCGCCCGTCGCGACATGGGATTGATCCCAGTCCGGCCGGGCGAGCTGGCGACGGTCGTCACCTATCTGGAGATGCGCCAGCGGCCGCCGCTGCGCCCCATACCGCCGACACCGCTGCGGCTGGTGCGCTGGCCCAATCCGACGATCGACGCGTATCGCGCCCTGTTCGCGCGCGTCGGCGCGCCGTGGCTGTGGTTTTCGCGCTTAGTCATGGCGGGCGATCGGCTGGCGGCGATCCTCAGCCACGACGCGGTCGAAATCCATGCCGTCGCCGATGCGCGCGGCATCGAGGTCGGGCTGCTCGAGCTCGACTTCCGTGAGGCGGGGGCGTGCGAGATCGCCTATTTCGCGCTGGTCCCCGAGCTGACCGGCAAGGGCCACGGCAAATGGCTGATGGCAGAAGCGCTCGCCCGCGCTTGGCGGCCGGGAATCGAACGCGTCTGGCTGCACACCTGCACCAAGGATCACCCCGCCGCCCTGGGCTTCTATCGCAAGCGGGGCTTCACGCCTTTCACCCAGGCGATCGAAACGTTCGCCGATCCCCGCCTGATAGGCATATTGCCGCGCGACGCGGCCCCTCAGATCCCCTTGTTCGCGCCCGACAGCTGACGGTAGAAGCTCGCCGCCACGACATAGGCGCCGGCGCCGCCGACGCCGCCGAGGGCACGATCGACCACCGCCAGCAACGGCGGCGCGATGGCCGGCCAGCCGCCAAGCCTTGCCGCCGCGAGAACGCAGGCCCCGATCGCGCTTCCCAGGGCGACGATCACGACGATCACGCCGACATAATAGACCAACAGGGCCAGGAACATCTTCCAGCCTGCGCCGCGCCCGAGCTTCCAGGCCTCGCCGATCGCGTCGATCGGTCCGATGCGCCGCTGGGCGATCACCGCCGGCAAGGGCGACATCCGAACCCCCATGGCGAGCGCCGCGACAAGCAACAGCGAGATGGCAATGGCCTGGGTCCGCACCGGATCGAGGCCCGTCAGGAAAAGCAGGGTGAGCACCACGACGGCGAAGAAAAGCAGCCCGACGAAAAGAAGGGCCGTGCTGGCCGCGAGAACGGGCAGACGGCGCAGGGCGTGGCCGATCGCCTCCCCCACGCTCATCCTGGGCGTGAGCGCCAAGGCGGTGATCGCCAGGCCGCCGACACCGCCGACCGCAAGGATCGCGAGCATCGACGGCACGAGCCAGACGAGCGCGGCCTGCACGCGCGCCACGTCCTTGATCGGGACGATCATCATCGCCTGCAGCAGATCGCCGGGCACGAGCAACCCGAGCACGAGCGGCGGAAAACCAATGAAAGCGAGCGCGATGGGCAGCAGGAGCCCCCATTCGCGCGCGACGAAGCGCTGCGCCCAGGCAAAGCTCGTCTCGATGGAAAGACGGGTCACGCGCCCCCTATCGGGGCAGCCGCGGACAAAGGCAATCGGGCTGTGGCTGTTCCACCCTTGCGCATGTGCGGCGGCCGCCGCACATCGCACGCCATGGCGATCGAAGCCGAAGACATCGAATGGCGCGTGTCGCCCGGGCTGACCGATTATGCCGCCGCCCTGGCCGAGATGGAGGCGCGCGCCGCCGCGATCCGGGACGGCACGGCGCGCGAGCTGGTCTGGCTGCTCGAACATCCGCCGACGGTGACCGGGGGCACCAGCGCCGATCCGGCGGAGCTGGTCGATCCCGGCCGCTTTCCGGTGCATGGGGTCGGCCGCGGCGGTCGCTATACCTACCACGGCCCCGGCCAGCGCGTCGGCTACGTCCTGCTCGATCTCGACCGGCGCGGCCGCGACGTGCGCCGCTTCGTGGCAGCGCTCGAGCTATGGCTGATAGCGGCGCTCGCCCGGCTGGACATCGCCGCGCGGACCGAGCCGGGACGGATCGGCATCTGGGTCGACGATCCCGCCCGGGGGGAAGCGAAGATCGGGGCAATCGGCGTCCGGGTGCGGCGCTGGGTGACCTTCCACGGCTTCGCGCTCAATCGCGCGCCCGATCTCAGCCATTTCGCGGCGATCGTGCCGTGCGGACTTGCCGAATATCCGGTCACCAGTCTCGAAGCTCTCGCCCGTCCAACCGCCGAAGCCGAACTCGATGCGGCCCTTGCGGCCGAATTTCCCGGTTTCCTGCGTGGTTTTGCTGCAAGTGCGTTGAGTGCTTGAGGCGAACAAATTTCATGGTAAAGTCGTCGTCGATTTGGGTTTGACGGTAACTAACCTGGTCCAAATCAATATCTAGGGAGTCTGATATGCGAAATCTGTTCACCAAGACGGCTACCGTTGCGATGGTCGCCGGCGCTGCGCTGGCCCTCGCGGCCTGCGGCAGCAAGACCGAGACCACCAACACCACCGAGAACGTCTCGATGACCGACATGAACGTGTCGGAAGGCTCGGCGAACGATACCTCGATGGCCGACATGAACAGCATGGGCGAAGCCAACGGCACCGACATGATGGGCGCCAACAGCACCTCCAATCAGGAGTAAGCTGGGGCTCTCAGCCACGGCGAAGGGCCGCCCGACGCGATCGGGCGGCCCTTTTTTTTTGGGGTCGGAAGGGACGACCGGGATGATCGAGCGCTTCCTCGACGGCCTCCGCGACAAGATGGAAGATCCCGACGACGTCATCTACATGACCGTCGTCATCCCCGGCGATCTCGATCCGTTCGATCGCCACTATCGGTTCAGCGTGCACATCGATGCCGAGCTACGGCTTACCGGGCTTGGCTGCAGCATCGGCGGTGGCACGCTCTATTGGGACCAGGACCCCGACGACGCGGATCCGGACGAGGCGGAAATCGCCTGCACGATCCTCGACGTCGACGCGACCGACGTCGACGGCGCCCGCATGCTGCTCCGCCTCCACTTGCCCGAACTCGGCGCGCCGACGGGAACGCTGGTGCAATATGGCGATTTGGAAGATCGCTATGACGGCGAAGCCTGGCACCTCGGCCGGCCGCGCAGCATCGAGTCTATCTGACGACGCCCTGGTCCCCGGAGATCAGCGTGCCGCCATCTGCTGCGAGCCGAGTGGCCTCGCATCGCCGCCGAGCGCCGCGATCAGCGGAGCGTCGCGCCCGTAGGGATCGGCGAGGGTGACGACCTGGCCCGTATCGTCCACATCCGCGGTGAAATAGACCAGATAGACCTGCCACGTACGACCGAGCGTCAAGGTCGCGGTCCGGTCACTCGCCAGGGCAGTATCGAGCTGTCCATCTTCGGTATCGGGGTTCATCAGCTCGGCAGCGAGCTGGTCGATATCCTTGACGCGGATGCAGCCGTGGCTGAGCGCGCGTTCGTCGCGGCCGAAGGCGCCCTTGGCCGGCGTGTCGTGCAAATAGATCGCCTGGTCGTTGACCAGGTTGATCTTGATCCGCCCGAGCGAATTGCGCGCGCCGGGGGGCTGGCGCACCGACAGGCTGCCGTCGGCATTGCGCTTGAAGACATAGCCGCCGCGTCCGGGACGAAGGCGGGCGCTCTTGACGATGCTCGCCGGCACATTCCACCACGGATTGACCACCAGCGAGCTTGCCGGACCGGCAAGCTGCGGGGTCGGCGTGTCCTTGGCGCCGACGATCACCGTATAGGTGGACACGGTCTCGCCGCCGCTCATCACCTTGAGCTGGTAGCTCGGCACGTTGACGTAGAGATAGTCCTGGCCAAGGTCGCGCGGCATCCAGCGCCAGCGTTCCATATTGGCGCGCAATCGGTCGCGCGTCGCCAGGTCCGACGCGTCGGCCAGGGCATCGCGCAGCGCCACGTACCGCCGGTCTGTCGGCAGCAGGCCTTCGAGAAACGCGCGCGGCTTGCCGGCGGCCAGTGCCTGCTGCAGCCCCGTCGCGAGCCCATTCAGATCGGCGCCATTGGCGATGTACCAATCCATCGCCTCGCGGTCGCCGACCCGGCCGAACGCATAATCATGCGCGAGCGCCAGCGCGGACGCATAAGCCGCGCCATCGAGCGCGGCACCCTGCCCCACATCGATCGCCGCGGCGAGGCGCGCCAGGCCATAATCGTCGGGGTTCAGGCCTTCGCGACGCGACGCTTCGACCGCCTTCTCCAGATCGTGCGCGGCCTCGATCGTCCAGGCCGTCCGGACCTGCTCGATGGGTGCCGAAGCGACGGTCTGGGCTGTCGCCACCGTCGATGTCCCGATTGTCGCCGCGACCGCTGCTCCGAACAGCCAGACCCGGCGCCTGCCTGCGCTGAATCCCGTCATAACGATGTCCTTCGAGCCTTCATTACGGCTCAGGAAGCAAAACGGTTTCGGGCTTCGTGCGATCCGCGATCGGGCCTTTCCCGGCCTTTATTTTTGCGTACGGAAACCTGGACGGAGGCGTGCGTTTCGCGCCCCCCCGCGCGTTTCGTGCGTCAGGCATGCGAACGCCCGCGAAATCAGTCGTTTCGCGGGCGTCCGGCAAGGATGAAGATATCAGATCGAGCTTTCCAGCCAGCTCTTGAGCTGGCTCTTCGGCGCCGCGCCGACCTTGGTCGCCGCCGGAGCACCGCCCTTGAACAGGATCATCGTCGGGATGCCGCGCACGCCATATTGGGTCGGCGCATTGGGATTCTCGTCGATGTTCAGCTTGGCGATGGTCACCTTCTCGCCCAGCTCGTCGGACAATTCCTCCAGCGCGGGGCCGATCATCCGGCACGGGCCGCACCATTCGGCCCAGAAATCGACCAGTACCGGCCCCGATGCATTGAGAACATCGGCCTGGAAGGACGTATCGGTGATCTTCTTGGTCGCCATGGAATGGGCCTCCGTAGAAACAGTTGGCATGCGATGTAGGGCGCCGTCTTCGTCCGCTCAACCGCCGAGCGCGAGCTTTTGCTCCTCGGGCGCAAAGCCGGGCTTCCAACGGTCCAGCAGATCGGGCGACAGCGACAGTAGGCGCGGACCACTGGTATAGAGCAAGCCCGCCTCGATTCGTCGCCCCGGGAAGATCGCGGCGAGCGCCGCCGCATAGGCGGCCATCTGGCGCAGATGGTGCTCGGGCGCGGAGGCCGCGTCGGCGGGCACGCGCCGCCCGGTCTTGAAATCGACCACCAGCGCCCGATCGTCGTTGACGACCAGCCGGTCGACCGTCCCCGCGACCACCGTGCCGTCGGCAAGCACGCCGGCGATCGGTGCTTCGGCCAGCGCCTGCGCGGCGAAGATATCGGCATGCGCCGGATCGCCGATGATCGCGCAGGCGGCATCGACCAGCCCGCCGCGCTCGGCGGCGTCCTGCACGCCCGCCGAGCCTGCCAGCCAGGTATCCGCTGCCGCCCGACGTCGGTCGGGCGCGATCGCCGGCAGGCGTTCGAACAACGCGTGGAGCAGGCGGCCGCGTCGCGCCGCCTCGGCCAGAGCCGCGCTCGGCGGCGGATCGGCGACCAGATCCTCCCCCAGCGACGATGGCGCGAGCGGGCGTGGCGGGCGCGCTTCCGCCGGGGCCTGCCTGTGCAGCCAGGCAGGCACGGCCGGCGCGACGGGGGCACGGCGGGGGCGCGGCTTGCCGGCTATCGACATGCCAGCGCCGATATGATGCCGTGCCCCGCCCCAGCGCGGATCGGCATCCTCTTCCGCGCCCAGTTCGGCGAGCGTCGCGTCGAGCGCCTCGTACCAGCTTTCGGCCGGCGGGATGCCCCGCGCGCGCGGGCCGAGCGCGCCGCCGATCACCAGCCGCTCCTCGGCCCGGGTGATCGCCACGTAGAGCAACCGCCAATGTTCCTCGCGCTCGCGCGCTTCGGCGCGGGCGATGGCGTCGGCGATCGAGCCGCCGCGTTCGGCCTGGCGCGGCATCAGCACCGGCAAGGCCGCCTCATCCTCGTCGAGCGCCCATTCGACCGAGCTGGCGCGGCGCAATTCGGGATCGCCGGTCGCGTCGGCAAGGATGACGAACGGCGCCTGCAGCCCCTTCGCGCCATGGACGGTCATCACCCGCACGGCATCGAGCGGCGCCGACGGATCGCGGGCGATCTCGACCGCGTCGCGATCGAACCAGTCGAGGAAACGCTGCAGCGTCGCCGTCGCCTCGCCTTCGAAGCCGAGCGCGGCATTGGCCAGCTCCTCGATCGGATCGCGCGCCTCGGGGCCCAGCCGGCCGAGCAACCTGCGCCGCCCGTCGAGCGGGCCCGACAGGATATGCTCGAGGAAACGATAGGGCGTGATGAGATCGGCCTGGCCGAGAAGATCGCGCAGGCCGGCGACGGTGGCAGCATGTTCGGAATGGGTCTGAAGTGCAGCCCACAAAGTCCCGTCCCGCTTGAAGGCGATACGATAGAGATCGTCCTGGCTGAGCTCGAACAACGGCGAGACGAGCAGCGAGGCGAGCGACAGATCGTCCTCGGGCTGGAGGACGAAACGGATCGCCGCCATCAGATCCTTGACGCCCAACGGGGCGTCCAGGCGCAGGCGATCGACCCCCGCCACCGGCACGCCTTCGGCATGGAGCCGCGCGACGATCAGGGCGGCGAGGCTGCCTCGCGTGCGCACCAGGATCAAGATGTCCTCGGGCCGGAGCGGGCGGCCGCGGCTCGCTACCCAGGGCGGATCGGCCAGCCATTCGGCGATCTGTTCGGCGAGCTTTCCGGCGAGTGCGCGAACCGCATCGTCGACCCAGCCCTCCTCCCCTTCCTCCTCGCCATCCTCGATCCGGTCGGCGACGACCGGCTTCCAGATGGTCACCGTGCCCGGCATGCCGGTGCGCGCGCTGAGATGCGGGGGCACGTCCTCGTCCATGCCGAAGCCTTCCGCGCCCAAGCGTTCGATCAGCGCGTCCACGACCTGGAGCACCGCGGGTGCCGACCGGAAGGAGCGATCGAGCGACAGGCGTTCGAGTTCGCGATCGCCGATATCCATGGCGGCGGCAAAATAGTCGCGGGCCAGCGAGAAAGCCCGTGGATCGCTTCCTTGAAAGCCGAAGATCGCCTGTTTGAAGTCGCCCACGGCGAACATTGTCCGCGGCTTGCGCTCTTCGAAGTCAGGCCTTTCGACGTAGAATTCATCAGCGAGCGCAGCAACGATTCCCCATTGGCGCGCATTGGTGTCCTGACCTTCGTCAACGAGGATGTGATCGGTGCGGCGGTCGAGCTTGAAGCGGATCCATGCGCCGATCCCAGGCAAATGAAGCAGGCCGGCGGCGAGACGGATCAAATCGTCGAAATCGACGGCGCCGATCCGCCTCTTGGCGTCGGCATAAGCGGCGGCATAGGCCTGGCCGGCGCGCAGCCCGGCGGCGAGAATGGTCGCCAGCTCGGCCAGGCGACGAAGCGACAGCAAGGCGTCGACGGCGGCGTGGGCCGCGCTGCAATCGGGGCCATAATGGTCGACCTGCGGCGCCTGCCCGCTGGCAAAGGAACGCAGATCGCCATCGGCCTTGGCCCAGACCTTGTGCAGATCGGCGAGCGTCGCCGCCCGTTGCTTCGCATCGGCGGCCAGCCAGGCGTCGATGATGGCGACGCGTTCGACCCCGCTCTTCCTGCCCCATTCGCGATTGGCATCGGCGATACGGCGCAGGCAGGCGGTATCGAAGGCCGCGACTTCGCGTTCGATATAGGCGTCGACGTCGAGCGGCACGCCCAGCGCGTCGCGCACCCTAGCCTCGATCCCCTCGCGCGAGGCCAGGGCCGCGAAGGCATCGGGCGATCGGGCGCAGAGCATCAGATAGCTTTCGGCCGATGCCTCGCCGAGGCGACGGCTCAACGCCTGCACGTCGCGGATCAGGCCGAGATCGCCACCACGTTCGGCCTCGACCAGCAATTCGGCCAGCGTCGCCCGCGCCAGGGCCGCCTCGGCCCGCCCGTCCAGCGGTTCGAAGCCCGGGGTGATCCCGGCCTCGGCCGGGAATGCGGCGAGCAGGGTCTGGCAGAAGGCATGGATGGTCTGGATCCTGAGGCCGCCGCCCGGCGCATCGAGCACGCCGGCGAACAGCCGCCGCGCGCGGCGTACCGCGTCCGGGCCATGCGGCTCGTCGAGCGCGAACAATTCCCTGGCGAGATCCTGGTCGCGCAGGCGTACCCAGCTCGCCAGGCGGGCGTGGATGCGTTCGGCCATTTCGGCGGCGCCGGCCTTGGTGAAGGTCAGGCAGAGGATCGATTCGGGCGCCGCGCCGCTCAACAACAGGCGCAGGACGCGCGCGGTCAGGACATGCGTCTTGCCGGTGCCGGCCGAAGCCGACAGCCAGACCTGCCGGCGCGGATGCGAGGCGGCTTTCTGCGCGCCCTCCAGCGGGCGAAGCGGGGTCACGCGCGCGCTCATGCCTTGCCGCCCCGGCCATACCATTCGTCCAGGCGCATCAGTTGGTCGTAATCGCCATACGGCGCATATTCGGGGCTGATCTTGGCGGTGAACGCCTCGTCCCCGGTCAGCCAGCGCCGCACCGCGCCTTCGAGCACGCGGGCGGCACGGGTGGTGAAATCCTCAGGCGGGATCTGGTTGGCACGGCTGCCGACGGGGCTCGCGCGGTAGCCGAGCCGGCCGGCGCGCGCGCCCAGCGACCAATATTCGAAATCGTGGGGTATCCCGGCGAGATCGGGCCCGAAGCCGCCTTCCTCGGCGATCAGGCCGAGCAGGCCGAGCTGCATCGAGAAGCCGCCGGCGACCGCCGCAGTCGAGGGCGGCTTGCCGGTCTTGTAGTCGATGATCGCCAGCATGCCGTCGGGCCGGCGATCGATCCGGTCGACCGTTCCTTCGAGGCGGATGCCGGCGACATCGGCCGCGCCCTTGCGTTCGGCGGCGATCGGCCGGCGCCCGGCGGCGATGTCGGCGGCAAGCTCGGCCACGACCCAGTCGATCGCCTCGAGCAGGCGTGGCGTCCACAAGGCACGCATCACCGGGTGCGCTCCGGTCTCGGCGAGCAAGGCCTCGGCGCGCGGCCGTAGGCGCGACGGATCGAGGCCGTCCTCCTTCAGCCACGCTTCGAAAATGCGGTGGACCGCGCTGCCGCGCCACGCCGGGCTGGGATCGGCATCGATCGCCTCCCACGCGCGCAGGCGCAACATCGCATCGGCGTAGAAAGCGAAAGGATCGGCCTGGAGCCGGTCGAGCTTGGTCACCGCGATCCGGCGCGGCCGATCGGCGACCGGCGGGCGCGGCGCGGGCCGCGCGGCGGGCTGCGGTTCGCCGGCGGCGTCGATCGCTTCGGCCCAGCGCGCCAGCGGCCGCGCGCGGACCAGCCCGCCGGTCATCGCGTCGAGCCGCAGCCAGAAGCGCGAAGCGACGGTCGGCGAGCGCATGTCGCGCCGGGCACGGGTGAGAAGCACCTCCGGTCCGCCGAGCGCGGCGGCGAATTGCTCGGCCTCGGTGCCGATGCGCCGCTCGAGCCCGGGTAGGCCCAGTTGGCTGCGGATTGCCGGCGCGAGCCAGGGATCCGGCGCGGGCAAGGCCGGCCAGACGCCTTCGTTGAGGCCGCCGAGGATGGTCAGGTCGGCCTGCTGCAGGCGCGCCTCGATCAGGCCCCAGATGAACACCCGCGGATGGCCGCCCTGCGGCGGGCGCACCGCGATATCGTCGAGCATGAGCGCGAGCAGCGCCGGCACGGCGTCGGGACGGATAACGCGCGGCCCCTCCCCTGCCGCGGCTTCGAGCGCGGCGAACAGCTCGCCGGCGGCGCGACCGGCGGGCCGGCGCCACGCTTCGTCGCCGGCCAGGGCGGTCGTCGCTTCGCGGAGCGCGGCGAGCAGGCTGGCCAAAGGCTGCTCGCCGCCGGCAAAGGCTGTTTCGAGCGGTTCGAGCAGCGGACGGACGACGCGCCAGCACTCGGCCGCGGCGGCACGGTCGCGCGCCGTCCAGCCGTCGCCTTCGGCGAGGAAGGCATCGATGCCGGCGAGCCCCGGTCCCGGACGCGGACCGCGGAGCGCACGATCGAGGCTGCGCACGCCGTCGAGCCAGCCGATCCGCGCCTCACCCGCCTGGACCAGGGGATGTTTGAGCAAGGCGAGCAAGGCGACGGGCGCGAAGCGTTCGGCTGCCGCCTCGGCGATCCCCAGCAGCAAGGTGCCGGGCGGCGTACGCGACAACGGACGGCCGGCGCTGTCGTCGGCATCGATCCCCCAACGGCGGAGGTGCGCAGCCACGCGCGCGGCAAGCGCGCGATCGGGCGTTACCAGCGCAGCGGTGCGGCCCGGCTGTTCGATCGCCTCGCGCAGGCGGATGGCGATCGCCTGTGCTTCGGCGGCGGGAGTCAGCAGTTCGAGCGCCTCGACCCCCGCCAGGCGGCGATGCGCGGGCTTGAG
>Ga0153956_1003156_pt1 | contig 10960 bp, 10 predicted proteins | sample TSFL040MetaG_FD_104704 | JGI IMG/M metagenome (GOLD analysis project Ga0153956, IMG submission 104704) | Attine ant fungus gardens microbial communities from Florida, USA - TSFL040 MetaG | ecosystem: Host-associated > Fungi > Mycelium > Unclassified | place: USA: Florida, Wekiwa Springs...
GACTGGTCGCAGATCGTCGACGTCGCGTTCGTGGTGCGAGAGGTTCTGGATGACCACGGTCTCGTCGGCTGGCCGAAGACCAGCGGCTCGCGGGGGCTGCACATCCTGGTGCGCATCGCGCCGCAGTGGACGCTCACCGACGTGCGCCTCGCCGCCGAGACCCTCGCGCGCGAGGTGGAGAACCGCGCGCCGGGTCTCGCGACCGCGCGGTGGTGGAAGGAGGAGCGCGGCGAGAGCGTGTTCGTCGACTTCAACCAGAACGCGAAGGATCGAACGGTGGCGTCCGCCTACTCGGTACGTCCGCTGCCGGACGCCCGGGTGTCCACGCCGATGGACTGGGACGAGGTGCGCTCACGCCGCCCGAACGAGTTCACCGTTCCGACCGTTCTGCGCCGGTTCGCCGAGCTCGGGGATCCGCACGACGGCATCGACGACGTCATCGGCTCGCTCGGCGCCCTGCTCGAGCTCGCAGAGAGGCTCGGTCCCGCCGAGAAGCCCCCTCGGTCGGATGACGGCTCAGGACGCCGGGTGTCGACCATGCCGCTCATCGAGATCGCCCGCACGAAGACGAAGCCCGAGGCTGTCGCGGCGCTGGAGAGGTGGAAGGCGGAGCATCCGGATGCCGCAGCCCGCCTGCATCCAGCGGACGAGCTCGTCGACGGCATGCGCGGCTCGAGCTCGCTCTGGTACCGCGTGCGGGTCAACCTGCAGCACGTGGACGAGGAGGAGCGCCCGACCCAGGAGGCCCTGATCGCCGACTACGACCCGTGGTCAGGCAGGCAGTGGCCCGGACGACCCGTCGAGTAGCTTCTCCTGCTTCCACCTCGTGGGTTGAGGAGCACCGCAAAGCGGAGCGTCTCGAAACCCGGGGCAGCAGCAGGGCGGGTTTCGAGACGCGCGCCCGCGGCGGGTTTCGAGACGCGCGCCTTCGGCGGGCTCCTCAACCGGTGGTCGGGTGCAGGGCGGGTTTCGAGACGCTCGCCTGCGGCGTGCTCCTCAACCGGCGGAGGACACACGCCTTCGGCGGGCTCCTCAACCAGCGACAGGGTCACCGGGCTCGGGCGCTGCCGCTACCGCCGAAGACCGCGTAGACGAGGGGGACCGCGGAGACGCACATCAGCACGATGCCGAGCGGCAGCACGTAGGGCAGCAGCAGCACACCCCCGATGAGGAAGCCCGCGAACAGCACGGCCCCGATCGCGCGACGGATGAGCCGCTCGACGCGTCCGAGTCGCCGTTCGATCGGTGGCGTCGTGACGGCGACCGTGCCCTCGTTGACGCTCGTGATGAGCGAGTCGATGCGGCCGGGCAGACGGATCGCGATCCCCGCGAGTGAGACGAGCTCCCTCACGGTGGACGCGACGACGTTGCCGCTCTCCTCGCGCAGCAGGCGCGAGGCGTAGGGCTCGATCGCGTCCCACATGTTGAAATCGGGGTCGAGCGAACTGCAGACACCCGAAGTCAACGACATCGAGCGGATGACCAGCAGGAAGTCCTCCGGCAGCTGCAGCGGCAGTGACCGCACCACCGAGCCGAACTCTCGGCCGAAGTCGCGGAACTCTCGCTGGTCGACCTTGCGGAGCTGGGCGAAACCCATACCGCCGAAACGGTCGAAGAGCTGCGACATGGCCCGTTCGAGCTCGGCAGTGTCGGAGGTGGGGAGCAGGATGCCGACATCCTGGATGCTCGCCACGAGCGCCCGCCCGTCACGCGCTGCCACCGCGATGAGCAGTCGCCTCAGCCCGTTGCGCAGTTCGTCGGTGACTTCGCCCATCATGCCGAAGTCGATGAACGTGAGCTGCCAGGCGGGAAGGGAGGTGTCGTCGGAACCAGCCCTGGGCGTCACGAAGACGTTCCCCGGGTGAGGGTCCGCATGAAAGTATCCGTGACCGAAGAGCTGCTCGAACATCACCTCGGCGAACACCGAGGCGACCTCGGAGGGGTCGATACCCGCCGCGCGCAGACCGTCGACGTCGTTGATCTTGATCGCTGCGACATCCGACAGCGTGAGCACGCGCCGCGAGGTGCGCTCCCACACCACGGCCGGAACGGCCACGCGCTTGTCGTCCGCGAACATGGAGGCGAAGCGCTCGGCGCCTGCCGCCTCGTGCAGGTAGTCGATCTCCTCGAGGCTGGTCTTCGCGAACTCGGCGACCAGCGCGCGGGTGTCGACGTGGTCCGAGACGATCCGCAGGTGCCTGAGCCATCCGGCCACCCGGCGCAGTGCGGCGAGGTCGACGTCGACGATGGCGTGGATGCCCGGCCTCTGCACCTTCACGACGACTTCTTCGAAGCCGTTGTCTGCGGCATCCCGATGCGCTAGCAGGGCACGGTGGGCCTGCCCGAGTGATGCTGCGGCAACCGGCGTCTCTTCGAACCATGAGAACGCCTGCTCGAGCGACACCCCGAGCTCGGCTTCGGCGAGGCTGCGGATCGAGGCGAAGGATGCCGGCGGCACCTCGTCTTGCAGCCCCGCGAGCTCCGCGGTGATCTCGGGCGGCAAGACGTCGAGTCGCGAAGACAGGAACTGCCCGACCTTGATCATGAGGCCGCCGAGCTCGATGGCGAGCCCGTGGAATCGCTGGGCGATCCTGGTCAGCCGGGCGGCTCGCCCGCGCGCCGAAACGCGCTCCAGCCCGATGTTCGGCAACGCGATCTCGAACCACCAGGTCTGCACCAGGTAGCGCAGCGCGAATCGGATGATCCGGCGATAGCGCGCACGGGTGTCGCCGGCTTCAGGGTCGGATTCCGCTGAGGCCGAGCCCGCCGCAGACGGCATCCCTCAGTCCTGAGCGAGGATGGCGTAGAGCTTGCGGCGTGCCTCGTCGAGCACCGCAACGGCCTCGTCCACCTGCTCGGGAGTGCCGATGCGCTTCACCTGTGCGGCAGCCTGAGCGAGCGCGAATCCCGCCTTGGGCAGCGGACCGACCCCGAGCGGGTCGCCCTGGGCGGATGACTCCCACGGCGCCGAGCGATCGGCAGCGGCATCCGCTTCGGCCTTGCCCTCGTCGGTCAGCGAGTACGTCTTGCGGCCGTCGGCGGCCTCAGCGGTGATCAACCCTTCGTCGGCGAGGAGCTGCAAGGTGGGATACACCGAACCGGCGCTCGGCTTCCACGCGCCGCCGCTTCGCTGCTCGATCTCGGCGATCAGCTGGTAGCCGTGCATCGGCTTCTCGGCGAGAAGCGTCAGGATGGCCGCGCGCACGTCTCCGCGAGCCATCCGCGGCGCCACTCGCTGCTCGAACATCGAGCGGAACTGGTCGATGACCTCGCCCAGGTTCGGACCAGCGCCTCGCCCGCCCTCGAAACCGCGGGCGCCGAAGCCCCCACCCGTGAATGCACCAGTCATGACACGCCTCCTTGGCCTCAGGGACCCTGATGAGTCCTGACGATGCATCACGATATATCGTTGGGCACGGTTTGTCACCGTGCCCAACGAAGGATCACTCCGTGAGGTATTGACCGATCAGCGAAAGGTCCGCGGCCGACATCCGATCCGTCGAGGTGTTGCGCTGGTGCCAGTACGGGTACCGCAGGTCCGGCAGCGTCAGGTCGTCGATCAGCTTCCGTTCCTCGTCGGTCAGCGAGAGGTCCGCCGCCGCGAGGTTGTCCTTCAGCTGGTCATCCGTGCGTCCCGCAATGATGAGCGACGTCACCTGCGGACGCCCGAGGGTCCACGCCAGCGCGACCTGTGCGGCGGACACCCCGTGACCATCGCCGATCTCGACGAGCAGATCGATGAGGTTGTACAGCAGGTCTTCGTCGTAGACGGGAGGTTCGGTCCACCCCTGGAAACGACGGCTGCCCTCGGGTGCTTCCTCACCGCGACGGTACTTTCCGGAGAGGAGTCCGCCGGCGAGCGGACTCCAGACCAGGATGCCCAGGCCCTGATCCATCGCCGCCGGAATGACCTCGTTCTCGATGTCCCTGGTCTGCGGTGAGTAGTGCACCTGGGTGGCGATCGGCTTGGCGAAGCCGCCCTTCTCTGCCGCCCACATGGCCTTCATCGTCTGCCATCCGGTGTAGTTGGAGATGCCCACGTAGCGGACCTTGCCGGACTGCACGAGGTGATCGAGGGCCGACCAGGTCTCTTCGAGCGGGGTGATTCCGTCCCACTCGTGCAGTTGGTACAGATCGATGTGGTCTGTCCTCAAACGCCGCAGGCTGTCGTCGGCGCTCTGGATGATGTGGTGGCGACTCGCCCCGGCGTCGTTCGGCCCGTCCCCCATGCCCATGCGCACCTTCGTGGCCACGATCCAGTCGTCGCGCCTCGAGCCGAGTGCCTCGCCCAGAATCTCCTCGCTCAAGCCGAACGAGTAGACGTCTGCTGTGTCGACCGTGTTCACACCCGCCGCGTGAGCCAGGTCGAGCTGACGACGGGCATCGGACACATCGAGCGTTCCCACCGATGTCGCCCAGCCCCTTCCTCCGTAGCCCATCGTGCCGAGGGTGAGTGTCGAGATACGGAGACCAGAAGCTCCCAGGTTTCGATAGTCCATGCATCAGAGCTTAGGAAGATCCCCCGCTTTCTCGCAGGTGGTCGCGCTCCCGCTGGTCGAGGAGTGCGCCGCAGGCGCGGGTCCCCCTATCGCCGGTTGAGGAGTGCGCCGCCGGCGTGCGTCCCCCTATCGCCGGTTGAGGAGTGCGCCGCCGGCGTGCGTCCCCCTATCGCCGGTTGAGGAGTGCGCCGCAGGCGTGCGTCTCGAAACCGTTGTCCAGCGGGGAGCGGTTTCGAGACGCACGCGGCTACGCCACGAGCTCCTCAACCAACGACAAGGTGCGGTTTCGAGACGCACGCGGCTACGCCACGAGCTCCTCAACCGACGACAGGGCCAGCCGCGCGCAGGGCGTCTCGGCACGAACTCAGGAGGGCGTGAAGCTCGGCGAGCTGGGGAGCGCCGAGCTCGCCGGTCATCGTCGACGCGACTTCCGAGACGACCGCGGATGCCTCGCCGAGCAGCACTGACGCAGCCGGGGTCAGCACGGTGCCACGTTCGCGTCGCGGACCAGGGTCCGCTGAGCGCTCGATGAGCCGCCGTTTCTCCAGTCCCTGGAGAAGCACGTTCATCGACTGCCGGGAGACGAAGGCCCGCCGCGCCAACTCCGATCCGGTGGCGCCCGGGGTGTCAGAGAGTGCCTGGAGGCACGCGTACTGGGGAACGCTGAGCCCGAGCGGGCGCAGCACCTCGTCCATGCGCTGGTGGAGGATCGCCTGCGTCTCTTTCACGAGAACGCCGAGTTCTTCCGCGGTTGGCCAGGTAGCAGCATCCTTCATGTCAATAGTTTGACATATGCCTCATTCAGTGTCAGAGTGTTGACATAGTCATGAATCGCAGACGATCACTCGAAGGAAGGGCATCTCATGCTCACGACAGCAGGACCCGATTTCATCTCACTCCAGGTGCGTGACCGTGAGGCATCCGCTGGCTTCTACGAGCACACCGTAGGACTCACGCGACTGCCGGCACCCAACCCCGCCGCAGCCGTGTTCTCGGCCGGTGGAGTCGCTTTCGCGGTGCGCGACCCGTTCCCCGGGGTAGACCTCGACACCATCGGCACGCTCGGAGCAGGCGTCGGCATCTGGTTCCACAACGAGGATGCCGCCGGCCTGCACACGCGGCTCGTCGACGCGGGCGTCGCGATCGTTCAGGATCCCAGCGAGGGACCGTTCGGACTGCAGTTCTCGTTCCGCGACCCTGACGGGTACGTGATCACGATTCACTCGAAGGCGTGAGGTGGAGTCCTATTGTCCCGAGGCTCCAGAAGGGCGGTGATCGCCTCGCGCACCTCAGGGTCGGCTTCGGTGAGCACCGACAGATGATGTCGCTGACGGATGCCGCGGGCCGCGCGATCCACCGCGGCAGCGAATTCGCTTCGGTTGCCGGCGCGGTGCTCTTGATTGGCCCAGAAGACGTCGATGATCGGATGCCGAGCGTGGCGCGCGGGACCGGGGTCCTGAAGGATGGCTGCATCGCCTCGGAGTCGCGCCAGTGACGCCCGCGCCGCCAGATGGCGATGGTCGACACCCGGGATGCTCAGGGTCTGCTCGGCGCCGCGGAAATCTCCGATCGACTGCTGCAGGTCGGCCAGAACGGCGGCGAGCTTCGTGAGTGCCAAAGTGCCGTGGCCCGTGACCGCCTGATGAGCGGTGAGGGAGTCGGCGACGACACTCACGGCGTGCTCCCGCTGCGCGTCGTCACCGAAGAAGAGGGCGTACCTGGCTCGGACCATGACGGCGAGCCACCACAGGTCGTCGTTCTCGGCGTCGGCATCGATGCGCTCGATCCTCTCTGCGGCCGCCTCCTGATCCAGTCGCCCGAGAGCGAGCACGGCGGGAAGCATGATCGAGGCGTTCTCATAGAGGTGCCCGAGCGTGCCAGGCGGCCAGGTGCGCCGCCCTGCCCCCGAGCTCATGATCTCGGACGCATGCCGGTACTGGCCGGCCAGCGCATAGGCGATCGCCCGGTAGTTGCGGGCATACGGCACAGCAGGGTGCGGGTCGCCGACCCGAGCCCATCTCTCCGATTCGGTGAATGCCGCGATCGCCTTGTTGAGCTGGCCGGCAAGCAGGTACTGCACGCCGACGGGGATGTAGACGATGGGCAGCACGTCGTCGAAATTCACCGACTCTCTCGACCCCGCAACCATCTGGACCATCTCGTCGGCGAGGGCCACGCCCTCGTCGATCCGCCCGAGCGTCGTGAGCGCCCGCAGCCGGAACACGGCATCCGTGAGCAGATCGCGCGTCAGAGGATCCTCCTGCGCCTGAAGCCACCGCCGAGCTCGGCGCATGGCGACGCTGTCACCGTCCCCGTCGGAGTCGTCGAAGGACTTGTGAAGGGCTAGCAGGCAGTGCTGCCGCGGGTACCTCTCGAACCATTGGGGCGGCACTGCTGCGAAGGCCTCGACCCAGGCATCCGGCTCCGTCAGGCTCACCCTGCCGAAGTGTTGGTCGCTGAGCCGCGCGAGGTCATCCCAGCGTTTCTCGCGCGTGGCGGCGCGCACGGATGCGGCTTCGTTCACCATCTCCCCCAGTGACAACATCAGGGCGAGGCGTGAGCCCGAACGCGAACAGCATCGTAGCCGCGCACCTGCTGTCAGGTAGCTTTCATGTGCCGAGAAGGAAACGTGTCCTTCGAAGCGGTGTCAGTGCCCCAGTTTGGGGGTCTCTCACACCATAAGGCCTATCGATGGCCCCGAAGCCCCATTCCGTCAACGGATGCCCGCCGAGATTCTCGGCCCGTGTCCCGCTGTCGCCGGTGGCGCCTAGGGTGCGGGTGTGGCAGAACCGGTGGACCAGTGGTGGGCGAGGCGGCAGTTCTCGCGCGGCGCCGACGTGCCGTATCCGGTCGGCACGTACCGAGAGGCGTGGGCATCTTTTCCGGCGTTGATCAGGCAATATCATCCTGATCTGAACCGCGGCTTCACCCTGTCGCAGATCCCGCCTGCTGCGGAGGTGTTGCTGCAGTGGCAGTGCGAGGCGGGCCACATCTTCGTCGCCACGCCGGCAGAGCAGCGCGACCGGCCAGGGCAGAAACGCCGACGGTCCGCGTGGTGCCCCGAGTGCACCCGACTGGCGCTCTCGCGTCCGAGCCCGCGGGTGAGTGTGGTTCGGGATGCACAGGGTGTCGTTCGCGATGCACAGGGTGTCGTTCGCGATGCACAGGGTGTCGTTCGCGATACGCAGGGTCGAGCCTCGGCGGGCGCGCAGGTCCCCGCACGACCGCGACGCGCTGCCCGGCCGCCCCGCCGCATCTGCGACACGACACCGGCCCTGCCACCGGGATCTCCTTTCCTCAGCGCCTGCGCGCCGAAGCCCGCGTCTGCGGTCGAGGCCGAGTTGCGCGCGGGCCTGCAGTCACGACTCGCGCTGACGACGGGACTCAACGCCATCCGCATCGCGCGGCCGTTCTTCGACCACCTCGAGGTGTGGCCCGACATCGTGCTACCCGAGCTGCAGGTCGCGATCGAGTACGACAGCACCGGGCGGCACGGTCTCGAGCACGTCGGCAAGCGGCAGCAGGCCGACGAGCGCAAGGACCGCGCGGTGCGCGCGGCCGGATGGGAGGTGATTCGCATCCGCACCGGCCGCCTTCCCGCCCTTGGACCGCACGACATCGTCGCCTCGGGCGTGACGAAGAAGACCTACGAGCGGATCATCGACGAGCTCCGCGACATCCGTGGCTCCCTGTTCGTCGACGCCTACCTGCGCTGACGCGACGGCGTCGGCTCACCCGCGGAGCGCGACCGCCTCGCTGACCCACCGCGCGTAGAGCTGCCACGGGTCATCCACCCCTGCACGCAGTGCCTCAACGTGTTCCATCAGTTCCGGCGACAGCAGGAACCATTCGCTCGTGCCGAGCCGCCACTCGGCGAACTGCACGTGACGCGCATGCTCGCGGGTTCGGGTGCCCCGCTCCAGGGCGACAAGCTCGTGATGCCAGAGCTGCGACATCCGCTGCCGCAGGTTGCTCGACGTGCCGATCTTCATGCGGTCGTCGAAGCGGATGTAATACACGACGTCCACTCGCGGCAACGGCAGGTCACCATCAGGGCTGGCGCCGTAGACCCACTCGCACACGGAGCACACCCACCCCGACGGATACCGGATGCCCACCCGTGCTCCGCACGCCGGACACGGGGTCGGCAGCACATCTTCGGCCCCGTACTCCTGGGTGGCCCAGTCAGCGCCGAGGGCGAGGTGGTGGGTGCAGACGGGGATCGGAGCCCCCGCATCGACGGCTTGCGCGCAGGAGGGCACGACACATGTCACTGGTTCGGGCATCATCGTGGTGCTCCTCTCGCGCGGTGCCCGTTCAGCATCGCAGTGACCGCCGACGGTGCGAGCGGTCGACTCCGGCACCGTCGGTTAGCCGTAGAACCTCGGCCGCGAGCTCGAGATCACGGGAGTCGAGGACGTGATCGGCTCCGAGGCTGCGGACGACTTCGTGCTTCTGCGCCGAGGCGACGGCGATGACCCGTACGCCGTAGTGCTTCGCCATCGCGATGGCCGCTTGTCCCGTTCCGCCGGCGGCGGCATGAATGAGCGTCGTCTGCCCCGACTTGATCTGACCGAGTGGTTTGAGCGCCGCCAGGACGGTCGGCCAGGAGACCACCATACCGAGTGCCTGTTCATCCGCCCATCCCGGCGGCACGAGAACGACGCCTGCGGCGGGCAGCAGCATGTATTCGGCGAAGGCGCCGCGGCCGATCCCTGCACCGATGACGTGGGCTCCCGGCCGCCAGTCGGCGACGTCCGCACCCACGGCCACGACCTCGCCCGCGCCCTCGAGCCCGCGATGTAGGGCGGCAGCGGACAGGGGGTGGATGCGCCGCGGGACTGCGAGATGTCCACGAAGTTGACGCCCGCCGCGCCCACGCGGATCAGCACATCGCCCGGCCCCGGTTCGGGCACGGGGGCGTCGGTGATCAGGTGGAGCCCTTTCGGCCCGTCGAGGGAGTCCTGGCGCAGAGCGCGCATCGTCGTCGGAGTCTTCGTGGCCATCCTCGATATTTGTTTGTCGATTGACAAACAAAAGCTAACACGGCCCGTCTGCGGGCACAACGGTACAGTTGATCGATCGACAAACAAGTGAGGAGGCGATGCCGATGGCCAGTCGCGGCCGACCCCGCACGTTCGATCCAGACGTCGCGCTCCAGCAGGCGCTGGAGGTCTTCTGGGAACGGGGCTACGAGGGCACCTCGCTCAGCGACCTGGCGCAGGCGATGGGGATCGCCTCCGCCAGCATCTACGCGTGCTTCGGCACCAAGGCGGACCTGTTCCGCGAGGTCATGAAGCTCTACGGGATGACCTCCGGCGCGCCCCCGCGACGGGCACTGGAGGAACACCCGACGGCCCGAGCCGCGATCCACGCGATGCTCCGCGCGACGGCGGAGCAGGTCACCCGCTCCGACGCCCCGCACTACTGCATGCTGATCCTCGCGGCCCCGACGGGCGCGGTCGAGAACCACGCGGTGCGGGAGTTCCTGGCCGATGGCCGACGCTCCCAGTTCGCCGCCATCAGGGACCGAATCGCGCGCGGCGTCACAGACGGAGAGCTCAGCGCGTCAGACGACGACATCGACGGGATCGCCCGCTACTACACGACGGTCATGCAGGGCCTCTCCGTGCAAGCACGCGACGGGGCGACCGCCGCGCAGCTCGAGACGGTGATCGCATGCGCGATGGCCGGCTGGGACATCCTCTCGGCCACACCATCGAATGCGACAACCTCGACATCGTCACCCCTGCCGGATCGAGCAGGCATCGAGAAGCGCCGCCCCGAGCGTCGCTCCTAACGTCGAAACATGAACATTCACGGCATCATCATCGAGGTGGCCCAGGCGGGCGACGTCCCGGCCACCGAGTCCTTCTACCGGGACGCCCTCGGGCTGGATGACCGGGTGGGCGTGCGCGTCGAACCCCAGCCGAGCTCGGGCTTCCGCGGTTTCGCCCCCTCGCTGATCCTGCAGCAGCCGGAGGATGTCGACGCGGTCGTCGGCCGCACCATCCCCGCCGGCGCGCAGGTGCTCAAGCCGGTCGCGAAGAGCCTCTGGGGGTACGGCGGCTCCCTCGTGGCACCCGACGGAACGACGTGGCAGATCGCGAACGCGAACAAGAATGCCACCGGCCCGGCAACAGGGCAGGTCGAGCGACTCGTGCTGCTGCTCGGAGTCGACGACGTCAAGGCCACCAAGGTCTTCTACGAAGAGCGTGGGCTGAAGGTGGCGAAGAGCTTCGGCAGCAAGTATGTCGAGTTCGCCTCCGGCAAGGTCCAGCTCGCGCTGCACAAGCGTGCCGCGCTCGCCAAGCAGTTGGGCATGGCGTCGGCTTCAGGGAGCGGCTCGCACCGCCTCACCGTCGCCTCCGACGACACCTTCACCGATCCGGACGGCTACGCCTGGACGAGCGACGAGACGGCGCGGCCTCACCACCGGTGCAGACGAAGCACTCGCCGGA
>Ga0153956_1003157_pt1 | contig 10954 bp, 7 predicted proteins | sample TSFL040MetaG_FD_104704 | JGI IMG/M metagenome (GOLD analysis project Ga0153956, IMG submission 104704) | Attine ant fungus gardens microbial communities from Florida, USA - TSFL040 MetaG | ecosystem: Host-associated > Fungi > Mycelium > Unclassified | place: USA: Florida, Wekiwa Springs...
TGGAGAACCCGAAGGACCACCTGGAGCTCGGCGAAGCGCTGGGCCTGCTGGATATGGAGCGTGGCGCGAAGGTGTCGGGCTCGCGGTTCTACTTCCTGACCGGCGCCGGCGCGCTGCTGCAGCTCGGGCTGTTGCAGCTGGCGGTGCGGCTGGCCACCGAGAACGGGTTCACCTTGATGATCCCGCCGGTCCTGGTGCGTCCCGAGGTGATGGCCGGCACCGGGTTCCTCGGTGCGCATGCCGACGAGATCTACCGCCTCGAAGCCGACGATATGTACCTGGTGGGTACCTCCGAGGTGCCGCTGGCCGGATACCACGCCGACGAGATCCTGGATCTGTCCGACGGCCCGCTGCGCTACGCCGGCTGGTCGTCGTGCTTCCGCCGCGAAGCGGGCAGCTACGGCAAGGACACCCGCGGCATCATCCGGGTGCATCAATTCGACAAGGTCGAAGCCTTCATCTACTGCAAGCCCGAAGACGCCGAGGCCGAACACCAGAAACTGCTGGGCTGGCAGCGGGACATGCTGGCCGCCATCGAGGTGCCATATCGGGTGATCGATGTTGCCGCAGGCGATCTCGGCTCCTCGGCCGCTCGCAAGTACGACTGCGAAGCGTGGGTGCCGACCCAACAGGCCTACCGCGAGCTGACCTCGACGTCGAACTGCACCACCTTCCAGGCCCGCCGGTTGTCCACCCGCTACCGCGACGAGAACGGCAAGCCGCAGACCGCCGCGACACTCAACGGCACGCTGGCCACCACCCGCTGGTTGGTCGCGATCCTGGAGAACCACCAGCAACCCGACGGCAGCGTCCGCGTTCCCGAGGCGTTGGTGCCCTACGTCGGTACCGCCGTACTGGGCCCCCGCAAGTAACCACGCCGCGGCCGCGCATGACTACCGAAACCTCGGTGCGGGTGCGGGTGCTCGGCCCGGTACAGGCCTGGGTCGGCGACGATCCGGTGGACCTGGGCGCCCGACTGCAACGGGCACTGCTGGCCAGATTGGTTGCGGCCCATGGCCAGACGGTGTCCGTCGACCGCCTCATCCACGATCTGTGGGAAGGTGAGCCACCACCCAAGGCGCTGTCGGCGCTGCAGGTGTACGTCTCGCATCTGCGGCGGTCACTCGAGCCCGATCGGCCGCGCCGGGCGCCGGCGAGCATCCTGGTCAGCGCTGCGCCCGGGTACTGCCTGCAGCTTCCAGTCGATGCCGTGGACTCGTGGCGCTTCGAAGCGAAAGTGGCTGCCGCCCATGAAGAATCGGACCCTCTGCAGCGCGTCCGACTGCTCGAGGAAGCCCTTGCCGACTGGTCCGGGGATCCCTTCGCCGGGGCGGGCGACGCGCTGTGGGCCGAACCGGAGGCCGCGCGGCTGACCGAGCTGCGGCTGGCCGCGGTGGAGGCGCAGGCCGCCGCACTGGTCGAACTCGGTCGTCATGGCGCCGCCATCGCCGTAGTGGAAGCCCATGTCGGTCGGCATCCCGGACGTGAAGGTGCGGCCGGCGTGTTGGCCACCGCGCTGTACCGCACCGGGCGCCAGGCCGACGCGCTCGACGTACTTCGTCGCACCCGCGAGAACCTGATCGACGAGTTGGGCCTGGAACCGGGCCGGGCGTTGCGCGATCTGGAGCGCGACATTCTGCGCCAGGCCGACCACCTGGAGCCCTCCCGGCCCGAACCGCCCGCGGTGGTACCGGAGATTGTGGCCCCGGAACTTTCTGACCAGGTCACCTATGGCCGGGTCGAGGAACTGTCGGCGATCGACGGCGCGGCGCGGGCAGTGGCGGCCGGAGGCAGCGCGGTGCTGTGGATAGCGGGCGAGGCAGGCTCGGGCAAGACCAGATTGGCTACCGCCGCGGCCATTCGGCTGCGTTCGGCGGGCTGGCGCGCGGTGCACGGTCGCTGTCCGGAGACGCACGGTGCGCCGGCCGGCTGGGCGTGGACCGAGGTACTGCGCGAATTGATGGACCCGGCCGCCCCCGCCGCCGACGCACTTGCTCCATTGCTGCACGACGGCGTCGCTGCCGACGGCGGCACTTTCTGGTTGGGCCAGGCCGTCGCCGATGTGCTCGGTGCGGCCGCCGCTACTCAGCCACTGGCGGTGGTGCTCGATGATTTGCACCGCACCGACGGCCTGACCTTGGAACTGCTCCGCTTGGTGGCCGACCGGGTCCGCGACAGCCGGGTACTGCTTATCGGGACGTATCGGCCGTCGGAGGACCGCGGTGAGCTTGAGGTGGCCCGCGCGGCGCTGACGGTGCACACCGCCACCCATCTGGTCCTCGGTGGACTCGACGCGGCGGCTACCGCGGCGCTGGCCGCCGACTGCGGACTGGGTTCGGCGAGTGGGGAGTCGTTGCGGTTGCTGCGCGAACGTACCGGTGGCAACCCCCTGTTCGTGCGGGAACTGGCCCGGCTGATGGCCGCCGAAGGCTCCGAGGCGGTGTGGGCATCGGTACCGGTCGGTGTTCGAGATGTGTTGCGCCGCAGGCTTGCCCGACTTCCCGGCCCGACGGTCACCGCGCTGCGTCAAGCCGCGGTGCTGGGCCGCGATATCGACGTCGACCTGCTCGCCGAACTCGGACGCAGCGACCCCGACGATCTGCTCGACGCACTGGAGCCGGCGGTGCTGCTGGGTCTACTGGACGAGCCGGTGCCCGGCCGACTGCGATTCGCCCACGGGCTGGTCCGCGACACTCTGTACGAGGACACCTCCAAACTGCGTCGGTCCCGATTGCACGCCGCGGCACTGGATTTGCTGCGGGCCCCGGGCCGGTCGGTGGACCAGGCCGAGCTCGCGCACCACGCGGTCGCCTCGGCCACCACTGAAACCGCTTCGGTCGCCAAGGATTTCGCTATCGCAGCGGCGCGTGAAGCGGGTTCGGTCGGCGCCCACGCGGAAGCCACCCGGCAGTGGCGGGCGGCACTGCAGATGCTCGAATTGGCATCCGGCAGGCAACAATTCGTCGGTGTTGCACCACCCGATGAGCAGATCGAGGTGCGCTATGGGCTGATCGCGTCACTGGCTCAATCCGGTGACGCGGTCACCGCGCGCACCGAGGTGAAAAGCGCACTGCAACTGCTGGCCGGGACATCACGCGAGGACCTGGTGGTGCGGGTGCTGACCGCCTGGGATACCCCGCTGGTGTGGCGCGACCGTGAATACGACGAGTCCGACACCCAGATGATCGGTCTGCTGCGCCGGATGCTGGCCAATCCGCAGATCACCGATATCGACCGGATCCGGCTGCTCAAGGCATTGTTCGTCGAACTGGAGGGCAGCGACCCGGACGCGGCGCTGGCAACCAGCACCGAACTACTGGAATTGGCGCGACGCCGATATGCCGAACAGCCGCAGACCTCGGGGCGGCTGCTGTGCACCGCGCTGAACGTCCGCGCCTACTGCTCGCTGGGACCGGATCTGGACGCCGAACGCGAGTCGATCGCCACCGAGCTGCTGCAGACGGCCGAGGCCGCCGAACAAGCCGACTACCAGGCGGTGGCGCACTGGCTGCTGTCGCTGGCGGCCGGCGATCGCTGCGATCTGGCCACCGCGAAATGGCACGTGGATCAGGCCGTGGCCCGGGCCGGTACCGGCCAGCTGGTGCACCTGCTCGGTGTGCTGGGCCTGTTCCAGGCCCGGATGTATCTGCTGGCCGGTCGCCTGGACGAGGCGGTGGGCGCCTATACGGATCTGGCGGCGCGGATGGCCGAGAACGGTGCCGCCAACGGCGCCAAGTTGGCGATGGTGGGCCGGGTGACCGGTGAATTCTGCCTCGGTGACCTCGGAACGCTGGCCGACGAACTGCTGTTCTTCTACCGCGAGATGTCCGTTGCCGCCCTCGACGCCGCAGTGCTGGCGCTGCTCGCGCGGGGCCGCGACGAGGAAGCCCGTGAACTGTGGCAGCACCGTAGACCCGTCGAACGGGCGTACTTCTGGGTGCCGTTCACCGTGCTGCGGGTCAACGCCGCGGTCCAGCTCGGCGATGTCGAGGAGACTCGGGCTCGCGCGGCCGAACTGGCGTCGTATTCGGGGCGCATCGCGGGCCTGGGTGTCGACGGCCTGATGGTCGGCCCGGTCGATGAGGCGCTGGCCGCCGCCGACGATCTGTTGGGCTGGCCGGAACAGGCCCGCGAACGTCGTGCGGCGGCCGCGATATTGCGGGCGCGGCTAGCCGATGAGGCCCGGAACTTCATAGATTGACGCCGGCGGCGTCATGGGCATCCGGGTGCCGCCAAAAACCTTGCGGTCGAAGCGCTGGTGGCGCAGCCGGAGCACCGCGAACATGGCCCGTGCGCCGATACCGAAGGTCTGCGTCATCCGCACGCGTTCGTCGTCGGTCATCACCGACATCGACCGCGGCAGGTCGAACGACGCCTTGCTGCCGCCTCGGGCCGCCGCCTCCACGCCCTCCCAGTCGGACACCGAAACATGCTCGGTGATCAGCGGAAAGACCTCGAGTTCTTCGTCGTTGATGTGCCCGGTCAGCAGTGCCAGGAGTTCGGCCAGTTCGATGGCCATCACGAAGGCCACCTGGCGATCTCCGACCGATAGCCGGAACGCCGCGGCACGGGCCCGCAGTTGGGTCAGCCGAGGCTCCAGGGCGGCGTGATCGTCGGTGAGTTCACTCAAGTCGACATGGCTGCCGACGCTGGCCTGGATCACCGGCCACAGCACCTCGTCCTCAGTGGTGTGGTGATGATGGATCGAATCGCACAGCATCTCGATGTAGGCGGAGATGGCCCGCGCCCGGCCGGGTGTGCAGATGACGTCACGATCGCGGACGGCCTTGGCCAGCTCGGTCAGCCGCAGTAGGTCGACCAGCATGGCGCGGTGCGCCAGCGTGATACCCAGCAGATCGGGTGTGGCCTCACCCGCGTGGCGCGGGGTGACGGTGACGGTGGTGGATGCGGTGGTCGACACGGCGGTGCTCCTTCAGAGGGTGGGGTCCAACTGTTGGTGCACAGCTTGTTCGCAGCGACTTAAGCGCGACTTGTCTCTGTCTTGTTCGGGTCCGGTTAGGGTGGCTGCCATGATCGATCTCGACCTGGATGACATGCGCGGATGGTTCGGCTTCGGGGTGGCGGGTAACTTCGCCGGACACCTGGAGCAAGCCGGAGAAGCGGTCGATTTCGTCAACGTCCGGTCCGAAGGCACGGCGCCCAAGGGCATCTTCCCGTGGTACGCACCGGGCAGTGATACCTTCCTGGGCGGCTTCCCGCTGTCCTCGGAGGCGGTGATACTGCCGGCCAGTGACGCTCCGCTGAACCTGCAGATCGAACCCGAGGTGGCCTTGGCCTGCGAGGTTTCCTGGTCCGGTGACCGGGTCACGGGCTTGCGACCGTTCGCGTTAGGCGCCTTCAACGACTGTTCGATCCGTCGGCCGAACGCACTCAAGATCAGTCACAAAAAGAACTGGGGTCCGGCATCCAAAGGGGTGGCCGCACAGTTCTTTTCGATCAGTGACCTGTCCTCTGACGGGCCGACGTCCTCGTTGCGGCTGGCCTGTTTCCTCGATGACGGCAGCGGTGTCGAGCAGGCCTACGGCGTGGACAGCCCGCTGTTGGGCTATTCGTACTACGGCGATCAGTTGCTGGACTGGATCGTCGACCGGCTGGCGAACCAAAAGGGTTCGGACGACACACCTTTGGAGGATGTCGGCGCGCTGATGGTGGCCAGCGGGCGCCCGTCACACCTGTTGGTCGGTATCGGTGCGACGCGGTACACCTCGCTCGGCGAGTCGACGTATCTCAAGCCGGGTGATCGGGCGATCGTGCGGGTGTACGACACCGAATCCTCCGATGTTTCCGAGTTGCGCCAGACGGTGCGGGCGGCCGGCTAGCGGTCTGAGGCCGGAGATCCCGGTGGAGGAAAGTGGGCATATGGCATTGCTCGGGATCTTGCTTTTGTTGATGGCGCCGGTGGCGCTGTACTTCGCGTTTCATCCCAAAAAGGCCTTCTACTTCGACGAAGGCTGGAAGTTCCGCAGCAAGCCCGAGCCCTCCGATGCCTACATCGAGTACAACCGCTTGGCCGGGTTCGCGGGCGCGATCGTTCTGGTTGCCTTTGGCATCTTCTTGATCGTCCAACAGGTGTCCGCGGACAAGCGGGCGGCCGCCGAGCAGGCCGCCGAACGGCAAAAGGCGGCAAGCCACGCCCGGTGCGAATCGGAGATCAAGCCCCGGTTCGACGCCACCATCAAATGGGATGCGAACGGCAAATTGGCCAATCCGCAGGAAGTTCAGGCGCTGGCCGATCAACTCCACGTGACGGCGAGAGTCGAGACAGACACCTCAACGTTCGCGCCCAATGCCCCACGGGGAGAACAGGTCTGGATTTCGGATCCGACGTTGCCCGGAGGAACCTCGATGCTGTCCTACTTCGGCGTTTTGCATGGCGGGACAATGACATGCTCGTGAGTCGATCAGTTCGGGGTCAGTAGGACATCCGTCGTTTCACGGCGATGTATGCCGGCAGCTAAGAGACGGTGAACACGCCGCCGGTCAGCAGCATGATCAGTGGATGGAGTTGTCCGGCGAAACATGCTGTGCTACCGATCGCCACACCGGCGACGAGAGTCGTCAGCACCCACCAGGATTTGGAGGCGGGGATTGAGCTGGTATGACCTCACGTCAATCTTCTCGTCAGGTCCGGGGTCGACTTATCTGTTCGGCGTGGTTGCGCCCCGATTGTTTGCCAGTTTCTTGGCTGCATAATAGAGAAATAGATATACGGCGGGAAAAAGTATCGCTGTTGTAATTGTGATCAGAATAAATTGCATACGCTGGCCCCTGGCTACGTCGAAATATGATGAGCCATCAATGTAGCCGAATGCGGCCGCGAAAATGAAAATAGCGATGACACTTACTAATGCGGGTCTGGCACCTTGGTGATCGATAGCGAATGTGAATATATTGAATGAGCACAACAGTATTCCGAATGCGAGCGTCCACCACAGCTTTGGTGACGAAATTAGCACGCCATTTTCATTGGCGGCACCACGTCGATAGTTTTGGTTTGTATCGGTGCTGCCCCCGGCTTGTTTGAAGTATGTATATGTTTTTCCGCGAATTTGAATAAATGGCGTGTACATGTAAGCGGAGACGGTCAGGGCGCAGAAGAAAAATACACCTAGGGCGATGCTCTGATTCCAGGTTGCAGATGGCGGAAGTAGGGACGCAAATATCGCCGTTGCCAGGGCGCCGCACCAGAACAAGAGTCGGTGCCATGGCGCGGGCTTTTTCGCGGATGCCGCATATACGGTAGTAACCAGTGATGCCAGTGTCGCGAGCAGTAGAGCTGTAGATGCGGGTGAGTGGTGGACTGGTAGTCGATCTGCAACGGGTAGGGAAAATGCAACATGACTGTTCAACTCGGTCATTCTTTCATCCATTGTAATGCTCTTTCGGCACCCGCTTCGCCCAGATACGCCCCAGCTATGCTACCCACAAACATACCGGCAAATACACCCACTGGACCTCCGGCTGATCCTATCTGTGCACCTATTGATCCAAGTGCCCATGCACCTGCCATTCCGCCCCCGGTTTTTGCCAAAACTTCATCGGCGGGTTTGCCTTCCCAGATTTCGTAGGCAGCCAGGCCGAGCTCTAGCGCGCTGCTGTAGTGACCAACTCGTTTAGCGATCCCTTCGAGTGCCTCAAGATCGTGCGCGGAATATCCCACTGGACCGAGTCCAAAGTTTCCGGGTTCAGATGCCAGCGCTTTCAGATATTTATCGACGCCTTCTTCGTAGCCTTCGCCCAATTTGGTGCCATCGCTACCGGCATTCACTAACTCAGGTGGAATGATGCCGTGGCTCATATCTTCGGCGACGTGGGCGGCTCCTTCTGGTGACATTCCGGCTTTTTGTAAAGTTCCTTGCAAGCGGTTGAGCACATTTACCCGGTCGCTCAGCTCGTTTTGATCGATGAGCGTGGTTGCGTTGTCGGGGGTCATCCAGTGGTCGTACATGAGAGCCTGCTGCATCTTCAGCCGGGCTTCGGCGCGAGTGCGTGCATCCCCGCCCAGGACGGGATCCTTTGCGACCGGCCCGGTCGAATGCGCCATGTTGTAATCGCTGAGCCGTTCACCGGCCAAGCGCCGTGCGTGGTCTTGCTGCGCGGTCAGAAGTACGTTGGCTTTGTTGGTTACGGGGCGGTGGATCGTGGTGTAGTCGCCAAGTCGTTGCGCGGCGTCGGCTTCATCCTTGGTGAAATCGCCCGGCTCAGTCCCGAACGAACCGCCTCGCCCTTCGGTTTTTGCTTTGTCGATGATCGCTTGATCGCGGGCGCGTTGTCCTGACTTTTCGTAGTCAGATGCGGCGCCGGCGGGACCGTCTTGGGGGGATCCGTCGATGTCGTCGATGGCATCCGGTGTGTATCCGGCCGCGGCCATCGCGGTTTGGGCACCGTGAAGCTGGGCCAGGTAGGCGCCCCGAAATTCGTCGATATGACCCAGGGCGCCCTTGACTACGCTGGCGGCGTGGAGTTCGAGTTCCAGCCAGTTCTGGTTGGCGGCTTTGGCTTTGGTGATCTGATCATCGATCGTGTCCAGGTCGTTGTTGGTGCTGGCTACTTCGGCATCGGCGTTGCGTTGGGCGATCGCCAGGGCTGCGGCGATTTGTTCGAGGTCGACGGCGATCTTCGATAATTGCTCTTGATGGCCGTGCAGTGCGGCGGTGGCTTTTTGGACCTGCTCGGATTCGTTGATCGGGTGCTCGGACCCGTTTGTGCGCCACGCATCGGTGAACTGTTTTTTGGCGGTCGTGAATTCGTCGTCGGACTCTTTGGCGTGAAATCCGGTTTGATGAAACGCCTCGGCAAGATCATTGATGGCGGCTGTGTCACCGGCGTGGAGTTCGTCGTTGATTTTCCATGGGTCAGCGCCGGCGATAGCGCAGAGTTGATCGACGCTCAGATTTGTCAGTGCGGGGCGGCCGGTGCTCACCGGTCTGGGGTGGCTGCGTTGATGGCTTCGGCGGCATAGCTGCAGGAATCGCTACCCCTGAGCATGTGCTCGGTATTGACTTCCATTTCTCCCCCGGACATAACTCGAGGGTACCGCTGGCCTAACCACCAGACCATCGCCAATTTTTGGCGGGTTATTGACCCCGCGCCCCCAACAGCTCGTCGAGCACTGCGACAAACTCCTTGGGGCGCAACGGCGTGAACGCCGGTGCGGGTGTGGTGTCGGCGACGTCCAGGATCACCTGGGTGGACTTGATTGGGCGCCAGATGTCCAGCGGCATCCAATTTCTCGGATCGGTACTGCCCCAGATGCGGAATCGTTCCAGGAAGTACCCCAACGACTCGGCTCGGTAACCGCGGATCGCACTGAGCGGGATCACCTTGGAGGTTCCCGATGGAAAGTGATAGCGCCGCAACGTGATTGCCTGACGATCCAGCTGGATCATCCCGTCGTCGTACTGCGGGCCCCTCATAATCGCCGGCTCCGCAGCTCGTGCCCCTTGGAGGTCAGGCAGCGACCGTTTTCCAGATTCCACTGCCAGCCGTGCAGGTTGCAGGTCAAGGTGTTGCCCTCGACGATGCCGAACTTGGACAGATCGGCCTTCAGATGCGGGCAACGCCGCTGAATTTCGTAGCCGCCCAGATCAATTGAGGCCGACGTGTCGTGTGCTTCGGCGAACCAGCCGTCGGCGTAGGCGATGCGTTCATCGGTGAGGCATTTGAAGAACGTGTACAGATATTCGTTGTAGCCGCCGACGCGCCACGCCTGGAAGCGAGTAGACAGGAAGATGGTGTTGACCCAATCAGGTTCGTCATCGCGCAGCACGGTACGCACCAACTCGGGTGCGATACCGAACCCGTAGCGGAACCTTTCATCGGGAATCGGCTCACGCACAGCGCGTTTCGGGAAATCGAGGACCACCGTCTCGGTGCCCATCCGCAGTTCCACCGGGTAACCGATACCGTCGCAGATCTGGTCGCTCTGGGCCATGATCGGCTCAAACTTCGCCCGCAGCGGATCCAGTAGTGAATCGCCGGAAGCTGTTGCCCACGAGTCCTTTTCGGCGGCCAGTATCGGCGCCATCCGCTGCGCGTAGGCCTCGATGTAGTCGGCCTTGCCGGTGGTGAAGATGGCTTCGGCCTCGGCGTCGGACACCGGATGGGTCAGGGTGTTCAACGCCGATCCGGTGAAATCCGCGACGGTACCCGGGATCATCAACAACCCGCGATGGTGCCCGTGCTGACGCATCTGGTCCAGGAATACCGCCTGGTCGGGGAAGATGTTCGCCGGATCGCCGTGATCGTCGTTGAGCCAACGCAATTCGTCGTCCAAGAAGCATGGCGGCCCGGCCGACGGCACCACCCAGGTGGCTCCCACCTGGGCGATGTACTGGCGGCACCGGTCCATTTGCCGCTGGCGCTTCTGGGTGCCGAAGGCCTCCTTGGCCCGCTCGGGCATGTCGTAGACCATCGGATACCAGATGGCACCCGAGTACTGCAGCATGTGCACGTCGATCTGGCCGAATTCGGCGGCCAACATGTCCAGATCGATGGGCCGGGCGTCGTTCATGTTGAAAGCCGTGGTGGTGCCGTCCGACACCACCAGGCCCGAGTCGCCGATCGGCCCGTCGGCTGGGGCCCGCAACGCGATGATCATCACGTCCAGATCGCCCTTCGGCCCGCTCACTGTGTGCTTCACCGAGTCGGTGGTCTCGAAGAACGTGTGGAAGCCCAGTATCTCCAGTTCGCGGCGCAGGTCGGGCACGGGGAAGTCTGGCAGCAGCACGGTCGCGTCCTTGTTGACGTGCGCGCGCAGGTGCTCAGGGTCGAAGTGATCTTTGTGCAGGTGACTGATGTACAGGTAGTCCACGTCGCCCAGGGCAGCCCAATCGAGCTGGCTGTTGTCGGGGAACGGGAACCACGACGCGAAGTAGGCGGGGTTCATCCACGGGTCGCACAGAATGCTGCCCGCGGCGGTGTCGATCCGGAA
>Ga0153956_1003158_pt1 | contig 10953 bp, 3 predicted proteins | sample TSFL040MetaG_FD_104704 | JGI IMG/M metagenome (GOLD analysis project Ga0153956, IMG submission 104704) | Attine ant fungus gardens microbial communities from Florida, USA - TSFL040 MetaG | ecosystem: Host-associated > Fungi > Mycelium > Unclassified | place: USA: Florida, Wekiwa Springs...
TAATTTGACGGAGGGCAACGCATTAAGATAGTAGTCAAGCATCTGCTGAAGGACATAGCTTTTGCCAGTCGGTGTCTTTTGTCCCTCGATCTGTTCCGCTAACCAGGTCCAATCGGGATCTGAATATAGCTGCGGCAATAACTCAGCATTCCAAATTAACCTCGGCGTATGCAAAGACAATAGGCTGTCACCAAGGCTTCCGTATTTACTTAACGCCTGTTTTATCTTGTTCCAGTCGGGTTTGTCGTCCAGTGAGAATTCAAATGGAGCAATCGCTTCGCGATAGATCAGCAGATTGATTTTATTGCGCACAAATTCTCCCTGGCCGGAATGGCTAATGAGTTCCTGACGGTTTGCCAGAAGTACATTAAACCACGTGCTTCCTGTATTTTCGGTAAAATCCAGCGCGAATAAAGCATTACTGGCTTCTGATAATTGCGATGGTGTAAGCTTGCCTATATAATTACGGGCTATACTATCGGCGCGGCCTTTTTGCCCTGCATCCCTCAATTTTACAGCCAACGTTTTGACGAATTCGGCATCTGTCTCGCCGTGCAAGTAATGTTCAAAAAGCCGATTAAGCTGTTTGGCCGGATCGAGTGCATTCCTGGCATCGGTCATGAGTTCTTCCGCAGTTCTTCCGCCCTCTGCTTTGTAAATTAAATCACCATCGGGCGAAAGGAAAAGCATTGTAGGGAATGCGGATACATGATAACTTTCACTGATCTGCCGCGCATCGACATACCATGACCTGATATGGGCGTTGTCATTTTTGGTAACGTCATTCTGCACTTTAACCGAAACAAACCGGGAATTGAAGAAACTTCCTACTGCGGCTTGGGGATAGACCTCTCGGTCCATCCATTTGCATGGCGCGCACCAAGTCGCCATCACATCTACGAAAATGTATTTATTCTCAGCTCTGGCTTTCGCCTTCACCTGCGCCCAGGTCATTGTTTCTTCAAAGTTTACCTCTGCAAAAGCCTGCATGCTACCTAGAAGTAAAAAATAAACGAGTAAATATCTCGTTGTGATCTTAATTTTTACCATGTCGGTTGGCCTTTTTGCATTTTTTGGAATGCTGTTTTAAAATCGTTGTTTTGCGGGTCGATGGCTAAAGCCTTTTGTTCCCATTCAATGGCTTCCTTTGTGCGGCCAAGCTTGTGCAATAAATTGGCATAAGTGTCGATCTGTGCGGCATTGCCTGGTTCTTTATCGACCGACTTTTTACTCCATGCTAATGCTTTTTCCAGGTCTTTTTGATCCGAGCTACGCTGGAAGATCATCCAGGCCCAGTCATTGTAGGCGCCACCATGGAAACGATCGTCATAAATGGTGGCTGCATCAATGGCATTTCGGACAGCATTAGCTTCGCCGGTATTGGTGGCATTTAAGTAGTGGATCACGGAGTTGCCTATAAGCCGCTCACCATCACCAACCGGGTTGTTCTGAATCACGTGAAAAATCTTATTCCAGTCCGGTTTTGCTGTAAGTAACGGGGCCACTTGTTCCCTGTAAACAATATCCTGTGTGCGCCCTTTAACGGAATTGGAGTCGATAATCAGTATGATCTTTTTGTAATTTTTTAACAGAAAGGGATAAGAGTCATCTTTAGATGAGGTGGTGAAGCCAACGAGGAAATTTAAATCCGCTTCGCTGAATGGTTCGGGACTTACTTTCAAATATTCCTGACCGATCTTTTTTGCATTTTCATTGTCCTTTTGTCCTACCGCCATTATCGCCAGTGTTCTCAGGAATGCAGGATCTTTTCGGCCTTGTTGATATTCTTTTAATCTTGCGGCGTAATCCTGACTGATGGTATCTGCGATCGTAGCACTGAAACCTTTTGTAGCTGTTGCCAGGTTCTTTGTTGCCGGCCATACCTTGGCATTGATCGCTCGGAATGTTTCTGGCGAAAGTTTGATGATCTCTCGGTCGTAGGTGATGAGCCCGTTAAGCTCAGTTTCTACGTCGAATGGCTGGGTATAGATACTGCCGGTCAAGCCTTTTTGTTCCAGGAAATGCAAGGTATCAGCCATTTCGGTATATTGCTTTTGCATAACAGGTGGACGCACGGTACCATCATATCCCCAGCCACCCTTGAGTTCATCCCAGAGGTGTTTTTCCACGGCCACGCCAATACCTCCAAACTCTCCAACCACCTTTGCTTTACCAGTTTGTCTAATGGGCATCATGGGGTACGGGTAAGCGTGCACATCGGTAATATCGGAATTCACATAAGGGTTATCAGACGGTGCACGTAATTGATGGTTAACGTAAAGTAATTCACCGGTGTGGCCGTTCACTAAACGAGTTGGATCGGTTTCTTTCATCCATTTAGTAAGTCGCTCCTGGTCATACTGCCCCCAGCGTTCGTTGAATAAAACCCAGGTGGTGATGGATGGATGGTTATACAATTGGGCTATCGTTTCTTTCGCTTCTTTCTCGAATTCGGCTTTGCTGCCTTCGGGCAATCCCTGGTTAGGATTGACCATATCCTGCCACACCAGCATGCCCAGTTTATCGGTCCAGTAATACCATCTTGCAGGTTCTACTTTGATGTGTTTCCTGATGGTATTAAAGCCCATGGCTTTAGCGGCTTTGATGTCAAAAGCTAAAGCTTCGTCGGTCGGCGCGGTGTAGAGACCATCGGGCCAGAAGCCCTGGTCGAGTGTGCCGAGATTATACGTGTATTTGTTATTCAGGAAAATACGGTCATAACCCTTAGCGTCTTTCTTGATCTCTATCTTGCGCATCCCGAAATAACTTTTGACCTGATCCTTGCCTAATGTTATCTTCAAGTCGTACAAATAGGGATCATCGGGTGACCAAAGTTTAGGATTGGTCAATTTGATCGTTATCCTTTGGTTGGTCTTACCGGTAACGGTTTTTCCTGCGGTGGTTAACGTAACCGGAAGGCTGTTTGCAGAATTAACAATCACTTCCACGCTGCTATTATCCAGGTCAGGTGTGATACGTAAAGACGTAACATAATCTTTTGGCACTATTTCTAACCACACCGTTTGCCAAATGCCTGAGGTAGGCGTATAATAAATGCTTTCCGGATGCAGTACCTGTTTGCCGTGCGGGCCGTAACCGGCATCGGTTGGGTCCCATACTTTAACCTTGATTTCATTGCTACCAGCTATTAACGCATTGGTCACATCGATGGTAAACTCATCGTAGCCACCTGCATGGCGGGTCAACTCTTTGCCATTTATGTAAACAGTCGCCTCAAAGTCGACCGCACCAAAATGCAGCAAGATGCGTTCACCTGCTTTTGTGGTTGGTTTAATAAAAGTCCGCTTATACCAAAGGTTCTGGTCTGGTTGCAGGCTTTTTTTAACACCCGACAACGCAGATTCAACAGGAAACGGTACCAATATTTTACCCTGATATTTGTCTGCGTGTTGGTCTTTGGCCGTAAAGGCGTAATCCCACAGGCCATTCAGACTTGTCCAGTTTGCCCTGGTTAGCTGTGGACGAGGATATTCCGGCAGAGGTTTTTTGGGATTCACTGCTTTATCCCAGCGGGTTGAAATTGGTAGCGATTGTATCTTCCAGTACTGGGCAGATACAGGGTTTATTAAAAATTTGGACATAGCTGCCGCTATAAGCAGCGTTTTTTTTACTCTCATTACGATTGTTTTATATGTTTAAAAATTAGCTCAGGGTTGTCTGCCGGTAGTGTCTAATTCAAGGCCGGACTTATATGGCGCATCTTCTTCGGAAATGCTTTGGGTCATCCATAAGGGTGCTGGTTTTCCCATTAGATAATGGTCGAAAAATTGCCGTTGCCTTATTGAGTAATCTTCCGCATCTTTGCCTCCAATAACGTGGTCACCGGACTTATATTCAAGGAACCATACTTTTTTGCCAGCGCGCCTTAACGCTGTAAACCATTCAAGAGACTGCTGGAAAGGCACAGCGGAATCATCGTCAGCATGCTTCAAAAGCAGCGGGGTAGTAACCTTATCCGCTTTAAAAATTGGAGAGTTTTCTATATACTTTTCAGTAGAATTCCATACAGTAACATTTAACCCCATGTTAGTTTGGCCTAGCTCTACAAACTCATCGCCAGTACGTTGTCCAAAAAACGCTTGTCCCCTCAAACTAACTAAATTTGAAACCCCAGCAGAAACGCTAGCGGCAGCGAATAGATTGCTATTAGCTACTAATAAGTTAGTTTCATAGCCTCCAAAACTATGACCTTGGAGACCCAATCGCCCGTTGTCTACCCATGGATATTTTCTAATCAGGTATTTGGCGGCCGATTCAACTGAGTTTATCGCCGTTTTGGCAATCTGTCCCTTTTTATCGTTTATAATGTCTGGAACGAATACTACATAACCTGCGCTAACATATTCGGGTATGGAAATACTATTTCCGATCACCTGATCATCATCGGGCTGCTTAAATTGGTGTAGCTCTTCATTCCGCTCTTGATAGTAATTAAAAATGATCGGATATTTTTTGTGTGGATCAAAATTTTCCGGTTTGTAGAGAATTCCTTTCCCTTTCTCTCCATTGTACATCTTCCATATAACCAATTCGGATGTCATCCAGTTATATTCATTTTCAGGGTGGATATCGGATAATGCCTTGTAACGAATAAAGTCACTCGTAGCATAAAGATTTGGTGATTCTGAAGCCGTTTGTCTTGTCACCAAGTAAACTTGTGCGTTTTTCGCCTTTATTGCATTTGGTGGGCCTCCAACTAACCCCCAGGAATACAAGCATGGAAGTAGCTTGCCCATATTAAGAGCCGGCCTTGATCCAAGTTTAATTGTAGCAAAGCCATTGTTGTTAACTGAATCTAGGCATCTGACTGATAACGATTCACAAGATGAACCGCTCGCAAAATTATCCAGTTCAAACCTGATCTTATTTTTTCTTCCGTAACCTCCTGTAATATTAATCGGAGAGTTAATCCCCGAAGGATCAACTAGCCAAAGGTCAAATTTGTCTGTGGCTATAAAACCTCTTTGATCTTGATCAAGCCAAACGTCGCCTCCCAGAAGCCGTACCGCTGGAAAGGAATTTTGAGAAATTATATCATTTGGTAGATGGATTCTTCTGGTTGTGTTGCTAATTGTCCGTTTTTCGACGTTATAGCTATAAATATCGGTGCTTAACCGGTCAAACCAAATCACGTATTGTCCACGAGGCGAAAAAAAGACCGGATATTCATTAGCAATCGCGTGTTTGCTAGGCATAAAAAAGGTCTCCTTTCCTGTCCTTGTATCGATCAGTCGGATAACCCGTCGCTGCTTATCATCTCGGAAAGCATTGTGGAAATTTGTAACATTTGCTCCCAAAATATAGTTATTGTTTAGACCAATACTGCTTTGAAAAACTTCAATACTATCGCTTTCCAATTGCAAAACTTTACGACTTCGTAATGAAATTACCGCCAAGTACATATCCTTCACAGTTTGGATATTCGGCTCTCCTTTTAAAACCATCTCGTCGTACTTCCAAACTACGAAATTATTGGTGACCCTATTTTGTTCTTTGGAGGGCACTACTCGTTGTTGCTTGATTTTAAAAAACAATGAAGAATCATTTGGCGAAAAACTCAGGCCGGAGAACTGATCATCATCGATTAATTTGCCCTTTGCCAATTTGCTGTTATCGAGTATCATTTCGGCTGAATCAAGTCCTTGATGATATTCGAAAATGGAATTTTCCCCCTCTTTATTCCGGCATAGAAAAACAAGGCCTGTTCCACTATTATTGAAACATAGCTTCTCTATATCCGGCGTCGTTGATATAAGTTTAGATGTAAAACGAACAACATCGATTTGAAACAGCTTGCCGCTTTTAGAAAGCAAGGCAATTGCCTGTCCTTGTTTGCTGATTACCCATTTAGCCGCTTGAGGCAACGATAATTCTCTTCCATGTTGGAGGTCAAGAAGACGGGAGTAATTTGCCACCGTATACAGAAGAACACTCTTTTTATTACTATAAAAAAAATGGGAGTCTCTGACCTCTTTTATTAAAGTACATTTCAATTTCTTTATGTTAAAAAAACACACATCATTACCGGACTTAAACAAAAGGATATTTGAGTCCATAGTAAAATGCGGATCCGAGCAATCTCTCCATTCGTTTAAAACACGGCCTTGTAAATCACAAAGTATTAGTGTGTTCCCCTTGGAGGTATACTCAAAATACCAAACATATTTCCCATCATCGGAAATATTGTAGTCGCCCAGTTTTGTCCATTGTATATGAGCTTCTCTTGACAATATCTTTTTCTGAGCTTTCCCTTCATAAAAAAGCAGTATCGATATTGCCAATACAATTATTCGGAGTTTCATGTTGTACTTTTGAAAAAATTAGAATCACAGACTATCGCAGAGACAATATGCAACGTGTTAAAAGGTTTCCGGGTAGCCGGGGTTTTGATGCCCTCTTAAAGATGGGTTATTTATAAATTCACTGAGCGGAATCGGAAGCAGAGCCTTATAAGAAGCCCATGTACTACCACCTTTTAGTGGCGCGAAATTTGCCATTACTTCATCTATTTTTCGGAGACGTTTTAAATCGAACCATCGCATTCCGTATTCGCTAAAAAATTCTATCCGTCTCGCTTTAATAATAGAAGAAAGTAATTCGGTTTGACTTAACGCTTGTGCAGGCTCTAACCCAGCGCGGCCGCGTATGATATTTAAGTCTTCAATAGCTCCGACCGAATTATTGCTATGAGCTCTAGCTTCTGCTCTGATTAGATATTGCTCCGCAAGCCTTAGCACTATTGAATACTCAGTTTGTTCTTGTGCTCCGCCAGTAACGTTAGAGCCGACTTTATATTTAAATGGATAATAACGCTTTATTGAGGGGATTACCGAACTGTCTTCATAAACTGCTAACCAATTGGCTTTTCTTTTGTCGTTAGCCTCAAAAGATTGATACAAACTATCACATACATAATATTTTAGTAGCGAAGACGACGGTATAAATGTTCCGCCTTCTAAGGTGTTGTTACTTTGACCATCGCCAGACTGATAGTTAGGTTGTAAAGCCCAAATGGTTTCCCGGCTGTTTTTCAAAAAAACTTGATCGAGATTTTGCAGTAATTCAAAATACGCAGTGTTGTTAATCACTTTTGTAGCCTCTGCTTCTGCTTTATCCCATTCTTCATGAAAAAGATATACCCTTGCCAGCAGCGCTGCTGCGGCGTACTTGTTAGGCCGAACCCTATCAATTGTAGGAGTCAAGAGGTCAGGGCTTAAATAATTTTGCGTAAGATTCTCTTCTGCTTCTATCAAATCAGAAATTATTTGCTGATATACAATTTCTGTAGTAGTTCTTGGAATGCTCTCATTAGTCTTTAAGTCGGTTGAAATAACCAAAGGAACGTCCCCATACAAATTAAGTAAGTAAAAGTAGCTAAATGCGCGTATGAACTTCGCTTCGCTAACTAAAATCTTTTTTTGGTTAGGCGTAAGACCTTGGGAAAGTTTTACTCCTTCAATTAGGGAGTTGGCACGATATATAAAGATTTTGTAAAAGCTTGCCCAATATGATTTTTGGAGGTCGAAATATCTAATATAATTGTTAGTGTAAACGTCATAGTTAAGTAACACTGGATCTGGCGCCATTGGAACCAATTCATCCGGTAAGACACTTAATTCAGGAACTCTACCAGAAATTTCATTAACCATTTGGGCATAAATTCCATTAATTGCCGCAACGCTTGTGCTCAAATTGTTATAGACTGTTTGGCCAGTGATTTTGTCGACTGGTGGCTTAATTTCAATCATTTTCTTGCATGATGTTCCCAAAGAAAGGATGATCGCGAAAGCAACGTTTGAATAATGTTTTTTGAAAATATTTTTCATAATCGATATGTCTAAAATTTAATATCTATACCAGCACTAAGAGTTCTTAATGGAGGAAGAACATTGGAGGTTTGTGTTTCCGGATCCAAACCATTGTAGTGAGTAATCGTAAAAATATTTTGTCCATAGAAAAAAATACTTGCCGACTTGACTCCAAATGAGTTTTTGATTTTTTCCGGAAGTTGATACGCGAACGAAATATTTTTTAAGCGAATAAATGATGCATCGGTCCAAGCCTTATCGCTACCAGAAATTAATTGGGCACCCACTAAGTTTACATATGGATCAGTCGATGCTCTTTGAATGTCAACGTTATCGCCAACCTTCTGCCAACGAGCAAGATAAGCGAGGGGCATATTTCCTTTTGTCGAATCAAAATATCCTGGAGGAAAGAATTCGCCATCATATATGTAATTACGACCTATTTGCTTGGAAAATTGTAAGAAAAAGCTAATAGAAAAGTTTTTCAACTGTATTTCATTACTAATTCCTCCGTAAAATTGTGGCGTCGTATTTATCACCTTTGCATACTTATATGCGTTATTTAATAAATTGAACATGTCGGGTCCGGTGATTATATTCCCATTCTTGTCAGAAAACTGGTAAGTTCCCAAGTTAGGATCCACTCCGCGATACTCGTATACTGCTTTTACGCCAGCATAAGGCTTTCCAACGGGGTCTACACCTTTTCCTAAGTCATAAATCGAGGTTATGCTTGCTGGAGCACTTTCCAATCCACCAGGAAGCGCTAGCAATTTATTTCGATTCATAAACGAAATGTTAAAAGCTGTCTTCCACGTGAAATTATTTGACTTGATATTGTAAGAACTTAAGGAGAGTTCCATCCCACTGTTTTGAATCTTTGCACTTTGATTCACAAAAACGGACCCGGCTCCTGTCGTAACTGGCTCCGGTTGCGCGAGCAATTGATCAGAACTCCTTGATCGGAAATATGATCCTGAAATGGATAATCTATCGTTGAAAAATCCCAAATCAAACCCTAATTCTAAGCTTGCTTTATGTTCCCAATGATAATTTGGGTTGACGGGACCAAGTGATTCTATAACTTTTCCTCCTTGGTAAAAGAGGGTTGAAGCAGATTGAAAATACTCTAAATATTGATAGTCACCAATTCCATCGTTACCATTGGTGCCATAGCTGGCTCGCATTTTTCCAAAACTTATAAAAGGTGCTCTGTCTTTTAAAAACGATTCATTGGTAAAGATCCAAGCAAGGCCCGTAGAATAAAAGTTACCAAATTGGTTGCCAGGGCCGAATCTACTGCTTCCATCACGTCTCGCGTTAATATTAATTATATATTTATCTTTCCAGTTATAATTAATACGACTAAATAATCCCATATATTTAAAGTCACTGCTCGTGTTTGTAGCTGTAATATAAGTGGAAAAAGCAGTGCTTCTCAAAAGAGCATCGCTTGTGTAGCCGGAAAGTGAGGTTGCAAGATTACTCTGTTGACTTTGTTGCCATGATCCTCCTGATAACAAACTTATCGTTCCATCAAAAAGAGTTGTAACATACGACAACTCGGGTTGAACTGAACTACTGCTAGACTCACTATCATTTAACAACGCATTTCCGGTGGCGTAGGACAAAGTTGCCGGGTCTTGTGCGCTAATAGGATACAAGTTGGTGGTCTTATAATTTACTTTTGAAAAACCTGCGTTAATCGCAACTTTAAAGTTTCCCAAAATATTATAACTCATATTAAAATTACTAGTTATACTAGTTGTATTTGCAGTGTTGTCTGATTCTAAAGTTGCAAGGGGGTTTTGCCATGAAGCTAATCCTGTCAAAGGATCAGGTTGCCAGTTAAGACCTCCATTTGCGTCATAAAGGGACGGTGAGTTAGGGGGTAGATTAATCGCTGTTGACGAAAAATCGGCTACCAATTTTTGATTAGAGCCATTATAACTGCCCACTAAACTAGCTCGAAATTTTTGATTGGCAGATGTTCCAGACAAACTAAAATGCCCATCTCCTGATTTGTAGTTTCCTGCGCCCGGAAATCTATCATCGGAGTTAATGTAGGATCCGGCAATAAGATATTGAACATTTGCATTTCCTCCGGCAACGGAACCATTGAAGTTTTGGCTTAGGGCAGTAGACCCAACTAAGAGCCTTTGCCAATCCGTATAACTATTCGAATTCCAAAGCGTAAGATCATAGTTGGTTAAATTTTTTTCCGAAAGCGGAACGGAGGGGTCAGGAATTTCTTTTCCGTCGTTTTTAAACGCCTCGCGACGAATTTGGAGATATTGATCAGTGCTCATTAATTGAAGACGTCTGCCTGTTATAGACGCATTCATGCCGTAATTTGCAGAAATAATTGTTTCGCCTATTTTCCCTTTTTTTGTTGTAATTAATATCACCCCATTTGCACCACGACTACCGTAAATTGCTGTAGCGTCCGCATCTTTTAGCACATCAATGGATTCGATCTCTTTAGGATTAATAAAACTTAATGCGGAAACGTTTTGAAGCTCGGATAAGCCAAATATTTGACCGCTCATAGTGTTAGTAAATGGTACACCATCTACAACAAAAAGAGGTTCTGAAGCAATACTCTGAAGACTGTTTTGTCCGCGTAACTGTACAGTAACCGGTGCATTTGGCCTACCTGAGGTTGGCGTAATTGTCAAACCAGGAATTCTTCCTTGCAAAGCGTATAATGGATTATCTACAGGCTGCTTTTCAATATCTGCAGCTTTGATTGTGGAGATATTACTCGTGCTTAAACGGCGAGACGTCGTTCCCGAAAATTGTACCTGTACCTCGTCTAACTTCGACTCACTGACGTCCATTTTAATGTTAATCAAATCATCTGTAAGCTTTATGTGTTTTTCTTTATAGCCGATATAAGTAATGATTATCTCCGAATTCTCGTCAACTTGCTTCAGTAAGAATTGTCCTTTTTCATCTGTCACAGCTGTCTGTTTACCATTCTTTATCCGCACAGTAGCTCCGCTGAGTGGCTGCTCTTTCTCGTCAATCACCCTGCCGCGAACATCTATCAATGTTGCATTTGGCTGGTCTTCTCCAACCGGAGCAAATTCTTTTTTCCTTATTATGATAGAATTATACTCGA
>Ga0153956_1003159_pt1 | contig 10951 bp, 8 predicted proteins | sample TSFL040MetaG_FD_104704 | JGI IMG/M metagenome (GOLD analysis project Ga0153956, IMG submission 104704) | Attine ant fungus gardens microbial communities from Florida, USA - TSFL040 MetaG | ecosystem: Host-associated > Fungi > Mycelium > Unclassified | place: USA: Florida, Wekiwa Springs...
CACGTCCAGGCCCGCCATGTCAGCGATCGCGAAGGGCCCATAGAAGGGGAGACGGAAGCCGAACGAAGAGCGGACCACCTCGTCGATCTGCTCGGGGCTCACCTGTCCTTCGGCGGCGATCCTGGCAGCCTCGGCGAAAAGGGCGAACTGCAGGCGATTGCCGACGAAGCCGGCCGAGTCAGAGACGACGACGGCGCGTTTGCCGATTCTCCGGTGAAGCTCCTGGACCGCCTTGACTGTTGCGGGGTCGGTCTTTTCGCCCGGCACGATCTCCACGCATGGAACGAGCGGCGCCGGGAGGAACCAGTGGGTGCCGAGGAAACGCTCCGGGAGCTCGAGCGATTCCGCCATCTCGGTGATCGGAATCGCCGACGTATTGGAGGCGATCACCGCGTCGGGCGAGACGTTCCGCTCGATCTCAGCGTGGACGACAGCCTTGACCGCCGGGTCTTCGGTCACGACCTCGACGGCGAAGGTGACGTCGGGCAGCACACCTTCCAGCGAACCGAAATGCACGTTCGAAGCGATCTCCTCGGCCCCGCCCGACGGCAGGATGCCGCGGGCCTCATGGCTGCGCGCGAGGCGGGCGATCTCCTCGACCCCCTCCTCGGCCAGTTCCGTGGACCGATCGATCAGCCCGCAGCGGAGACCGGCTCTCGCAAAGGTGTAGGCGATTCCCTGGCCCATCACTCCGGCGCCGATCACGGCGGGTCGTTCCTCGGAGAAGACGGTCATTTCGACGGCTCCGTTCGTAGTGGTCGTTGAGTTGCCCGGTTCGGCCTCAGGCGAGGCCGGCGTCCGAGGCGAGGTTGTCGAGCAGATCTCGGGGATCCGACAAGTGGCCGGTCACCGCGCTGGCCACCGCCATCTCCGGCGACATCAAGTGGGTCCTGGCTCCGGCGCCCTGTCTGCCTTCGAAGTTCCTGTTAGAGGTCGACGCTACGCGTTCGCCGCGGCCGGCCACGTCGGGGTTCATCCCGACGCACATCGAGCAGCCGGAATCCCGCCATTCGAAGCCGCTGTCCTTGAAGATCCGGTCCAGTCCCTCGCGCTCGGCCTGGGCCTTGACCGCCCGGCTCCCCGGGACGACGAGCGCCTTGACCGAGTCGGTGACCTTCAGGCCCTCGGCCAGACGGGCCGCCGCGCGGAGATCCTCGATCCTGCTGTTGGTGCAGGATCCGATGAACACACGATCGATCTCCACGTCCGCCAGGGGGGTTCCGGGCTCGAGGTCCATGTAGGCCAGGGCGCGCTCTTCGGAGAGGCTGGTCGGAGGGGGGACCTGTCGGTCGATTCCCGTGACCATCTCCGGCGTGGTGCCCCAAGTGACCTGTGGCGAGATGTCCGAGACGTCGACGTCGACCGATCGATCGAACCGCGCCCCTTCGTCGCTTCCGAGGGAAAGCCACTCGGCCGGCGCCGGGGTGCCCGTGCGGGACTCCACCCACTCGACGGTCGTCTCGTCGGGGGCGATCATGCCGGCTCGTCCGCCCGCCTCGATGGTCATGTTGCAGATGGTCATCCGTCCCTCCATCGAGAGGGAGCGGATCGCCGGTCCGGTGTATTCGACGATGTGTCCGGTTGCCCCTGAGACGCCGATCTGCCCGATTGCCGCGAGGATCAGGTCCTTCGCCGAGATTCCCGTCGAGGGCTCGCCGACGAAGTTGATCCTCATGGCCAAGGGCTTTCTGAGGTTCAGGCACTGCGTCGCGAGCACGTGCTCAACCTCTGAAGTCCCGATGCCGAAGGCGAGCGCGCCGAATGCTCCGTGGGTGGAGGTGTGGCTGTCGCCACAGACGATGGTCATTCCGGGCTGGGTCAGGCCCAGCTCCGGCCCGATGACATGCACTATTCCCTGGCGGTCCGAATCCAGTCCGTAAAAGGGGACGCCGAACTCGTGGCAGTTGCGGGTGAGCGTCTCGACTTGCTTGCGCGCTACCAGGTCGCGGATTTCCGCCGGAGTGGTGGAGCCATCGGTGGGAACGCTGTGGTCCGACGTGGCGAGGGTCTTGTCTGGGCGTCGAACGGGGCGCTGAGCCAGTCTCAATCCTTCGAAGGCCTGCGGGCTCGTCACTTCGTGGAGCAGGTGCAGGTCGATGTAGATGAGCGAGGAATTGGCGATCTGATGGGAATTCCAGATCTTCTCGAGCATTGTTTCTGGCATGGGAAGCAAGATCTCCGTCCAAATAGAAAACAAAAAACAAAAAATATCCTATACTGCCGCCATGGAGGAAGTGGTGGGAGTTCCAAAGCACCTGACCAAGTCTGAGCTGGCGATGCTCGAGCTGCGTGAGCGGATGCTGCGAGGAGAGCTGGCTCCTGGAGAGCGTCTGCGGATGAAGGAGCTCGTCGCGATGCTCGACATGAGCCCGACTCCGATCCGCGAGGCGTTACGGCGCCTGCAGGCAGACGGGCTGGTCGACTTCAAGGCGCATCATGAGATCGTCGTCGTCGAGCGGTCACCGGTCGACATCGAGGAGATATACGAGCTTCGGACCAACCTCGAGCCGATCTCGGTCGCCCGGGCGGTCGGGCGACTCGACGAGTCGAGCCTCCAGCGGATCGAGAAGCTTCACGCGGAGTTCGGCAAGGCGGTCGAGAGCGGCAAGGGGTCGGTCGTCGCGCTGGCCAATCGCGACTGGCATGAGTTCTTCGCGCAGGAATCGGGTTCTTCCTACCTGGTCGAATTCATCGACAAACTCTGGGCCGGGCTGCCGTGGCGGTCGATGTGGACGATCCCGGGACGGATCGGCGACGAGGGCGGCCAACACGAAGCGGTGATGGAGGCGGTTCGCCTCGGAGACGCAGATCTCGCCGCCGAACGGATGCTCTTCCACATCGAGGATGGACGACGGAGGCTGATGGGCGAGTCGTCCGACTCGGAGGGCAGCGAATGAGCGATGCCGCTGTTCAGCCGGCATCTCCCGGGGGGATCGGCGGCCGGCCTCTGGTGGAACTGAACGGGGTCAGCAAGTCCTTCGGCTCGAACGACGTGCTGAAGCAGGTCTCGTTCTCGGTTGCCGCGGGCGAACGGGTCGCTTTGGTCGGTGAGAACGGCGCCGGCAAGTCGACCATGGCAAAGATCTTGAGCGGCGCCGAGAGCTACGACTCCGGCGAGTACCTGGTCGACGGCGAGGTCGTCAAGTTCGGCTCGCCGAGGGAAGCCATGGGCTCGGGAGTGGCCATCATCCCGCAAGAGCTCGCCTACGTGCCCGACATGACCATCGGGGAAAACCTGCTGTTGGGCCATTGGCCGACCCGCCTGGGAGTGACCTCCCGACGCGCCACCCGCGAGGCCGCGTCCCGCGCGCTCGAACCTTTCGGCATCTCCCTCGATCTGGACAAGACGATGCGGGAGGTAAGTCTCGCGGAACGCCAGATCGTCGAAGTCGCCAAGGCACTCGTCAGGGACACCCGGGTCGTCGTGCTCGACGAGCCGACGGCCGCGCTGAACGAGATCGAGAGCGAGGCGCTGTTGACCTTGCTCCGGGACCTGTCTGCGCACGGCCTCGGAATGATCTACATCTCGCACCGATTCGAGGAGGTGATGTCGTTTGCCGACCGAGTCTGCGTCCTGCGGAACGGCAACCTCGTGTTCGACACTCAGCCAGGCGACACCAGCCGCGAGGAGTTGGTCGAGAAGATGGTCGGCCGCAGCCAGGTCGAGCAGGATCAGAACCTCGCCGTCGAGCGTAGGTCGCATGGCAGCAAGCCACTCTTCCGTCTGCGCGATTGGAAGCACGATCGCGATCCCGTGATGGACGGGGTCGACATCTCGTTCTACCCGGGCGAGATCGTCGTCCTGTTCGGCGTGCGGGGCTCTGCCGCGGAACTGGTTTCCGACGGGTTGGCCGGTAAGAAGCCGGAGATCGACGGCCTGGTCGAGACCCCGAACGGGGTCTCGAAGGTGTTTCGCAATCCCCGAGAAGCCTGGAAGGCCGGCGTCGCATACGTGCCGCCGGACCGCAAGACAGAGGGGCTGGTGCTGCCCCTGTCCGTGTCCGAGAACCTCACCTTGGCCAGCATGGGCTCGGGAACCAGCCTGCGACCGGTCGACCGGCGCATCTCGGCCGACCTGCTGCGCCGGAGCATCGAGGGCTTCCAACTCCGGGTCCGGAGCGGAGCCCAGTCGATCACTGAATTGTCGGGCGGCAACCAGCAGAAGGTGCTGCTCACCAGTCGCCTTGCGCGTGACCCGGACTTCTACGTACTGCACGAGCCGACGCGCGGCGTGGACGTCGGAGCGAGACGCCAGATCCACGACGAGCTCCGCTCGCTGACCGAGCGCGGGGTGTCGATTGCGGCAGTCACCTCCGACGTGGAGGAAGCGGTGATCCTCGGCGACCGAATACTCGTCTTCCGCGGCGGTGAGATCGCCACAGAGCTAACCGGAAATGAACGAACTCAAGCAAATGCGCTTGATGCGGCAGGGGGATTGGTAAGTGGATAGGACAGAAGCGCTGAACGGTACGGAACGTGGGGTGGATATGCCACAGACCGGACATAGACGACGGGCGATACAGGCGGCGGCTGCCATGCAGGGAATCGCCATCTCCCTGTTCCTGGTCGCCCTGATCATCTATTTCACCATTTCCTCGGACCGCTTCTTCACCTATGACAACATGATCACGATCCTGACCGCAGTATCGGTCCTGGGCATCGTGACGGTCGGACAATGCCTGACCATCATCTCGGGCGGGTTCGATCTTTCCGTCGGCGGAGTGGTTCCGCTCGGAGCCGTCGTCTTCGCAAAAGTCGTGAATGGCGGAACCCCGGTCGGCGTCGCGATCCTTCTCGCGGTGATCCTGGGAGGGGTCATAGGCCTGATCAACGGTTTGGTGATCTCCAGACTGAAGATAAACCCGTTGATCGCGACGCTGGCGATGCTCTCGATCGCCGGAGGGATCGCGTACAGCGTGGTCGGTGGGCAGAACATAGCGATCGAAAATCCGTCCGCGAGCATCCTCAGCGACGCCTGGGTGGCGGACGTGCCGAACCAGGTCTGGATCCTGGCGATCATCACGGTAGCGGCGTGGCTAGTGCTGAATCGCACTGTGGTCGGCCGCGCCATATTCGCCGTCGGCGGCAACCGCGAAGCCAGTTGGCTGGCAGGTATGAGGGTCGACCTGATTACCACATGCGTCTATGTGGCCTGCGGCGCTTTGGCGGCCTTCGCCGGCACGATCATGGCAAGCGAACTGTTGTCCGCGGACGGAGGCCTCGGTAGCGACTCCGCCTTGACATCAATATCTGCGGTGATCCTCGGTGGGGCCTCGTTGAGTGGTGGAGTGGGCAGCGTCCTCGGAGCGATCGTCGGCATCTTGATCCTCGGCGTGCTGAACAACGGACTCGTGCTCCTGAACGTGTCCGCGTTCTATCAGGACATCATCACCGGAGTCGTGCTTTTGCTGGCGGTTGGACTGGTTAGTTTGCGCGGTCGTCTGCTCAGTAGATGAATCGATACATGAAGAAGCTTGGTACGCGTTATGTGCGTGCTTGAAATGGCACCGCGAGGTGCTCGACGGAGGAGGATATACAGAAAATGAAGCGTTCAAAGTTGACGCTGGCGGTCTCATGCGCCGTGATGGCGGCATTGATCGCCGTTGGATGCGGAAGCAGCGACGATTCGAGCGGTGGGTCCGACAGCGGCGGCAAGCTCAAGGTTGCCTATGCCGGGGCCGGAGAGCAGTCTTCACATTGGCTTCTACTCAAGAAGAGCATCGAAGAGGCTGCTGATGTTGCCGGGGTGGATCTCAGCTATTACAACAACGATCTTGATGCGACGACTGCGGTCAGCAACGCCCGTCTGATCGCCCAAGAGAAGCCCGATGTGGTCTTGTCTTACAACGGTGTGGAAAGTGCTTCCACGGCCGTCGAGAAGCAGTTCGCCGATGCGGGCATTCCCTGCGTGGCCGTCAACGCACCCGGCAACGGGGGCTGCGACTGGTTCAACTTCAGCAACGAGAAGCTATGTACAGACGTCGGTACCGTCATCGGTAAAGAGGCTGCCAAGCGGGGTTGGAACGGCGACAACACCAGCGTGATACTCGTCAACGCACCGGCTTTCGGTGAGGTGGTGAACAGCGGGATCGGATACTTCTACACCGGTCTCCAGAAGGAAGTGCCCGGGATCGACACGATCGACAGTCCCGAGGACATCGAACTGACCACGACGAAGATCGGGGACAACACGTTCCAGGTTGACGGACAGGTTCAGGCTGCGGCCTCATTCGACGCGGTGAACGCGGTTCTGCAACAGATCCCGAAGGACCGCAACATCATCCTCTACGCGCTGGATACGGACTCGACGGTCGGTGCCTGGCGAGCGATCGAGAAGTCCGGCCGGGCCAGCACCACGCTGACCGGTGGACTCGGCGGTTACCCCAACGGTCTCAAGAACCTGCGCGAGAACGATTCGTGGGTGGTTGAAGGAGACACCTTCATGGGGAACTGGGGCCCGTACCTGATAGCGATGGCGACCGCCATCCACGACGGCGTGAAGCCGCCGGCGCAGACGACGGCTCCCGAGGCCGCGCTGACCAAGGACCTCAGTGTGAAGAACACGTTGATCGACCCGATCGACAAGTTCTACGCACCCGGTGCGGTCACGCCGAAGTTGCTTCCGAAGCTGGAGCCGGTCGTCGATGGAGTAGGCAACAGCTACTTGAAGGAAACCGGAATCCTGCAGAAGTTCAACATCGTGGACGGACTGAAGTAGGAACGTCGTGGGCAGGGCGGCGCTTCATGCGTCGCCCTGCCATATCGCTGATTTATCTACATAGATTTGAATTGGATTGAGAATGGACAAACCAGCTGAAGCCGATCGAGGCCTGAGTGCCGAGGCCAGAGAGATATTGAACGAAATTTCAGGTGACCGGGCCGAAGTCCCTGACGAGATGAAGAATCTCGCCAAGCATTCACCCGGGTTCCTGAGGACATTTCACGAGACCTATCAGCACGTGATGCGCGAGAGCGAACTCTCGCCGAAGGTCAAGGAACTGATCCTCGTGGCGGTGGATGCTGCGACGTATTACCACTACGGATGCGAGATACACATCAGAGGCGCGTTGAGAGAAGGCGCCACCCAGGGCGAGATCGCGGAAGCGCTGGAGGTGGCAGGGCTTGCCGGAGGGTTCCACGTGCCGCTGGCTGCGGCGAGCAGCTTCGAGAAGGTGCTGATGGAGCAAGAACGCGATGACTGATGTGAGGATCGGCGTAGACATCGGTGGGACGTTCACCGACGTCGTCGCCGTGCATGACGGGGGAACGGTCGTGATGAAGGTTCCGTCCACCCCCGATATGCCCGAACGGGCAGTGATTGAAGGAGTGAAGAAGGCAATCGACTCGATCGGCGCCGACCCGGCCGACGTCGATTCGTTCATGCATGCGACGACCGTCGGCACGAACGCCCTGTTGGAGAGCAACGGGGGCAAGGTCGGTCTGGTCACGACCGGGGGTTTCGGTGACACGCTCGAGATCGCGAGGCTGAGGCGGCCGGACCCCTACGATCTCGGGGGAGGAAGGCCGTCGCCGCTGGTGCCTCGGGATCTGGTCTGGGAAGTCGAGGAGCGTTTGGATCCGAACGGCGAGGTGATTCGCGCCCTGCCGCCCGAAGCGGTCGATGAGATCTCCTCGCAGCTGGGCGAGTCCGGCGTCGAGTCGGTGGCGATCTCGTTTCTCCACTCTTTCCGCAACCCGGATCATGAGCGCGCGCTCGCCGACGGCCTGAAGGAGCTCGATGGCGAGATACAGGTGTTCGTCTCGCATGAGATCGCCCCTGAAGCCCGCGAGTACGAGCGGACCAGCACGACCGTCATCGCCGCCTACCTGGCGCCGATCGTGAGCCGGTACGTGCAGTCGCTCAAGTCGGGTCTGATCGACTTGGGGTTGCCTGACTCTTTTTGGATGATGAAGTCGAACGGGGGCCTGGTTACTTTTGACTACGCCGCCGATCATCCCGAGCAACTGGTCGAGTCAGGGCCCGCCGCCGGCGTGCTCGCCGCCGCCGCGGCAGCTAGGGACCTGGAGCTCGACGACGTGATTTCGTTCGACATGGGCGGAACCACCGCCAAGGCGGCGCTGGTCAGCCAGGGCGAGCCGGCCTTGAACATGGACTACGAGGTAGGCGGTCAGGTCCACGCCGGCGGGTTCCTTAGCCGCGGAACCGGCTATCCGCTGAGATCCCCGGTAATCGACCTGGCTGAAGTCGGCACCGGCGGCGGGAGCGTGGCCTGGGTCGACGGCGGGGGCGGACTGCGCCTCGGTCCGATGAGCTCCGGGGCGATGCCGGGCCCGGCCTGTTACCGGCGCGGCGGCGAGGCCGCCACGACGACCGATGCCGACCTGATTCTGGGCTACATCGGCGAGGACGACTTCGGCGAGGACGGTCGTCTGGATCGTGACCTGGCCTTGGCCGCGTTAGACCAGAAGGTGGGCGGGATCCTCGGCCTCGACACCGCCGACGCAGCCGAGAGCGTCTTCCGGCTCGCGACGACGCAGATGGCCGACGCGGTCAGGCTGATCTCGGTCACGCATGGGCATGACCCCCGGGACTTCACGCTGGTCGCCTTCGGCGGCTCGGGCCCGGTGCACGCGTGGGCGATCGCCCAGGAGCTCGGGATCGGGCGAGTGGTCGTGCCAGGCCTGGCCGGGGTGAACTCGGCGGTCGGTCTGATGGAAGCCGGATTCCGCGCCGACGCCAGCCGGGGAACGAGGCTTTCGCCTGCAGACGAAGGGGCAACGGAGGAGATCGTCGCCGCATTCGAGGCGATGAGGACGGAGCTCTTCGAGAACGTCTCCGCCCAAGGCATCGACGCCGAGTCGATCACCACCGCGGGCTCGATCGACGTGCGGTATCGCGGGCAGTCCTACGAGCTGAATGTCGAGATCGACCTCGAGGATCTGGCCTCGGGCCCGTCCTCGTTCCTGACCGGTGTCGAGAGCCGGTTCCACGAGGCTCATCACGCGACCTACGGCCACTCGGATCCCAGCTCGCCGGTCGAGCTGGTCGTGCTGCGCATGAGCGTCCACTCGATGCCGGACGTCGCCGGCGTCGGAGCGGGGATCCACGACAGCAAGCCTCGGGCGAGCCGCACCATGATCTTCGACGGCACCTCCTACGAAGCGCCGATCGTCTCCCGGGGCGAGGTCGACGGCACCCCGATCGAGGGTCCCGTCGCGATCCGCCAGCACGACACGACGACCATCGTGCCCCCGGGCGCGGCGGTCTTCGCGGAACCGTCGGGCTATCTGATCATCGAGTTGAAAGGCAGCCATGCTTGAGCAACAATCACCGACCGGGGCCGGCCTGGATCCCACCTCGATCCAGGTGGTCGGCAACCTCCTCCACACGATCGCCAACGAAGTCGAGGTCGATCTGGTCAGGGCCGCGTACTCGCCGGTGATCAAGGAATCTTTCGATTGCTCGGCCGCGATCCTGGGGCCGGACGGAGCCTGCTGGGCCCAAGCCGACGCGATCCCGCTCCAGATGGGCGTTCTCGGTGCGGTCCTGCGCCGTCTGCTTCCCTTCGGGGATTCCGGGACCCGGGCCGGAGACGTGGTCATCACCAATGACCCGGATTACGGGGTGCCCCACCTGAACGATTTCGTGGCGATCGCTCCCGTGATGGTGGACGGAGAGGCGATCGCCTACGTCGCGACCCTCATGCATCACACCGATGTCGGGGGCATGGCGCCCGGCAGCATGCCGGCCGACGCGACCGAACTGTACCAGGAGGGAATTCGGATTCCGCCGCGGCTCGTGGCCCGGGACGGAGACGCCGATTCGGGCTTCATACAGCTGATGCTCGCCAACACCAGGATGCCGACCAATTTCAGAGGGGATCTCGAGGCGCAGCTCTCGGCCTGTGCGCGCGGCGTGACGCGGCTCGCCGAATCGGTGCAGCGGATCGGCTTCGCGAAATTCTCCGAATGCGTCGAGGCCTTCCTCGACTACACCGAGAAGCTCGTCCATCACCGGCTTCGCGATCTCCGGGACGGCGACTACGCGGCTGAGCGATTCGTGGACGGACCGCCCCTGGCCAACGGAGATCCCGTGAAGATCCGCGCGAAAGTGCGGGTCGACGGCGGACGCATCACCATCGACTACGGCGAGTCGAGCGACCAGGTCCCGCGCCCGATCAATGCCGTCCTCTCGAACGGCGAAGCCGCGGCCGTAGTGGCGGTCCGGTCGTTCCTCGACATGGACCTCAACGTCAACGACGGCCTGGATCGGCTGGTGACTGTGAACTGCCGCTCCGGAGCGGTCCTGAACCCGATCCTGCCGGCGCCGGTGGGGGGCAGGGCGCAGGTCTCCGTGCTCGCCTTCGAGTGCGTCGCCGATTGCCTTGGCGACGCTTCTCCGACCGGCGCGGTCGCTTCCTCGAGCGGAGGGACGACCATGCCCTATACCTGGATGCCGACCGCGGGGCCGATGGCCGGCCAGGTGCTGGTCGACAACTCCCTCTCCGGAGGGATGGGGGCGACCTCATCGGCCCGCGGCACCGCGGCGACCGACAACTCGGTGACCAACGCCATGAACTACCCGGCCGAGCTGATGGAGCAGGAATTTCCGCTTCGGGTCGAACGTTCGGCGGTGCGTCGTGATTCGGGCGGGCGGGGAAGGTTTGCCGGAGGCGACGGAATGATCAGGGAGATCCGGTTCCTCGAGCCGGGTTACCTCTCCCTGAGGGGCCACCGCCACCAGTTCCCCCCTCCCGGCCGTCAGGGTGGCGCCGCCGGGGCGCCGACCCGCTTCGAGCTCGTCCGCGGAGGCGAGACGATCGAGTTGGATCCTCAGGCTTCTCGCGTCGCCACCGAGCCGGGCGACTTATTCATCTCCCGGACTCCGGGCGGGGGAGGCTTCGGCGATCCGGAGTCGGCCGCCGACACGAAATCGAAGGAGGACTGAACATGTTCGAGGCCGGAGAACTGGACCGGCTCGACGCGACCG
>Ga0153956_1003160_pt1 | contig 10947 bp, 9 predicted proteins | sample TSFL040MetaG_FD_104704 | JGI IMG/M metagenome (GOLD analysis project Ga0153956, IMG submission 104704) | Attine ant fungus gardens microbial communities from Florida, USA - TSFL040 MetaG | ecosystem: Host-associated > Fungi > Mycelium > Unclassified | place: USA: Florida, Wekiwa Springs...
AGACCGACCTGGTCAAGCCGGCCAAGTCCTGGGAGCAGATGCTGACGGCCTGATCCCAGGGGCTCAATCAGCGAAGCCGCATCCCGAAAAGGGATGCGGCTTCGCTGATTTGGTTGGACCCTGGATTTGGTTGGAGCGTTGAGAAGGGGCGCTAGCCGATCTTCTTCATGTAGAAGGGCATTCGGACCACCGGCCACTGGTTACGACCACAGGATCCACTGGGGCCCATCGTGTGGTCCTCACCGGTGTATTCGTTGGACACATCGGCGTAGTGGGCGTCCGGGCCGACCGGGTAGATCTTGTAGACCTGCAACCCCTGGACCGGGGTGCCGTCATCGCAGTAGCGCCAGCCGGGGATCAGCCGCTTGACGAAGTAGAGGCCGTCGTTGGTGTAGATCGGCGCGCTCCACCCGGCACTGCTCTTGACCGTGCCGGTGCAGTCCGCTGGGCCGACGCACTGCGTTGAGATGGTCCAGGTGGCCTGTTCGCCGGGTTGGGCCTCGTAGCGCTCGTTCAGCTTGGCGTAGGCGCCGTTGGACGACGTGGCGAAGGTGCCGTTGATGCCCCATAGGCTGGGATCCTCGTCGGCGAAAGCAGGTGCCGCAGTGGACAATCCAGCTGTCGCGACGAAGGTGCCGAGAAGCGCGCTGATCGCCGCCTTCATGCTCGACGTGCTGCTTGGCATGTGCGCTCCTTCGCGGTGATAGTCGCATTCTCGCTCTTGGAGAATATCACTGCCACCAGGGCTTCCGGCGGCATCTGCAGTATCCACCGACAGGGTTCAGACGAAGGTGACCTTCGACAATTTCAATCGGCCTTGGTCCTTGGCCAGTTCGACCGCGACCCGGAAGCGTTTCGCCGGGTTGTGTGGGTTGCTGATGTTTGCGGCGCGCGAGGTCACGGCCACCATGACCTCCGCGGTGTCGGCGGTCGCCGACTGCACCGCGACTCCGGTGATGTCCACCTTGGTGATCGACTTGGCCCGGATCAGGTTCTTGACCAACAGGTACTGCTGACCCTGGAAGTCGGACTTGAAGGTGCCGGTGGCGTTGTCGAGGATGCGTGCCACATCTTCTTCGGCGTTGATGAAATTCAGCGACATCAGATCGGTGACGGACTGGCGGGCGACGGCCGCCGCCGTGGCGACCTCGTCCCGTTTCGTTTGGGCCACATGGTGTTTCCAAGCCAGGGCGCTGCCGACCCCGAGCAGGCCGCAGGTTACCGCTGCGGCCAGTGCGGCCGCGACGAGACGCTGCCGACCGGATCGGCCCGCGCCGGTGCGGGGCGACGCCGGGGCGCCGGGTTGCGCATCGCCATCGGCCTGCCGGCGCAGCTCGGCGGCGCGCACCCGGGCATCGCGGGCGCGCTGCTCGGCGAGTGCGGCGTGCGCTTCGGCGGCCGCGACGGCGTCGGTTTCGGTCAGGTTTTCCGAACCTTCGGCGGCCGGTGGGGCCATGGTGGAAACTTCCTTATGGTCTGTTGGTGTGCACTGAGGCTAGCGGTCCCCTGCGGCCATTCTGTCGGCCGGGTTGGCGCCCGCTGCGCCCATCGTAATAATCTTCTCCGAAACAGAGAATTTGGTTTCCGCATATGCGAAAGTTGACGACGTGCGTCTGACCGTGATGGCCGCCGCTTCGGCGTTGGTGGCAGGGGCGTTATTGGGTACGCCGCAGGCGTGGCACCTCGGGGTGCCACCGGCCCAAGCCGACCCGCAAACCTGTAACGACGCGTTCTGCGTCCCGGGAATCATCCCGCACCGCGTGCTGGGCGCACCGTGTGACAACACCACCTACTACGTCTTCGCCACCACCGACTGGGGTCGGCTGATGTTCTGTGGTTCGCCCCGACGTTACGAGCCGCGGTGGTTCCGCTCGCCACCGATGGCCGGCATCCGCAACGAGAACGACTACTGCGGTACGGAGCACAACATGGTCGCCCAGGCGCCCGACGGCTTGTTCCTGTCCTGCGTCTCCAAGGACGGAACCAGTCGTTGGATGCGCGGCGACCTCTAGCCCGCAAGTCAAGGGTCCCGGATGAAATCATCTGGGACCCTTGACTTTTGCTATCACCAGTTACGGATCGAGCACAGCGCGCCGTTGGCGCCGCTGTGCTGCTTGACCACCTTGCCGTCGACCTCGAGGGTGCAGTTGAAGGCCGGGGTCTTGAAGCCGGGTGCCTCACCGGACTGCACCGCGACCGTCGCCCAGAGGTTGGGGTCGTTGAGCGTGGTGTCGAACACCCATGGCTGGCCGGGGCCGACGGTCACGTCGGCCAGGGGGCTGTACTCATAGGGGTTGTGGCTGTAGTCCGACCAGGTCGGCGGATCGACATCGCGGTAGTAGATGTGCGCGAAGATCGGCGCGGCGGCGCTGACCGTGTAGCGGACATGATGGGCCGCCGGGGGAGGCGGCGGCGGTGCGCCCGCCGGGTCGTCGTCGGCGACGGCCGGGCCGGCCGAGAACAGGGCGAATCCCAGCGTCGAAGCGGCGAGCGTCAGTGCAATGCGCATATCGGTCACATCCTGGCCAGGCTGAACGGATAAGTCAGTGAACCACCCGGTGCGCCATCGCAACCGGCATCGAAGGACGAGACCATCTGGCCGCTGAGGGTATCGGCACTCCAGGTGTAGACATCCCGGGTCGGGATGGTGGGCCCGTAGTAGATGTCACCGCAGCGCAGGCCGAACGGATCGTCGAGGGTCAGGGTGTACTGACCGTTGTTCAGGTAGGCATCGCCGGCCACGCTCTTGGCCTTGGCCACTGGCTGCGGGACGGTCAGCACGTGGATGCAGGTGTCCAGGCTCTTGGCGCTGCCGTCTTCGTTGTAGCACGGGGTCAGCGCCGAGAAGATCCAGGTGTGGAAGTCCCGACGATCGGGGATGTTCACGTTGTAGTTGCCCAGCCACATGGTTGCCGACGCCGGCGGAGCCAGGGCCACCACCGTGGCCGACAGCGCCGCAGCCAGGCCGGCGGCACCGATCGCGAGCAGCTTCATTGATTCCTCCACCGGTTCATCACTGCCGGGTCGATCATGGACCCCAGACAGCCGAACGCCAACCCCGCCACCAGCGAGACTGGCATTCTCCTGGCCGGAGAATATCATCTCCGGCCAGGTCGATTCGGCGAATCGAAGCCTCAGGCGCCCTTGAACTTGATGTGCAGTTCAGTCAGCCCGCGCAGGATGAACGTGGGCTCATAGGTGTAGTTGCGGTCGTCCGCCGGACCGTGCTTGTCCTCGTCGATCGTGATGTCCGACATGCGATCCAGGATCCGCTCGATGGACACCCGGCCCTCGACACGGGCCAGCGGGCCGCCCGGGCAGGAATGCACACCGCGGCCGAACGCGATGTGCTCGCGCACGTTCGGCCGGTCCAGGCTGAAGGTGTGTGGGTCCTCGAAGCGCACCGGATCCCGGTTCACCGCGCCGGGGCAGACCATCATGATGGTGCCCGCGGCCACCTCGGTATCGCCGACGACGGTGTTCTTCTTGGCGAGACGGAACTGGCTCTTCACCGGCGCGTCCATGCGGAGCGCTTCCTCGACGAACACCGGGATGCGCGACCGATCGTTGCGCAGCGCCTCCTGGATGTCCGGGCGGTCCCCGAGCACCCGCAGTGAAGCGGACAGCAGCTTGGTGGTCGTCTCCTGGCCGGCGGCGAAGAGGAAGGTCGCCGAGCGCACCACCTCGATCAGCGGCGGCGTCGAGCCGTCGGGGTACTTCGCGGTGGCCAGCGCGGTCAGGACGTCGTCCTTGGGGTTCTGGCGGCGGTCCTCGAGGTAGCCGAGGAACTTCTCGTCGAGCCACTCGAGCGGGTTCGCGCCGACCAGATCGGTGTGGTCCAGCGAGCCGACGTTGGCACCGGGGCGCGGGGCGCCCAGCACGGTGCGGAACTCCTCGTGGTCCTCCTCGGGCACGCCCAGCAGGTCGGCGATCACCAGCATCGAGAACGGTTTGGCGTACGCGCTGAGGAACTCACACTCGCCGGAGGCGATGAAGTCGTCGAGCACCTCGTCGGCCAGGCGCCACATGAAGTCCTCGTTGGCCTTCAGTCGACTCGGGGTCAGCAACCGGTTGAGCAGTGAACGGGCATTGGTGTGGTCGGGCGGATCCATGGTGACCATGTGCTCGAACATCGGCATCTGGTTCCGGTGCTCGGCGATCTGTTCGGTGATGTCGTCACCCTCCGGGGTGAACGGCAGCGGTGGGAACGGGCCGGCGACGGCGATGCACGAGGAGAAGGCGTCGTTCTCCTTGAGGATCGTGGTGGCCTCTTCGAAGCCGGTGACTGCCAGCACGCCGTAGTGCGGTTCCTTGACCACGGGACACTTGCTGCGCAGGTGGTCGAAGTAGGGATGGGGATCGGGCACCAGCGACGGGTCGGTGAAGTAGTCGACGGTGTCGAAGTCGGTCATCTGCGGGATTCCTCCGAGCGAGCGGGATGCGGGGGCTGTGCATCGGTTGGCATCAAAATGCTGTGCACCTGCTTAGCATGGGGCTATGGTCGTGGTCAAGGTCACACCGTGGTTCTCGACGTTACGATTGTTTGCCCAGCTGGGCGTGAAAGGGAAAGGCGACGGCATGGCATCGGCTCGACGTATCGGGGCGCCGGAAGCGAAGAACCGGGGAGTGCTGCTCGACGCCGCCGAACAGTTGATGCTGGACGAGGGCTACGCGGCGGTGACCTCCCGGCGGGTGGCCGAGAAGGCCGGTCTCAAACCCCAACTGGTGCATTACTACTTCCGCACCATGGACGACCTGTTCGAGGCGATCTTCCGGCGCCGGGCCAAGCAGGGCCTGATGGCGCAGCAGTTGGCGCTGCAATCCGAACAACCGCTGTGGAATCTGTGGCGGTTCAACACCGACCCGGCCGGCACCCGGCTGACCATGGAGATCATGGGCCTGGCCAACCACCGTAAGGCGTTGCGCTCCGAGATCGCCTACTACGCAGAGCTATTCCGCGAGCAGGAGACCAAAGCCTTCACCGCAGCCCTGGAGCGGTACGGCGCCACCGTGGACGACGTCCCGCCGGTGGTGTGGGCGGTGTTTGCCACCAGCCTCTCCCGGGTGTTGGTGATGGAGCAGGAGTTGGGCATGTCCTCGGGGCATGACGAGACCCTCGCGTTCGTGGATGTGTGGCTGCGGCGATTGGAGGGCGACCCGCTGCCGATGCCCGATTTCGCCGCATTGATGGGCGTGGCCGACGAGGACGACTAGCTTCCCTTGTCAGCGCGACGCCGCGAGGTCCTGGTGCTCGGCGGCTCTGCGGGCCCGTTGTCCGTCGGCCACCGGGCCTTCCAAATAGATCCAATGCCGTTGGCGCAGCATCGCCTTGGCGCGCCGACTCCTTGACCGCGCCGCGGCACCATCGATGGCGATCCGCGGGCGGACGGCGGGTGGCCGCCGTGGCGCCGGCACGCCGGGCGCCGCGCATTCGGCGGTGGCGGTAGCGATGGGTCGCGGAGCCCGAGCCTGTTGGGGTGGGTTCCACAGGGCCCGCACCGCAGCGGGCAGCCGGGCGATGTGCCGGCGGGACACGGTGTTGGTGGCGGCGGTGGCGCCCAAAGCCAGGACCATCAACAGACCGGCCCGGTGCAGCAGTGAGTCGCCGGGCGCCATCCAAATCGCCACGCCGAGGGTGATGCCGGCCAGACACAGCACATTGGCCGGCTGCCGGAACCGATGGTGCGCGCGCGCTTTGCCGGCCATCCCCAGGTGATGATTGACCGCCAACGGACCGGCCACGGTCATGGCCAACAACACAGCGAGCCAGGTGATCTCACCGACCACCACATCGGTGACGGAGAGCCACACCGCCACTCCGGCCAGCAGGAAGGCCGCGTTCAGGCCGGCCAGCAGGATCGTGGTGCGGCGCTGCCGGATCATGATCAGCGCGGCCAGCGCGGTGGCGACCAGGAAGCACAATGTCAGTGCGGTGGCGTCGTGACGGGCCAGATCACGCAGCAGCAGCGCGGCGACTCCGGTGCCGGACACCGTCACCGTCTGGTCGCTGAGCACGCCGTCCCGACCGGCGATGGCCAGCACACCGGAGATGGCCGATGGGCGTTGCCACAGTGGCAGCGCGGCGTTGTCCAGTGCGCCGTACACCAACAAGCGGGTGCGATGACCGTCGGCGCTGAACATCGCGTCGCGCACCGATCGATACGCCATACCGTTGATCGCTGAGCCGGGGAAGTAGAACGAACCCTGGGCGTTGCTGCCGAAGTTCTGTCCGATGCCCTTCATTGAGGTTGCCAGAGAACCGATCTGGGGCAAGACGGTGCCGATCGCATGGCTCAACCCGGGCACCAGGGCGCGCAGCCTCTTGACCACCGCCTGTAGCTGCCCCAGCAGGTCCGCCGCCGTCGAACCGGCCGACGGGGAACTGAACATGGCGGTCGCGTCGCGGCCCAGGTCGCTTACCGAGCGCAGCACATTGCCGAACGGGGCAACCAGTCGTTGTGCGCTGGCACACGCGGGGTTGTTGCTGCAGTTGGGGAATCCCTGCATCCATTCCTGGATCGGTGTCATCGCACCGATTACCGCCGCGGCGGTGCGCTGCAGGCCCTGGATGCCGGCACCGACGTCGGCGGCGGCGCGGGCGAAGTCACCGGGATTGCCGCCGCGTCGGGCCCGATCGATGCTGCGGCCGAGTGTGTCCAACGTCGCGGCCAGGGATTTCACCGGGCCGAACTGTGCGGCGGCCGAGGTCGCGAGCTGCTGGGCCTGGCCGCCCAGGTGCCCGGCCTGATACGCGAAAGTCGCTTGATTCCATGGCATCCCGGCAGGGGCGCTGGCCGATTGCACCCGAACCACACCCGGCAGTGCCTGCAGCTTGCGGGTGACCTCGTTGATGGAGGCAAGGCCGGAGGGCGTGCGCAGATCGCGATCGGAGTCGATCGTCACCACGTCGGGCATCAGTTGGCTCGGTGCGAACGGTCCACCCTCGGTCGGCGTGGTCGGCCGAGAGTTGTGTGCGGAGACGGCGGTTGCGCCGATTGCCAACGCGCACACGGTGACAACGGTGAGGTACAGCCGGCCCCGGTTGGGCGGCATCAGGTCGCCGGCGGCCCATGAATCGGTCCAGGCCGGCGAGTGGGAACCACGGCCGATGAATCCGGGCGCCAGAGTGACCACGGCCAACAGCGCGACGGCCACCCCGATGGCCGAGGGCACGGTGACCTCGCGCAGCAGCGGGGTGTGCAGGAACCGCGAGGCCGCGAGCATCGCAATGAGCACCGGCGCGGCGACCGCGACGTGGCGCAACAGTGTGGCGTACGCGTCGGCCAGCGCACCGTCGTGGTCCACCCCGACCCGGCGCAGTCGGTGATAGCTGCGGGTGATCACCAGGGCGAATTCGATGGCCGCGCAGGTCGTCAGGACGCCGCCGAGCGCCACCGACAGCGGTGACAAGGACAGCAGCCCGGTACTGGCGAGGGCATACATCAGCGGTGCCGCAGCGAACAACGAGGTGGCGGCCGCACCGGCCAACACCCCGAGTCGGACCGCGGGTCGGCAAACGCGCTGCACGGCGATGGAGATCACGATCAGGGTCGCTGCCAGCAGAGCCATGGCGGTCGACCAGGACGGCGAGGACGGCATCTCGAAGGCCGTGGCCGGGCCGCTCAGGTAGGCCCGGACCCCGGCCGGGGCGGCCACCGCGGCGATGGTCGCGTCGACCGCGTCGAGTGCCGATCTGGCAATGGCGCTTCCGGGCGCACCCTTGAGCCACACCAGGCCGTAGGCCCCACGGTGGTTGCCGCTGGTCGCGATGTCCGCGGTAACCGGGTCCGACCAGATAGGCGCCACCGAATCGATGTGCGCGGTGTCGGTGCCCAGCCGGCCCATCAGATCGTCGTAGAAGGACCGCTCGGCAGGACCAAGGGCGTGGTCGGCGGAGATGACGAGTTGTCCCAAGACCGTCGGCCCGGTGTCACCGTTCGGGTGTTGGGCCAGCGCCGGCGTGGCCGCCGCGCTGGATGGCAACAGTGGCGGCTGGATGACCGGTGCCGGCGGCGACGCGCTGACGAAGAACCACAGGGCCAGCGGGATCAGGAGCCATCCGGCTGTGATCCACCGCGCATACTTGCGCGCTCCTGCCACCGCGCGCCGCGGCCGATCTGCTCGGCTGTCGCGTCGCAGCGGTGCGACGAGTGCTTTGGCCGTGTCGTAGGCCAACGTGAGCGCGACCGAGTGTGAGCCGGCGATGGGGCGGCTAGCCAATCGTCGATCCGATCAACACGGGCATCACGTCATCCCGGCGAGTTGTTGGACCGGGTTCTTCTCGGATTTCCCGAGACGGTCCGCTACGCAGGGCGGGCGACACCCACGTCAATTTACATAGCGGTCGGCCGGTTGGCATGGCGGGGGTCACAGCCGCGTGTCGACGCGTCGTGTCGCCGAAAACCCCTGTCGGCGTGTCGAAAAGCGGTGAAATCCCGATCAGCAAACGACGATGCGAGCGGGCCGGTGGCGCGGTGGCCGGCGGTGCTCGGCGGCCAGCAAAGATATATCAGCGGGCGCGTTTGGCCAGCGCGGCAGGGTCGTAGATGAACACCGTGCGACCCTGCTGGCGGATCCATCCGCGACTGGCGAAGTTGGACAGCGCCTTGTTCACCGATTCTCGGGTCGACCCCACCAGTTGGGCGAACTCCTCCTGGGTCAGCTCATGGTTGATCCGCAGGGCGTCGTCCTCGCGTTCGCCGAATCGGCTGGCCAGGTCCAGGAGCAGCTTGGCGACGCGGCCCGGGACATCGGTGAAGATCAGATCGCTGAGGTTGTTGTTGGTGCGCCGCAGCCGTCGGGCCAGGACCCGGAGCAGTTGCTGGGCGATCTCGGGGCGCTCGGTGATCCAGAAGTGCAGCGCCGTGCGATCCATGGTCAGCGCCTGCACCGCGGTCAGGGTGGTGACCGACGAAGTACGGGGGCCGGGATCGAACAGCGCGAGTTCACCGAACATGTCCGCCGGGCCCAGGATGGCGATCAGCCCCTCCTTGCCATACGGGCCGGTGCGGCCGATCTTCACCTTGCCCGACGTGATGATGTACAGCACGTCGCCCGCGTCTCCTTCGTGGAACACGGTGTGCCCCAACGGAAATGAGATGGGTTTGAGGTGCTCGGTAAGGGCCGCGATGGCATCGGGCGCCACGCCCTGGAAGATGCCGGCCCGGGCCAGGATCTCGGTCACGATGTCCCCGTTCGGGAGGGTTGACGAGCTGCGAACTGCCACCGAAACGATTGCTGGCGGCGCATGTCACCGAACATTACAGGAGCGGGTTCGTATGTAATTAACGGCTATCGAGTTGGCCGGCGTGGCTCGTTCTCGGTCCTGGTCGCGGCCGATCGTGACTGCCGCCGCGGAGCGGCGAGCTCGCGCAGCGCCGACATGAACAACTGGTCCATGATCGGACTCAACTCGGCCAGGGTCGGGGCGCCGGCGTATCCGGCGGCGCCGAAAACGCGCCGCTGGACGTCGGATTCGGGCTCTGCTCCGATGCTCAGGCACAGGCAGGCGATACCGTCGTCGCGAAGCTCCTCGAGTGCCTTGGCGGTATCGGCCTCGGCGTAGCGGCCCTGGTAGCCGTCGTCGTATGGGAAGCCGTCGGAGAGGACGACCAACAGCCGATTCGGTGTGCCCGCTTGCGTTCTGAGGATTTCGCCGGCGCCACGGATGCCCGCGCCCAGCCGGGTGTATCCGCCGGCCCGCAGCCCGTCGAGCCGGTTGCGTTCGGCGGCGCCGAACGGGCGGTCGAAGCTCTTGATCAACGGCAGGTGCACCGCGTGGCGCCCTTCGGATCGGAACCCGTAGAGGGCGACGCGGTCGCCGAGTTCTTCGAGCGTGGCGGCCAGGATGGCGGCGGCCTGGCGCTGCCGGTCGTGCACCGGGCGCCCGGCGGTGTCGGTATCGGTGGCTGATCCGGAGGCATCCAGGAGCAGCAGTACGCCCAGATCGCGGCCGAGTTTGCGGCGCTCGGTATAGATGTGTGCGGGTGGGCAGTGGCCCGACCTCAGGTCGATCAGCAGGTCCACCAACGCGTCGGTGTCGACTTCGTCGCCATCGGGTCGGCGGCGCAGCACCCGGTGTCCCAACCCGATACGGGAAAGTCGTTGGCGCAGAACATCGTCGGTGACGACGGTGGCGGGGTTGAGTTCGGTGGAGTGCAACGGGAAGTCGATGACCCGGCACCAGCTCGGACGGTAGCGCTCATGGTGAAGGTCCCATTCGGGGAACAGTGCGCCGCCGAATCCCGCTGCGGCACCCGGATTTTCCGAATCGGTGAACCGGATCGGCACGGGGCACGGACGTATGTCGGGTGCGGTGCCGCGGCCGCGCCGTATGCTTGCCGGCTGGGTTTCGATGCCGGCGTCGTCGCTGCCCGATCGGTTGCTGCCCAAGAGTTTGCGCAGGAATTCCGACACGGTTCGCGAGGCGAGGACGGGCGCTTCGAACAGCTTGAGGATCTTGCTCTCGGTGGATGGGTCTGCGTCGTCCCCGTCGTCCTGTTCGTCCTCGGTGATCGGCACGTCGAAGTGCAGGCCGGTTTCCGCGGCGGCCCGGTGGGGAGCGTCGCGGCGGTGGTGCCGTCCGGGCGTGATGACGCCGAACCACGCGGGTGGGTCGGGAATCGGCGTGCGGCTGCGGGCCTGCGTCAGCGATTGGCCGGCGCTGGTACTGCCCGGCGCGGCACCCGGAACCAGGGGACCGGCGAGTGGAAAGTGTTGGGCGACTTCGGTGAGCGCCCGGGCGCCCTCGAGGCACAGATACCGTCGCGCCAGGCGTGGACGTCCGCGCAGGGCACCGATGATCTGCGGGGACAGACTGTCGGCGGCCAGCAGCGCGCTCTGCACGACGACCTCGCGGCGCTGCTCGGCCGGGGTGGCGCCGGCCGTGACGAAGATGAACCGGCCGTCGGTGTGTGCCGCGGCCCCGGCGGGGGCCGGATGCACCTC
>Ga0153956_1003161_pt1 | contig 10946 bp, 9 predicted proteins | sample TSFL040MetaG_FD_104704 | JGI IMG/M metagenome (GOLD analysis project Ga0153956, IMG submission 104704) | Attine ant fungus gardens microbial communities from Florida, USA - TSFL040 MetaG | ecosystem: Host-associated > Fungi > Mycelium > Unclassified | place: USA: Florida, Wekiwa Springs...
AGCGCGCCTCTATCCTGATCGTGCGCTACATCCGCAAGGAATGGCCGAAGCTGGCCAGCACCGTGGACTGGGTCAAGCCCATCGACGAGATCGGCGATTCGCTCGCCGACCGCCTGGCCCGCGCCGGGCTGGACGAACTGCAGGCCATCCTGTCGCAACCCGAGCACCCGCTGCGCCAGGACTACGCGCGCTGGCTGGGTGGCTACATGCAGCGGCTGCGCGCCGACCCGGTGCTGGCCGCGCGGGTGGACACGCTCAAGCAGCAGGTAATCGACCACCCGGCGGTGCAGGACTATGTGCAGGGGCTGTGGCGGCGCATCCACCAGCACATGCGCCAGGACCTTTCAGGCGAAGACTCGGTACTGGCCGGCCACCTGGAACGCAGCCTCGGCAAGCTCGGCGCCGCCATCGGCCGCGACCCGGCGCTGCGCGACGCGCTCAACCAGCACATGCTCGCCGGCGCGGAAAAGCTCACCAGCCGCCTGCGCGGCGGCGTCACCGCGCATATCGCGCAGACGGTGAAGGGCTGGGACGAGGCGAAGCTGGTGGAACAGCTGGAACTGAGCGTCGGCCGCGACCTGCAGTACATCCGCTTCAACGGCACCCTGGTCGGCGGCCTGATCGGCCTGCTGCTGCACGCGCTGACCAGCTGGCTTCACCTGTAGGCCGTAGCTGCATCCCCGACGGCATGGATGGCGGAGGTGGAGGCACGCCCCCGGCCTGCGTGGCCTGCAACAAAAATTCCGCAGGTGCGGGGTTTGTGCCTGCCTCCCGCTTTCGGAGGCCTCGCACGGGGTTCACGGCCAAGCCGCATGCGTGGCAAGCCCCGCATCTACGGGCTGCTGCACACCTTGCCCCATCGGCCGCAGGTGCGGGGCATGCCCCGCTGTGGCCTTCCCGATAACGCCAGATGCGGGTCCCGGCAGAGGTGAAGACACACATACCGCATCCACGGCAATCGCCACAAAGGGATTGTTCGCACACACAGCCGCTCAACCGGTGCGGCGCAACTCCCATGCACGGTGGATGCGTGCGTTGCGCTCGAAATCCGGGCCGATGGTCCTGGCGCTGATTTCGCGGCACTGCGCGAATTCGGCAATCGCGTTTTCTTCCAGCTTGAAGCGGCGGAAGTTGTTGGAGAAATACAGCACGCCGCCCGGCGCCAGCCGCGCCACCGCCGCGCGCAGCAGGCGCAGCTGTTCGCGCTGCACATCGAAATCCTCCGCGCGCGCGGAGTTGGAGAACGTCGGCGGGTCGCAGAAGATCACGTCGAACTGGCCCTGCTCGGCCTCCAGCCAGCGGACCGCATCGGCCTGCACCAGCTGGTGGCGGCTGCCGCCCATGCCGTTCAGGGCCAGGTTGTCGGCGCACCACTGCAGATACGTGCCGGACAGGTCCACGCTGGTGGTCGAGGCCGCACCGGCCACCGCCGCTTCCACGCTGGCCACGCCGGTGTAGCAGAACAGGTTGAGGAAGCGCTTGCCGCGCGCCTGTTCGGCCATGTGCCGGCGCAGCGGGCGGTGGTCGAGGAACAGCCCGGTGTCCAGGTAATCGAACAGGTTCACCCGCAGCAGCGCCTCGTTCTCGCGCACCAGCACGAACTCGCCGCGCTGCTCGAAGCGCCCGTACTTGCTGCCGCCCTTGCCGCGCTCGCGCGATTTCAATGCCACCTGCTCGGCCGGCACCGCGAACACCTCGCGCGCGGCGGCCAGCAGTTCGTTGCGGCGGCGGCGCACGTCGGCATCGGGAATCGCCGCCGGCGCGGCGTATTCCTGCACGTGCAGGAAGATGCGGCCCTTGCCGCCGTCCTCCTGGTAGACATCGATGGCCGCCGCGTATTCCGGCAGGTCGGCGTCGTAGGCGCGGAAGCAGCTGACGTTCTCCCGCGCGCGCCAGCTCTTGAACTTCTTCAGGTTCTTGCGCAGGCGGTTGGCCACCATCTGCGCGCCTTCGCTCAATTCGCGCGGTTGCCCGTCATGCCCGCGCGCCGGCACCGCGATGGGGTCGCACACGATCAGCGCGCACTCGATGGCGCCGTTGAACAACTGGTAGGTCTTGCGCGCGCGCAGGCCGGTGGCGAACGCCAGCTCGGCGCTGCCGCACAGCAGGCTGGCCCGCCACTGCGGCACCGCCTGCTTGAGCGCGTCGCCGAGCCGGCGGTACAGCGCCGCATCGGCGGCCAGGCGCTCGTCGTAGGGGGGATTGCAGACCACGCAGCCGGTTTCCTGCGGCGGCACCTGCACGTCGGCCACGTCGCGCACGCCGAACCAGACCGCCTCGCCGACGCCGGCTTCCTCCGCGTTCTGCCTGGCCGCGCGGATCGCCTGCGGGTCGATGTCGCTGCCGTGGATGACCTGCTTCAGCGCGGCGCGGCCCACGCGCTCGCGTTCGCGCGCCTCGGCCATCAACTCGCGCCACTGCGCCTGGTCGAAACCGCGCCAGCGGCTGGGCGGGATGCTGCCGTGGCGCTGCAGGCCGGGGGCGACGTCGGCGGCCATCAGCGCGCCTTCGATCAGCAGCGTGCCGCCGCCGCACATCGGGTCGAGCAGGCCGCCGCCTTCGGCGTGGATCTTCGGCCAGCCGGCGCGCAGCAGCACCGCCGCGGCCAGGTTCTCCTTCAGCGGCGCGTCGTTCTGCGCCAGGCGCCAGCCGCGCCGGTGCAGCGAACCGCCGCCCAGGTCGATGGAGATCGTGGCCCGGCCCTTGCGCAGCGACAGGTTGATACGCACGTCCGGCAGCTCGACGTTCACCGATGGCCGCTCCATGCCCTGCCCGCGCAGGCGGTCCACCACTGCGTCCTTGATCCGCTGCGCGGCGAAGCGCGCATGGGTGATGGCGGTGCCGGAGACATGCGCGTCCACGGCCAGGGTCAGTTCGGCATCCAGATGCTGCTCCCACGGCATCGCCAGCACGCCCTGGTACAGCGAACCCTCGTCCGGGCAGTCGAATTCGGCCAGCGGCCACAGCACGCGGCTGGCCAGCCGCGACCACAGCACCACCCGCTGCGCATCGCGCAGCTCCCCTTCGGCATTGACCCCGGCGATGGTGGCCGTGGCTTTGGGCAGGCCCAGCGCCAGCAGTTCATCGGCCAACAGGTATTCCAGGCCCTTGGCGCAGGAGACGAAGAATTTCACGGGGGAAATCACGGGCAACGGCAACGGGCCGGGCCGGCCATTGTACGGGGCCGGCCCGCAGGCCGGGGTTTCCTCGATGGCATGCGGCCCCCTCGCCTCCAGCCCACCGCAGGCAAACGGGTCGGCTCCGGAAGCAGGCACCACCTGTGGCGGGAAGCTTCCCGGCCCGATCAGGCGCGCATCCCCGCCCCACCGCCGAAGGCCATCCCGGCCTGCCATCGGCCTTCCCTACCGCGGGTAGCGCATCGGCCCGTCATTCCTGCTGCTTGCAGTCGCATGGGCAACGCCGGGCCATTCTGCGCGAAGCCTCCTCGCGCGTCCCCGCGAGGAGATGCAAGGCGCAGGTGCCTCGCTCACCCAGCACGCCCCTCGGCTGAAACCACATGCGGGGCAAGCCCTGCATCTACATCGATTGCCGCCCGCGAACTGCGGCACAGACTGCGCAACAGCGCGCGTCCCTGCGAGGAGAGCAAGACGCAGGTACCGGGCCCGCCCGGCATGCCCCTCGGCTGATGCCACATGCGGGGCATGCCCCTGCCGCCCGCGAACCGGGGTCACAGGCTGCGCAGCAGCACCTCGAACTCGCGCGCCGAGGCTTCGACGTGGTTGCCCAGCCGGTGGCCGTCATCGACCAGCAGCAGCCGCGCCGCGCGTGCCTGCGCCCAGGCGATGACCTCGGCCGGCGGAATCAGTTCGTCGTGCCAGGCATGCACCACGCTGGTCGGCACCGCGGCCGCATCCAGCGCCGGCATCGGCCCCATCTTCGTCGGCGGCACCATCAGGAACAGCGCCTGCGTGGGCACGTGCAGCGAGGCAATGGCCGAGATGTAGGCGCCGAGGCTGGAACCGGCCAGCACCACCGGGCCGCGCTGCGCCGCCGCGGCCGCCAGCCGGATCAGGCGCTGCAGGCGCTCGGGCACATCGCCCACCGGGCTGACCGCGCTGCGCGCGTCCAGGTCGGTGTAGTCCGGCCGTTCGTGGGTCCAGCCCAGGCGCTGGGCGACCTCGGCCAGCGCGGTGACCTTGGTGGCGTCGGGGCCGCTCTCGAAACCGTGGGAAAGGATGCAGTGGCCGCGGCTCATCGCAGGCCGCCGGAAACAAAAAGAGTCATGCGCGCAATGCTAGCATCGCCCGATGCACGCCAAGCCCGTCGTCCACGCCCAGCCCCTGCCCTACGAACACCTGCTGGCCGCGCGCGAAGCGGCGACTGTCGATCTGGTGGTGATCCACTGCACCGAACTGCCCGACCTGGCGATGGCGCGCGCGTACGGCGAGCGCGCGCTCTACGCCGGCGGCACCGGCAACAGCGGCCATTACTACATCGACCGCGACGGCAGCATCCACCAGTACGCGGACGTGCTGCGCGTGGCCCACCATGTGCGCGGCATCAACCCGCGCGCGGTCGGCATCGAACTGGTCAACCGCGGCCGCTACCCGCACTGGCTGGATTCGCGCCACCAGGCGATGGACGAGGCCTACCCGCAGGCGCAGGTCGATGCGCTGGCCGCCCTGCTGCGCTGGCTGCCGCAGCAGCTGCCGGCGCTGCGCTGGATCGCCGGCCATGAAGACCTGGATACCGAGCAGGTGCCGGCCAGCGACGAACCGGCACTGCGGGTACCGCGCAAACGCGACCCCGGCCCGATGTTCCCGTGGCAACAGGTGCTGGCGGCCACGGCGCTGCAACGGCTGCCAAGCCCCGTGGATTCGTAGGAGCGCGGTTGCGCTGCGCGATGCGGCATTCGCGGCAAGCCGCCATCGCGCAGCGATGCTGCGTACATACGGGAATGACCCAGCGCTGCCCAAGCGACCGCAGGCGGCGGGAATGACGGGGCGGTGCGCCATCTGCGGCAGGCAATGCGGACGGCGGACCCGGGATGGCCTGCGGCGGCAAGCGGGGGAAGGACACCTGACCGGGCCGGGGAGCATTGCCGCTGCGGGTGTCACCTGCTTCCAGAGCCTCCCCGCTTCCCCATGCCGGGCGCGCTTCATCGCACGAGAGAAAACCGGACAACTGCATTCGTGCGAATGCACGCCCCACCGCACAGCGCAGCGGGGCCGCGCACCTACGATGCTGCGCCAGTGGCCACCGGCCGCGCCGGGTCGGACGACCAGCCGCTCCACGAATCGGCGAATACCCGCGCACCGTGCAGGCCGGCCACTTCAAAGGCCAGCAGCAGATGGCAGGCGGTGACGCCGGAGCCGCACATCATCACCGCATCGCCGGGCGCATAGGCGCCCAGCACCGGCTGCAGTTCCGCGCGCAGTTCCGCCGCCGGACGAAAACGGCCATCGCGCAGGTTGAGCGCGAGCGGCCGGTTGCGCGCGCCGGGCACATGCCCGGCCACCCGGTCCAGCGGTTCCACTTCGCCGCGGTAGCGCTCGCCGGCACGGGCATCGAACAACCAGCCCGGCGGCTGCGCCAGGCGCACGGCCACTTCGTCGGCGCTGACGACCTGCGCCAGGTCGAACCGGCCAGGATACGGCGGCAACGCCGCCGCCAGCCTATCCCCCGTGGCCAACGGCTGGCCGGCGGCCTGCCAGGCGGCCAGGCCGCCATCGAGCACGGCCACCCTGCGGTGACCGACCAGCCGCAGCAGCCACCACAGGCGCGCGGCGGCCATGCTGCCGTCGCCGGCGTCGTACACCACCACCTGCGTATCCGCGCCGATGCCCCAGCGCCCGAGCGTGGCGGCGAAGACGGCGCTGTCCGGCAGCGGATGGCGGCCGTGGCCCTGCCGGGAGAGATCGGACAGGTCGCGGTTGAGGTCGGCATATACCGCGCCGGGAATATGCCCGGCGGCATACTGCGCGGCGCCGGATTGCGGATCGGCCAGCGAGAAACGCGCGTCCGCCACCCGCGGCGCGGTGCTGGCGGTGGCGCGCGCATCGACCAGGCGCGGCGGCGCGGTGGAAAGGGCGGCCGCCAGCGAATCGGCATCCACCAGCGTGGCCCACGACGGATCGGCAAGGCTCATGCGTTCTGCTCCAGTCGGCGACGCAGGTTGTAGAGGATGGCCGCGGTGGCGCCCCAGATGCGCTGCCCCGGCCAGCTGTATTCGAGGACGTGGCGGATGCGGCCGCGGTGGTCGATCTCGACCTGGCGCAGGTTGTCCGGGTCCATCAGGAACGCCAGCGGCACTTCGAACACCTCGGCCACTTCCGCCGGCTGCGGCACCGGCACGAAGGCCGGGGCGATCACCGCCACCACCGGGGTGACCCGGTAGTGCGAGATGGTGACGAACGGGTCGAGGTAGCCCAGTGCCTGCACCTGCTCCGGTGGCAGCGCGATTTCCTCGCGGCTCTCGCGCAGCGCGGCCATCAGCGGGTTGCGGTCGCCCGGCTCGATGCGCCCGCCGGGGAAACCGACCTGCCCGCCGTGGCTGCGCAGGTGTTCGGTGCGCCGGGTCAGCAGCACCTGCACGCCCTGCGCGCGCGGCACCAGGCCGACCAGCACCGCGGCCTCGGCCGGTGGGCCCGGCGGCAGCAGGTCGGCCAGTTCATCGCGGTTCCAGCCGGCGCCGGACGGTGCGGTGTGCAGCGGGTTCAGCGCGCGCAGCAGACGCTCGCCATCGGGCAGCGCGGTCGCCAGCGAACCGGCGCCCAGCACGCGCGAAGGCAGCACGTCCTGCATCCACTGCTCGCGCTGCGCGTCGTTCATGCACAGCCACCCGGCGATCTCATTGCCATCGCGCAGGCACCCCCGGCAACGGCCGGCGGCATCCAGCGAACAGATTCCAATGCAGGGACTGGGTATGGCACGGCGTACGCCATCGATCATTTGCGACATCCGCCAAGCCTAACGCGAACCACACGATGGATGGCATCCACCGGCTGACAGGGATACCAGGCGCCGGATTCCGTCCGGCAATGTGCGCCCCCCGGCGGCACCCGGCCATTGCTCGTGGCACAGGGCAGTTCCTGCGACACAAAGCAACCGTGCCGACCAACGGCCGGCACCCACCGGAAACCGGATACATCTCCAGGAAAGCCCCATGCCGGGCAAGCCCGGCATCTATGCCACGACAGCATCACGAAGCTTTGGCTCGCGATGAGCCGTGCCCTGCCGCCGGGAACTGCGGCCAGCGCGCCAGGGATGGCGTGCGCCCGGGTCAGGGCAGGATGCCCTGCCGAAGGAAGAGCTGCTCCCGGCGACAGGGCACGGCGGCTCCCCGAAGCAGGCTGCGTCGGGGATGTAGCCCCGACCTGCACCGGCACATGGGAACGCCCCCGCCGGGACCCAACGGGGAATGCAGGCACAAGCTCCGGTTATCTACGCCATCGGAGCGGCAAACCAGCAAAGCGCAATGGGGGCAAAACAAAAACGCCGGCGAACAGGTCGCCGGCGTTTTTGCTTGCAGCACTGGAACAGCGATTACTTGACGCTGACCAGCTTGATTTCGAACTGCACGGCCACGTTCGGCGGGAACGGGGTGCGCGGATCGGCACCGTAGGCCTTTTCCGGCGGCAGGGTGACTTCCCACTTGGCGCCGGCCGGCATCTGCAGCAGGGTCTCGCGCATGGCCTGCATTTCCACTTCGCTGACCTTGATCGACGGGATCTGCTGGGCCGGGCGGGCTTCCTGCGGACGCTGGCCGTACGGGAACGGGCCGGCCACTTCCAGTGCAACGGTGCTGGCCTGGGTCGGCTTGGCGCCGTTGCCGGCTTCGATCACGCGGTACTGCACGCCGCTGGGCAGGGTCTGCACGCCGGCCTTGGCCTTGTTGGCGGCAATGAACTGGTCGCTGCGGGTCTTGTTTTCGGCAGCGGCCTTCTCGTATTCGGCCTTGGCGGCTGCGGCACGGCCCTGCTCGCGCTTCTGGAACGCTTCGACCGCCGGCTTGAGCTGGTCGGCAGCGACGGCCGGCTGCTTCTTGGCGTAGGCGTCCTGCAGGCCCTTCACCACCGAAGCGACATCCAGCTGCTCGCCACGGGCGGTGAGCTCGGCCAGGTTGTTGCCGTAGTCGTAACCAAAGTAGTAGCTCAGCTTGCCCTTCTCGGACGAGACGTCCTGGGCCATTGCAGTGCCGGTAAGGGCCAGGGCGGCGACGGCGACCGCGATAGAACGCAACTTCATCAAACAGATCTCCAGGAAAGAAATATCTCAGGGCAACCATGCCGCCTGAGGCGACGGGTTAGCATAGCCGTCACAAAGGCGGACCGCCACTGACGACACCGGGCTCTGACCGGCGGGCGTGGCCGGAGTTCCCCGCTTACTTTTTCTTAACTTTTCCCTGGAGTTCCGCCGCATGTCAGACGCACCGGTTTCGATCAGCACCCGCGATGGCGTCCGCACCATCACCGTGCAGCGCCCGGAGAAGCTCAATGCGCTCAACCGCCAGACCCTGCAGGCGCTGGACGACGCCTTCGCCGAAGCGGCCAGCGCCGATGACGTGCGGGTGGTGGTGCTGACCGGCGCCGGCGCCAAGGCCTTCGTGGCCGGGGCCGACATCGCCGAAATGAATGCGCTCACGCCGGTGCAGGGCCGCGATTTCTCGCTGCTCGGCCAGCGCCTGATGCGCCGCATCGAACGCCTGCCCAAGCCGGTGGTCGCGATGATCAACGGGTTCGCGCTGGGCGGCGGCCTGGAACTGGCCATGGCCTGCCACCTGCGCATCGCCGCCGACAGCGCCAAGGTCGGCCAGCCGGAAATCAACCTCGGCCTGATCCCCGGCTTCGGTGGCACCCAGCGCCTGCTGCGCCTGGCCGGCCGCGCGGCCACGCTGGAGCTGTGCCTGCTCGGCGCGCCGATCGACGCCGCCCGCGCCCAGCAACTGGGCATCGTCAACCGCGTGGTCGCCGCCGCCGAGCTGGAAGCGGAAACCGGCAGGATCGCCGCGCAACTGGCCGGCGCCGCGCCGCTGGCCCTGCGCGGCATCCTCGACACGGTGAGCGTCGGCGGCGAATGCGGCATCGGCGAAGGCCTGGAATACGAAAGCGCGCAGTTCGGGCTGATGTTCTCCACCCAGGACATGCGTGAAGGCACCTCGGCCTTCCTGGAACGCCGCAAGCCGGAATTCCGCAACTGTTGAGCCCGCCCTGATGCCCGTTCCCTCCGCTTCGCCATGCCAGCTGCTGCGGCATGTGCTGGACGACAACCTGGACGCGGCCCTGGACGCCGGCCTGATGGACTACATGCCGCAGCCGGCCGACGCGCGGCTGGACCCACGGCATCCGGACCTGCCGCAGCTGCTGGAACAGGCCCAGCAACACCTGCGCGCGGCCTGGGCGGCGCGCGAACGCCACCAGGCCCGCACGGCGCGGCTGGCCCGCCGCGCCGCCGAACGCGAAGCACGCCGCGCGCCGCCGCCGGCGGCTAACAGCAAACCCGCACTGCCCTCGGCGGCGGCGGCCATCCTGGCCCGCGCCAAGGCGAAAGCGAGGAGTGAGTGAAGAAGAGTGAGAAGTCAGTGAAAGCAAAAACACGAAGCGAAGCCACGGCCAAAGCGCCGCCGGGTGCCGCGAAGAAGCGGAGGCGCGCAACTCTCACTCCTCACTCCTCTTCATTCACTTCCAACTCCAAACGCATGACCGCCGCGGAAGTACGCGAGACATTCACCCGCCTGCGCGAGCTCAACCCGCACCCGACCACCGAACTGGAGTACGCCACGCCGTTCGAGCTGCTGGTGGCGGTGACGCTGTCGGCTCAGGCCACCGATGTCGGCGTCAACAAGGCCACGCGCAAGCTGTTCCCGGTGGCCAATACCGCCCAGGCCATCCTTGCCCTGGGCGAGGACGGGTTGAAGCGCTACATCTCCACCATCGGCCTGTACAACGCCAAGGCGAAGAATGTGATCGCCGCCTGCGCGATCCTGGTCGAGAAATACGGCGGGCAGGTGCCGGCCGACCGTGCCGCGCTGGAAGCCCTGCCCGGCGTGGGCCGCAAGACCGCCAACGTGGTGCTCAACACCGCCTTCGGCCAGCCGACCATGGCGGTGGACACGCATATCTTCCGCGTCGCCAACCGTACCGGGCTGGCGCCGGGCAAGGATGTGCGCGCGGTGGAGGATGGTTTGTTGAAGGTGATCCCTGAAGAATTTCTGCAGGATGCACATCACTGGCTGATCCTGCACGGTCGCTACGTGTGCAAGGCGCGCAAACCGGACTGCCCGCAATGCGTGATCCGCGATCTGTGCCATTACCGGGACAAGACCATCGCCTGATGCGGCAGCATTGCCTGCCGCGGGCGCGGCTTCAACGCAATGGCGCCGATCCGCCGCTGCGGGCCGGCTGATCCTGCATGGCCGCTACGTGTGCAAGGCGCGCAAGCCGGACTGCCCGCAATGCGTGATCCGCGACCGGTGCCATTACAAGGAAGAGACCGCCACCTGATGCGGCGGCATTGCCTGCCGCGGGCGCGGCTTCAACGCAATGGCGCCGATCCGCCGCTGCGGGCCGGCTGATCCTGCATGGCCGCTACGTGTGCAAGGCGCGCAAACCGGATTGCCCGCAATGCGCGATCCGCGATCTGTGCCATTACAAGGAAAAGACCGCCACCTGATGTGGCAGCATTGCCTGCCGTGGGCGCGGTTTCGACCCGGCACCGGATCGATGCTGCGGGCCGGCTGGCCCTGCATGGCCACCCTGAATGCCGATGGCAGGCCTGAATGCTCACGGAGGAATACCCGGCCGGGTCGGGAAACATTCCCGCCAGGGGTGGCACCTGTTTCCGGAATCGGCCCACTCGCCCTGATCCGGGAACGTCCCTGCCCGACCAGGCACAGGACAACGAAAAACGGCGGGCCGAAGCCCGCCGTTTCCGTGTGCCGCCATGCCCCGTTGGAGCGCGGCTCAGGCCATCAGAACTGCACGTCG
>Ga0153956_1003162_pt1 | contig 10941 bp, 6 predicted proteins | sample TSFL040MetaG_FD_104704 | JGI IMG/M metagenome (GOLD analysis project Ga0153956, IMG submission 104704) | Attine ant fungus gardens microbial communities from Florida, USA - TSFL040 MetaG | ecosystem: Host-associated > Fungi > Mycelium > Unclassified | place: USA: Florida, Wekiwa Springs...
ACCAGCACGGCGGTCGCGCCCAGCGTCCATTCCATATCCTCGACATTGGCGCGGATGGTGCCGGTGCGGTCCGACAGGATCGAGATGTCCACGCCGCCCGGCATCCACTGTTTCAGTTCCGGCAGCAGCGCCTTGACGCGATCCACCGTGTCGATGTCGTTGGCGTCCTGCTGCTTGGTGATCAGGATCAGCACCGCGGGCTGCTTGTTGAACCAGGCGATGGAGCGGCTGTTGCGCGTGGCGTCGCTGACGGTCGCGACATCCGACAGCCGGACGAAATTGCCGCCGTTGCTCTTGATGACAAGATTGCGGAATTGCGCCGCCGTGCGCATCTGCGGATTGGTGGCGATGGTTTCGCCGAGCACCGGACCGTTGAACGTTCCGACCGGGCCGATGGCGTTGGCGTTGACGATGGCGGTGCGCACATCGTCGCTGGCGATGCCCGCCGTCGCCAGCGCGCCGGGATTGATCTGCACGCGCACGGCAGGCTGATCCGCGCCGCTCACCGTGACTTCGCCGACGCCCGGCACCTGCGAGATGCGCTGCGCGATCACCGTGTCCGCGACATCGTAGATTGCGCTGGACAGCATGGTCTTCGAGGTCAGCGCGATGATCAGCACCGGCGACGCCGCCGGATTGGCTTTGCGGAAGTTCGGCAGCGTCGGCAGATCCTGCGGCAGGTCGGCCAGCGATGCGTTGATCGCGGCCTGCACGTCGCGCGCGGCGCGGTCGATGTTGCGGCCGATGGCGAACTGCAGCGAGATGCTGGTGGAGCCGAGCGAACTGGTCGAGGTGATCTGGTCGATGCCGGCGATCTCGCCGAGCCGGCGCTCCAGCGGCGCGGCTACGGTGGACGCCATGATGGTCGGGTCCGCGCCGGGGCGCGAGGCCGAGACGCGGATCGAGGGGAAATCCACCGACGGAATGCTGGCGACCGGCAGGAAGTTGTAGGCTACCGCTCCGACCAGAAACAATCCGATGGCCAGCAGCGTGGTGCCGACGGGCCTGCGGATGAAGGGTTCGGAGAGCGAGGCCATCACTCAAACACGCCAGGTTGAGATAGAACCGCGCGTGCCCCGGACGCGATGCAGCGTGCAACGCTGCATCGCAGAGCCGGGGGCCGTCAGGAACACGGTTTGGAACGGTCCCGGGTCTGCACCGCACTGCTGCGCAATGTGGTGCGCCCGGGACACGCGCAGTGTGTTGTTTCCGCCAAAGCGCTTCATCACTGCACGCCCTCGGTGGCTCCCGCGATCGGCGGCGTCGGCTTTCCGGAGTCATCCGGCGGCACCGCCGCTTCGATCCTGCGGTTGATGCGGTCGAGCGCGAGATAGATCACCGGCGTGGTGTAGAGTGTCAGCACCTGCGACACGAGCAGGCCGCCGATGATCGACACGCCGAGCGGAAAGCGCAGCTCCGCGCCGGTGCCGCTTTCAATCGCCAGCGGCAGAGCGCCGAACAGCGCCGCGAGCGTGGTCATCATGATGGGGCGGAAACGCAGCAGGCACGCCTGCACGATGGCGTCGTAGGCCGTCATGCCCTGATGCCGCTCCGCTTCCAGCGCGAAGTCGATCATCATGATCGCGTTTTTCTTGACGATGCCCATCAGCAGGATGATGCCGATCAGGCCGATCACCGACAGGTCCTGCCCGCACAGCATCAGCGCGAGGATCGCGCCGACGCCCGCCGACGGCAGCGTGGAGAGAATGGTGATCGGGTGGATGTAGCTCTCATAGAGCACGCCGAGCACGATGTAGATGGTCACCAGCGCCGCAAGGATCAGCCACGGCTGGCCCGACAGCGACCGGGAGAATTCGGCGGCGTCGCCGGAATAGAGGCCGACGATGTTGCCCGGCATGCCGATGCGGGCCTCGATCTCCGCGACCCGCTCCACCGCGTTGCCCAGCGCCTCTCCGGGCGCGAGATTGAAGGACAGCGAGACCGCCGGGAATTGCGCCTGATGCGAGATCGACAGCGGGGCCGTGGTGCGCACGATGCTGGCCACCGCCTCGATCGGCACCTGCGCATTCGGGGACCCGCTCGCGCCGGCGGCGCCGGGCACATAAAGCTTCGACAGCACCGACGGATCGCGCTGGTATTCCGGCAGCGCTTCCAGCACCACGCGGTACTGGTTGGCCTGGCCGAAGATGGTGGAAATCTGCCGCTGGCTGAACGCGTCGTTGAGCGTGTCGTTGATCGCCTGCACCGAGACGCCGAGCTGGCCCGCGCGCTGGCGGTCGATGTTGACGACGGCGCGAAGTCCGCCCTCCTGCCCGTCCGATGACACGTCGCGGAACAGCGGATCGCGCCGCATCTCCTGCACCAGTTTCTGCGACCATTCGACGACGGCCGCGGAGTCCGTCGCGGTGAGCGTGTACTGATACTGCGAACGGCTGGTGCGCGTGCTGATCTGGATGTCCTGCACGGCCTGGAAGTAGACCGTCATGCCGGGCACCGCCGCGACGCGCTGCTTGAGCCGGTCCACCACCACGGCGATGTCGGTCTTGCGCTCGCCGCGCGGTTTCAGCGTGAGAACGAGACGTCCGACATTGGTCGTCGGATTCACCGATCCCGCGCCGACCACGGACACCACGCCGACGATGTCGGGATCGGCCTTGATGGCGTCGGCCACCTGCGTCTGCCGCAGCTTCATGTCGGAGAACGACACTTCGGGTCCGGCTTCGGTCACGGCGGTGATCGAGGCCGTATCCTGCAGCGGCAGGAAGCCTTTCGGCGCGATCACGTAGAGCGCCAGCGTGGCGAGAATGGTCAGGAACGTCACCAGCAGCGTGGCGCGCTGATGGCGCAGCACCACCAGCAGCGTGCGGTGATAGAAGTCCACCATCCGGTCGATCCAGCGGCTGAGCGTGGCGAGGCCCGGAACCTGGAATTCCTCGTGGTGCATCTTCAGCAGCCGCGAGCACATCATCGGCGTGAGTGTCAGCGACACCACGGCGGATGTGACGACGGCGATGGTCAGCGTCAGCGCGAATTCGCGGAACATGCGCCCGACAAGGCCGGACATGAACAGCAGCGGAATGAACACCGCGATCAGCGACACCGTCAGCGAGATCACGGTGAACCCGATTTCGCTCGCGCCGCGTAGCGAGGCCTGCATGACGTTTTCGCCGTTCTCCATGTGACGGACGATGTTCTCGATCATCACGATGGCGTCGTCCACCACGAAGCCGGTGCCGATGGTCAGCGCCATCAGCGACAGGTTGTCGAGACTGAAGCCCGCGAAATACATGATGCCGAACGAGGTAATCAGCGACAGCGGCAGCGCCACGCCCGCGATCAGCGTCGCGCGCAGCGAGCGCAGGAAGATCAGCACCACCAGCGTGACCAGCACCACGCTCAGGATCAGCGTGAATTGCACATCATGCACGGAGGCGCGGATGGTGACGGTGCGGTCGCTCACCACGTCCAGATTGACGCCGGCCGGAACCGCCTTCTGCAGTTTCGGAATTTCGGCGCGGATCTGCCGCACCACCTCGATGACGTTGGCGCCCGGCTGGCGCTGGATATCGATCACGACGGCGGGCTTGCCCTGATACCACGCGCCGGTCTTGTCGTTCTCCAGCCCGTCGATAATCTGCGCGACATCGCCGATGGTGACCGGCGAACCGTTGCGATAGGCGATGATGATCGGCTTGTAGGCCTCCGCGACGGCGATCTGGTCGTTCGCCGCGATGGTGTAGGCCTGCTGCGCGCCGTCGAGCGAGCCCTTCGGGCCCGACACATTCGCGCCCGCGATCGCGCTGCGCAGGTCTTCCATCGAAATGCCGTAGGCGGCGAGCCGCGCCAGATCGGCCTGCACGCGCACCGCGGGTTTCAGCCCGCCGAGAATGGACACGCGGCCGACACCGGAAATCTGCGCGAGGCGCTGCGCGATCATGGTGTCGCCGATGTCGCTCATGGACCGCAGCGACGAGGTGTCCGACGTCATCGCGATGGTCAGCACCGGCGCGTCGGCCGGGTTGACCTTCGCATAGGTCGGCGGATACGGCAGGTTCTTCGGCAGCACGCCCGCCGCGGCGTTGATCGCGGCCTGCACGTCCTGCGTCGCGCCGTCGATATCGCGGTTGAGATCGAACTGCAGCGAGATCTGGCTGACGCCGAACGAACTCACCGAGTTCATCGACACCAGCGATGGAATCTGTCCGAGCTGCCGTTCCAGCGGCGCGGTGACCAATGACGCCGCGACATCGGGACTCGCGCCGGGCAGTTGCGTCGTGACCTGCACCGTCGGGAAATCGACCTGCGGCAGCGCGGAGACCGGCAGCGCCCAGTAGCCGAGCGCGCCGCCGATCAGCAGCGCGACGCCAAGCAGCGACGTGGCGATCGGCCGGCGGATGAATGGCTCAGAGACGCTCATCGATGCGTGCTCGCGGGTTTTAGAAGGTCGTTTTCCATCGTCATTGCGAGCGAAGCGAAGCAATCCATCTTTTTAAAGTGAGAAGCTGGATTGCTTCGTCGCAAAAGCTCCTCGCAATGACGGCGAGACATTCCGTTTAGATCGCAACTCACTGCGGCGCTTTCGTGCCGCCGCCCGTCTGCTGCTGGCCGCCCTGGGACGCAGCCCCCTGCTCCTTCTGGCCGCGGCGTCCGCCCTTCTCACCGCGCTGGCCCTTGTCGCCGTTGAACTGCCCCTTCTGCCTGCGCGGCGCGAGGTCCGGTGTCGGCGCCTGATAGTCCTTGCTGATGCTGACCTTCGCGCCCTCGGACAGGTTGGCGAACCCGGTCGTGACCACCTGATCCTGCACCGTGATGCCGGACGCGATCACCGCATTGGTTTCGGTCTGCAGCGTGACGTCGACGGTCTTGGCGTTGACGACGTTGTCGCTGCTGATGACATAGACGAACGTTCCGGCCGGGCCGCGCTGAACCGCCGATGTCGGAATCACGATCACCTTGTCCAGCGTCTGCACTTTCAGCCGCACATTGACGAACTGGCCGGGCCAGAGCTGAAACTGGGCGTTGGGAAACTCGGCCTTCACCTTCACGGTGCCCGTGGTCTGATCGACCTGGTTGTCGATGCCGGTCACGTGGCCGGTATCGACCACGGTCCTGCCGTCGTTGCCGAACACGTCGACGGCAAGCGCGCCCTTGGCCGCCGCCGCGTTGACGCGCACGATCTGCTGCTGCGGCAGGCTGAACTGCACCGCGATCGGCTGCAACTGCGTGATCACCACGACGCCCGTCGCATCCGACGGCTGGACGATGTTGCCCTGATCGACCTGCCGCAATCCGGCGCGGCCCGCGAGCGGCGCGACGATCTTGGTGTAGCTGAGCGTGGCCTGTGCGTTGTCGATGGCGGCCTGATCCGATTTCACCAGCGCTTCAAGCTGCGCGACCAGCGCCTTCTGCGTGTCGGCCTGCTGCGCGGAACCGGCTTTCGCGGTCGCGAGCTGCTGGTAGCGCACCAGATCCATCCGCGCGTTCGACAGCGTCGCCTCGTCCTGCGCCTTCTTGGCGACGGCCTGATCGTACTGCGCCTGATAGATCGCCGGATCGATCTCGGCCAGCACGTCGCCGGCCTTCACGTCCTGACCTTCCTTGAATTTCACCGACAGCAATTTGCCACTGACCTGCGCGCGGACCGTCACGGTGTTGAGCGCGCGCACGGTGCCGACGCCGTCGAGATAGACCGGCACGTCCTCGATGCGCGGCGTCGCCGCCAGCACCGGGATCGCCATGTCCGGGCGCGGCCCGCGCGTCGCGGTCTGACTGCTGCCTTGAAAATATGTCCAGCCAAGATAGCCGAGACCGCCGAGGATCACGAGCCATACCGCGATCGACACGGTTCGCCGCCGCGCGCCGGACGCCGCGCGCGCGACACCATCGCCTGCGGCCTTGGCCTTGTCATTGAGGTCGGGCTTAAAGAGCATCCGCGGCCCCTTCCGTTATCCTTGACGGCGCTCCGGGCGACCAGCCGCCGCCCAGTGCCTGATAGAGGGTGACGACAGCCAGCAGCCGGGCCAACTGGTATTGCGCCAGCGAATCCTCGGCCTGAAATAGCGTCAATTGCGTGTTTAGCACAGTCACGATGTCGGCGGTGCCGGCGCGAAGCTGCCGTTCGGACAATTCGAACGCCCGCCGCGACGATGTCACCACGATGCGCTGCAGCCGCACCCGCTCGTTGGCTTCCTTCAGGGTGGTCAGCGCCGTATCCACATCGGAGAAGGCGGAGATGACCGTCTTGCGATAGGTCTGCAGCATTTCGTCCTGCCGCGCCTGCATCAGGTCGAAATTGGCCTGGATGCGCCCTGCATCGAAGATCGGCTGGGTCAGTCCCGCCGCCATGTTGAAGAACGCCGATTGCGGCGTGAACAGCGCCGCGAGCGCCGCGCTCTGGTAGCCGCCGGATGCCGTCAGCTGGATGCTCGGAAAGAACTGCGCCCGGGCGCTGCCGACATTGGCGGTCGCAGACGCCAGATCGCTTTCCTGACGCCGAATGTCAGGGCGCTGGGTCAGCAGTTCGGACGGCAGTCCCGGCGTCACGCGCGGCAGGGCTATCGCGCCCAGCGTTCCGCCCCTCAGCCGCATGCGCTCCGGCGGCCGCGACACCAGCGTGGCCAGCACGTTGGTGTTCTGCGCCAGCGCCTGCCGCAGCGGCGGCACCGAGGCCTTCTGATTGGCGAGCACGCTTTCCTGCTGCGCCAGATCGAGATCGGACCCGGTGCCCGCATCGACGCGCGCCTTGATGGCGTCGTAGATTCGCTGCGCGCTGGCGATATTGCGCGTGGCGATGGCGATGCGGTCCTGCGACGCGATCACGGTGAAATAGGCGTTGGCCACGCTCGCCAGCGTGGTCAGCGCCACCACGTCGCGATCGAAGCGGTTGGCGTTGGCGGTTTCTTCCGCCGCCAGCAGCGCGTCGCGGTTCTTGCCCCAGAAATCGATCTCGTAGCTGGCGTTGAGCGTGGCGGCGTGGTTGGTCACCTCGCCGCGTCCGATCGCGCTGCCCGACGTCACGACGCCGGTGTTGCCGGAGGAGCGGGAGCGCGATCCGGAAAAGCCTCCGGTCACGCTCGGCAGCAACGCCGCGCCCGCCGTCTGCGCCAGCGCATCGGCCTGCCGGATGCGCGCGACCGCGGCGGCGATATCCAGATTGACGGTCTGCGCCTCCTCCATGAGGATCGTCAGTTCCCGCGACCGGAATCCGCGCCACCAGTCGAGCGACGGCGGCTTGTCGTCAGCCGTGGCGGGATTGCCCGCGGCCTTGTAGGCGGCCGGCACGTCCAGCGCCGGATCGGGCAGATCGGACGTGACGATGCAGCCGCTCGATGTGGCGGCCAGGGCGAATGCGGCGCACAGCATGAGCGGAGACCAAAAGACTCCGAGCCTCAATTTTTGGGGCAACTCGAACACCGGCGCGAACATTCTCCAAGGGTTGGAATCTCATTCTAGCGGTCCGTTCCGTGCCGGGACAGGGACGATGCCGCGCCGCCCCCAAGACAGCCGCTAGCTGTGGCGCCCCGGTATCACGCGGTGGAATCGCAGAAACCCGCGATACATCGGCATTTATCGTCGTTCATCTTGCTGAATGCTCCGCGCCTTACGAAGATTTCATCTTCAATCGCATTCGCTTCAGTTTAGAACCGTTTGAAATCGCCAGTGAATTGCCCGGCCCGCAGAATCATTCCTGTCTCGTGCGGGTCTTGTTGCGCTGCCGAATTTGCACGCCTCGGGACGGGAACTCTTGCGTCCACGGTGCGAAGACGCGAAGCTCATCACAACAACAAGCGAAGGACAATTCGGCGGCAGACGGCCGGTACCACGCGAGCAGACGATATGGACTTAAGAGCCACATCTTACTGACGGATATGCGCGATGCCTGACCTGACCATCCTCACTTCCGACAACGTCGCGACGGTGCTGTCCGGCGTCCCCAAAACGGTTCGCATTGCGCTGGGCTTCGCCGCCAAGCTCCGGCGCGGCACTTTGGACATCACCCTGCCCGACGGCCGCGTTTTACGCTGCGGCGGACAGGAGCCCGGCCCTGCCGCGCAGATGACGATCCACAGTTACAATTTCGCGTGGCGGTTCGCGCGCGGCGGCGACATCGGGATTGCGGAAGCCTACCTGCGGCGCGAATGGGACACGCCGAACCTCACGCAGTTTCTCTACATCTTCTGCCTGAACCACGACCTGATCCAGACCATGCTCGCCGCCAATCCGGCGGCGCGTGTCCTGCAACTGGTCCGGCACTGGTTCAACCGCAATACCAAACGGCAGGCGCGGCGCAACATCTATGCGCACTACGACATCGGCAACTCGTTCTATTCGGCATGGCTCGACCCGAGCATGACCTATTCGTCGGCGATCTTCGAGGATCACACCGACGATCTCACCGCCGCGCAGAACAACAAGTACAGACGCCTCGCCGAAGCCATCAACCTGCAGCCGGGCCAGCGCGTGCTGGAAATCGGCTGCGGCTGGGGCGGCTTCGCGGAATACGCGGCCAGGCATTACGACGCCAGGGTGGTCGGCCTGACCATCAGCAGCGAACAGCGCGACTTCGCGCGGCAGCGGATACAAGCCGCAGGATTGAACGACAAGGTCGAAATCCGGTTTCAGGATTACCGCGACGAGCGCGGCCAATATGACCGCATCGCCTCGATCGAAATGATCGAAGCCGTCGGCGAGCAGTTCTGGCCGCAATATTTCAGCCAGCTCCGCGACCGGCTCGCGCCCGGCGGACTTGCGGGCATTCAGGCCATCACCATTCAGGACCGGTTCTTCAACGCCTATCGCCGCGAGGTCGATTTCATCCAGCGCTATGTCTTTCCCGGCGGCATGCTGCCATCGCCGCAGGTGCTGAAGTCGCTCGGCGAGAAATTCGGCGTTCCTGTTATCCGCGAGCGCATTTTCGGAGAGGATTATGCCAAGACGCTCGCGACATGGAGAGACAATTTCCGCGCGGCATGGCCGGGTCTGACGCCGCTCGGTTTCGACGAACGCTTCCGGCGGCTGTGGGAATATTACCTCGCTTACTGCGAGGCCGGATTCCTGTCGGGGAATATCGATGTGCGGCAGGTGGTGTTCGCGAAGACGGGGTGAATCGCCACTAAGGTTTGCGAGAATTCGTCATGGCCGGGTTTATCCCGGCCATCCACGTCTTTTCTCATCTACTGCCAAGACGTGGATCACCGGGACAAGCCCGGCGATGACGGAGGAGAGGCCTCGACATCGTCTGTCACCCTTGCATGCCCCGCCCTTGTCGGGACGGCATGCGGCATCTAGGTTGATTGCTGCACCAACGTTTCATCGTCCTGACATATCTGGTCCCCAGGTCCTTCAATATCATGCACATTCGCAACGACGTCATCGAAGCCATCGGCAATACACCGCTCATCAAGCTGAAGCACGCCTCGGAGATCACCGGCTGCACCATTCTCGGCAAGGCCGAGTTCATGAATCCCGGCCAGTCGGTCAAGGACCGCGCGGGCAAGCAGATGATCCTGGAGGCGGAGGAGCGCGGCGAATTGAAGCCCGGCGGGCTGGTGGTGGAAAGCACCGCGGGCAACACCGGCATCGGCCTGGCCGTGGTCGCGGCGGCGCGCGGCTATCGCACCATGATCGTGATCCCGGACACGCAGAGCCAGGAAAAGAAGGACGTGCTGCGGCTGCTCGGCGCCGAACTGGTCGAGGTTCCGGCGTTGCCTGTCAGCAATCCGAACAACTATCAGCATGTCGGCCGCCGCCTCGCGAATGAACTGCGCAAGACCGAAAAGAACGGCGTGCTGTTCGCCGACCAGTGGAACAATCTCGACAACCGCAAGGCGCATTACGTCTCGACCGGCCCGGAAATCTGGGACCAGACGAACGGCAAGGTGGACGGCTTCATCTGCTCGATCGGCAGCGGCGGCACGCTGGCCGGAACGTCGATCTATCTGCGCGAGCGAAACAAGAACATCAAGATCGGCGTGGCCGATCCGCGCGGCGCCGCGATGTACAATTACTTCGACCATGGCGAGGTCAAATCGACCGAGGGCGGCTCGGTGACCGAAGGCATCGGTCTCGGCCGCATCACCCCGATCGTGCAGGGCCTCCATGTCGACAAGGCCTATCTGATCGAAGACTCCGAAGCGGTGCCGATCGTGTTCGACCTGCTCGAACATGAGGGGCTTTGCGTCGGCGGATCGAGCGGCATCAACATCGCCGGCGCGATCCGACTGGCGAAGGACCTTGGTCCCGGCCACACCATCGTGACCATTCTGGCCGACTACGGCACGCGCTATCAGTCCAAGCTGTTCAACCCGGACTTCCTGCGCTCGAAGAACCTGCCGGTGCCGGAATGGCTGGAGCGCAGGAGCGACATCAAGCCGCCGTTTGAGAAGGTGTGAGCGACTGTTGATCGGAACGATCCGGGATGTTTCCACACAGGAGATCGTCATACGCGGGCCTGACCCGCGTATCCATCGCCTTTCATAAAATGCATTTTGCGAAGGAGATGGATGGCCGGGTCAAGCCCGGCCATGACACATCGTGGATGTGTTGAGGCTTAAGCTCCCAACCACGGGAAGCGCCACCCCTTACCGCAAAATCTGGCTGAGGAACAGCTTCGTCCGCTCGTGCTGCGGATTGGAGAAGAAGCGGTCCGGCGTGTTCGCTTCGATGATCTGGCCCGCGTCCATGAACACGACATGGTCGGCGACCTCGCGCGCGAAGCCCATTTCGTGCGTCACCACCAGCATGGTCATGCCCTCCTTCGCGAGGTCCACCATGGTGTCGAGCACCTCCTTGACCATCTCGGGATCGAGCGCCGAGGTCGGCTCGTCGAACAGCATCACTTTCGGATTCATCGTCAGCGCGCGCGCGATCGCCACGCGCTGCTGCTGGCCGCCTGAAATCTGGCCGGGATACTTGTTCGCCTTGTCGGGAATCCGCACCCGCTCGAGATATTTCATCGCGGCCGCTTCGGCGTCCTTCTTC
>Ga0153956_1003164_pt1 | contig 10939 bp, 7 predicted proteins | sample TSFL040MetaG_FD_104704 | JGI IMG/M metagenome (GOLD analysis project Ga0153956, IMG submission 104704) | Attine ant fungus gardens microbial communities from Florida, USA - TSFL040 MetaG | ecosystem: Host-associated > Fungi > Mycelium > Unclassified | place: USA: Florida, Wekiwa Springs...
CATCGGCGATCGCCTGCAGGGCAAGTCGATCGGCTTCGGCGCCTATGTCGCCGCGCCCGAGGAGAAGCGCACCGGCGAGGTGCTACGCCAGGTTGAGCCCGAGGACCTGCTGAAGTTCGGCCTGATCCCCGAATTCGTCGGCCGTTTGCCGGTGATCGCCACGCTCGAGGATCTCGACGTGACGGCGTTGGTGAAGATCCTCTCCGAGCCGAAGAACGCACTGGTCAAGCAATACCAGAAGCTGTTCGAGATGGAGCAGGTGAAGCTCGGCTTCACCGACGACGCGTTGGTGACGGTCGCGAAGAAGGCGATCGATCGCAAGACCGGGGCGCGCGGGCTGCGCTCGATCCTCGAGGGCATATTGCTCGATACGATGTTCGATCTGCCGGGCATGGACGGCGTCGACGAGGTGATGATCGACAAGGACGTGATCGAGGGGCGCAAGGAGCCGATCCGCGTCTATGCCGAGAAGAAGAAGGCCGGCGACGCGGCGTGAACGGCCGCGCCCGGCGATAAACCCTAGCGTCTGACGGCACGCAGGATGCGCGCATCGGCACGGTCATTGATGCTGGTTTGCGCAGTCGCTGCCGTGTTCCTGGCATCGTCCGGCTGGATCGCCTGGCATCGCGGCATCTGGTATGACGAAGTGTGGTCGCTGTATTTCGCGCACCACGATGCCGGTTTCGGCCGGGCGATGGCGGAACGGTGGCTGAAGGATAACCACCCGCCCTTATTCTATGCGCTCGACTGGCTGGTCGAACCGTTCGTCGGTGACGATCTGTTCGCGAAGCGCATGCTCAACGTCATTCCGCTGTGCCTCGCGGCCGCCGGTCTGGGCTGGCTGGCGCGCCGCGATGCCCGCGCCCGTCCTTTCGTTCTGGTCGAGGCGTTGCTGATTCTGGCGACGCCGCATGCCTTCGACGCCATGATCGATCACCGGTCCTATATGATACAACTGGCGTCGGGCACGGTGATCGCCGCCGGGCTTTTCGCCGTCTTCATCGGCGAACGCGACTACGAACCCGCCGACCGGCCGCTGGTCTGGCTGATCGGCGCGGCGTTGCTGATCGGCTTCAACACGCATTATTTCTTCGCGGCGATCACCGGGTTTCTCGTCGCGATATTCATCGTCTCGCTCTGGTTGCGCGGACGGCGGCGCTGGGCGGTGCGATTGCTTGCCGCAGCCTGCGTCGCCGGCATTCCGCTGGTCGCGACGTACCTGCTGCAGCGAAGCGTCCTCGAAGGCACGGCGCAGGTCTTCTGGGCCGATACGTCGCTGGCGTCCGGGTTTCGCCAGATCAAGCTGGTCGCGAAATCGCCCTGGCCGATCAACCTGATCGTCGCCGGTGCGGCGTTGTGGGCCGTCGGCCGGCGCCTTCGCAAACGCGATGTCGAGGCGTTGCCGAACGGCGCGATCGCCTATGCCGCGACCGCGGCGATCGCCATCCTGGCGGTCACGCCGATCCTGCTCGGGATAAACGCGGTCCGTCCGTTCATCGTGCCGCGCTATCTGATCGCGCTCGTGCCGTTCGCATCGGGCTTGCTTGCCGCACTTGCCGGGCGCGTCGTCTATGATCGTTTCTGGCTCGGTTGCCTCGTCGCGCTCGGAGCGCTCGCGGGAATTCACGCCGCGTTCGCCCTTCAGGAACCGGTCAGGCAATGGGACGCGACCGGCCGTATCGTAGCTGACGCGGTGCGCAATTGCCCCTCGGCGATCGTCCATGCGCGGCCGCGCTGGATGATCAGGGGCGATCAGCCTCCCCAACAGGTGATGGCGAACGAGCCGGCCATCGTCCGCTTCGGCTACGCTTATGAGGCGCAACGCTGGGGCTTTCATCTGGCGGACGAAACCAGCACGCGGATCGCGCGGCGTTGCCCGACGCTGATCTGGATCGAGCAGCACAAGCCGGCATCGGCTGCCGACATTGCCATCTGGTCGGGCTTGGCGTTCACGCCCGAGCAGATCCAGCATGCGAAGATCCTGACCGGCGAGACGGGTTTTGTTGTTGCCTATCCTGCGGCCGTGTCCAATATCGCGCGGTGATCGCCCCCCATTCCGTCCTGACCGCCGCCGATGCCGATCGCGATTCGATCGCGGCGATGCTGGCGCGTGCCTTTGCCGAGGATCCGGCGATCAGCTTCATCTTCCCTGATCCTGCGGAGCGGGCGCGTCGCGCGCCGAAGCTCTTCGCCTTGCTGTTCGAAAGCGACGGGCCGGTCGGTATGCGCCTGGTCACCGAAGGCGGCGAGGCGGCGACCTTGTGGCGGGCGCCGGGGAAGGCGCATTCCAGCATCCGGGAGATGATCCGCAGCGCGTGGCCGATGTGGCAGGCGCTGGGCCCGGCGATCGGCCGGGCGCTCGCGGTATCGAACGCGATCGATGCACATCATCCGTCCGGCGCCTATTGGTATCTGCACATCGCCGGCTGCGATCCGGTCCATCAGGGCAAGGGGCTGGGCGGGGCGGCGATCCGCGCGGGGCTCGAGCGTGTCGCCGGATCGGGCCTGCCTGCCTATCTCGAAACGCCGCTCGAGAAGAATGTCGGGCTTTATCAATCGATGGGCTTCGAATTGACCGGCGATTGGGCCGTGCCGAAAGGTGGTCCGCGCTTCTGGTCGATGCTACGCAAGGCCGATTGAATCGCGAGGCAAGCGATGAAGATTCGGCTGTTCGTTTCGTTCGGTGTGGCTTTGCTGTCGGCTATCGCGCCGCTAACCGCGCACGCGGATTGCTCGATCGGCCGCGAGCTCGAGCTCCCGGTGACGATGCAGGGCCTGCGCCCGGTCGTGACGGTGCAGATCAACGGCCGCGATGCCCGGTTCGTTGCCGATAGCGGCGCGTTCTTCAGCTCGATCTCGCCGGGATCGGCGGCGGAATACGGGCTGAGACTGGAGCCCGCTCCGCCGGGATTTTCCTGGCGCGGGATCGGCGGCAGCGTCAATCCGTCGATCGCGACGGTCAAGGAACTCTCCTTGAGCGGCGTCAAGCTGCAGAACATGCAGTTTCTGGTCGGTGGAAGCGAAGTAGGGGGACAAGTCGGCCTGCTCGGGCAGAACGTGCTCGGCATCGCCGACGTCGAATACGATCTCGCCCACGGCGCCATCCGGCTGATGAAGACCAAGGGCTGCGCGCGCGACGCGAACCTCGCTTACTGGTCCACCGGCAAGAACGTGTCGGAACTCGAGATCGAATCCAAGGCCGATGCGCATTCGCATACGCGCGGCACGGTGATCCTGAACGGCGCGAAGATTCGGGCGGTATTCGATACCGGCTCGCCGACGACCATCCTCACCACCTCCGCCGCGGCGCGGGCAGGCATCAAGCCCGACAGCCCTGGCGTCCAGCCGGCCGGCTATTCCAGCGGACTGGGCCGGCAGACCATCAGGACATGGACGGGGCCGTTCCAGAGCCTGAAGATCGGCGACAACGAGGAAATCCAGAAGATCCGCCTGCGTTTCGGCGATATCGGCGACGATTTTGACATGCTGATCGGCGCGGATTTCTTCCTCTCGCACCGCGTCTATGTCGCGAACGGCGTGCAGAAAATGTTCTTCACCTACAATGGCGGGCCGGTCTTCGATCTGACGAACAGGAGCGCGCCGCCGATCGCGGATACGCCGAAGCCCGTCATGGCTGGAGCCGGCGGATCACCGGCGAGCGCGGACGATTATGCGCGGCTCGGCGAAGCGCTGGCGTCGCGGCAGCAGTTCGATCAGGCGCTGGCCGATCTCGACAAGGCCGTCGCACTCGCACCCGCCGATTCGCGCTACGTCTATCAGCGCGCACTGATCCACGGGGCGTTGCATCAGCCGCTCAAAGCGCAGGCCGATCTCGATACCGCGCTGAAGCTCGATCCGGCGAACCGGGATGCGTTGCTGCGCCGCACGGAGATCCGGCTCGTGCGTGGCGAAAGGGTGGGAGCGCGTGAGGACGCGGACGCGCTCGACAAGGCATTGGCGCCTTCGGCAGACGTCCGGCTCCAGCTCGCCGCCATCTATCAGAGGCTCGACGATGCCGACCGGGCGATCGCGCAATATGATCTGTGGATCGCGGCGCACCCGGCGGACCATCGCCTGCCCGAGGCCTATAACGGCCGTTGCTGGATGCGTGCGCTGGCGGGGCGGGAGCTCGACAAGGCGCTGCCGGATTGCGACCGCGCGCTGCATCTGGCGCCGCATACGGCGTCGTTCCTCGACAGCCGCGGACTTGCGCGGCTGCGCTCGGGCGATTTCGCCAAGGCGATCGGTGATTATGACGAGGCGCTGAAGATCAATCCGAACCTTGCCTGGTCGCTCTATGGCCGGGGGCTGGCGAAGCGCCATCAGGGCGACAGGGCCGGCGGCGATGCGGATATCGCCGCGGCGCTGAAGCTTCAGCCGGGCCTCGCCGGCGAAGCGAAGCGCCGCGGGATCGATCCGGGCGACAGCTAGAACAGGCCCGGCACGAAGCGCTTCACCCGCGCCGCATAGGCATCATAGGCGCCGCCGAACTGCGCGCGGAGCAGGCGCTCCTCGTGGCCGATGCGCAGCCAGGTGCCGAGCGCGTAGATCGGGATCGCGACGATCAGGCTGCGGGTGTGACCGTAAGCGATCGCCAGCGCGAGCATGAACAGGAAGATCGCGACGTAGATCGGATGCCGGACATAGGCGAACGGCCCGGTCTGGACGAGTTGGTGATCCTCACGGGTACGCGCGACGATGCTCCAGTTCTTGCCCATCGTGCGCGACGACCAATGGAACAGCCCGACCGTGGCGATCATCAGCATCGCCACGGCCACTGCTTCGGAAAGCGCGAGGGCGCTCAGCGGATCGAGTGCGACGCGGACCGGCCCTGCTGCACCAGCGATCGCCACGCCGATCATCTGGATGACAATGCCGATCAGCGATCGGTTGCTGCGCTTCTGTGCAACCGTCTGATCGACCTTGCTCGCGCGCAGCCGCGCCGCGAGCAATGCGATCAGGAAGACGACGAAGCCTGCGGCTATCGCGGCAAGGCCGGGAAGCCCGACCGGATCGACCGTAAGGTGCATCGGATATTCCCTCCCGTTACTTCTTGGGTTTGGCCTGCGCCGCTTGCCACGCCTGATACGCCTCCACCGCCACAGAGCGCTTGAGGATGCGGGCATCGGGATCGACGATGACATGCGCCCCCGCCGGCACGGCGAGCGAGCCCTTGCCGCCGGTCATCGCAAGCTTCGTGATCTTGCCGTCCACCGATACCTCCACCGGCATGGGGAAGGGCAGGTTGTCCGGCGCTTTCCACGTCAGCGAAAGCGTGTCGCCCTGCCGCATCTGGATGAGTTCGGGCAACGCGGCCTGACGCAGATAGACGTCGAAGAACCAGCCGTAATCCTTGCCCGTCACCTCGCGGACGAAGCGCTCATATTCGGCGGTCGAACCGTAGCGGGGGGAGAAGTCGCCCGGCCTGGGATCGAGCCGGCCATAGACTTCCAGCCGCGTGACGTCGCTGAACGCCTTGTCGCCGATCAGGTTGCGCAGGGTGTGGAGCATCCACGATCCCTTGACGTAGATATCCTGCCCCGGACCGCCCTTTTCGGTCTCGTACACTTCCTCCTCGGTGCGGATCTTGCCCGAGACGATCGGCTTCAAATTCATGATCGTGTTGCGCTCGGTGCTCATCATCGCCGCGTAGCGCGCCTCACCTTCGCGCCAGCGGCCATAGAATGGCTGCATGTAAGTGCCGTAGCCTTCATGCAGCCAATAATCGTCCCAATTGGCGGCGGTCAGCTGGTTGCCGAACCATTCGTGACTGAATTCGTGCTGGAACAGCCAGTCGAAGCCCTCGGGCGCCTTCTTGTAATCGTTGCCGTAGGCATTGATCGTCTGGTGTTCCATGCCGAGGTGCGGCGTCTCGACCACACCGACCTTCTCGTCGCCGAACGGATAGGGACCGATCTCGCTCTCGAAGAAATCGAGCGTCGGTGCGAACTCCGCGAACAGCGCCTTGGCTTTCTCTTCTTCGCCCGGCAGATACCAATAGAACATCGGGATCGTATTGCCGAAGCGGCTCTTGTAGGTGCCCGAAATCGCTTCGTACGGGCCTACGTTCAGCGCGATCGCATAGGTGTTCGGATGCTTCGCCCGCCAGTTCCATGTCGTCCGGCCGTCGGGCAGCGTGTCGACGCCGACGAGGACGCCGTTGGACGGTGCCTTCAGGCCCCTGGGCACGGTGATATGCAGATCGACCAGCGCCGGCTCGCCGGTCGGATAATCGAGGCACGGCCAGAACAGGTCGCATCCCGAGCCCTCGGCGGTGGTCGCGACCCATGGTCTGCCGTCCCTGGTATGCGACCAGACCAGCCCGTCGTCCCACGGCGCGCGCACGGCGACGTGCGGCTGGCCGCCATAGACGATCCGCGCGACAATCGTGTCACCCGCATGGGCGGGATGAGGCAAAGCGATCCGCAGCTTGCCTTCCGGATCGCTGATGCCCGACGCCGGCACGGCGACGCCGCCGATCGTCACCGCGCTCGGCGCGATGTTTTTGTCGAGATCGAGGACGAGTTGCGTCAGCGGCCCCTTGGCGGTGAAGCTGAGCGTGGCGACGCCGTTCAGCGTCTCGGTATCGGGCAGCACTTCGAACGCCAGGTCGGCATGATCGAATTGCAGCTTGGCCTGATCGGGATCGATCGCGCCGCCCGAACGTGCGGTCTGCGCCGTGATCGGCGGCTCGCCCTTTTGGGGCAGATCGGCGGCGGTCAGCGCGACGAGCGACGCCGCGACGAGCAGATGACGGAGCATGATCCCCCTCACGAATGCTTCTGGGCGGCGGCTTGCGCGGTGCGCCAGGCCTGGAAGGCATCGACGGTGTCGGACTGCCGCAGGATTTTCGACCACGGATCGATCACGACATGTGCGTCGGGCGGCACGGCGATGCTGTCCTTGCCGCCGGTCATCGCCAATGTCGTCACCTTGCCATCGACCGATATCTCGACCGGAAGCGGGAAGGGGCGATCGTGCGGCGTCTTCCAGGCCAGCGTCAGCGTGCCGCCCTGCCGCGTCTCGATCAGTTTGGGCAGGTCCGCTTCATAGAGATAGACGTCGAAGAACCATTGATAGTCCTTGCCCGTCACTGTGTTGACGATCGCGATGAATTCGGGAGTCGTGCGGAACAGCGGCTTGAAATTGCCCGGTTTGGGATCGTCGCGGCCATAAACATCGAGGCGCAGGATCTTGAAGAAGGCGTCGTCGCCGATCAGGTTCCGGAGCGTGTGCAGCGTCCACTCGCCCTTGGTGTAGATGTCTCCGCCGCGGCCGGGCGATTTGACATAGACTTCCTCGGCAGTCTGGGGCTTGCCGGTAACGATCGGTGACTTGTTCTGGATACCGGTGCGCGCCTGCAGCATCATCGCCGCGTAGCGGCCTTCGCCTTCCAGCCAGCGGCCGTAGAGCGGTTGCATGTAGGCGGTGAAGCCCTCGTGCAGCCAGAAATCGTCCCAGTTCGCCGCAGTCAATTGATTGGCGAACCATTCATGGCCGAATTCATGCTGGAAAAGATCGTCGAAGCCGTTCGGTGATTTGGCGTATTCGTTGCCGTAGGCCGTGATCGTGCTGTGCTCCATGCCCTTGTGCGGCGTCTCGACCGCGCCGACCTTCTGGTCGCCGAACGGATACGGCCCGATCGTGCTTTCATAGAAGTCGAGCACCTTGGGGAATTCGGCGAACAGCTCCTTCGCCTTCGCCTCCTCACCCGGCAGGTACCAATAGAACATCGGGATGTCGTTGCCGAACTTCGAATGATAGGTGCCCGAGATCTGCTCGTAGGGCCCGACGTTCAGCGCCATGCTGTAGAGCGTCGGCGTCTTCATCCGCCAGTTCCAGGTGGTGCGGCCGTCGGGCAGCGTATCCTTGCCCATGAACACGCCGTTGGAGGGCGCGACGAGGCCCTTGGGCACCGTGATATGCGTGGTGATGAAATCGGGTTCGTAGGTCGGATAGTCGATGCACGGCCAGAAGAGGTCGCAACCGTTCATCTGCACCGCCGTCGCCACCCAAGGCTGGCCGCCAGGCGTCTTCGACCAGACGAAGCCACCATCCCACGGCGCGCGTACCGCGACATGCGGCGTGCCCGCATAGCTGATCTTCGCCGAGACGTGGCCGCCTGCGGCGATGCGCCGCGGAAGCATGATCGTCATCCGCCCTTCGGGGTTGCTCCATGCTTTCGAGGTGAGCGGCTTGCCGTCGATCGAAATCGCGGAGACAGGCAGGTTGCGATCGAGATCGATCACGAGCCGGTCGATCGGTGCGGTCGCCGTGAAGTTGAGCGTGGCGACGCCTGAAATCGCCTCGCGGTCCGGGAAGATTTCGAACGCCAGGTCGGCATTGTCGAAGCGGACCTTCTTCTGTGCCGGATCGAGCGGCCCGCCCGAGCTCGCGGTCTGCGCGGTCAGCGGCGGCATGCCCTTCTCCGCCGCGACCGCGGCGGGGAAAGCGATGAGCGATGCGGCCGCGAGCAACAGGGTCCGGGTCATGCGAACATCCTTCTTTAGACATCAGCGGGTTTCGATGCCGAGATCGTCGATGGTGAGCGAGAGATAGAGTCTGTTGTCACGCGTTATCATGATCTTGCGTGGCCACTTGAGTCCAGTGGCCGTGATCGAGCCGCTGAAGGCAAAGTGTTCGGCGAGCGGCTTGCCGGCAGGATCGGACGGTGCGGCAGAATATTCCGCACCGGTCAATCGCCCGTCGGGTGCCAGGCGGAAACGTATCGGCGGGTAACCAGCGCGCTGCCCTTCCACGCCGGTGCGACCGTTGGCGGTCAAATTCGTGCCCGCGAGCAGCATGTACGCATAGGCGGCGAACTGTTCCCGCTCATATCTCGCCCGCTCGGGCGGCAGTGGTGTCTGCGCGCCGTTCACCACTTCGAACCCGCCGTCTCGTTCGATCATGACCGTGCGCATCGCTGCGCGCCCTTCGCTCAGCGGCCAGGTTTGCGAGCGCGCACGGGAGAAGGGCTCGATGCGCGTCTCGACGCCGAAATCCTGCGGTGTCTTGCCATCAAGGATTTTCGCCGTGCCGGTCCAGGAAATCGCGCGGACGCTTTGCAGCAGCGCCCGCCCGCCCATCGCCGCCATCGCGCGCTCGACGGGATCGGCCGCTGCGAAAACCGCGCCCGGCATCGTCGCCAGCGCCGCGGCTCCGCCGATCATCGCACGGCGATTGATGGAAAGCTTACCATCACCATATAAGACGGGAACGGCGACCCGACCGGGCGCCTCCGGAGTATCCATGACCAATACCTACCCCGTTCTTCCGCTGCGCGACATCGTCGTTTTCCCCCACATGATCGTGCCGCTGTTCGTCGGCCGCGACAAGTCGGTCGCCGCGCTCGAGGCGGCGATGGCCGCCGACAAGGAGATTTTCCTCGTCGCGCAGCTCGATCCCGCCAATGACGATCCCTCGCGCGACGATCTCTATTCGATGGGCGTCACCGCCGTCGTGCTGCAGCTCCTGAAGCTGCCCGACGGCACCGTGCGCGTGCTGGTCGAGGGCAAGCAGCGCGCGACGCTGGAAAGCCTCGAGCCGGTCGACGGCTATCTCACCGCGACGATTGCGATGGTCGACGATGTCGAGGTCGAGGGCATCGAGGCGCAGGCGCTGATGCGTTCGGTCGTCGAGCAGTTCGAGAATTACGCCAAGCTCAACCGCAAGCTCCCCGCCGAAACCGCCGTCCAGCTTTCGGAGCTGCTCGAGGCAGGCCGCCTGTCCGATGCGGTCGCGGCGAACATTGCCGTCAAGGTCGCCGACAAGCAGGCGCTGCTGATGCAGTCCGATCCGGTCAAGCGGCTGGAGATGGCCTATGCCTTCATGGAAGGCGAACTCGGCGTCCTGCAGGTCGAGAAGAAGATCAAGAGCCGCGTCAAGCGCCAGATGGAAAAGACGCAGCGCGAATATTACCTCAACGAGCAGTTGAAGGCGATCCAGCGCGAGCTCGGCAACGAGGGCGAGGAAGGCGAGGGCGACGAGATCGCCGAGCTGACCCAGAAGATCGCGACGCTCAAGCTCTCCAAGGAAGCGCGCACCAAGGCAACCGCCGAGCTGAAGAAGCTGAAGACGATGGCGCCGATGAGCGCCGAGGCGACCGTCGTGCGCAATTATCTCGACGTGCTGCTCGGCCTGCCCTGGGGCAAGAAATCGAAGCTGAAGAAGGACATCGCCGCCGCGCAGGCCGTCCTCGACGAGGATCATTATGCGCTGGAGAAGGTGAAGGACCGGATCGTCGAGTATCTCGCGGTCCAGGCGCGCACCAACAAGCTGAAAGGTCCGATCCTGTGCCTTGTCGGCCCTCCGGGCGTCGGCAAGACCAGCCTCGGCAAATCGATCGCCAAGGCGACCGGGCGCGAGTTCATCCGCCAGTCGCTCGGCGGCGTGCGCGACGAGGCCGAGATTCGCGGCCACCGCCGCACTTATATCGGCTCGCTGCCGGGCAAGATCGTCACCAACCTGAAGAAGGCCGGAACGAGCAACCCGCTGTTCCTGCTCGACGAGATCGACAAGCTCGGCCAGGATTTCCGCGGCGATCCGGCCTCGGCGCTGCTCGAGGTGCTCGATCCGGAGCAGAACAACAAGTTCAACGATCACTATCTGGAGATCGACATCGATCTTTCGGACGTGATGTTCGTGACCACCGCGAACACGCTGAACCTGCCGCAGCCTTTGCTCGACCGCATGGAGATCATCCGGCTCGAAGGTTATACCGAGGACGAGAAGGTCGAGATCGCCGAGCGGCATCTGATCGCCAAGCAGATCGAGGCGCATGGCCTGAAGGACGGCGAGTTCACGCTGACGCATGAGGGCCTGCGTGCGCTGATCCAGCGCTACACCCGAGAGGCCGGGGTGCGTACGCTGGAGCGCGAGATCGCCAAGCTGGCGCGCAAGGCGCTGCGCCGGATACTCGAAGGCAAGGACGAGACGGTCG
>Ga0153956_1003165_pt1 | contig 10938 bp, 8 predicted proteins | sample TSFL040MetaG_FD_104704 | JGI IMG/M metagenome (GOLD analysis project Ga0153956, IMG submission 104704) | Attine ant fungus gardens microbial communities from Florida, USA - TSFL040 MetaG | ecosystem: Host-associated > Fungi > Mycelium > Unclassified | place: USA: Florida, Wekiwa Springs...
GCTTCGCGCCCGTCTTCGACTCCGACTTGGCCTGACCGAAATCTCAGCACACCTGTACTAAGTCCCGGCAAACCTGTGCTCAGGCTTCCTTCAGCACGTCGTAGATCTTGCGCATCTGCTCGCCGATCAAGTCGCACTGTTCCGGTGTCGACTGGCTCATCGCCTTCTCGATCAGCGCCATGTGAACCTTCAGCGCCTTCATCAGCAGGGCTTCGCCCGCCTCGGTCAGGTTCAGCCGCAGCACCCGCTTGTCCTTCTCGTCGCCTTCGCGCCGCAGCAGGCCGCGCGCCTCCAGTTGCGGAAGCAGCATGGTGATGTTGGAGCGGCCGACCAGCAGCCGGCGCGCAAGGTCGTGCTGCGACATGCCGGGATGGCGGTAGAGGTTCATCAGCACGTCGAGCTGCGCCGGCTTGAGGTCGAGCGGCGCCAGCTTCCCCGCCAGCGTGCGCTCCAGCACATGGCAGGCGCGCGCCACCGCAACCCAGTTGCGAAAGCGCGGATTGTCCCAGGGCAGCTCTTGTTTAATGTTCATGTTTGAACTATTATGTTCATGCTTGAACGAGTGAATGGACCGCCACTATGGCATCATTTGGATTGAAGGTCATCCGGGGCATATTCGGAGCGGCCGAGTATGTCGCCCCGCGCCTCGGCGGCCGCGCGGCATTCGAACTGTTCTGCCGCACGCCCAGCGTCAAGACGTTGCGCGACAGCGAGCGTCGCGCCGTCGAGCGCGCGGCGGACTTCATGGCCGAGGCGCGCCATCACCGTCTGAAGACCCGGACCGGCTGCGTGGCCGTGCATGAATTCCGGCCCGAGCCGGGCAGGGGGGAGGCCCGGGGCACGGTGCTGGTCATCCATGGCTGGCGCTCGCGCACCGAATACATGCGCGTGCTGATCGAAGGTTTTCGTGGCGCCGGCTACAAGGTCGCGTCGCTCGATCTGCCCGGCCATGGCCAGTCGCAGGGCCGCCACCTGAACATGGTCAACGCGGTCGACGCCGCAAGGGTGGCAGGCGAGTGGTTCGGTCCATTTGCCGCGGTGGTCGGCCACTCTTTCGGCGGCGCCGTGGCTGCCAACGCGGTCGCGGCCTCGGTGAGGGGGATGCCGGCGCTGGCGGCGCAAAAGCTTGTGCTGATCGCGGCGCCGAGCTCGCTGCCGGCGATCTTCGATGATTTCAGCAGCAGGCTCAATGTCGGGCCGCGCTCGATGGTCGCCATGGCTGACCGGGTCGAGCATCTGTCCGGACGACCGCTGAGGGAATTTACCGGCGATCGCCAGCTCGCCGAGGCGGCGATGCCTACCCTCGTCATCCATGCGCCGGACGATCGCGAGGTGCATGCCGATCACGCGAAACGATATGCCGGAGCCGGCGACCACGTCCGGCTCCATTGGGCCGAGGGCCTTGGCCACCGCCGCATCCTCGCGGACAGGGATGTCGTCGCGCGAACGGTCGGGTTCGTGACCGGGCGGCGGGAGCAGTCGCTGCACTGAAATATCCGGGGGCGAGTTCGATTCCTGCCCGCTCGGAATGATCAATCGGCCTTTTTCTTCTGCCCCGGCTCGACCGGCAGGCCGGCCGCCTTCCAGGCCGTGTAGCCGCCGAGGATGTGCTTGACCGGCGCCAGCCCCATGTCCTGCGCGGTCTTGGTGGCAAGCGCCGAGCGCCAGCCGCCGGCGCAGAAGAAGACGAAGGTCTTTCCGGAGGCGAAGAACGGCTTGTGGTAGGGGCTTTCGGGGTCGATCCAGAATTCCAGCATGCCGCGCGTCACGTGCCTGGCGCCGGGTATCTTGCCGTCGCGCTCGACCTCGCGCGGATCGCGCAGGTCGACGAAGATCGTGTCGTCGTCGTCGAGCAGCGCCGCGGCCTCTTCCGGCGATACGACCTCGATCTCGGCATTCGCCTCGTCGAGCAACTGACGATAGCCCTTCTTCACTGCATGTCCTCCTGGCGGCCCGGCTTGGGATTTCGATCACAAAGCCCGCTGTTTGTCACGCCCGCGCGCAGGCCGTTTGCGCCGGCTACCCGGGCGCGGCGGATCTTTTCATCTCGCGGGATCACGGCGCCGGCCATGTCGTCGGCGGTGCTCCCGGAGCCGCGTCCAGGGCTCGTTTCGGTCTCCCAAGGATGTGAAACCGTTCTGCAACACGACCGCGGAAATTTATGAAAGCTTAACCAAATCGGTATGAATCGGGTATAGTCACGCCTTACATCCGCCATGCGGTAGGCGAGACCGTCAAGCGGCGCGGAACGGGAACCGGGTGCAACCGGTGCGGGTGATACATGAAGATCCTTGGGAAAAAAAAGGCTGTGATGCCGATCGCGATCGCGGCTGCGCTTGCCTTCGGGCAGCAGCAGGCGAACGCTCAGGGCCTGTTCGACATGCTGTTCGGCGGCGGCGTCAAGCACCAGCCTCAAGGCGAGTTTCCACCACCGCCGAAGCCGCGCAAGATACAGCCGAGCACCGGCGGCGGTGCGGCCAGGATCAGCAGCCCGACCTACTATACCTACAAGGCGGACCGTCTCGTCCGCGTCGATTTCAAATCGCTTGCGGCGGCGCCGCAACCGGCGTCACCACAGGATGCGGCTTTCGTGACCGGTTCGACCGGCAACGCGTTCCGCGACGCGCTTGCGGGGCTTGGCGACTACGAGCTTTTTGCCGAGCCCGACATCGCCAAGGCGCTGATAGCCTACTATTCGGCGAATCCCGGTTTCATCTGGGTGGACGGCACCGAGCCGAACGCCCGGGCGCAGGATGCGGTGCGGGTGCTCGGCGAGGCGGCAAGCTACGGCCTGACGCCGGCGGACTACGCGGTCGATGTTCCGGCCGCAGCCGCCTCGACCCCGCCGGAAGAGCGCGCCAAGCAGCTGGTCCGCTTCGAAATGGCGCTGTCGGCGCGCGTGCTGCGCTATGCCCATGACGCACAGAGCGGCCGCGTCGAGCCCAATCGCATGACCGGCTACTACGATTTTCCGGCCAAGCCGTTCGACTACCAGGCCGCGCTGAAGACGATGGCGCACACGCAGGAAGTCCGCACCTATCTCGAATCGAGGCATCCGCAGAACCCGGAATATCAGGCCCTGCGCGTCGAGCTGGAATCGCTCCAGGCGAGCGAGGAGAACGAGATCGTCGTCGATCCGAAGCTGTTGCTGAAGCCGGGCGAGAGCAGTCCGGAACTGCCCAAGCTGCTGACGCTGATAGCCCGCAACCTCGACGACCAGATGGGCGGCGACTATGGCGAGGTCCTCGCCAGGCTCGGCAAGAGCGAGACCTACGATCCGGAGCTGGTTCCCGTGATCAAGGCGGTGCAGCAGCGCGCCGGCATGAAGGGCGACGGGGTCATCGGCCCGCGCACGGTCGCCTCGCTTGCGGGCACGTCCAAGGCCGACAGGATCGAGAAGGTGAAGGTCGCGCTGGAGGAACTGCGCTGGCTGCCCTCCGATCTCGGCAGTCCGCGCGTCTTCATCAACCAGCCTGCCTTCACCGCGAGCTACATCGACAATGGCGAGGAAAAGCTGAAGACCCGGGCGGTCATCGGCAGGCCTACCAACCAGACCGCCTTCTTCTACAACCAGATCAAGCAGGTCGACTTCCATCCATACTGGGGCGTGCCGCAGTCGATCATCGTCAACGAGATGCTTCCGCGGCTGCGCAGCGATCCCGGCTACCTGGATCGCGCCGGCTATGAGGTGACCGATTCGCGGGGCAAGCGGATTCCGTCCTCGGAGGTCAACTGGGGCGCCTATGGCGCCAACATACCCTTCAACGTCCGCCAGGAGCCGAGCGAGGCCAATGCGTTGGGCGAGCTCAAGATACTGTTCCCCAACAAGCATGCCATCTACATGCACGACACGCCGCAGAAGTCTTTCTTCGCGCGTGACATGCGCGCGCTGAGCCACGGCTGCGTCCGTCTCCAGGATCCGCGCGGCATGGCCGCGGCCGTGCTAGGAACCTCCGTCGACTATGTCGCCGACAAGCTCAAGGGTGGTCATTCGACCGAGAATGTCACGCGCACCATCCCGGTCTATGTCGCCTATTTCACCGCCTGGCCGGACATGTCCGGCAAGGTCGAATATTTCGACGACGTCTACGACCGCGATTCGAAGCTGATGCAGGCGCTGGATGCGACGGAAGCCGTGCGCTCTCCGTCAAGCTGAGGGCTCGACCAGGGGGCGCCGGAAACCGGCCTCCCGCCCGGCGATCAGCCAGTAGATCAGCCCGGCGACGAGGCCGGCGCCCGCGATGATGCCCATGTCGGCCCAGCGTTCCGGATCGTCCGGCGCGTCCGGCCAGAGCAGCACGAAACCGCCGGTCGCCGCGGCGGCGCCGAATGGCATGTGCAGCCAGAGGCTCCTCAGTGAAAGGAGCTCCGTGACGAGAGCGAAAGCCAGGGTCTGCATGCCGGTGACGAGGATGGTCAGGAAATAGACGAACATGCCGAGCGGCGGCACCGACAGCACCGCGATGGGCGTGAACTGCATCAGTTCGAAATAACCCGGCGCGTCGGGAAGCGAGCTCGCCACCGCATAGATGATGACGATCGCGATCAGGCCTGCGAGCACCGCGACCAGATAGGCCGTGACATCATCAGGATGCGTTTCAGGATGTAGCCGACGATTGCCACGCGCCACCGAACCCGCAGTTGCGGCGCGCAGTGAGCCATCAAAAGCGGGATGACGCAAGGGAAGCGTCGTTCGAGGGGTTGCGCTACGCCTCCGTCCGTGCGCCGGCCCTCCGGAAGCCGGCGATCACTTCGGCTCGCCGCTCACCGGATCGTAGGTGATTTCGACCTTGGCCTTGTCCGTCGTATAGTAGGTGACCGTATAGCCGTCCCTGCTCCAGTCCACCTCCTTCACGTAGCGGAAATCGTTGCGCTGCTCGACCTTTGCGAGAATCTCGGAAAGTTTCCTGGCGTTCTGCGGTGGCAGCGCCGGATCGTCGGCCGCCAGGGCCGAGCCTCCGGCGCCAAGTAGGAATGCAATACCGCTAGCCAGGACGACGGCGCGCATGACAGCCCCCATATCTGATGTTGGCACAATTGCGCTGAAAAACTCGCATCCCCGCCGCTTGGTTCCGCCGGGCGGTAAGAAAGCCTGTTCCAATGCCGCCGGAAAAAGACAGCCGGCTCATTGAATGAGCTCGATCTGAAATAAGGAAAGCGCAACGATTCCAGAATCTAGGCGCCTCCGCACAACCTTATGCGTCAGGTAACAAACAGCTAACCATGGCGCCGTCCGCGGACTGGCTCCATAAGGTGTTCGTGGTAGAGCTTTTTCCTGGACCCTGCTAGAGTTTCAAATGTGACAGGGTGGCAACGGCGCGCCGAGCCTGCCGGGGGATGACCCGTCGGCAAACGGCGAATGACTGTGAGAGCGGACGTCGCCTGTTCTGGACGAAAGCAGGGACCGGGGGCTCGACTATGGCTGAACGGAACTATACCCGTCAGCTCGCGACAATCATTTCCATGGACGCCGTGGGCTTCTCGCGGCTGATGGGCATTGATGACGAACTCGCCGTCGCGGCTTTCGAGGAGAGGCGCGACATCATCGCGGACAGTTGCGGCACCTTCGGCGGCCGCACCTTCGGCGACGCCGGCGACAGCATCATGGCCGAATTCGGCACCCCGATCGAAGCCTTGCGCGCGACCTTCGATTTCCAGGATCGGATCATGGCCCTCAATGCCTCGGTCGCCGAGGAATTGCGCATGCCGTTCCGGGCCGGGATCAACACCGGCGACGTCATCGTCCGCGAGGGGCGCCTCTATGGCGACGACGTCAACATCGCCGCCCGCGTCCAGGAGTTCGCGCCGCGCGACGGCCTCGCCATCTCAGAGACGACCTGGCATCACGTGAAGGACAAGACGGCGGCGGTCTTCACCGATCTCGGCGAGTTCCGCTTGAAGAACATCGCCTTGCCGGTCCGCGTCCTGATCGCCGATCGTGGCGGCAACGGTGCCGCCATGGCCGCCCCCCTGGCGACCATTCCGGCAGCGCCCGGAGCTCAGTCGAGACCGGCCCCGAATGGGCCGCCCGCGATCGCGGTGCTGCCGTTCCGGGGCGAGGGGAACGACCCCGATGTCGAGTATATGGCCGACGGCATTGCCGAGGACATCATCTACGGCCTCTCCAACACGCGCTGGCTTTCTGTGATCGCGAAAGGATCGAGCTTCCAGTTCCGCGACGACAGCCTTGGGACGAAGCTCATCGGAAACGCGCTCGGCGCACGCTACATCGTCGGCGGCAGCCTGGCGAGCCGATGCGGGCAGATACGGCTCAACGCCTCGCTCACCGACAGTTCGAACGGGCGCCTCGTCTGGTCGCAGCGTTTCGACCGCGACCTTGTCGATATCTTCAGCCTGCGGGACCAGATCGGCAGCGAGATCGTCTCGATCCTCGACAAGGAGATCGACCGGGCCGAGCAGGTGCGGACCTTCCAGGTTCCCTGGGAGAGCCTGGAGACGTGGCAGCTGGTGCGGCGCGGCCGCTGGCACATGAACCGCCGCACGCGCTCCGACACCGAGATCGCCCTGGAGTTTTTCGACAAGGCCTACCAGGAGGATGCGAACTCCAGCGCGGTGCTCAACGAACTGGCGTGGTGGTATTTCTGGCGCGCCTGGCTGCGCTTCGGCGACAGCGACGATCTGGAAAAGGTCGAGGCGTTCGCGCGCAAGGCGCTGCTCATGGACAGTCTCGACGCGCGCCCGCACGCCTATCTCGGCGCGGCCGACATCATGCGCGGTCAGCCCGGACCGGCCGCCGAACATCTTGCTGAAGCGATCCACATCAACCCGAGCTTCGCCTTCGCCCGGTCGGCGATGGGCAGCGCGCGGCTGCTGCTCGGCGATGCCGCCGGCGCGATCCCGTTCTTCCTGGAAACCGAGCGGCTGAGCCCCTTCGACCTCTATCGCTTCCACAATCTGGGCGAGTTGGCCGCCGCCTATTGTTTCGTCGAGGACTGGCCCGCGGCGATTGCCGCCGCCGCCCGTTCGCTCGACCTTTCGCCTGGCTATTTCTACGCCAGGTTCCTGAAGATCGGCGCCTTGATGCGCAGCGGGCGGACGGACGAGGCCAGTCGCGATCTGGCGATCCTGAAGACCAGGCATCCCGATTTTTCCGATCGGCGGGTGCGCTGGATACCCTTTGCCGACCCTGCGAAAAACGACTTTCTCATCGACAATTTCAATCAGGCCGCGTCCGCCCGGTGACCGTGTCGCCGAACGTGGATGATTGTGAAAAAAATCACATACGCCGGACGGAAGCAAACCTAGGCCAGAGGGTGCCGGCATCTCAGTGACGTGGACAGCCGGGGGGCTCGAACGCGCATGATCAAGTTGAAGTATTTCGAAGCCGTTCTGGAGGCCATCCGAAACCAGCGCCCCGTGTCGGAAATGCCGCCGTTCGATATCGAACGTCTCCGCAAGACGGGCATTTCGGCACGTGTAGCCAGGTTCCTCCTGCAGGACCATCCGCATTGGTGGCTGGCCCTGCTGCGGCGTTTCTGGCCCAACCTTGCCATCGGCAATTTTCTCCTCGTCACCAAGGGCGCCGACGTGCGCGACATACTGGAGCGTGGCGACGAGTTCGAGACGCCCTACGGGCCTGAGATGACCGAGCTTGCGCGAGGCTCGAACTTCATCCTCGGCATGCAGGACGGCGCCGCCTACCGGCAGATGAAGTCCGCCGTGCTCGGAGCGTTCCCGCCGGCGGAGGTCGAAGCCACCGTCAGGCCGATCGCCGCACGCCATTCGCGTGACATCATGACCCATGCCAGTCCCGGCTTCGATGCCGTGGCGGGATTGATGAAGATCGTGCCGGTGCGCATCTGCCGCGACTATTTCGGCCTCGAGATCGACGATGAAACCGAATTCGCCGATTGGGCGATCTCGCTCAGCGCCCTGTTCTTCTCCGACCCGACGGCCGATGCCACCACAAGGCAGCTCGCCATTGTCGGCGGCGACCGGCTGATCAAGGTGATCGACCGCTCCATCGCCGCGATCAGGAACAGGCAGGCGGCGGACGAACGGCCGCTGGCGCGGCTTGTCGCCCTGATCGACCACAAGCGGCTGTCGCTGCCCGATGTCCATTCCATCATGCTCGGCATGATCGCCGGCTTCGTGCCGACCAATGTGCTTGCGGGCGGCAACTGCCTCGACGTGATCCTGTCTCGATCCGACGCGCGGCAGGCCGTCGATGCCGCGCTTGCCGCGGGTAGCACGGAAAAGCTCGACCGCGCGATACTCGAGGCCATGCGCTTCAAGCCCATCTGGGTCGGGCCCTGGCGCTATGTCCGGCGCGATGCCGTCATCGGCCGGGGCACCCGTCGCGAGCGCGTCGTCAAGGCCGGCACGGTCGTCATGCCGGCGACGCTGTCGGCGATGTTCGATCCCGAGATCGTGCACAGGCCGAACGAGTTCGACACCGCGCGGCCCTGTCGCGACTACATGGTTTTCGGCCACGGCATCCACCTGTGCATCGGCGCCGAGATCGCCCGGATACAGATCGGCGAATGCGTGCGGGCGCTGTTCGGCAAACCGGCCCTCAACCGCGCCAGGGGCAGCGCCGGCAGGCTCGCCTATGTCGGCGCCTATCCGGCGAGCCTCAAGGTCGATTTCGAGCGTTCCGCGCTGTGCCGCGTCGTCGACCAGTCCATGGTCACGGTGGCCTGTCCGATCACGCGCGCCGTGCCGCTGGACGCCGTTCGCGACAAGATCGCCGCGCTCGGCAATCCCGCCACGGAGGAGGTGAGGCGCGCCCTCGACGAGGCCGGCACTATCCATTTCGCCAGCATCGCGGTCGCCGATACCGGCAGGGACGAGAAAGCCGGCATCGAGACCGGGGCGATCGTGATAGAAATCTCCGGTGACGGCAGCGTCGGGGATGTGATCGGTGCGATCTCCCAGGCCATCGGCCATCGCCTGCGGCCGATCATGCGGGATGTTTGCGGGCTGCCCGACGGCGGTGCGCTGGAAGATTTCCTGGACAGGCATCACATCGACATCTCGCCGTCCTTCGGCAGCACGGCGGGGCTGGTCTTCGCCGGCACGCCCGGTCATTCGGTGCGCCGTATCCGGGCCGAGGCGGCACTTGCCGACAGCGTTCGCGAGATCGTCGAAAAGCCGCGCCAGGGCAACGGCAACGCCCTTGCCGTGCTGACCGAGGTGCGCCGGCATGCGCAGGCGCTGGGGCAGTTCGGCTGGGCGTTCGAGCCGGCCGAAAGCCTGTTGGAGCGGCCGCCAGGCCGCTGGTGGCAGGCGGTGACGACGACCCTCCTGGCGCCGGCCGTGCTCGTCACGGTCGCGCTCGTCGTTCTGGCCAGCTGGCGCATGACATATATGCTGGTCTTCGCAAATCCGCACGGCATCACCATCGCCCATGCCGCAATAGCGGCGGCGGCGCTGCTGCTGGCGGTGTTGGGGCTGATGGCGCTGGCCATCCTGTTCGTCGGCCTCAGCTTCCTCGCCCTGCGCCGGCTGGAGGACAAGGACGTGCCCCAGAGCAAGGCCGTCGACATTGCGACCCTGGACGAGATCCTGGCCAATGAGGACCATTGCGCGCAGAACCACCTGACCGCGATCTCGACGATGAAGGCCGGCATCCTGCGGCGGATGGCGCTCAGGCTTTCCTTCTACCTGATCTCGATATCGGCGCAGAAAGTGTTCAGGCCGGGGTTCCTCGCGACCATCAACACCATTCATTTCGCCCGCTGGGTGCTGCTGCCCGGCACAAACCGGCTGATGTTCTTCTCCAACTACGGAGGCAGTTGGGAAAGCTATCTCGAGGATTTCATCGCCAAGGCTTCCGCCGGCCTCACCGGCGTCTGGAGCAACACCGACGGCTATCCCCGCACGCGCTGGCTCTTCCTCGACGGCGCGCGCGACGGCGACCGCTTCAAGCGATGGGCGCGGCGCCAGCAGGTGCCGACCCTGTTCTGGTACTCGGCCTATCCCGATCTGAACACCACGCGCATCCGCATCAATTCCAGGATACGGCGCGGCATCGCCTCGGCCGCCGGCAACGAGGCGCGCGACTGGGTCAGCCTGTTCGGTTCCCTGCCGCGCCCGCTGGCCAGGACGGCGGACACGCCAAGCCTCGCGGTGCCGGCTTCACCGCAGGAGGAATTGGAGGGCGGAGAGATCCAGTCCATCTTCTTCGGTCCGTTCGGCGCGTTGGGATATGCGCATATGCTGGCGATCCGCGTGCCGGAAAACCTGCCGGCGATACAGCGCCGGGCATGGCTGGACTTCGTCATCGAGAATGTCAGCTTCGGCGAGGGCGTGCCTGCCGGGCGAGCCATGACGGTCGCCTTCGGCCCCGCCGGCCTGCGTCGTCTCGGGCTCGAAGCCGGCGTGGACAACGATCCGCTGGATACGTTCCCGGTCGCCTTTCGCCACGGCATGGGCAATCCCGAGCGCAGCCGCATCCTGGACGATGTCGGCGATGACGCGCCCGACAAATGGCAATGGGGCTCGGCCAGGACGCCGGTCGACGCGGTGTTGATCTGCTACGCCGAAACGCCGGCGCAGCTCAGGAAGGAGGTCGCGACCGCGAAGCGGATGACGACCGGCGCGGGAATGGAAATCGTCGCCGAGCTGCCGCTGGCCGTGAACCGTGGGCCGGGGAAGGGCGATGCGAAAGCGGCGAATGGCGCGGCCGCCGGAAGGCAGGAGCGGCAGCGCGCCTACGAGCATTTCGGCTTCGCGGACGGCGTTTCGCAGCCGATCGTGCGCGGTACCGCGCGGGCCAACCGGGGGGCTTCGCCCTTGCACCTCGTCGCGCCCGGCGAATTCCTGTTCGGCTATCGTGACGAACACGGCTTCTATCCGGCCTCGCCGTCCGTCCAGGCCGCCCAGGATCGCGCCGGCATCCTGCCGCAGGTGCGGCGCAACCGGCAGCTTCCCGGCCAGCCGCCGCCGGCTCGTGACTTTGGCCGCAACGGCTCC
>Ga0153956_1003166_pt1 | contig 10921 bp, 10 predicted proteins | sample TSFL040MetaG_FD_104704 | JGI IMG/M metagenome (GOLD analysis project Ga0153956, IMG submission 104704) | Attine ant fungus gardens microbial communities from Florida, USA - TSFL040 MetaG | ecosystem: Host-associated > Fungi > Mycelium > Unclassified | place: USA: Florida, Wekiwa Springs...
GGTCGGCGCCCGTCGCGGCGCGGATGCTCTCGCCCAGCGCCGCCGAGGTCAGCGGCCCGGTCGCCACGATCACCGGGCCTAGCTCCGGGCCGGGCAGGGCGGTCACTTCTTCCCGGGCGATGGCGATGTCGGGATGGCTTTCCAGCGCGCGGGTGACGGCGGCGGAAAAGCCGTGCCGGTCCACCGCCAGCGCCCCGCCGGCCGGCAGCTTGTGCGAATCGGCGCAGGCCATGACCAGGGACCCGGCCCGGCGCATCTCCTCATGCAGCAGCCCCACGGCATTGTTCCGGGCGTCGTCGGAGCGGAAGGAGTTGGAACAGACCAGTTCCGCCAGGGAATCGGTCTGGTGGGCGTCGGTCCCCCGCACCGGCCGCATCTCGTGCAGGACCACCCGGCGCCCCGCCTGGGCGGCCTGCCAGGCGGCCTCCGACCCGGCCAGTCCTCCGCCTACAATATGCAGTTTTTGGTCCATTGTTTCAGCGCTCTAACCCAAATCCGAGCCTCTGGCAGTAAGGACTGCATTCCCAAAAAACAACCCCGGACAGGTGCCCGCCGGCCCTGGAAACCCCTGCTGAACGACCTCTGTCTACAGGGGTAAAGCCTTTTGGTAACAGTCAAAAAGGATTTTTTGGAGGGGCAATTGACTCGGCTCGGAGCTTGAGGGAAGGATGCCGGCAACATAACTATTTGGGGGAACGCCTATGTCCGGTTTCAAGAGTTTCGCGGGCGCTGTCTGTGCGGCCACGCTGGTCGCCACCTCGGCCTTTGCCGCTGACGGCGCTTTGGTTCCGGGCAAGCCGGCGGGGGTGAAGCAGGCCCAGATTTCCGATGGCACCTTGCTGGTCGGCGGCATCGGCGTGGCTGTGGTTGCCGCCGTGGCCATCGTCGTTTCCGACCAGAACACGGATCGCTCGCAGCCTCTGAAGGGCGCCCCCGTCACGATCACGTCCGGCACCGGCTTCTCGGGCTGATCGTTTCCGCCCAGGCAGATACAGGCCCGCCGTCACCGGCGGGCCTTTTTGTTTTGCTGCGCTGCCACAATTCTGCGCCGGTTTAACGCTTTCATGCCGCCGCCTGCGGCAGAATGCGCGGGCGGCGGTTGCGTCTTTTCGGAGACGCACGGCGTAAAACTTGGGATGAGAGTCCGGCGCGGATGATTCCCGCAGTCCCGGTACCTAATATTCGGTTGGAACAGGCAGGAATGACCATGGCGGACGACAGCAAGGGATTCAGTTACACGCGGCTGGCGCTGGGCGCCGGGCTGCTGGCCGTTGCCGCCGTCGGTGTCGCCGCCTTCGTGCCGCGCCGCAAACTTGCCCTGGTCACCGAGCCGCTGTCCGGCCTGGCCAGGCTGCCGGTGGCCGCCGCCGTCACCGCCTGGGCGATGGGCCTGTGGAACGACGCCACCGCGCCGCGGGCGCCGCAGTTCGACGATTTGCGCCCCTTTGACGAATTCTGAAACGCACGCCATGGGGAAGGTTCCGGTCGTCGCGACCATTCGTGACGCCTATGCGTTCGCCTTCAGCCATCTGGGCGGGATCATCGGCCTGATCTGGATTCCGATGGTGCTGCTCACCGTCGCCCAGTTCTTCACCCTGCTGCGCTACTACAACGCCATGATCGATTTCGTGGCGGGCGGCAGCGCCGCCGCGCTGGGGCCTGCCTGCCTGATGCTGCTGGGCGATGTCGCCGCCGCGCTGCTGCTCTATTCCATGATGTTCGTGGCGGTGGTGCAGCTGGCGCTGGGCAATCGTCCCGCCGGCGCCATCGCCCATTTCGCCTTCGGCCCGCCGGAATGGCGCATGGCGCGCGCCTTGCTGGCCGTCGCCGGCGCGGCGATGCTGCTGCTGCTGGGCCTGGCGCTGCTGCTCAACCTGGTGATGACGGCGGGCAAGCTGCCCCAGGAATCCGCCAGCGTGCTGCTGGTGTTTGTCCTGCTGGGCGTGGGCCTGGTCCTGGCGCCGCGCGCCCTGCTGCTGCTGCCGGCGGTGTCGGTGAACGAGACCGTGCCGGTGCTGCGCCGCGCCTGGGCGCTGACCGAAGGCAATTTCCTGCGGCTGCTGGCCATCCTGCTGGCGCTGGTCGTGCCGGTGACCGCGCTGATGTGGGCGGCGAATGCCGCGATCGCCGGCGGCGTGACGCTGAGCGGCGACGACCAGACGAAACTGCTGCAGACCCTGATGCGGGGACGCCAGATCCTGCCGCTGGCCTGCGGCGTGGGCTTCTTCGTCTCGCCGGTGCTGGTGGGGCTGGTCGCCAGCGCCAGCGTATCGTGCTGGCGGACGCTGACTGGCGAGCGCGCCTTGGACGTGACGGCTTAAATCGCTTTCATCCGGACCGCCGCGCCAGCCTTAAGCGGTTGATTTCGCGCTGTCGCGAAACGTCGCGGGCCCGGTTACGCAAGCGTAACTGACATTGCCGGCGCGCCCCTGCGCGAATGGTCCGGTATTCCCGCCGGATTCGATTTCGTGATTGCATTCGACCAGGAGGCGGTCGCCGCCGCCTTCGCCCAGCCCGAAAACGAAGGCGGGTTTCCGCCGGACTTCGCCGCCTATCTGAACGAGTTGGGCGCGACCCGGCCCAGCGTGCTGCTGGCCTTCGCGCCCAAGGCCGCCGGGACCTATCTGCGCAGTGCCGCCGTCCAGGCCTGCGGCGGCCAGGTTGCGCGGGTGGTGCATGCCCAGGGCGGGCGCGACGCGACGCTCTATCTGCCGGCGCTGCTGAACTATTATGCGCATGGTTTTCCGGCGCGCACGCTCGTCACCCATGTCCATATGCAGGCGCTGGCCTCGAACATCGCGATGATCGAGGCGCTGGACCTTCGTCCGGCGATCATGCTGCGGCCGATCCTCGACATGCTGGCCTCGTATGGCGACATGCTGGAGGCGGAGGAACTCACCGCCAGCCATGGCCTGAACCAGCTTCTGCCGCCAGGGTTCAAGACGCTGTCCGACCGCGACCGGAGCGATTACCTGATCGAGATGGTGGCGCCCTGGTATGTGAGCTATTTCGCCACCTGGATCGATTATGTGGCGGCGGCGCCGGGCCGGGTGCTGATGCTGGATTATGACCGCTTCCGCGCCGACCCCGCCGCGGCGCTGGAAGCCCTGCTGGTCCATTCGCGCGTGCCCGCGACGCGGGCGGATTGCGAAGCCGCGCTGGCGCAGGTGTGGCGGGAGCGCGGGGCGTTCCGCTTCAACAAGGGCGTGACGGGCCGGGGCCGCGAACGCTTCTCGCCGCTGCAGGTTGCGCGGCTGAGCCGGATGTTGGCCTTCTACCCGCAATTGGCGCCGTATGCGGCGCGGCTTATTCCGCCGCCTTGAGCTTCCTGGGCTGGGACGCGTTCTTCAAGAGCGGCTTGAGATACTGGCCGGTATAGGATCGCGCCACCTTCGCCACCTCTTCCGGCGTGCCGCTGGCGACGATCTCGCCGCCGCCGTCGCCGCCTTCCGGGCCCAGGTCCACGATCCAGTCGGCGGTCTTGATGACCTCCAGATTGTGCTCGATCACCACCACGGTATTGCCCTGGTCCACCAGTTCGTGCAGCACCTCCAGCAGCTTCTTCACGTCATGGAAATGCAGGCCGGTGGTCGGCTCGTCCAGGATGTAGAGCGTGCGGCCGGTGGCGCGGCGCGCCAGTTCCTTGCTCAGCTTGACGCGCTGGGCCTCGCCGCCCGACAGGGTGGTGGCCTGCTGGCCGATGGAGATATAGCCCAGGCCGACGCGCTTGAGCGTTTCCAGCTTCTCGGCGATCGACGGCACCGCCTTGAACAGGTCGGCGCCGGCTTCCACCGTCATGTCCAGCACGTCGCTGACCGACTTGTCGCGGAATTTCACTTCCAGCGTCTCGCGGTTGTAGCGCTTGCCCTGGCAGACATCGCATTGCACATACACATCCGGCAGGAAGTGCATCTCGATCTGGATCACGCCGTCGCCCTGGCAGGCTTCGCAGCGCCCGCCCTTGACGTTGAAGCTGAAGCGGCCCGGCGCATAGCCGCGCGCCTTGGCTTCCGGCAGTTCGGCGAACCAGTCGCGGATCGGCGTGAAGGCGCCGGTATAGGTCGCCGGGTTGGAGCGCGGGGTGCGCCCGATGGGCGACTGGTCGATGTCGATCACCTTGTCGAGGAACTCCAGCCCCTCGATGCGGTCGTGGGGCGCGGGATGCTCGCGGCCCTGGCTCAGTTTGCGCGACGCCGCCTTGAACAGCGTCTCGATGGTCAAAGTGGACTTGCCGCCGCCCGAGACGCCGGTGACGCAGGTGAGCGTGCCCAGCGGAATCCGGGCCGTGACGTTCTTGAGGTTGTTGCCGCGCGCCCCCGCCACCGTCAGCCAGCGATTGTGCGCCGCCTTGCGCCGCCGCGCCGGCACCGGGATGTTCTCGGCGCCGGAGAGATACTTGCCGGTGAGGCTTTTCTTGTTGGCGATGATCTGGGCCGGGGTGCCCTCGGCGATGATGTGGCCGCCATGCGCGCCCGCGCCGGGGCCCATGTCGATGACATGGTCGGCGGTGCGGATGGCGTCCTCGTCATGCTCCACCACCAGCACGGTGTTGCCCATGTCGCGCAGCCCCTTGAGCGATTCCAGCAATTTGCCGTTGTCGCGCTGGTGCAGGCCGATGGAGGGTTCGTCCAGCACATAGAGCACGCCGGTCAAGCCGGAGCCGATCTGCGACGCCAGCCGGATGCGCTGGCTTTCGCCGCCCGACAGGGTGCCGGACGACCGCGCCAGGGTCAGGTAGTCCAGCCCGACATTGTTGAGGAATTTCAGCCGGGCGCGGATCTCCTTCAGGATGCGCGCGGCGATCTCCTTCTGCTGGGCGGTCATCTTCCTGTCGATGTCGCGGAACCAGCCGTCGGAATCGCGGATCGACATTTCGCAGACCTGGCCGATATGGATGCCGCCGACCTTCACCGCCAGGGCCTCGGGCTTGAGGCGATAGCCGTTGCAGACCTCGCAGGGCGCCTCGGCCTGGTAGCGTTCCATCTCTTCCTGCACCCAGGCGCTTTCGGTTTCCTGCGACCGCCGTTCCATGTTGGGGATGACCCCCTCGAACGCCTTCCTGGTGTCGTAGCGGCGCATGCCGTCGTCATAGGTGAACCTGATCACCTCGTCGCCGGAGCCGTGCAGAATGACCTGGCGCACCTTGCGGGGCAGGTCCTCCCAGGGATCGGTCATCGACACCTTGTAGTGCCGGGCGATGGCTTCCAGGGTCTGCAGGTAATAGGGCGAGGACGACTTGGCCCAGGGCGCCACCGCGCCTTTCTTCAGGCTGACCGTCTCGTCGGGCACCACCAGCGCTTCGTCGAAATAGTTCTGCACGCCAAGTCCGTCGCATTCCGGGCAGGCGCCGTGGGGACTGTTGAAGCTGAACAGGCGCGGCTCGATCTCGGGAATCGTGAAGCCGGAAACCGGGCAGGCGAACTTCGACGACAGCAGCATCCGGCGCGGGCCGCCATCCTTCTCTTTTTCATCGGCGAACTCGACGACCAGCAGGCCGTCCGCCAGCTTCAGCGCGGTCTCGATGGAATCGGGCAGGCGGTTGCCGATGTCCTTCTTCACCACGATGCGGTCGACCACGATCTCGATATCGTGCTTGAGCTTCTTGTCCAGCGCCGGCGTGGCGCCGATGTCGTAGAACTTGCCGTCCACCTTGGCGCGTTGGAAGCCCTTCTTCTGCAACTCCGCCAGTTCCTTGCGGTATTCGCCCTTGCGGCCGCGCACGATGGGGGCCAGCAGGTAAAGCCGCGTGCCGTCCGGCAGCGCCAGGACGCGGTCGGCCATCTGGCTGACGGTCTGGCTTTCGATGGGAAGCCCGGTGGCGGGCGAATAGGGCACGCCGACGCGTGCGAACAGCAGGCGCAGATAGTCGTAGATCTCGGTGACGGTGCCCACCGTCGAGCGCGGATTCTTCGAGGTGGTCTTCTGTTCGATGGAGATCGCCGGCGACAGGCCCTCGATGTGATCGACATCGGGCTTCTGCATCAGTTCCAGGAACTGGCGGGCATAGGCCGACAGCGATTCGACGTAACGGCGCTGGCCCTCGGCATAGATGGTGTCGAACGCCAGGCTCGACTTGCCCGAGCCCGACAGGCCGGTCAGCACCGTCAGCGTGTCGCGCGGAATCTCCACGTCCACATTCTTGAGATTGTGTTCCCGCGCGCCGCGGATCGAGATGTTCTTCAGCATCAGTTGGGTTTTCCGAGATTCGACAGATAGCGTCCGGCGGCGGCGTCCGGCACCGCGCCCAGTTGGGCCAGCATGTTGAGGCAGCGCGCCGCCAGGTCCACAGAGCCGTAGCAATGATGCGCGATCAGCGCCAAATGCTTCCACTGCTCGGCGGTCATGTTACCGGCCCGCGTGAAGTCGCGGACATAGACCAGGTCGGCTTCCAGCAATTGCCGCAGGCCCTTGTTGGGCTGGCCCGACACCACGGTGGGCGCCAGCGGCCAGACCTTGAGTTCCGCGAAACAGTGGGGAATGAACCCCAGGCCGCGCAGCAGCGTGTCCATCTCGCCGATGGTCGGCTGGCCTTCGTACAGGGTGACGAACGAGACTTCGGTCTGTACCGCCACCGCGCCCGCCAGCCTGTCGCGGCCATGTTCCAGCACGTCGCGCTCGCAGCCCTGGACATCCATTTTCAGGAAATCCATGGCGGCGAGTTCGGTCACGTCGTCGAGGCGCCTGGTCGGAATATCGATGTGGGCTTTCACGTCTCCCCATATAGGAAACAGATTGAAAAGCGCCAGATGCGCCGGATCGGGAACCTTGAGGCTGGTCATGCCTTCCAGCGCGCAGACGTTCAGGCGCCGCGTGGTTCCGTCGCCCAGGGCATAGGGCAGGTAGCGTTCAAGGGGGCCTTTGGCGGCTTCCAGCTTCGCCAGCGCCGCCGCCTGCGGCTCGAATCCGACGACCGCGCACAACCCCGCCGCCAGCATCCGCTTGTAGGGGGGCTCGCCGTCGATCGGGTTGGCGCCCACATCCACCACCTGGGTCAGGCGGGCGGGCTTGAGAATCTCGGTCAGCAGGTCCATGGCGGAAGTCATAGCCGCATCCGCCACCTAAAACAAAAAGAGAACGCGCCGGTTCGGGCCTTTGATCGCGCAATGCCGCGCCGAGGCAGGCCGGCGGTTCCGATAGCGGTCCCATCCCAATCCGCCGCACCGCCGTCAACAGTGTAACCGGCTGAAACGCGTGCGTATTCACTGGCAAATAGTCATATTAAAACCTTGTCAATGAGAACGCTACCAACTAATCCGGACGGGGCTGCGAGGGGAAAGGCGGCCAGTCATTTATCGAGGGGTTCCATGAAGCTTTTCACCACCGTGACGATCACGGCCGCCGCGGCGGTCCTCATGACGGCCCAGGCCGTGGCCGGGGTCACCGTCCCGCTGGCGCCCGGCAAGCCGGCCGGCATCCATCAGGCCCAGATCAGCGAAAACCTGCTGATCCCGATCGCCCTCGGCGCCGCGGCGGCCGGCATCATCATCGCCGCTTCCAGCGGCGGCGACGACCTGGTCGGCTCGCAGCCTGTCAGTCCGCCCACCACGACGACCACCGCCACCACGACGTCGTAAGTGCTTGCCGCGGCGGATGGGCCTAGAAGCCCATTCGCCCAAGCAGCCACAGTCCCGCCGGCGGGCGGAAATGGACCAGGTCCACATAATCGGGACTCTGGTCTTTTTTCATGGGACTCGCGGTCAGCGCATTGGTGTTCAGGAAATCGAACAGCGCCGCCCGGTTCGGGCAGCGCGCATTGTGGCGCGCCACGGCCCCGCGCACCCGGGCCTTGAAGGCCGCCAGGCCGGCGGAGTCCCCCGCCGCATAGCGCGCCTGGATCGCCAGATGGTCCGGCGGGAAGAACAGCACCAGCCGCGCCCGGGCCTGGCAGGCGGCCGCCAGCATGGTGTCGAGTTCGCGCGCCGCGCCGGGACCCATCCGCAAGGTGCGCGCCCGGCGGTAATCCAGGTCGTGGCGCATCACCGCGCCCGTCATGTGGCTGTAGGCGCCGAAAAGGTCGGGCCGGCCGGCCGCCGTCTCGCCGGGCCTGAGCCGCGCCAGCGACCAGGCGCCTATGGCGTTCATCCCCAGCGCCCCGCCGGAGAGGAAGCGGGTGGTGAACTGCCACAGGCCGCGCCGCGGCGTGGGACGGCCGTCCGGCGTCACCGCCAGCCGCGTCTCGTCGAAGCTGGGCAGGGCCTCGCCGGGGCCGCCATTGCCGGTGAAGGCGTCCAGCGCCACCACCACCGTCTTCACGGAGGGCTGCGCCAGCGCATCCTGCACGAAGCGCCGCGCCTCATAGGGCGACAGGCTGGAAGCGCCGTAATTGAAGCTGCGCGTGTGGAAGGCGGGATCGACCAGCACCGGATCGAAGCCGTCGCGCACCCGGCTGGAGCCGACGAACACCAGCTCCGGCTTCACCTGCGCCAGCCAGACCGGCTTGATGGCGCGCTCGAAGCCCGACAAGGTCTCGACGCTGGCGCCTTGCGGGTGATTGAGGATATAGGCGCCCGCCGCCCAGTTGAACGCCATCAGGGCGGCGAGCGCGCCCATCACGGTGCCCAGGAACCAGACGGGATAGCGGCTCTTTTCCATCAGAACTGGAAATAGATGAAGGGTTTGAGATTGGACAGCGCCAGCACCGCGACGATGCAGACCAGGCCATAAAGCCCCGCCTGCAACCGCGTCGGCCGCCAGCCGAAGCGCCGGGCGGGCGTCACCGGTTCGCCGGCATAGGGCGAGGGCAAGGCGGGATCATGCCGCCACAATATCTGCATGGCGTTGGGCATGCCCCAGACGATGACGCCCAGCAGCAGCAGCGTCACCGCCGCCAGCGGCGAGAAGCTCACCACGCTGGAATGGCCCTGGCCGAAGAAGCCGCCGACCACCCGGCCGGCGCTGGCCAGGTCCTGCGCCCGGAACACGATCCAGGCCAGCGTCGTGGCGGCGAAGGTCAGCGCCACCGCGCCCGCATGCAGCGGCGGCCGCCAGCGCGGCGCGACGGTCACGTCGCGGGTGGCGTGGCGGAAGGCATGATTGATGGACAGGTACAGCCCATGCAGCCCGCCCCACAGCATGAAGGTCCAGTTGGCGCCGTGCCACAGCCCGCCCAGCAGCATGGTGATGAACAGGTTGCGGTAGCGCCGCGCCCGCCCGCCGCGGTTTCCGCCCAGCGGGATGTAAAGATAGTCGCGCAGGAAAGCCGACAGCGAAATGTGCCAGCGCCGCCAGAACTCGATGATGCTGGCGGATTTGTAGGGGCTGTTGAAGTTCACCGGCAGGCGGATGCCCAGCATCAGCGAAGAACCCAGCGCCATGTCGGAATAGGCGCTGAAATCGAAATAGATCTGGAAGGCGAAGAACAGGGTCCCCAGCCAGGAATCGGTGGCGCCCAGATGCACCCCGCGCCCCGCCGCGTTGAAGATGGCGTCGGCGAAGGGCGCCAGGTTGTCGGCGATCAGCGATTTCTTGGCCAGGCCCAGGGTGAACAGCGTCACGCCCGCCGACAGGTCGTCGCCCGGCCCCCGCATCTGGCGGAACTGGGGGATCAGGTCGTTGTGGCGCACGATCGGCCCGGCGATCAGGTGCGGGAAATAGGCGACGAACAGCGCGTAATCCAGCAGGGTATAGTTGTGCGTCTTGCCGGCATCGGCATCGGCCAGATAGCTGATCTGCTCGAAGGTGAAGAAGCTGATCGCCAGCGGCAGGAAGAAATGCGGCACCGGCAGGCCCACGCCCAGAAGATCGTCGGCGGTGGAAACGAACAGGGTGTCGTATTTGAAGGCGGCGATCAGGCCCAGGTTGAACGCCAGCCCCGCGATCAGCAGGCCGCGCCGGTCGCGGTCCAGGCGCTGGCGGGCCTCGATCTCCCGGCCCACGGCATAGTTGACCAGGGTCGAGCCGATCAGCAGCAGCAGGAAATCCGCCCGCCACCAGGCATAGAAGGCGTAGGAGGCCAGCAGCAGGAACACCCGCCGCCCCGTCAAAGCGCGGTTCTCCAGCCAGTGGAAGCCCAGCACGGCCACCGCCAGGAAGACGAAATAGGGATAGGAATTGAAGGGCATGCGTCTCCCGCCAGCCCTTGCCTTATCGGGGAAAAGCGCCGCGCGCGCCAATGAAAAGGCGGCGCAATGCTTGGAACGTAACAGGAACAATGCTAAGGGGTGGATAACAATGCGGCTCAGATGGCGGCGGCGTTCGCGGCTGGCTAGGGTCGCGGCTTCATACGGAGATGGATCATGGCGGGTAGCGTCAACAAGGTGATTTTGGTCGGCAACCTGGGCAAGGATCCGGAAGTGCGCCGCATGACCAGCGGCGACCCGGTGGTCAATCTCTCCATCGCCACCTCGGAAAGCTGGCGCGACAAGGCCAGCGGCGAGCGCAAGGAAAAGACCGAGTGGCACCGGGTGGTGATCTTCAACAAGAACCTGGCCGACGTGGCGGAGAAGTACTTGAAGAAGGGCTCCAAGGTATATGTCGAGGGCCAGCTCCAGACCCGCAAATGGACCGACAAGGACGGGGCGGAGAAATACTCCACCGAAGTGGTGCTGCAGAATTTCCGCGGCGAACTCACCATGCTGGACGGCCGCGCGGGCGGCGGCGAGGGCGGTGGCGGTTTCGGCGGCGGCGGCAGCCGCGGCGCCTCGGAATCCGCGCCCAGCTTCCAGCGCGACGAAATGGATGACGAGATCCCTTTCTAGAGGCGTCGCGCTTCCGGTCTGTCTGATGCTCGCGGCCTGCGCCGGGTCTTCCGGCGCGCCCGCGGCGCGCATCGACCAGCCCGCCATCGCCGCCGCCTATCTGCCGCTGCATGGCCGCCTGCATCTGGGGCTGGAAACCGCCGACGGCGCCGCCATGGTGGTGGCGCCGGGCGTCGCCGTCACCAATGCGCACAATGCCAACCTGGTGGACGTGGCCCGCGTCA
>Ga0153956_1003167_pt1 | contig 10917 bp, 8 predicted proteins | sample TSFL040MetaG_FD_104704 | JGI IMG/M metagenome (GOLD analysis project Ga0153956, IMG submission 104704) | Attine ant fungus gardens microbial communities from Florida, USA - TSFL040 MetaG | ecosystem: Host-associated > Fungi > Mycelium > Unclassified | place: USA: Florida, Wekiwa Springs...
CCCATCACCGCGATCTCGGCGGTCGGCCAGGCGAAGTTGAAGTCGGCGCCCATGTGCTTGGAGGCCATGACGTCGTAGGCGCCGCCGTAGGACTTGCGGGTCACCAGGCTGATCTTCGGGACGGTCGCCTCGGTGTAGGCGTAGAGCAGCTTGGCGCCGTGGCGGATGATCCCGTTCCACTCCTGGTCGGTGCCGGGCATGAAGCCGGGCACGTCGGTGAAGGTGAGGATCGGGATGTTGAAGGCATCGCAGGTGCGGACGAAGCGGGCTGCCTTCTCGGAGGACTCGATGTCGAGCACGCCGGCCTTGAAGGCGGGCTGGTTGCCGACGATGCCGACCGGGAAGCCATCGAGGCGCGAGAAGCCGCAGATGATGTTCTTGGCGAAGTGCTCGTGGACCTCGAAGAACTCCTCGTCGTCGACGATCCGGGTCACGACCTGCCGCATGTCGTACGGCTTGTTCGGGTCGTCGGGCACGAAGGTGTCGAGCTCCTCGTCCTCGCGCTCGGGGTCGTCCGAGCTGGGGAAGTGGGGCGGCTGCTCCATGTTGTTGAGCGGCAGGAAGCTCATCAGGTAGCGCACGTCCTCGAGGCAGCTCTCCTCGTCCTCGGCCGCGAAGTGGGCGACGCCGGACTTGGCGTTGTGGGTCATCGCGCCGCCGAGCTCCTCGAAGCCGACTTCCTCGCCGGTCACGGTCTTGATGACCTCGGGGCCGGTGATGAACATGTGCGAGGTCTCCTTGACCATGAAGATGAAGTCGGTCATGGCCGGGGAGTACACGGCGCCACCGGCGCAGGGGCCCATGATCACGCTGATCTGGGGGATCACGCCGGAGCTCTGGACGTTGCGGGCGAAGACGTCACCGTAAGCGCCGAGCGAGACGACGCCTTCCTGGATGCGGGCGCCGCCGGAGTCGTTGAGGCCGATCACGGGGGCGCCGACCTTGGCGGCGAGATCCATGACCTTGCACATCTTTTCCGCCATGACCTCGCCGAGCGAACCGCCGAAGACGGTGAAGTCCTGAGAGAAGACGAAGACCTTGCGGCCGTCGATCGTGCCGTGGCCGGTGACCACCGCGTCGCCCCAGGGACGGCGCTTGTTCATCTCGAAGTCATAGGTGCGATGCCGGACGAAGGTGTCCAGCTCTTCGAACGAGCCGGGGTCGAGCAGCACGTCGATCCGCTCGCGGGCGGTCAGCTTGCCCTTGGCATGGTGCTTCTCGACCGCCTCGGCAGAGGCGGAATTGATCGCGGCTTCGCGCAGCTCGCGCAGGTACTCGAGCTTCTCTTCGTGGGTCTCAGGATTCTTCTCACGCATGGGAAAGGGCAGTCTATTTCGTTGACTCAGGCCTCGTCCCGCCGTCCGTGCCCGCCGGCCGGTTTGGAGAACTGACGGGACCAGCGCATCAGCGGCTTCTCGACGGTCAGATAGGTCGCGGCGGACAGCAGGACGGTGATCAGGAAAGTGCCGACCGCCAAGACCGGGAACTGCGCACCCGGCACCTTGCTGGTCAGTTCCAGATCGTTCAGGACCATCAGGACCGGGAAATGCCAGAGGAAGATCCCGTAGGAGATCAGCCCGAGCCTGATCAGCGCCGGATGACCGAGGATCCGGTTCGGCAGGCCCCGGTCGATCTGGCCGAAGACCGCGGGGGCGAGCACCAGCAGGGCGATCAGCCCGAAGGCGAAATACTGGAAGAGATACTCGCCCATGCCGGTCGCGGGACCGGCCAGCGAAGGTGAGGGCTCGAGGATCAGGTAGGTGCAGATCAGGTAGGCCGCGATCGCGGCCAGCCAGCAGCTTCCGGCGTGTCGCCTGGCGAAACGGACCGGGAAGATCTCGCGGTTCAGCTGTGCGGTCCGGACGGAGAAGACGGCCAGGGCCATGCCCAGACCGAACCACCAGGCTCGACCCAACGGCGAGAAGATCAACCACTGGTTGAATCCGGAACGGTCGGTCTGGCCCTGGATCCAGAAGGAGACCAGGGCGAGCAGACCGAGCACGACCAACTCGATCCTCACCCAGCCGGTGAAGAAGCGTTTCGGCTCGTGCTTCTTCAGGCTGCGTGTCGCCCAGGCCATGGCCATCGCGAAGAAGGGCAGGAGAATGTAGAAGAAGACCTCGATCGCCAGGGTCCAGGCTGGCGGGATCGCGCAATGGAAGGGATCGGTCGCGCACTTGCCTTCTGGGGTGAAGAGCGGGAAGTCCATCAGCAGGCCGAAGTAGACCCACCAGTTGCCGGTGAAGGCCCCGTACATCCCCGGCACGATCGCGCTCACAACCAGCACCGTCCAGTAGAGCGGGAAGATCCGGAAGAAGCGGTTGCGGGTGTAGTCGCGCAGCCGCTGGGCCGGAAGGCCGGAGACCCGGGATGCCAACATCGGGCGGTAGAGCAGGAAGCCGGACAGAAGGAAGAAGAAGGCGACTCCGATGTCGAAGTGAGCCAACGCCCATTTCGGCCAGGCCGCGAATCCGCCGCTGAAGATCGCGACGTGGACCAGCATGACCAGGATCGCCGCGATCGCCCGCAGCGGATCCATCAGAGGGAAGCGCGGATGGCCGGCCGGAGCTGGGAGTTCGGCCGCTGCCCTAGCTTCCTCGCCCGAATCGGACAGATGGTCGGCCCCGCTCCCCCATGCGTTCATCGAGGAGGAGTCTATGGCCGGCCGGTCGTCGTCGATCGGCCTGACGGTTCCGCGACCTCGCGGGTCCTACCCTTAACATTTCCGCCGTGAGGGAGAAGACCGCCCACCTTCCGGCGACGATTGCGGTGGCTGCTTCGGCCGTCCTGCTCACTTTTCTGATCCTGCTCGCACCGATCCACGCGCTGGTGCCGACGGTAGAGCTGGCGGCGCCGCTTGCCCCTCACCATCAGACGGCCGAGACGATCCTTTACGTTCTCGCTTTCTTCGTGCTCGCACCGATCGGCGCCTGGCTCGCCCTGCGGCTGGTCGATCAGGTTCTGGTCGGTGGCAACCCCGCCCTGGCCGGGTCCCTGGCCGCGATCACCACCCTGATCTCGGTAGGGGTCCTGGTTCTGGTCCGGGTCATCGGGCCGGCACACGATCAGCTCTGGATGCTCACGGGCCTCGCCGCGTTCGCGGCGATCCTCCTGGTCGGCCTCTGGTGGCAGGCCAGCGGACCCGACTGGCCGCTGGCCTCACGTCTTTCCGACGCCTCGTTCCCGCTCGCCGGGCTGGCCGGTTTCGCGACCGTGGCCGCGGTCGTGTCGCTGGGTTACTTCTCCCATGTCGATCTGCCTTGGCTGATCGGGGGCCTGGCGGTGACGGTCGGCATCCTGCTCGCCTTCGGTCGGGTACGCCTCCCGGCGCTGCCGCGACCGTGGGGACCGATTGCCGATCTCGTGATCGTGATCGTGATCGTGGCCGCGGTGCCCGACATGGTGATCTTCCAGGGAGTCGGGGAGGCATCCCAGCCGGGCAGTCCCTTCCTCACCTACATCATCGACTTTCACCAATCGCTCTATCTCGGGGCGGCAAGCCAGATCCTCAACGGTGCGGCGCTTTTGGTCGACACCGTCTCGCAGTACGGCGTGGTCTCGATTTACCTGCTGGCCGCCTTCTTCAAGATCGCGCCGATCGGCAACGGCACGCTCGGCTTCTTCGATGCGTCGCTGACCGCGCTCACCTTCGGGGCCGGCTACGCGATCCTGCGATTCGCCGGGGTCCGTCGGATCGCCGCGGTCCCGGCCATGGCGGTCGCGGTCGTGGTGCTGGTCTGGGCGCTCGAATACCCGATCGGGGGTCTGCTCCAACACGGCGGCCTGCGCTTCGGTCTGCCGATGCCGCTGATCTTCTTCTGGGTGGCGGGCGCCCGGTTCCCCGCCGCGCGTCGCTGGCTGCGTGGTGCCGGCTGGGTCGTGGTCGGCCTTTCTAGCGTCTGGGCGCTCGAGGCGTGGATCTACACGACCGGTGCCCTGGTGGCGATGGTCATGGTCGAGGCCGTGCTGATGCCGGAGGGCAGGGTCAGATGGCTGGTGCGCCAGGGCGTCTTCACGCTGGTTTCCTGGCTGGCCGCCCAGGCCATCTTTGCCGGCGCCACCCTGATCTGGGCCGGCGCTCTGCCGGACTGGGGGCTCTACCTGACCTATCTGCGGGAGTTCCTGTTCGGTTCGGTCGGCGACCTGACCTATGACGTTCCCGCCTGGTCCCCGGGCCTGACGGTCGGGTTTGCCTATCTGGTCTCGGCTCTCGCGCTTGTCATCGCCGCGGCCCGCCGTCCCGATTGGCTACGGAGCCAGGCGGTTGCCGCGGTGGCTCTCGCCGGGCTTACCGGCTATGGCACCCTGCTCTACAGCTACTTCGACAATCGCTCGCTGGCTCATGTCATCCCGTACATCTCGTTGCCGCTGGTCATGAGCGTGACCATCTGGCTGTGGCTGGTGATCAGCAACCGGGCCGTTCCGCGACGCACCGCGGTCGCCGCCCTCGGATCCGTCCTGGTGGTCAGCTCTCTCGCGGTAGCAACCGTGATGCCGGCCGCCTACGACCGGGGCCGGACCTCGCTGCTCGACTACGCGCTGCCCGGCGGCAAGTCACTGAGCGAGGGTTTCCACCGACTCTGGCATCCGCCTGAGCTGAAGGCCGGGGCCGATCAGGGAGCGAAGCTGCTGGACCGCTATCTGCCCGGCCAAAAAGCCTCGCCGGTGCTGACGGTTCCCGACCTCGACAACAACATCCTCACCTTGGCCGGTCGAGCCAACTCGCTCGGGATCACCGACGCCAAGGAGCAGAGCTGGGTCGAGGAGCCGCATGTCAAACCGGTCGAGGACGCCGCGGCGAAGCTCAAGGCCGGCGATCGGATGCTGCTCGACGAGCCTGCCCTTGAGGCCTATCGGGAGCTGGCTCGCAACCCGGACGCAGACCGGGCGGCGATCACCCTCGACACTCAGATCGCCGACATTCAGCTGATCATCTTGAGTGACCTCGCGAAACGGTTCCGGCTCATGCCGATTGCCCGTGATGGAGGACTCGTCGTGGTTGAGCTGGAACCGCGCTAGAGCCGGCGGTCAAAGCGCTGTCCGCGGGCTCTGGAACTCCTGGTCAGGCGGCGTACTTGCGGGAAGGCAGGATCCGGTTGCGATGGAGGATCAGCCTGAAGCCGGCCCACAGCGTCTTCAGCCCGTAGACCACGCCCTTCTTGAAACCGACCGAGGACATCTCGTCGAAGTAGCGGCAGCGGGCGGGCACCTCTTCGATCCGGAATCCGAGATGCGAGGCCTGGTAGAGCAGCTCGGCGTCGAAGACGAAATCGAGCGAGTTGCGCAGGAAGGGGACCGTCAGCAGCAGTTCGCGGGAGTAGGCGCGATAGCCGGTGTGGGCCTCTGAAAGATGGGTTCCCATGATCCGGTTCTGGATCGTGGTGAGGAAGCGGTTGGCGACGAACTTCCACCGCGGCATCCCGGCCTGGAGCGCCCAGCCGGGGACCAGCAGACGCGAGCCCATGACCAGGTCGGCCTCGCCGTCGACGATCGGCTGGATCATCGACGGGATCAGGCCCGGTTCGTACTGGCCGTCGGGATGGAGCATCACGACCACGTCGGCGCCGCTTTGGAGGGCCTGGAGGTAGCAGGTCTTCTGGTTGCCGCCGTAGCCGACCTGATGGGGATGCCAGACCACGTGGAGGTCGAGCTCGCGGGCCAGCTCGACGGTGGCGTCGGTCGAGGAATCGTCGACCAGAAGGACCTCGTCGACCGCGTCCTTGGGGATCTCCCGGAAGGTCTCTTCGAGGGTCTGCGCGGCCTGCCGGGCCGGCATCACCACGATCACCTTCTTCTTTTCGGTCTCACTCATTGGCGGCTTCGACGTAGATGGTCCCGGGCTTTCCGGAAATCTGCTCCACGAGCGCGCAGGCTACCGCGACGGGAAAGCCGACCACTCCGGCGGCGATCGCGTAGGCCCGTTTGGCCGGGCCGATCTCGATCCTGCGGGCCGACTTGCGACGGAGCGACTGGTACAGATCCGGCCGCCCGGGGAGCAGGCTCACGAGCCCTTGCAGCCAGCCGATCACCAACTGGCCCGCCTTCAGTCCCGAGCTCGCCGACGGCCTCAGCCCGGCCTTGGCGAGGCCCGACTTCAGGGCGTCGGCGCGCAGGTGGGTCAGGTGCCGAGGCAGATCGAGATGAAGCCACCCGTCGCCGAAGGCCCGCGCCTGCAGGCTGGCGTAGTTCGGCACGGCGATCACGATCACCCCGCCCGGCGACAGCCGGGCCGCGGCCAGCTCCACCGTCTCCTTCGGATCCGGCAGATGCTCCAGGGCGTGCCAGAGCACGATCGCCGCGAACTCACCCTGCACTTCGGCCAGCGGCAGGTCGCTCACCCGGGGGTGGTCCGAGTCGCGGTCGAGGCCGCTCGCCTCCCGGCCGAGCGCGGCCAGGGCATCGATCAGGTAGCCCTCGCCGGCCCCGATGTCGAGCACCGGACCAGGCGGGGCCACCTCGTCGATCCGCCCGGCCATCGACGCCCTCGAGCGGCGCAGCATCGCGTCGCCGAACCGGCCGAATCGGGTTCCCGCCGAAGGCCAGTACCACTCGCCGTAGGCCTCGTTCAGCGATTTTTCGTCCGGTACGGGATCGGTCGTCGCCGATCCGCAGGAAGGGCAGTCTGCGCGGCCGGTCCGTCGTCCCCGATCGTCGAGCGCGGCGTGGCACCAGGCGCATCGGGTCGCCCGGGTCCCGGTCCAATCGACCTTCAACGAGGCACCCGGCAGACCGCGACGAGATCGAGCGAGCGGTCGAGCCCGTCGTCGGCGAGAAAGAAATCTCCGGGTTCTATGTTCGCCGCGCGGGGATCGGTCTCGCGACGAAAGCGGCTCAGCATCGTGTCGTAGAGCCACTGCTTCGCCTTCAGCGGGACCGCCCGCCGGAATCGCAGGGGGTCGTATCCGAGCAGGCGGTCGAGGGTGGCCCGTTCCTCGTCGTGGATCTCCATGTAGCGCTCCGAGCCGAAGATGCCTTCGACCGATACCTCGGAGAACGCTTCGCAGCAGAGTGCCTCCAGCTGGTCGGCACTGAACTCGATGAAGTGGAAGGGATCGATGATCTCGTCCGGCCGGCCGAAGGTGAGCCGGTTCGGCGTAACGAAGACGGCGACTCCATCCGGCTCCAACACCCTCGCCGCCTCGGTCACGACCTTTTCGGGATCGGGCACATGTTCGAGCGAGTGGACGGAGAGAACCGAAGGAAAGCTCTTCGCCTCGAAGGGCAGCTTCCGCATGTCGGCGACCACGGTCTCCCGGTCCTGGCCCCGCAGGGCGTCGGGGTCGATGTCGACGCCGATCGTCCCGCGCGGTTCGAGCAGGTGGAAGCTGTGACCGACCCCACAGCCGAGATCGAGCACCCGGCCCGGCCCGAACCTGGATTTGTTCAGTTCATAGGCTGCGACATGGCGCTGCCAGGTCGGGTTGAATCCGCCTTCCGGCGTGACCACCCGTTCGCCGGTGACCTTCATCGGCGTGAATCTTGACAGGGTAACGGGCAAGGGAAGCACTGAAGATGAATGACGTAGCCGAACATTTCGACCAGATCGCGACCGAGTACGACGACTCGCTGCCGCCCCATGTGGTCGAGCATTACCTGCGTAAGCGGGTCGCCTTCGTCCGGGAGTTGATGCCGACGGGCAGCGTGCTCGACGTCGGCTGCGGGACCGGTGTGGTCGCCTCTCGGCTGGCTGACGAGGGATACGAGGTAACCGGAACCGACCCGTCCCGCGGCATGCTCGACCATCTCGAAGAGCGCGACGACCGGGTCGAGGCGGTGCTCGGCTCGGCCACCGACCTGCCCTTCGAGAGCGACCGATTCGACCTGACCATGTGCGTGGCGGTGATGCATCACATCGCCCTGCCCGATCAGGTCCACAAGTCACTGGGCGAGATGGTGCGGGTGGCCCGCCCGGGTGGTCTCGTCCTGGTCTGGGACCACAACCCCCGCAATCCCTACTGGAAGAACCTGATGGCCAGGGTGCCGCAGGACGACGGGTCCGAACGGCTGATTCCGGAAGCCGAGGTGATCGGCGGCTTGACCGACGGCGGGGCCAGGATGGTCGACTCACACCAGCTGGGCTTCGTGCCGGATTTCGCTCCACCGCGACTACTTCCGATCGTGGCCAGGGCGGAGAGGCTGGCCGAGCGAACACCGGGCCTCAGGCTTTTCGCCGCGCACAACGTCGTGGTGGCCCGAAAGCCGGTCGCAGGGTCCCGGAGCTGAGTGGTCGGGTAGATTCATCCGCCGTGGTTGCGATCGGAAGTGCCATTACCGATGCGGGCAAGTACGAGAAGTTCGTCACTCCCGGAATCGAGCTCTGCAGGGAACCGGACACCGAGGTGTTCAGCTTTGCCAGCTCCGGAACCCTGTTCCGGAGCTATAACCTGATCCTCGACGAGGCCGCCAAGCGCGACGACCTCGAGTTCCTGGTGCTGATTCACCAGGACGCCCAGATCACCGACCCCGAATTCATCCAGAAGATCCGCGACGAGTTCAAGGATCCGGACGTCGGGCTGGTCGGATGTGCCGGGGCGGTCGGTGTGCGCAGCATCGCCTGGTGGGAAGGAGCGGTCACCTGGGCTTCCTTCACCCACAAGTACGACGAGCTCGGCGGCGGAGAGATCCCCGCCCTGACCTGGCTGGCGACCGAGATTCCCTCCTACGCGAAGCTCGGTGAGGTCGACATGATCGACGGTTTCGTGATCGCCTTCTCGCCCTGGGCGATCCAGAATCTGCGGTTCGACGAGATCACCGGCGGCGCCCTTCACGGCTACGACTTCGACATCAGCTTCCAGGCCCGGGAAAAGGGCAAGAAAGTGGTCACCGCCGACCTCAAGGTGGTCCATCACCACTCGATCGAGCTGATCAGCGACCTCGACACCTGGGTCAACGCCCACATCGCCTTCGCGAAAAAGTGGGACCACATGCTCCCGACCCCGCAGGGGCCCGGAGAGAACTCATGGGAGGACCGGGCCCGCCGCGCCGAAGCGGAAGCCTCGGCGGCCCGCACCCTGGCGGGTGCCGGTCACCTGATCGCCGAGTCGCTCGAACGCGAGCTCGAGGAGTTGAAGGCCAGCCGAAGCTGGAGGATCACCAAGCCGTTCCGCAAGTTCACGGACTTCATCCTCCGCCGCAAACCACTTGAGGAATAACCAGCTGGGCGGTCACGCCGTGATGCCTGGCCGGTGTCTCCCTGGATGTCGCGGCTACCCGGACCACTCGATCGTCCAGGGTGACGCAGGTTTACATCCAACACGGTCCCAAACCTGCGTCACCCCGGCTTGGAGCTCCGACTCCGTTACGAGATGGGCCTTCCGTCGAGGCGGTCTTGGATCTCTTGCCTCGTGAAGATCGGGTTTCCTCGCTGGCGGACCTTCGAGATTCGTTCGGCGATACCGAGTGCGCTTGACTGGAGCATGCGGCCGAGGAGCTCTTCGTACTCAGCGATCCGCTGGTTCTGCTCGCGGATCGTCTTCGCGTCCTTGTGGGTGCGGACCAGCAGGGCGACCCGATTGGCCTCGGCCCGTTCCATGACCGGGTTGCGGTCGTAGGGGGCGATCGATTCGGCGACCGCGTCGGCGTAGGGCTCCGATTCCTCCCAGAGCGCTCCCATGCCGAAGAAGACCGGGACCACGGCGAGGCGGAGCCCGCCGCGCCTTTCCATGAAATCCTCGATCGCGGTCAGGACGCCGTTCTTCGGGCCGCCTTCGTGGGCGGCGGCGTACTCATAGGGCAGGCCGCCGTCGCTCAGGCCGGGGTTGCCCGGTTCGATGGTGCAGTCCTTGGCGATCGGGGGGCGTTCCGACTCCGGCACCCGCTCGGGCGCGTAGTAGGTGTCGCGCCGCTCATGCGGCCAGCAGACGTCGTGGAAGAGGATCAGCGGCAGAGGATCGTCGCCGGCCATCTCGGCGATCTTGTCCAGCTCGCAACTGAGCGTGTAGTAATTGTGGTCGCCGTCGATGATCACCGTGTCGGGCAGGGCATCGAGGCCGTCGAGAGCGCCGACCCCCGTGTCCTCGATCAGCTTCAGCTCGGGATGACGCTCCACTACCGCCCTGAGCGCGTCCGGCGGCAGCGGCTCCACGGTGCTGATCTCGATCCCTTTCGGGGTTCCCCATTCGAGCAGGCTCTCGGTCAGCTCACCGGCGAAGGATCCGATCTCCAGCAAGGTTCGCGTGCCCCTCGCCTCGAGGCAGGGCTGCATGATCTCGGCGACGTTCTCCAGCGAGTATCCCCACTGGATCGGGTTGGGTTCGGTCTTTTCTTCACTCATAGGCTGGTGGCGCAGGCTATAGGCTCCGAGCGCCCGATGAGCAAGCCGACCTCCGCCGAAAAAAGAGAATTCATGCGGTCGCTCGTTGCCCGGAATCCCGGCTTTCGGACGGCCGTTCTCGCCGACGCCCGGGTCACCTGTCATCAGCGGGGAGAGCGGCACGAGTTCCGCTCCGCGGCCGACGCCTTCTTTCAGGTGATCCGTCTCATGTGGGTCAGCGACGCCTTCTCCGCCCATGTGGCCTACCGCCTTCGGGCGGCTCTGCTACGCCGGGGAATCCCGATCGTGCCGCGCATGCTCCACAAGTTCAGCATGCGCAGCGCCCAGGTCTCGATCGGCCCCGGCGTGTTGATGCATCCGGGGGTTTACATCGTTCACGGACAGATCGTGATCGACGGCATGGTCGAGGTCGGTGCCGGCACGGTCATCTCGCCCTGGGTGACGATCGGCCTGCGGGGAGGGAACATCCAGGGGCCGACGGTCGGTACCGGCGTCAACATCGGGACCGGAGCGAAAATAGTCGGCCCGGTGGAGGTCGGGCACGATTCGCTGATCGGCGCGGGGGCGGTTGTCACCACCGACATCCCGAACGCTGTGACCGCGGTCGGCATTCCGGCGCGGGTGGTCCGGGAGCACGGCGATCG
>Ga0153956_1003168_pt1 | contig 10916 bp, 10 predicted proteins | sample TSFL040MetaG_FD_104704 | JGI IMG/M metagenome (GOLD analysis project Ga0153956, IMG submission 104704) | Attine ant fungus gardens microbial communities from Florida, USA - TSFL040 MetaG | ecosystem: Host-associated > Fungi > Mycelium > Unclassified | place: USA: Florida, Wekiwa Springs...
CATCGCCAATGCCCCGCCGTCGCCCCATCACCCACCCCACAGGTACTCCATGCCTCCCCACGAAAACCGCCGCATCCAGCTCACCCCGCATTTCCGCCAGTTGCAGGTACTGCGCCGCGAGCGCCTGGCCCCGCACATGCAGCGCATCGTGCTTGGTGGCGATGCGCTGGCCGGCTTCGAGAGCCCCGCGCCGGACGACCACGTAAAGCTGTTCTTCCCCAATGCCGAAGGCGCCTTCGTGCTGCCCGAGCTGGCCGCCGATGGCCCGCGCTACCCGGAAGGCCAGGCACCCTCGCCCGCGCGCGACTTCACGCCATCGGTGCATGACCCCGATGCCGGCGAGCTGGCGCTGGATTTCGTGCTGCATGGCGACGGCGTGGCCTCGCGCTGGGCGGCCGCCGCCCGCCCCGGCGATGCGCTGGTGGTGGCCGGGCCGCGCGGCTCGCTGCTGGTCGCCGACGACTACGACGCCTGGGTGTTGATTGGCGACGAAACCGCGCTGCCGGCCATCGCCCGGCGCCTGGCCGGATTGCCGGCGCATGTGCAGGCCGAGGTGCTGGTGGAGATTCCCGAAGAACTGGACCGCCTGCCGCTGCCGAGCGCCGCGCAGGTCAACGTGACCTGGTTCCAGCGCAACGGCTTCGATGCGGCCAGCAGCACCCTGCTGGAAGACGCGCTGGTGGATTTCGAGCAGCCCGACGGCGATGTGTATTACTGGATCGCGCTGGAATCGCGGCGCGCGCGGAACATGCGCCAGTTCTTTGAAGAACACCTGCAGGTGCCCAGGGACTCGCTCCGCGCCACCGGTTACTGGAAGGCGCAGGCCAACGACGCCGGGTAAGCCGGCAACGCGATGGGTGGCTGTTATGCTCGCTGCGGTCCACCAGGCACTCCTCCCATGCGCCCACACAATCTGCGTCCACTGCTCGTTCCCGCCGCCACCGCCGTGCTGCTGGCCGCAGGCCTGGGCGGCTGCCTGGCCGCCCCCGGCCCCACCGTGGCCGGCAATGGCCGCTGCGATGCCACGCACCTGCAATGGGCCGTGGGCCAGCCTGGCGACGAGGCCAACATGCGCCGGCTCGCGCGCGAGAGCGGCGCCGGGCTGGTGAACCCGGTCGGCCCGACCACCATCGTTTCCCGGGACATCCGCCAGGACCGCCTGCGCGTGTTCCTGGACGCGGCCAACACCATCACCGCCGTGCGCTGCGAATAATCCAGCGCACAGGTATCGCGCCGGGCGTCCTGCATTTCCCGGCGTGCATGAATCCTCATTCCGCAGGAATGCACTCCAGTGTGCGGCGGAGCGGCAATGCAGATCCACCTGCAACCGCCCGCCGGTCCAGGTGCGGGCATTCAATGGACAAACCCCATCGCGCACTGAAGTGCGCTGCCACGAGAAGCACGAGTCAATGCGCAAGCTGACGATCCCCACCCTGCAGGCCCTGCAACAACGCGCGGCCGAAGACGGCCCTTGCGATGCGCTGCTGGCCGGCTTCACGCCGACGCCGGCACTGCGCGAACTGCTGCGTGCGCTGTTGCAGGCGCAGTTGTCCTTCCTGCAGGCCGAACATGAAGTGGCCCAGGTGGCCGACCTGCTGCGCCGCGACCAGAAATACGCCCCGGCCGGGCCGCCGTCGGTCCACCTTGTCGGCCTGCGCAAGCAACAGGCTGCTACCAGGCAGACCCTGCTGGTGGCACGTGCGCGGCTGGCGCAGGTGGCGCAGACCTTCGCGCAGGCCAGCAACCTGCCGTTGAAACCGAAGCAGACACCCAGCGAAGCCGCTACCCAGTGGCTGCAAAAGCTCTAGCGCGACGAGCGTGCGGGGCAAGCCCCGCACCTGCGGATTCCAGCCCCACCCAGGTGCCGGGCTCGCCCGGTACCCGGAGATCGCCACAAAGCAGAAGCCCGCCAGAGATTGGCGGGCTTCTGCGTGACAACCCTGGCCGGCGTTATTCGGCCTTGGCGTCGTCGGCCTTCGGGATCGAGGCTTCGGTGGTGATGCGCACCTTGATTTCGTCGCTGACCGCCGGCACGAAGTTGCTCACGCCGAAATCGCTGCGCTTGAGCGTGGTGGTGGCGTCGAAGCCGACCGACTGCTGCTTCAGCATCGGGTGCTCGCCGGCGCCGTTGATGGTCACGTCCAGGGTCACCGGCCTGGTGACGTCCTTGATGGTCAGGTCGCCGGTGACGCTGAGCTTGTTGGTGCCGGCCGCTTCCACCTTGGTGCTCTTGAAGGTGGCCGTCGGGAACTTGGCCGCGTCGAAGAAGTCGGCGCCGCGCAGGTGTTCGTCGAGCTTGGGCACGAAGGTATCCAGCGCGCTCAGCGGCAGGGTCACCTGCACCGACGACTTGCCCACGTCGGCTGCGTCGTAGACCAGGGTGCCGTCGGCAATGCCGAAGTGCGCGCTGGGGTTGGAGAAGCCCATGTGGGTCCACTGCACCAGCACGTCGGTGTGGGTCGGGTCGAGCGTGTAGGTGCCGGAGGCCACCTGGATGGCGGTCGCTTCCGGCGCGGCAGCGGCGGTATCGGCAGCGGCGGCGGTTTCAGCCGGGGCGGCGGCCGGCGCGGCAGCTTCGTCGGCCGGCTTGGAGCAGGCGCTGATGGCGGCGGCCAGGGCGAGCGGGAGCAGCAGTTTGGTGAGGCTGGACATGGGTTTCTCCTGGGTGCGGTTCGGGGCGGGTGCAGTTTCAACGGGCCGGCGTCGGCCGGGGATGACGCCGGCAGAAACGTTTATTCGATGCGCGCGGCTTCGTCGAAGGACAGGCGCGGCAGGCGCGGGAACACGCCGGCCGGGTCGCCATAGCCGAGGTTGACGATGAAGTTGGTCTTGATCGCGGTGCCGGCGAAAAACGCTTCGTCGACCTTGGCCGCGTCGAAGCCGGACATCGGGCCGGCATCCAGGCCCAGCGCGCGCGCGGCCAGCATCAGGTAGGCGCCCTGCAGGCTGCTGTTGCGCAGTGCGGCTTCCTCGCGGCCTTCGCGCGGGCCTTCGAACCACGACTTGGCGTCGGTGTGCGGGAACAGGTACGGCAGCTTTTCGTGGAAATCCAGGTCCTGGCCGACGATCACCGTCACCGGCGCGGCCATGGTCTTGGCCAGGTTGCCCTCGGACATGGCCGGCGCCAGCTTCTGCTTGGCCTCGGCCGATTTCACGAACACCAGGCGCGCCGGCGTGGTGTTGGCCGCGGTCGGGCCCCATTTCAGCAATTCGTACAGCGCGTGCAGCTGGCTGTCCTCGACCGGGCGGTCCTGGAAGGCATTCTGGGTACGCGCGGTGCGGAACAGCTGGTCGAGCGCGGCATCGGCGAGGACATCTGACATGGAAACTCCGTGTGGGATTGGCTACGGTTCGAGGGGTTGCGCGAAAGCCCGGCACTGGTTCATGGGCAACAAGCGCTGGAGTGTAGGGTGCCACGGCGGCTGCAACACCGGTCTTAACTGAAACGAATCGATGCCACACGCGAAACGATCGACGCTCCCTTGGACGATCACCGACGGCCGCGCCGGCAACCTGCGCCAGGCCACGGCGCTGGCGTCTGCGCTGCGGCTGGGCGGGCAGCAGCGCCTGCAGTTGCTGCCGCGGGCGCCGTGGCGCTGGTTGGCGCCGCGGCTGCTGCCCGGTGCCGCACGGGGCTTCGGCACCACCTTCGCGCAACTGGCCGACAAGGCACCGGGGTTGGCCATCGGCTGTGGCAGGCAGGCCGCCGCGGCCCTGCGCGTGCTGGGCCGGCATGGCACGCGCACGGTGCAGATCCTCGACCCGCGCATCGATCCACGTCATTGGGACCTGGTAGTGGTGCCCGGGCACGACCGCCTGCGCGGCGGCAACGTGCTGACCCTGCTGGGCAGCCTGAACCCGGTAAGCGACGAATGGCTGGCCTGCGGCCGTGCCGCCTTCGCCGATTTCGAGCACCTGCCCGGGCCGCGCACCGCGCTGCTGCTCGGCGGCCCCACTGCCCATGCGCCGTGGCAGGAACAGGACATCACCCCGCTGCTGCGCGAACTGGCCGCGCGCCTCCTCGCCGATGGCGGCAGCGTGCTGGCCACCACCTCGCGCCGGACTCCGCGCGCGGTCGGCGATGCCCTGCTGCGGGCCTTCGACGATGTACCCGGGGTGATCTGGAGCGATGGCGGGGATGGCTCCAATCCCTATGCCGGCCTGCTCGGCTGGGCCGACCGCATCGTCTGCACTCCCGATTCGGTGAACCTGCTGTCCGAGGCCTGCGCCACCCGCGTGCCGGTGGGCGTACTGCTCGGCCAGCGCGCGCAGGCACGGGTGGCGCAATTCCAGCGCACGCTGCGCGAACGCGGGCGCCTGCTTGATGGCCTGGACGCACTCGACGCCGACCCGCGACACCCGATCGAACCCCTGCGCGAAACTGCCCGCATCGCCGCCGAAGTGAAGGCCCGCCTCAACCTGTTGTAGTGCCGGGCCCGCCCGGCACGACGCGTTCTCGACCAGGCCCATCGCGGTTCATGGCCCGAGATCACTTCGCGTCGTTGCTGCGCGGCATCCTCGCAGCGGCTGCCAAGGCACGTTCCAGGCAATCCGCCAACAGATTCCGCGGATACGGGGCTTGTCCCGCACCGCGGGTTTCCAGCGATGCATACCATGCAGGGCAAGCCCGGCCTCCATGGCCACAGATGGCGATTGCGCCGGCCTGTGCGGGGAACGCCCCGCACCTGTGGTCATGCATGGTCGTCATGACGATGGGGGTCGCATGAAACCAGGCCCCTCTCCCTTCATGGGAGAGGGGTTGGGGAGAGAGTGCAGCTCCCCGCCGCCAGTGAAGGCCCATACAGCCGCGCCGTCTACAATGCGCGCCTCACCTGCCGGTTCCGGCACGGTCGCCGCCCCCTCCACTACCCGCGACGCCTACCGGCGCCGCCATCGTTGCCATGTCCCAGCCTCCGCACATCCGTTTCGCCCCGCTCACTCCCCTGTCCTCGCTGCTGGCCGTACTGGCCATGGGCGCGGTGGTGCTCGGCTCGAACGTGCTGGTGCAGTACCCGATCAACGACTGGTTGACCTGGGGCGCCTTCAGCTACCCGGCGGCATTCCTGGTCAGCAACCTGATCAACCGCCGCTTCGGCCCGAAGGCGGCGCGGCGCGTGGCCTGGGCCGGTTTCGCGGTGGCGGTGGTGCTGTCGGCATGGGTCGCCACCCCGCGCATCGCGGTGGCCTCGTGCCTGGCCTTCATCTGCGCGCAGTTGCTGGACATCACCGTGTTCGACCGCCTGCGCCACGGCAACTGGTGGCGCGCGCCATCGGTGGCCACCACCTGCAGCGCGACGCTGGACACCACGATCTTCTGGAGCATCGCCTTCGCCGGCTCGCCGCTGCCGTGGGTCAGCTGGGCCGCCGGTGACTGGCTGGTGAAGCTGGGCATCGGCCTGTGCCTGCTGGTGCCGTTCCGCGCCTTGTTGTGGAAGATGGCCCCGATCCGCTCGTGAGATCCCCGTGCCGGGCAAGCCCGGCACCTGCGGTGGCCCGCCCGGTTGGCGAATGCACGACGATGTCTTTGCATCATAGATACGAGGTTTGCCTCGCATGCGCCTTGCCTGGATTGCCGGGAAAGCCTGTGCCGGGCAAGCCCGGCACCTGCGGTGGACCGCCCGGTTGGCGAATGTGCGGCGATGCCTTTGCATCGTAGATGCGAGGCTTGCCTCGCATGCGTCTTGCCTGGACTGCCGGGAACCTGTGCCGGGCGAGCCCGGCACCTACGGTTGCGGGCCGGGGTCGAATGGCAGGCCGTTGGCAATCGCGGCGGTGGTGATCGTGGCGCGGGCGGTTTCAATTTCCCCGGTGGGGGCAGCGATGCGCGGACGGCGGTCGAGGGTGCAGGACAGGCCGACATCCAGCAGCGTGGCATGGGCGGCGTGCAGCGCTTCGGCGGTGGCGACCGGCAGCCAGCCGCTGGTGGCCAACGCGTCGATCAGCCGCGGGGTTTCCGTTGCCTGTGCCAGCGCCGGGTCGTGCGCGGCGCCGGCCAGCACCCCGGTCTGCAGCAGGAATTCCAGATCGACCAGGCCACCTGCGCCCTGTTTGAGGTCCAGCCGCGCCGCATCGCTGCGGTCCAGTTCGGCGCGCATGCGCCCGCGCATTTTCAGCACGTCGCCGAACAACACCTCATGCTCGCGTTCGCAGGCCAGGGTGCCGGCGCGCACCTGCTCGAAGTCGGCCAGCAGGCTGGCATCGCCGGCCACGCCGCGGGCGCGTACCAGCGCCTGGTGCTCCCAGGTCCAGGCACGTTCGCGCTGGTAGTCGGCATAGCTGGCCAGCGATGACACCAGCGCGCCCTTGCCGCCATCCGGGCGCAGGCGCACATCGATGTCGTACAGGCGCCCGGCGGCGGTGACCGCGCCCAGCAGCGCCATCACCTTCTGCGCCAGCCGCGCGAACCAGCGGCTGCTTTCCAGCGGGCGCGGGCCATCGCTTTCCTCGGCCCCGGCCGGGTGGTCGTACAGGAACACCAGGTCCAGGTCCGAGCCGAAGCCCAGTTCCAGCCCGCCCAGGCTGCCGTAGCCGATGATGGCGAAGCGCCCGCCGGGCACCTCGCCATGCGCGGCCGCCAGGTCGGCGCGGACCATCGCCAGCACCGTCACCACCACCGCATCGGCAAGTTGCGCCAGCTGCCGGGTGCAATCCACCGCGCGCTGGCGGCCATCGTGGAAGGCCAGCGCCATGCGGAAGCTCAATGCCAACCGCACCTCGTTGAGCGCGCGCAGTGCCGCTTCGGGATCGTCGATGGCCAATGTCGCGGCACAGGCGGCGTGCATCTCCTGCGTGTCGGGCAGCGCACCAGCCACGCGCGTGTCCAGCAGTTCGTCCAGCAGCAGCGGGAAGGCCACCAAGCGCTCGGACAGCAGCGCGCTGCGCGCCAGCACGTTGACCAACCGGGTCAGCGCGCTGGGCTGTTCGTCCAGCAGCGCCAGGTAGCTGGTGCGGCGCAGGATCGCCTGCAACAGGCCAAGCACACGGCGCAGTGCGGCATCCGGCTGCGGCGAGCGGGTGGCCGCGTGCAGCAGTGCCGGCAACACCCGGTCCAGGCGCGCACGCGCGGCATCGGACAGCGATTTCACGCCCAGCGATTGCGCGAACCCGCGCAGCGACTGGTCGGCACCGTGCGCATCGGTGAAACCGGCTTCGGCCAGCACCGTCGCCTCGCCGCCATCGGGCAGCACCCTCCAGTAATTGGACAGCGCATCCGGCGCGGCCTGGCCGCGGCGCGGGGCCAGCAGCGCGCCGAACTCGGTAGCCACACGCTGGCGTTGTTGCTCCAGTGCCTGCAGCAAGGCGTCCCAGTCGACGTAGCCGAGCCCGGCGGCAATGCGCTCGCGGTCCTGCGCTTCGGCCGGCAAACGGTGGGTCTGCGCATCGCGCAACATCTGCAGGCGGTTTTCCAGCCGGCGCAGGAAACGGTAGGCGGCCACCAGCGCGTCGCCATCGGCCACGTCCATCTGCCCGGCCTCGACCAGCGCGCGCAGCGCCGGCAGCAGGCGCCGCTCGCGCAGTGCCGGCTCGCGCCCGCCTCGGATCAGTTGCAACGCCTGCGCGAGGAATTCGATTTCGCGGATGCCACCGGGGCCGCGCTTGATGTCGTCAAAGCGGTCGCTGCGCGCGACTTCGGCGCTGATGGCAGCCTTCATCTCGCGCAGGCCGTCGAGCGCGGTGTAGTCCAGGTAACGGCGGTAGACGAAGGGCCGCAGCGTTTCCAGCCACGCCTCGCCGGCAGCGATGTCGCCGGCCACCGCGCGCGCCTTGAGCCACGCATAGCGCTCCCAGTCGCGGCCCTCGCGCTGGAAATACTGGTCCATGCCGGCAAAGGACAACGCCACCCGGCCGGCGCTGCCGAACGGGCGCAGGCGCAGGTCGACGCGGTGGCAGAAGCCATCGGCGGTGGTTTCGTCCAGCAGGCGCGCCAGGCGCTGGCCGAGCCGGGCGAAGTATTCCTCGGCGGCCAGCGGGCGCGCGCCGTCGGATTCACCGGCCTGCGGGTAGGCATAGACCAGGTCGATGTCGGAGGAGAAATTCAACTCGCCCCCGCCCAGCTTGCCCAGCCCGAACACCACCAGCCGCTGCACGCTGCCGTCCTCGGCGCGGACCACGCCATGGCGCTGGGCGAATTCCCGTTCCAGCGCGGCCAATGCCAGTTGCAGGCAGTCCTCGGCCAGCACGGTGGCGCCGGCCAACGTCGCGTCCACGTCATCCAGCCCGTTGATGTCGCGCCAGATCAGACGGGTGGAAGCGGCCGCACGGTAGCGGCGCAGCTGAACCGGCCAGGCACTGGGCTGCAGCGGGTCCAATTCCGGCAATGGCAGCGGGCCTCCCTGCTCCAGCGCCAGCAGCAACTCCGGCTGCCGGCACAGGGTATCGATGGCGAAATCGCTGGCGATGGCCAGCCGGCGCAACCCGGCCTCGAATGTGGCTCCCTGCGGCCACTGCGCCGGATCGGACACGGCCAGCCGCAGCCGGGCAAAGGCACGGTCCACCAGCGGGACCAAGGGGTCGGGAAGAACGGAAACCGGCATCGTCATGCGCTTGATTCTGACATTGCGCCGGGTATTCATCCGCTTTCCGGTGATGTTTGATGCATCAGCATCAAACATCACCGGCCCGGGAGAATCCCATGCGCACCACGCTCGACATCGCCGACGACGTGCTGTTCGCCGCCAGGGAACTGGCGCGCCGCGAGAAAAAGCCGCTGGGCCAGGTCATCAGCGAACTGGCACGCAAGGCATTCGCCCTGCCCGCCGAACCTCAGGCCCCGGGGCACGTGGCCGCCCCCCTGGCGGCCTACGGCATTCATCCGCTGCCGCCGCGCGGCGTGGTGGTCAGCAACGAACTGATCGACCGGCTGCGCGACGAAGAAGGCATCTGATGCGCGCCCTGTTCAATGTAAACGTGCTGATCGCCCTGCACGACAGCAACCATGTCCACCACCCCACGGCATCACGCTGACTGCAGCAGGCCAACATCGACCACGGCTGGGCCAGTTGCCCGCTCACCCAGAACGGATGCCTGCGCATCATGGCCCAGCCCGGCTACGGGCAACCGCAACCGCTGGCCGCCTTGCTGGACATGCTCGGCCGCTCCACCGGCACGCGTTTCCACCAGTTCTGGGCCGACGACATCAGCCTGCTGGACAGCGCGCGCTTCCGCCACGCGCATATCCACGGCCCACGCCAGCTGACCGGCCTGTACCTGCTGGCGCTGGCGGTACATCACGGCGGCCGCCTGGTGGCCTTCGACCGGCACATCGCGCTCAGCACGGTGCCGGCGGCACGCGCCGAACACCTGGTAGTGCTGTAGCCACGAAGACGGGGGCATCAGCCCCCTCGAAAGCCTTGTTGAAAATCTTGTCGAATGCTGCGCCCGGGTCGGCACCACAGCGCCATGCCGTGCAGCACCAGCCTCCATCACCGCAGCGCCTGACCAACGACCGGGCGCTGCGTTGTCCGCAATCGCATGAAGTCGGCAAGAACACGGCCTGACGCGGGATACGGCTTTCCCGGCAAACCCCATCGCACACCGAAGTGCGCTTCCATGACCGATCACCCCTTGTGGTGGTCCCATGCGCGCATGCCCGGCGCAGCGGCGCATAAAAAAGCCCGCTGGCAGCGAACTGCCAGCGGGCTTTGCTCCCTCCCCCACGTCGGGATGCAGGGTGATCGTGCGGGCTTGGCGCGGAAGTTGCACGCTGCACTGCAAAAAGAGCGGAGGCGGTCGCAATTCAGCATCCAGCCGCCGCCCTGGCCTGAATGCCCCTCAACGCCATTCCACCGAGGTAGAACCACGCTGCCGCCGCCCTCCCGGGATAATCGGAGGCCCCACCTGCCTCCCCATGCCTCCATGTCCGCCGAACGCATCCTGGACGCGCGCCTGCGCGAACGCGTGGTCTCCGCCGAACACGCCGCCGCCCTGATCCAACCCGGCGAGACCGTCGCCATGAGCGGCTTCACCGGCTCCGGCTACCCCAAGGCGGTGCCGCAGTTCCTGGCCCAGCACATCGAGCAGGCGCACGCGCGTGGCGAGGAATTCCGCATCAACCTGCTCACCGGTGCCTCCACCGCACCGGAGCTGGACGGCGCGCTGGCCAAGGTCGACGGCATCGCCATGCGCATGCCGTTCCAGAGCGACCCGGACGCGCGCAAGTGCATCAACGCCGGCAAGCTGGACTACCTGGACATCCACCTCTCGCACGTCGCCCAGCACGTGTGGTTCGGCTTCTACAACGAGATCGACACCGCGGTGATCGAGGTGTCGGCCATCCACGCCGACGGCTCGCTGGTGCCGTCCACGTCGGTGGGCAACAACAAGACCTGGCTGGACCTGGCCAGGAAAGTGATCATCGAGGTCAACCAGTGGCAGCCGGCCGGCATGGACGGCATGCACGACATCTACTACGGCACCGCGCTGCCGCCGAACCGCAAGCCGATCCCGCTGGTGCGCGGCGACGACCGCATCGGCCAGACCACCCTGCGCTGCGACCCGGACAAGATCGCCGCGGTGGTGCTCACCGATGCGCCGGACCGCAACAGTCCGTTCAACCCGCCCGATGCCGACAGCCAGCGCATCGCCGGGCACCTGATCGAGTTCCTCAAGCATGAAGTGGCGCGCGGCCGCCTGCCGGCCAGCCTGCTGCCGCTGCAGTCGGGCGTGGGCAACATCCCCAATGCCGTGCTGGCCGGGCTGGCCAGCAGCGGTTTCCGCGACCTGGAAGCGTTCACCGAAGTGATCCAGGACGGCATGCTCGACCTGCTCAAGTCCGGCGTGCTGCGCTATGCCTCGTGCACCGGCTTCGCCTTGAGCCCGGCGGCCACCGAGGAGTTCATGCGCAACATCGACTTCTACCGGCAGCGCATCATCATGCGTTCGCAGGAGGTGTCCAACCACCCGGAGCTGGTGCGGCG
>Ga0153956_1003169_pt1 | contig 10909 bp, 12 predicted proteins | sample TSFL040MetaG_FD_104704 | JGI IMG/M metagenome (GOLD analysis project Ga0153956, IMG submission 104704) | Attine ant fungus gardens microbial communities from Florida, USA - TSFL040 MetaG | ecosystem: Host-associated > Fungi > Mycelium > Unclassified | place: USA: Florida, Wekiwa Springs...
ACCGGGATTAGTCAACACCTTTCGCAGCGACACCACGCTCAGATCGCCATGGACCCCTCACAGCGATCCGACCGAGTCTCGGGCACCGCACCCCAAAACCCCTTACCGACCCACGCTCCTAGCTCATCCGGCGCAGCATGCCGTCGCGCAGGGTCAGGGTGTGCAGCAGCACCGCGCTGACATGCCCGGCGACGATGGCGACCAACAGGTAGGCCAGCGCCGAATGCGCTTGGCGCAGAAGGCCATATAGCTCGGCATCGAACGGTGCGATGCGGGGCAGGGGGATACCGCCGAACACTCGCACCGGCAGACCGGCCGCCGACACCATGGCCCACCCGACCAACGGCTGCGCCACCAGCAGTGTGTACAGCGACAACTCGGAGCCCAGCACCATCCTGGCCTCCCACCGGCCCACGGTGTCCGGCAGCGGGGGTGTCTTGTGGGTGAATCTGCTGGCGATGCGCACGATCACGATCAGCAGGATTGCGGCGCCGAGAGTCATGTGGGTGGCTACCAATGCACCGTGCGAGCCGATCTCGTTGGTCATGAAGAATCCGATCAGTAGCGTGGCGAAGACGGCGATCGCGGTCAGCCAGTGCAGCACCCGGGTTCGGATCGGATATGTCATGGGTTCACATCCTCGACCCGAACGGGCGGTGTGGATTGGGGTTCGGTGGTGCGTTCGCGATAGGACCCGGCGTAGACCGCCGAGCGCGCACTGAGCAGCGGATCGTTCGAGGGCTCGAGGCCGTCGGGCAACACCAGTGGATCGAAGTTGACGTCGCGGGCGTTGCCGGCCGCGTCGGTCCGGGCCTCGGTCACCGTCAGGATGCCGGCGTCGACGGTGCGCCGGCCGGAGGGCCAGGGCAGCGTCGGGTCGATCGGATCGTCGGGTTCGCCGACGGTCAGCCGCAACATCCAGTGCAGCGGACCGTTTTTCAGCTGCCGGATCACCGCGTCGAACAATCCGTTGGGGCTGCCGGTCTGGGCGGCGATCGCCGACTGGTGCGGCACCAGCGACCAGCGAATCGGGGTACGCTCGCCACCGCGGCCGACGGCATGGAAGGTATGCAGACCGGAGAACGTGCTGTCGGCGAAACCCGTTGTGGGCGAGGTCTTCTTGATCAGCGCCATGGCGGCTTCGGTCTCCGGGTGCTGTTGGAGAAAGTCGGCCATGGCCTTGGGGTCGGGCTTGCCGGTCGCGTCGTCGACCTTGGCGGCCAGCAGCCTGTCGTAGAACCCCTGCGGCGAATTATCAAGGAACACCGGAAGATTCAGCATCGCCGTACGCCATTGATCGGTACCGGGCAGGCCGAACACCAGCCCCAGGCCGCGGGCCGCACCGGGTGTGTCGGCCACTGAGGGGTTGCCGCCGGCCAACGAGAACCGGCCCAGCACCGGCGTCTGCCCGGGGGCGAACACCGCGGCCCGCGACAGCGTCGTGGCGTTGCCGTTGCTGGTGAAATATCCGACCAGCGATACGCCCTTGGCGTGGTTCTTGCGGAACCCCGGGTGCACACCGAAGACATTCCGGAAGCCGTCCAGGAACCGTTGGCGGGTCAGGTCGCCGCCGCTACTGGCGTAGGCGATCAGGCCGATATCGGTGACCAGGAACGCGCCGACTGCGGCGAGGCCCAGCAGCAGCGAGCGGCGATTCGGGCTCGAGAACTCCACGCCGTCCAGGGTAACGATTCCGGTTGTGGCAGCATCGGCGAACGTGCGGGTCGACCTGGTCAACGATGGTCCGGTGACGGTGCTGCTGAAGCTGGCGGCTTCGTGACAGCGAAGGTTGCTGCAGTAACGATCCGGTAGCGTTGGTCGATGTGACCGGCATGGGTATATCGACAGTGAAGAAGCTCGCAGCGGTATGTGGTGCGGCGGCGGTTGCCACCGCGGGCCTGATGTTCGGGTCGGCGACGGCCTCGGCGGACCCGGCCGGTCACAAGGTCCGGTACACGCTTTCCGTCGGTGGTCCGGCCAGCTTCGATCTGCTGTATCTGGTGAACCAGCCCGCCAGCAAGGCGGCCTACAACGCCGATGCCTACTCGTTCGTCAAGCGCGAGACCGTCACTGTCGGTCCGGACGCGCCGTGGGTGTTCGAGACGACGCTGGCCGACCCGCAGTGGGCCATCTTCACCGTCAGTAGCACCACCCATGGTGGCCAGGCCGCGCCGGACGCGACGTGCGATATCGCGGTCGACGGCCAGTCGGCGGCGCATCAGAACGCCCCGTACAACGTGCAGTGCCAGCTCAGTCAGTGGTAGTGGTGGCGGGCTCCGCGAACACGTAGACCCAGGCCCGCCTGCCCGAGCGCAGCGGAACTTCGACCCGGCGGTAGTCGTCGACCTCGTACTCGTCCGCGGCGGCCAATTCGGTGTCGGTGATATCGAATACGCTGCCGTCCACCGCGTCGTCGGTGGTCCCCGGCTTCAGGATCGGATGACGGTCGCTGCCGCTGGTTTCGATGACATGCGGGTCGGTGATGGTCAGCCATTCCAGGCGGAATCCGTCGATGGCGTCGTCGGTGCCGTCGAGCTCACGGCCGAAGGTGGTCAGCTGGACCTCGCGCTGGCGCAGGGTTCCGTAGGAGAACAGCAGGGGCACTCCGGGACGGTACCGCAGATTGCCGCTTGACAAGTTGTCGAACAATTGTTCGAATTAGGTATGCGGTGGGACGGCCAGTCGATTACTGCCGGCGACGAGGGTGTGTTGCCGGGGCTGGAGCGGATCGGTCTGGTGCGCAGTATCCGGGTGCCGCAATTCGCCGGGATGACCTTTCACGAAGTGTTGTGCAAGTCGGCGCTGAACAAGGTGCCCGAAGCGGCCGTGCTTCCTTTTCGATACACCGTCAATCCCTACCGTGGCTGCTCGCACGCCTGCCGCTATTGCTTCGCCAGGCCGACCCACGAGTATCTCGAGTTCGATTCCGGCGAGGATTTCGATCGCGAGATCGTGGTCAAGACCAATGTCGCAGAAGTGTTGCGGCGCGAGCTCTTTCGCCGTTCGTGGACACGCGAGACGGTCGCGCTGGGCACCAACACCGATCCCTACCAGCGGGCCGAGGGGCGCTACGGGTTGATGCCGGGAGTCCTTTCGGCGCTGATCGACTCGGATACGCCGTTCTCGATCCTGACCAAGGGCACGCTGTTGCGCCGTGACCTGCCGCTGATCGCCGACTCAGGGATGGCCGTCGGGGTTTCGGTATCGCTGGCGGTGCTGGATCCGGATCTGCACCGCGCCGTTGAGCCGGGGACTCCGACGCCGGCGGCCCGTTTGGAACTCATCGCCGAGATCGTCCGGGCCGGGCTGGATTGCCATGTGATGGTGGCGCCGGTGCTGCCGTACCTCACCGATTCGGTCGAACACCTCGATGCACTGTTGGCGGCGATCGCCGCTGCCGGCGCCTCGGGAGTGACGGTGTTCGGGCTGCATCTGCGTGGCGCCACGCGTGGCTGGTTCCTGTCCTGGCTGTCGTCGGCGCATCCGGAACTTGTGCCTCGCTATCGCGAATTGTACGGACGCGGAGCCTATTTGGGGTCCGTGTACCGCGAGGAACTACGTGCCCTGTCGGTGCGATTGATACGCCGGCATGGCCTCAACAGAAAACGTGACACCCCGCGCATCGCCCCGGCGACAACGGTCGCCGGGGCGATGCAGCCCGCGTTGTTCTGAACGGCTGGCCGACCGTGTGGTGTGCGCACGCATGCCGCCCTCGTCTCAGGCGGTCGGCCGACGGGTCGGGTAGGTCAGTCGCGTTTGCGTTTGACCTGATTGAACGGCACCCCGCGGTCGGCGGCCAGTTCGCGCGGGAAGCCCAGCACCCGCTCACCGATCACGTTGCGCGAGATCTCGCACGTCCCGCCACCCAGGGAGGCCTGCTGGCGGGCCAGGTACCGCGCGGTCGCGGCGAACAAGCCGTCGCCGTTGTCGACCACACCGGCGCTGCCGGTCAGGGCCAGGGTGGTGTCGATCTCGAACTGGATGGATTCGGCGTGCCCGACCCGGATGATGGAACCGGCTGCGGCGGGCAGGGATCCGTCGACCGTGCTGTGGTAGACGTGCTCGATCAACTGCTCCTGCACGGCCCGACGCACCAATGCCCGGCCGGCCATCTCACGGTGCCGCTCACTGTCGCCGACCACGGCCAGCAGTGCCGGGTAGTCCACGTCGCGATCGCTGGAGCCCTCGGCGCCGATACCGCTGGCGAATTCCGAACCGCCGCCGACCGCGCGTCGTTCGTGGTGCATCTGCCGGGACGCCACGGCCCAGCCGTCGTTGACCTCGCCGACCACGGCGTCATCGCCCAGGATCAGGTCGTCGAAGAATTCCTCGCAGAATTCGTCACTGCCGTCGACCTGCCGGATGCGGCGCATGGTGATACCGGGGGAGTCGATCGGCACCAGGAACATGGTCAGGCCCTCGTGCTTGGGCACATCCCAATTGGTGCGCGCCAGCATCAGTCCGTAGTCGGCGGCGAACGCGCTGGTACTCCAGGTCTTGGCGCCGTTGATCACCCACTTGCCGTCCTTGCGGTCGGCGCGGGTGATCACCCCGGCCAGGTCCGAGCCGCCGCTGGGCTCGGAGAGCAACTGCACCAGAACTTCGTCGCCACGGATCGCGGCGGAGATCCGATCCCGCTTCTGCTCTTCGCTACCGGTGTCCAAAATCGTTGCGGCACAGATGGTGAACGTCGGGGTGTTCAGGATGATCGGCAACTCGTAGTCGCGGGAGACCTCGTCGAACGCCTTCTGGTACTGGATCGGCAGACCCAGGCCGCCGTACTCGCGCGGGAAGCAGATCCCGGCGAAACCACCGGCGTGCAGCTTCTTCTGCAGTTCGCGGGCACGCAACCATGGCTCCTCGGCCCCGCGATCGATCTCCGGCGGGTTGTCGGGGTCGACCCGCGGCATGTTCTCGGCCAGCCAGGAGGTGGCCCGAGCGGCGAATTCCTCGACGGTTTCAGTGATCTCGGGAGCAAGAGTCATGACGCGGCCTTGTCTGCTTCGGCGGCGTACACCGCGAGATTGTGATCCTCCGGGGTGCCGAACAGCGAGCGGTTCACCGCCGCCCGGCGCAGGTACAGGTGCAGGTCGTGTTCCCAGGTCACGCCGATACCACCGTGCAACTGCACGCAGCGCTGCAACATATCCGGGGCGAATTCGCCGACGTAGGACTTGGCGATGCCGGCCTTCACGGCGGCGTCCGCGGCGCCGTTGGAGACGGCCTTGACCGCGGCATAGGTGGTGGCGCGGCAGGTTTCGTACTGGATCTTCAGATCGGCGTACTGGTGCTTGAGCGCCTGGTACGAGGCCAGCGGCCGGCCGAAGGAATGCCGGTCCAGGCCCCACTGGATGGTGAAATCCAGTACGGCGGTGAGGATTCCGACGGTTTCGGTGCACTGCAGGATATGGGCGATCTGGGCCTGCCGGGAGATCAGCGCCGGGGTCTGTTCGGCGGTGCCGACGGCGGCCGAGGCCGGGACCGTCACACCGTCGAAAGTCACACGGGCATAACGCTTCACCAGGTCCAGCGACTGCTGAACGGTCACCGTGACACCGGCGGCGTCGGTGGGCACCACGAATTGGCGGATCCCGTCACCGCAGCGTGCGACCACCAGCAGTACGTCGGCTTCGGCGCCGGCCTCGATGCGGTCCTTGACGCCGTCGAGCCGGAATCCAGAGGCGGTCTCGGTGGCGGTCAACGCGGGCTGTGTTGGCGCCCAACCTGTTCCGGGCTCATACACCGCCCACGTCGCGATCTTCTCACCGGCGACCAGCGCCTCGATCAGTTCTTCGTGGCCTCCGGGCGCCTCGACCAGTCCGGACAGCACCACGCTCACCGGGTGCAGCGGACCGGGTGCGACACTGCGTCCGGCCTGTTCGGACAGCAGGGCCAGATCGGCCACCCCATTGCCCGACACGCTGCCGCCGCCGAGCTCTTCGGGCACCAGCAGGCTGGCCCAGCCCAGTTCGGCGGCGCGTTGCCACCAGTCGCGGTCGAAGGCGACGCCCTCGGCGTGCAGTTCACGCACCCGGGCCAGTGGCACTTCCTTGTCCAGGAAGGCCTGCGCGGTGGAGGTGAACAGCAATTGTTCGGGATTGGCGCTCATGAGTTCCGTTCGGCGTTGGGTCAGACCAGCTCGAGGGCCGGCACGTCGGGGTTGTGGCGGGGCTTGTTGTCGACCTTGAACAGATCAACCATGTTGGCGCCCATGACCTTTCGGACGCCCTCCTGGTCCAGGCCCTGGGCCTGTAGATCGTCGACCAGGTTGATCGGGTCGGCCAGGCCCTCCGGATGCGGCCAGTCCGAGCCGAAGATGATGCGGTCGATACCGCACAACTCGGCCATCTGATTGAAGTCGTCCTCCCAGAAGGGGGCGACATACACCGCGCGCTTGAAGGCTTCGATCGGGTCCTCGGCGAACTCCTGCGGCATCTTCGAGTAGACGTCCTTGAATTGATAGAACAGGTAGGGCACCCAGGACGCGCCGTTCTCCACCGACAGGATGCGCAGGTCCGGGTTACGCGACAGTGCGCCGTGGCAGACCAGTGCGGCCATCGAATCCTCGATGGGGCGTTTGCCCATCGACACCATCCGGAACGAAGTCGGTTTGAACGGCAGGAACTCGTCGGCGGGCTCCCAGTCGTTGAGGTACTGGGCGTAGCCGCTGTCCGAGGCATGCATGGATACCGGGATGCCGGCCTTCACGCAGGCCTGCCAGAACGGATCGAACTCGGGCAGACCGAACGAACGGCTACCGCGGAAGCCGGGCACCGGCGCCGGACGTACCAGCACGGTCTTGGCGCCGCGCTCCAGACACCATTCGAGTTCCTCGATCGCGCGGTCCACGATGGCCAGGTTGATCACCGGGGTGGAGAAGATGCGGCCGGAGTAGTTGAACTGCCAGGTCTCGTACATCCACTGGTTCAGGGCATGCACGATGTCCAGGATCAACTCGGGATCGTCCTTGAGGCGCTCCTCGACCAGGCTGGCCAGGGTGGGGAACATCAGCGTGTAGTCCAGACCCAAGCTGTCCAGAACTTCAAGGCGCGCTTGGGGATTGCGGAACGCCGGGATGGCCTTCATGGGCTTGCCCATGATCTCGCGGAAGCTCTTGCCGCCGCTGCCGTGTTTGAAGTACTCCTCCTGGGCGCCGGGGCGGGCGACGACCTCGAAGGTGGGGTTGGGGATGTAGTCGCTGATGTGGTTGCGCACCATGATCTTGGTGCGACCGTGCACGTCGATGTAGTCGATGACGCCCTTGCGGTGATCCGGCAGGAACTGCGTCAATGCCTCTTTGGGCTCGTAAAAGTGATTGTCGGCGTCGAACACGGGGTACGTGAGAGTGCGAGAGGGCATTTGTTGCTCCTGAGGGGGTCACTGCTGAGAGCCGCATTGTTCGTTTGCGGTAATGACATTACCACTTTTTGCGTATAGCGGTAGCGGGCGTGGACGTCCGAACTTATTTGCTCAGCGTGACTTATTTGCTCAGTGTGCGCAGGCAGAACGTATAGATGTGATTGCCGTCGATCGGGGTGCCGTTCAATTCGGCGCCCAGGGCACGTAGCCGCATGGCACCCAGCACGGTCTGCATGATCAACGCCGCGGTCACCTCGACCTGCAGCCCCGGATCGAATGTCGCACTGTCGATTCCGCGCTGGATGATGTCGCTGATCAACGAGTGCAGCGGGGCCAGCACCCGGGCGTACTCGTTGGGCATGGTCTCGGCGAGGTGATCGTTGTAGAACGTCAACCCGCGGTTGATGCCCTCCTGGGTGCTGGACTCGGCCGGCGTGCAGATCCGGTCCACCAGCACGTGCAGCGCCGCCGCGGCGCCCAGGCTTTCGGTTTCGGTCCGCCAGGTTTTGGTCGACTCGGACATGATGACGTCGACCAGGGCCAGCAGCAGCTCGTCCTTGGTGGAAAAATGCTGGTAGAACGACCTCAATGAGGTCTTCGAGCGCTCCACCACCTCGAGCACGGTGAAGTCGGTCCGGCCGGTCTCGCCCAGGATGGCCAGGGCCGAGCGCATGAACCGCGTGGCGCGCGATTCGTCGTCGGGCGCGGCGGGGGTCGCTGCGGCGGAGGGCTTTGCCATGAGAATGACGTTACCGTTTTTGTAGAGCGAACGGGGCGGTTGCGGCTAAGGTGTCGCAGCGATGGCTGAATGGTTTGTGTTCCTGCCTCAGGTGAGGATGGAGATCGACGATATCGTCGAGCGTGCGCGGGTGGCCGAAACGTCCGGTTTCGATGGCATCGCGTTCATCGATCACCTCGAGCCGCCCGGTGCCACCCACCAAAGCATCTGGGAGGCAATGACGATCGCCACCCTGGTGGCCGCCCGCACGCAGCGGTTGACGATCGGTCACCTGGTGCTCTGCGATGCTTTCCGGCATCCGGCCGTGCTGGCCAAACAGGCGGTGACCCTCGACGCCATCTCCGGCGGCCGATTCGAACTGGGCCTGGGCTGGGGGTCCTGGCCGGCCGAGTTCGAGCGTTTCGGGTTGGAGCACGGCGATGACGCGCCCGCCCGGGTGGCCCGGATGGACCAGACGCTGGGTCTGTTGCGGCAGTACTGGGGTCAGGGTGATCCGGAAGGCCCGATTCAGGAACCACGCCCGGATCGCGACATCCCGCTGCTCATCGGCGGCACCGGCCCCAAGACCATGGATCTGGTGCGGCGCTACGCCCAGTGGTGGAATGTGCCCTCGCACCAATTGGACCGGCTGCCCAAACTGCTGCCCACCGTCGGCGACATCGGCGTCTCGGTGCAGCAGATGGTCGGCTTCGTCGGTGCCCACGCCGACCGGGACGACGTGATCGCCACCAGCACCCGGCGCTTCGGGCACCTGGGCAGCGGACTGGTGTGCGGCGACGCCACCGAACTGCGCGCGCACTTCGCCGGCCTGGCGGCCCAGGGTGTCAGCCGGTTCTACATCTGGTTCGCCGACTTCGCCGCACCGGCCACAATCACCGAGTTCGCCGACACCGTCATCGCAGATTTCACCCACTGATCGAAGGAAAGACCAACCATGACAATCGAAGTCACGCCCACCGAGTGGACCTTGCCGATGCTGCTGGACCTGTTCGAGGCCCAGCCCGACGGGGAGAACCGTTTCACCGTCGCCAGTGGCGTCCCCGGCGTCGACGAGCGTCAGGTGGTCGAGGGCACCCAGATCCTGGGTGCGGCGATCGTCGCCGCTGCCAAGCGCTTCGGCGACAAGTCGATCCGCAGCGTGTACGCGGTGTTCGCCCGCGCCGTCCTGGTCGGCCCACCCGTCGAACTGGCCCTCGATGTGGTCAGCGAGGGACGCAGCACCGCCAGCGCCGTGATCACCGCCAGCCAGAACGGCAAGCGCTGCATCACCATCACCGTGCTGGCCGACGTGCCCTCCGGGGACGTCATCCGCCACCAGTTGCCGATCGCCGAGGTGGTGGGCCCCGATGGCTCGCAGGCGCCCATCATGCCGATGGCCGGCCGTCAGATCCGACTGGTCGACGTGGCCGACGTCAACAGCCCCGACGAGGTCGGCCCGCCCGAGATCCACGCCTGGCTGCACTACGACCCGGTCCCGCAGCGCGATGATCTGGCCAAGGCGCTGATCGCGTATTTCACCGGCCACCTTGGCATTTCGACCACCATGCGCGCCCACGAGGGCATCGGCACCGCGCAGGCGCACCTGACCGTGTCGACCGCTCCGATGACCGTCAGCGTCAGCTTCCACGAGCCGGTCAAGTGGGACGGCTGGCTGCTCTACGGCCACGAGAGCACCCAGGTCGGCGCGGGCATGTCGTACGTGCGCGGCACCGTGCACACCGAGCAGGGCGAGCTGATCGCCTCGTTCACCCAGGACGGTCTGATCCGCCCGCTGCGCACCAGCGACACCGGCATCGCCGAGCACTCCCGCCTCTAGTTCCCCCGCGATTTGTGCACGTTTTCCCGCGCTCACCGCGGGAAAACGTGCACAAATCGCGGGTAGGTTGGGGTGATGGTGAGTCGTCGAAGGATGCTGTTGGGTGTGGCTGCGGCCGGAGTGCTGGCCGGCTGCGGCTCTCGGCGTCCGCAGGCCTCGGCCGATCCGGCCGCACCGTCGACGAATCCTGGGAATTTCGAGGTCACCCACACCGACGCCGAATGGCATCGGTTGCTCAGCCCGAAGCAGTACGACGTGCTACGCGACGCCGGTACCGAGAACCCGTTCAGCAGCCCGCTCGACGATGAACATCGCAAGGGTGTATTCGGTTGTGCGGGTTGCGGATTGGACCTTTTCTCCTCGGATGCCAAATTCGACAGCGGCACCGGGTGGCCCAGTTTCTGGCAGCCCATTGCCAACAGCGTCATCGAACGGCCCGATCACAGTCTGGGGATGGAACGCACCGAGGTGTTGTGCCGGCGCTGCGGCGGGCATCTCGGGCATGTATTCGACGACGGGCCGAAACCGACCGGCCTGCGTTACTGCATGAACGGTGTCGCGATGACCTTCCGAGCGACGTAGACCAAATCAGCCGAAGGTGAATGAGTAGGCCTGCAGGCCCGGAGTCAGACCGATCTCGACATGTCCGCCGCCGGCGGCGTCATCGGACACCACGGTCCGCATGTTCGGCGCCCCGCTGATCGGCATCGTCGTGCTCAGGCCGTTCCGGGTGATGGTCAACGTGCCGGTACCGCCGACGACGAGATAGACGTCGCGGCCGCGGTAGTTCAGTTCGACGGCGGCATCGGGACTCTCGGAAGTGATCGACTCGCCCTCGATATTCCACCGGCCGCGCAGCGCGAAACTGTCGCCGGCCAGGTGGTCCGGGAAGGTGAACGACGCCGGACCGGATGCGTAATCGCCTGCGCCGCCGTAGTTCGCCGCCCGTTGCGCACCCAGATAGGTCTCGGGGGTGAGGACCGAGTTGGGTGTCT
>Ga0153956_1003170_pt1 | contig 10908 bp, 10 predicted proteins | sample TSFL040MetaG_FD_104704 | JGI IMG/M metagenome (GOLD analysis project Ga0153956, IMG submission 104704) | Attine ant fungus gardens microbial communities from Florida, USA - TSFL040 MetaG | ecosystem: Host-associated > Fungi > Mycelium > Unclassified | place: USA: Florida, Wekiwa Springs...
CGTCGAGCCGGACGAAGTCGTGCAGCTCTGCCGGGCGCGCTCCGGGCGAGAGCCGCTCCCACATCCGGGAGCCGACGCCGGCGATGCAGGACAGCCGCCCGCCGAGGTCGCGGAAGCCGACCGTCTTGACGAGGTCGTCGAGGCCGCCGAGCGCGTCGCGCGCCGCCTGCGTGCCGGGCTCGCCCTCTGCCACCGCGACGACGAGGAAGATCGCGGAGCGCGAGAGCGGCGCATCGACGCTCTGCGCGTCGATCGGCACCCGGTCGCCGTTCGTCACTGGACCATCATCGCGCCGCTTGGCACTCGCCGCTCAGCACTCGCCGCTCAGCCGCGCTGCGCGAGGTAGCGGCGCACGGCCTCGGTGACGACCTGGTGGTCGACCACGTCGGGCTCCCCCGACATGGTGATGGTGCCGACGAGCTCGCCGGCCGCCCGGATCGGGATGGCCCCGCCGTGCGCCTTGAAGGTCTCGTGATCGACATCGTCGCGTTCGGCGAACGGCGTCCCCGCCTCCTCGTGCGTCCGGCGCACGCGCAGCGACGGCTCTCCGAACCGCTCGGCGACGGCGGCCTTGCCGGCCAGCCACGGGTCGTTGCCGGGCCCGGTGGTACCCAGCTTCGCCTGGAACACCGTGTCGCCGCGCACGACGACCCGCACGGCGAGGTTCCTGCCGGCGTCGCGGATCGCCTGCACGGCGATCAGCCCCAGCTCGACGGCGTCGTCGTTGTCGAACGATGCGACGGCGAGCCCCTCGGGGTCGATGTCGGCGGAGGCGTAGACGGGCAGATCGTCGCTCATGCTGATTTCCTTCGGTGGGTTCGGTGTGTGGATACGGACGAGATCGGGCAGCTCGGCGGGCTCGACCTCGTGGTGGGACGCATGCTCGGCGGCGAGCTCGTCGGCGCTCATCCAGCGCCAGTCCACCACGTCCGCGAGCTCCTCCGCGGTCCAGCCGTCGCGCTGCGGCTCGAACGCCGCCGGCACGCGCACCGCGTACCAGACCCAGTGGCCCTCCTCGTACGGATGCCAGCGCTGGTCCGGCGCGAAGCTCGCCTCCGCGAACGGCGGCGGCACGCTCGCGAGTGTCAGCCCGGTCTCCTCGCGCACCTCGCGGATCGCGGCGGCGTCGTGATCCTCGCCGGGGTCCACTCCCCCGCCCGGTGTGATCCAGCGCGGCGGCAGCGCGCGGTCCTTGCCGTACTGCAGGAACATGAGCACCCGGTCGTCCGGGTCGAACAGCAGCACCCGCGAGGTCGCGCGGAAGGCCATCAGGCGCCCTGGAACCCCGAGACGTCGCCGACGAGGCGCGTGTGATCCTCCGGCACCGGGTCGACGGCGGCCTGCGCGACCTCGGCGGCGAACTCGGCGACCGTGTAGAGCCGGCCCGCCTCCTCGCGCCGCGACTCGAGAGCGCCGGGCTGGGCCCGCTCCAGCAGGGTCGCGGTGATGGTGCCCTCGATCATGTCGCCGGACACCACGACGAACGAGATGCCGCGCGCCTCCAGCTCCCCCAGGCGCGCGCGGAGCGCGTCCTCGCCCGCCCGCTTGGACCGGGCGACCGGCTCGTAGAGGTCCATCGTCGCGTCGGTGTCGATGAAGTGCGCCTGGTGGCTCGTCACGAAGACGACCCGAGAGCCGCTCGGCATGATCGGCAAGGCCTTCTCGAGCACGTCGACCTGCGCGTCGCGGTTGAGCTTGAGGGCGTAGTCCTCGGCCATCCCGCTCTCCATGCCGCCGGAGGCATTCAAGACGAGCAGGTCGAGGCCGTCCCATTCCGCCTTGACCATGGCGAACAGGGCGGAGACCGAATCCGGCTCCGTGAGGTCGGCGCCGACGGCGATCGCCTCGCCGCCCGCCTCCTCGATCGCGGCGACCACCTTGAGCGCGCGCGCCTCCTTGTTGCGGAAGTTGATCGCGACCTTCGCACCGGCCTCGGCGAGGTAGCGGGCCGTGTCGGCGCCGATGCCGCGGCTGGAACCGGTGACCAGGGCGCGCACGCCGTCGAGCGAGCCGGGGGCCAGAGGGGTGGGGGCAGCCTGATCGTTCACGGGAACCGACCATACCGAACCCTCCGCGGGACGGACCCCGGTGGTACCGTCGGAGCATGCCCGGCGATGTGGTCTCCACCTGGGCATGGGTCGCGTGGCTGGCGCTGATCCTGGTCTTCCTCATCATCGAGGTGCTGACCCTCGACTTCACGTTCCTGATGCTCGCGATCGGGAGCTTCGGCGGACTGATCGCGGGCCTCATCGGCGCCCCCTGGTGGGTCGACATCGTCGTCGCGGGCGTTCTCGCGCTGCTGCTGCTCTTCTTCGTGCGGCCGCCCCTGTTGCGCCGCCTGCGCCGCGGCGGCGATCCGGCGCGCACCAACGTCGAGGCGCTCATCGGCCTCGTCGGCACGGTCGTCATCGCCTTCCCGGACGGCCGCGGGCAGGTCAAGCTCGCCAACGGCGAGACCTGGACCTCGCGCCCCGCCCACGACGACGCGCGCCTCATCTAGGGCGAGCGGGTCGTCGTCACCTCGATCGACGGGCCGACCGCCGTGGTCGCGCCGCGTACCGGCTCCGACACCTCCGACAGTCCTGACAAGGGAGACACCGCATCATGACCAACGGTCAGATCTTCGGTGACGTGATCCTCATCATCGTGATCGTCATCGTGGCGATCTTCGTGCTGACGATCCTGTTCCGGGCGATCCGCATCATCCCGCAGGCATACGCCGGCATCGTCGAGCGGCTCGGCCGCTACCACAAGACCCTCACGCCGGGGCTGAACCTCCTCGTGCCCTTCGTCGACCGGCTCCGTCCGCTCGTCGACCTGCGCGAGCAGGTCGTCAGCTTCCCGCCGCAGCCGGTGATCACCGAGGACAACCTCGTCGTCTCGATCGACACGGTCGTCTACTTCCAGGTGACGGATGCCCGGGCCGCGACCTATGAGATCGCCAACTACCTCGGCGCGGTCGAGCAGCTCACCACGACGACGCTGCGCAACGTGGTCGGCGGGCTCAACCTCGAGCAGGCGCTGACCTCCCGCGACAACATCAACGGCCAGCTGCGCATCGTGCTCGACGAGGCCACCGGCAAGTGGGGCATCCGCGTGAGTCGCGTCGAGCTCAAGGCGATCGATCCGCCGGCGTCGATCCAGGACTCGATGGAGAAGCAGATGCGCGCCGAGCGCGACCGGCGCGCCGTGATCCTCACCGCCGAGGGCACCGAGCAGTCGCAGATCCTCGAGGCGGAGGGTCACCGGCAGGCCGCGATCCTGCAGGCCGAAGGCGATGCGAAGGCGCAGGTGCTCCGCGCCGAGGGCGAGGCGAAGGCGATCGAGACCGTGTTCGGCGCCATCCACGCCGGCGACCCCGACAGCAAGCTGCTCTCCTACCAGTACCTGCAGACCCTGCCGAAGCTCGCGGAGGGGCCGTCGAACAAGCTCTGGATCATCCCGAGCGAGCTGACCGAGGCGCTGCAGAACATCGGGGCGGGGTTCTTCGCACCGCGCGAGCCTGACGCGGGCACGAAGGCGGATGGCGCCAAGGACTGACGAGGGCTGGTTCGCGCCCGCTGCACCGCGGGTGCTCGCCCACCGAGGGCTCGCCGTCGAGGCTCCCGAGAACACGCTGCTCGCCTTCCTCAAGGCGCTCGCCACCGGGGTGGACTACGTCGAGACCGACGTGCACGCCTCGGCCGACGGCGTGGCGATCATCAGCCACGATCCCGACCTCACCCGGCTCGCCGGCCGCGAGGTGCGGATCGGGCAGCTGACCGCCGCCGAGCTCGCCCGCATCGATCTCGGTGCCGGGCAGGGCTACCCGACCCTCGCCCAGGCGTTGGACGCGTTCCCCGATGCGCGCTTCAACATCGACATCAAGGACGAGGCGGCGGCGGAGCCGGCGGTCGCCGCCATCCTCGCCGCGAGGGCGACGGATCGCGTGCTGATCGGCTCGTTCAGCGGGCGGCGTCGGCTCGCCGCGGTGCGGCGCCTGCCCGGGGTGGCGACCTCGGTCTCGTCGGTCGGCGTCGCCGTCGCGATCGCCGCCGCGACGCTCGGACTGCACGGGATCGTGCGCCGGGCGCTGCACGGCGTCGACGCGATGCAGATCCCGTTGCGGGTGCTCGGGATGCCGACCACGACTCCGCGCGTCATCGCCGCGGTCCACGCTGCCGGGATCGAGATGCACATCTGGACCGTCAACGACCCCGCCGTCATGCGCCGGCTGCTCGACCGCGGCGTCGATGGGATCTTCACCGATCGCTGCGATCTCGCGATGGACGTGGTGCGCCGCCGCTCCTGATCCTTCGAGGTCGGACGGATCCGCTGTGAAAGCTCTGAAAAGGGCCATCGGCGGGCATGAACGGGACCAACCTCTGGTTGTACTTGAGTCGCGTCCCACCGGACGCGAGCACCACCAGCGCCAGGGAGGCCACACGATGGCAGATCGCAGCCTGCGCGGGATGCGACTCGGCTCGCAGAGCATGCAGAGCGAAGACGGAGTCGAGTTCTCGCCCCGTAAGAAAGTGACGTACCGCACGGAGGACGGCACGACCTTCGAGGTCGTCTTCGCCGCTGAGGCGGACGTGCCGGAGATCTGGGAGTCGCCGCGCACCGGGCAGGAGGGCCGCCTCGTCGACGACGCCGGCGAGCTCGTCGAGACGGAGCAGGTCGAGGCGAAGCCCGCTCGCACCCACTGGGACATGCTGCTCGAGCGCCGCACCCGCGCCGAGCTGGAGGAGCTCCTCGAGGAGCGTCTCCAGTACCTCCGTGCCCGCCGCGGGCAGGAGAAGGGCAAGAAGTCGGCGTAGCCGCCGCAGCTCAGCGCCGTCGGCGCCCGAATCGCACCGTGAAGGCGGCGAGGAGGGCGCCGAGGCCCAGCCCGGAGACCAGCCACTCGATCCCGCGCCCGTCGACCACAGCGGGCGTGATCGTGGTCGAGAGCGGCACGTCGTCGACCATGACGCCCGGCGTGTAGGTGGGCAGGCGGTCGTGCTCCGAGCCGTCGGGGTAGATGATCGCGCTCGTGCCGACGGTCGACACGTTGACGACCGTGCGGCCGAGCTCCCGGGCTCGGACGCGGGCGATCGCGAGCTGCTGCACGCTCTCGTCGGTGAACTGCCCGAAGTCGGCGTTGTTGGTCTGCGCGAAGACCACCTCGCCGCCCTCTCGCACGCCGTCGGTCATGATCTGGTCGTCGACGATGTCGAAGCAGATCGCGATCGAGGCGACGGCCTTGCCGACGTTCATCACGTCATCCGTCGTGCCCGGGGTGTACTCGCGCTGGATGAGGTCGACGAGGCCGGGGACGAGCGCGTGGAAGAACGCGCGCTCCGGCACGTACTCGCCGAACGGCACCGGATGCTTCTTGTCGTAATAGTCGGTCGGGCGCCCCGTCGTCGGGTCCCACATGAGCGAGGTGTTGTAGTACCGCGTGACGCCGTGCGAGGTGCGCTGGGTGATCGTGCCGCCGACGATCGGGGCGCCGGCGGCCCTGCCCACGGCATCCCAGTAGGCGGCGGCGCCGGCGTCCTCGAGCGGGTCGGCGTCGGAGGCGCCCTCAGGCCACACGACGACGTCCACGTGCTGGTCGTACAGCGGCTCGGTCTCCTTCACCTGCTTGAGCAGGTTGTCGCCGTAGTGCTTCGGCGGGTCGAAGTAGCCCGACTTCGTGTCGCCCTGGACGGCGCCGACGCGCAGCGTCCCGCTGATCGCGACCGGGAACGCCGGGATCGCGACGAGCACGACGGCGATCGCGGTCACGAGCGTCCAGCGGGTCGCCCATCCGGGCTCCGGTCGGAGCGCCGCGGGGCTACGGAAGGCACGGCCACGCCAGGGGCGCCGATGCCGCAGCCCCTCCTGGATCGCCGCGAGTCCCACCGCCGTCACGAACACCATGAGGAAGCTCACGCCGGAGACGCCGACCCACGGGAACAGCTCGGACAGCGCGCTGTCCGACTGCGAGAGCGCGACCCGGCCCCACGCGAAGCCGCCCCACGGCCAGACCGCGTGCACGGCCTCCCGCAGCGTCCAGAGCCCGCCGACGACGACGGGGATGAAGAGCAGTCGTGAGACGGCGCCCGGGAAGACGATCGGGAGCCAGCGGTAGGCGAGCGTGATGAGCATGCCGCCCGCGCCGCCCCAGAGGCCCTCGTAGAAGGTCAACGCCCCCCACGGCAGCGGACCGAGGAAGGTCGTCGCCCAGAAGACCTGCAGGCCCATGAACGAGGCGTTGAACACGAAGCCGACGAGGAAAGCCGAGCCGAGCCGGCGGCCCTGCTGCACCAGCAGGGCGAGCCCGATGCCGAGGAACGCCAGCGGCCAGACGTCGACGTCCGGGAAGGCGCCGTCGAGGATCGGCCCGGCCGCGAGGGCGACGACGATCGCATAGCCGAGCGGGAGTGCCGGGCGGGTGCTCGCCGGCGCGGTCTCGAGGACGGGAGCCGGACGCACCGGCTCAGCATAGGCGGGCACCTATGCGACCGCGCTGTACGCGACGATGCCCCGGCGGATGCCGTCGATCGCCGTGCGCGCGGTGCGGCCGAGCGGCCCGTCGGCCACGATCGAAAGCTGGTCGAGCAGGTCGATCGCCTGCTTCATCCAGCGCACGAAGTCGCCGGCGGCGAGGTCGGCATCCCGCAGCACCGCGTCGAGCTGAGCGCCCTGCGCCCAGCGGAAGGTCGCGAGCGCGATGCCGGTCGAGGGCGGGTCGCTGTCGGGGAGCCGGTGCTCCTCCTCGAGCGCGCTCAGCCGCTCCCAGATCGCCTCCGTCGCCTCCAGCGCGGCGCGGAACGGACCGCGCGGCAGCCCCCGCTCCCCCACCTCCTCGCGCTCGCGCCGCGGCTCGAACACGAGGCAGCTCGCGAGCGCGGCGAGGGCGGGGGCGTCCAGCCGCTCCCAGAGGCCCGCCCGCAGGCACTCGGCGACGAGCAGGTCGCGCTCGCCGTAGATCCGCCGCAGAGCCCGGCCAGGGCCGGCGACGCCGAGCCGGCCGTGCTCGTCGCGTTCGAGGTAGCCGAGCTCCATGAGCACCTCGCTCACCCGGTCGAACACCTGCGCGACGGCGCCCGTGCGGCCGCGGATCTGTCCGGCGAGCTGATCGTGCTCGCGCTTCAGGCGCCACCAGCGCTCCGCCCAGCGAGCGTGCGCCTCGCGGTCGTTGCAGGCATGGCAGGGGTGCTGCTTCATCCGCCGTCGCAACTCGGCGATCCGCCGCTGGCGCTTCTCGCGATCAGCTCTCGACTCGTTGCCGAACTCGCCGCGCCGCCCCTCCGCGCGCTGGTTCTTCCGTTCCAGGTCGCTCAGCTCCCGGCGGAGCGTCGCGTACTCGGCGAAGTCGCCGAGGTGGCAGCTCATCGCCTCGGCGTAGGCCTCCAACGAGGTCTCCTGCTCGCGCAGGCGCCGGGCGAGGTCGACGACGGCGCGGTCGGCCTGGAACTGCGCGAACGAGCTCTCCAGGATCTCGCGTGTGCGCTCGCGTCCGAACTGCTCGATGAGGTTGACGGCCATGTTGTAGGTCGGTCGGAAGCTCGACACGAGCGGATAGCTGCGGCGGGAGGCCAGCGACGCGACCGCCGCCGGGTCGAGGCCCCCCGACCACTGGATGACGGCGTGCCCCTCCACGTCGATCCCGCGTCGCCCGGCCCGGCCGGTCAGCTGGGTGTACTCCCCCGGCGTGATCGGCACGCGGGCCTCGCCGTTGAACTTCTCCAGCTTCTCCAGGACGACCGTCCGAGCCGGCATGTTGACGCCGAGAGCGAGGGTCTCGGTCGCGAAGACGACCTTGAGGAGCTTGCGCTGGAACAGCTCCTCGATCACCTCCTTGAACGCCGGCAGCAGGCCGGCATGGTGGGCGGCGATGCCGCGCTCGAGGCCCTCCAGCCAGCTCCAGTAGCCGAGGACGCCGAGATCGGAGTCCGGGATCGCACGGCAGCGCTCCTCCACGAGGTCGCGGATCTCGTCGCGCTCCCACTTCTCGGTGAGCCGGATGCCGGAGCGCATGACCTGCGTGACCGCGGCGTCGCATCCTGCGCGGCTGAACACGAAGAAGATCGCCGGGAGCAGGTGGCGCGACTCGAGGAGCGCGACGACGTCCTGGCGGTCCATGCGTTCGCCGCCGGCACCCTGCCATCCCCCGCGGCTGCCCTCGGATCCGATGCCGCCGGCCCCCTTGCGGTGGTGCCGCCCCGCGTGCGGGCCGCGATAGGTCGAGGCCCCGCGGCCGCCGGCCTGCGCCAGCCGGGTGAGCTCCGGGTTGACGCGGTTCGCCGCGATCGCCCCGGAGTCGTCGAACAGGTCCATGAGCTTCGTGCGCACGAGCACGTGCTGCTCGAGCGGCACGGGACGCTCCTCGGACACCACGACGTCGGTGTCGCCCCGGACGGCCTGCAGCCAGTCGCCGAACTCCTCCGCGTTGGAGACCGTGGCGCTGAGCGAGACCAGCCGCACCTCGCGCGGGAGGTGGATGATGACCTCCTCCCACACCGCGCCGCGGAAGCGGTCGGCGAGGTAGTGCACCTCGTCCATGACGACGTAGGCGAGGTCCTTCAGCAGCGGCGACTCGGCGTAGAGCATGTTGCGCAGCACCTCGGTCGTCATGACGACGACGCGGGCCCCGCTGTTGAGGTTGGTGTCGCCGGTCAGCAGGCCCACGGCATCCGCGCCGTGCTCGGCCGCGAACTCCGCGTACTTCTGGTTGCTGAGGGCCTTGATCGGCGTCGTGTAGAACACCTTCGCCCGCGGGTCGGCGAGCGCGAGATGGACGGCGAACTCGGCGACGATCGTCTTGCCCGCCCCCGTCGGCGCCGCCACGAGCACGCCCCGGCCGTCCTCGAGGGCTCGGCAGGCCTCGAGCTGGAACGGGTCCAGGTCGAACTCCTGCCGCTCGCGGAACACCTCGAGCTCGGGAGCGCGGCGTCGCGCCTGGGCGGCGGCGTACCGCTCGGCGGGCGAGAGGGTCGTCACCCCTCCATCATCCAACGGCGGCACGGGCGGCGCCCGCAGACCCGCTCAGGCGACGACGGGGTCGAGCTGGGAGGCGCGGCGCGCGGCGGCGCGGTCGTGCAGGAACGCCACCCCGACGGAGCCGAAGTACAGCACGACCATCGGCGCGGCCAGCAGCAGCATCGAGGCGACGTCCGCGGCGGGCGTGGCGATCGCGGTGAAGACCGTGATCGCCAGGATCGCCCAGCGCCATCCCTTGAGGATCTGCTTGGCCGTGAGGATGCCCATGAAGTTCAGCAGCACGAGGAACACCGGCAGCTCGAACGCGATGCCGACGACGATCACGAGCTTGAGCACGAAGTCGAGGTAGTAGGTGGCGTCATAGAAGCTCGCCGAACCCTCGGGCACGAAGCTCGCCATGAGCTCGACCATGTGCGGGAAGACGAGGAACCCGGTCGCGCTGCCGATGAGGAACAGCGGGATCGCCGTGAAGACGAAGCCGAGCACGTACCTCTTCTCGCGGCTGGTGAGGCCCGGCACGAGGAAGGCGAAGATCTGGTACAGCCAGACCGGGCTCGACACCACGAAGCCCGCGACGAGCGCGATCTGCATGTGCACGTCGAACGCGCCCGTGATGCTCGTGAAGTTGATGATCGCCTGGTGGTTCTTGGCGACCTGCTTGATCGGCGCCTCGAGCACCGGCCACAGCGGGTCGTAGAGGAACCAGCCGGCGATCGCGCCGAGGATCACCCCCGCGGCGGCGCGGAACAGACGCTTGCGCAGCTCCACGAGGTGCTGCCCGAGCGTCATCCGCGCCTCGGGGTTGCGCGGTCGCCGCTGACGTGCGGCCATCGCGTTACTTCGAGGTCGTGTCGGCGCTCGACGACGTCGATGTCGCCGGGGCCGCCTCGGACTTCGTGGTGCCGTCGGCGGCCTGGTCGCCCTCGGCCTTGGCGTCGTCGTTGGTCTTCATCTCGTTGCGGAAGATCTTCATCGACTGGCCGACGCTCTTGGCGAGCGCGGGGAGACGCGTGGCACCGAAGATCAGCAGGATCACGGCGATGATGAGGATGAGGTGCGGCCACCCGAAGGCGTTGCCGAAAATGCCCATGATGGGGCTCCCGTTCTTCTGCGCTGAAGGCTCAGTCTAAGTCAGGGTACCCGCATCGGCAGCGCGAAGAGGGGCCGAAACTATCGTTCGAGATCACGATATCGTTGCGCTCCCGCGCGCGCCCACTCGGCGACCGCCGCGCGAGCGCTCTCCGGGCCGACGACGGTCATGACGCCGGACATGCGGGTGACCAGGCGTTTCAGCCCGTGGTAGTGCGAGACACGCAGGGTCGTGCGCACCCGTCCGTCGTGCTCCGTCGAGGTCGCGCCGTCGGGGATGAAGTCCGCGATGAGCGGGACCGCGGAGGCGGCGACATCGATCGTCACCTCGAGGTCCTTCGGGGAGGGCTCGAACAGCCGGTCCGGCAGGCGCACCTCGGACGCGTGGTGCTCGATCGGGAGCTCGGTGATCTGCGTCTCCGAGATCCGGTCGAGACGGAAGGTGCGCACCGCCTCGCGCAGGTGGCACCACCCGCGCAGGTACCAGTCCTCGTCGAAGGACTCGACCCGCAGCGGGTCGACGTTGCGCCGCTCCTTCTGTCCCGAGGCGTTGAGGTAGACGAGGTCCAACTGCACGCCGCGGTCGACCGCCTCGCGGATGAGGGCGAGCGCGGATGCGATGGCCGGGTCGGCCTCCACCCCCACCGCCGCAGGCGTCGCGGAGGCACCCGCGCTGAGTTTGCCGGTCAGGCCCGCGAGGGTCGCGCTGCCCGCGTTCTCGGGCAGTGAGGCGAGGTACTGCAGGCCTGCGATGAGCGCCGCCGCCTCGCGTGCCGAGAAGCGCGGCGCGTCGTCGATCGCGACGAGGTGGGTCAGCTGGATCTCGTCGCGCAGCTCGAAGGCGTCCCAGTCGATGTCGAAGAGGTC
>Ga0153956_1003171_pt1 | contig 10907 bp, 16 predicted proteins | sample TSFL040MetaG_FD_104704 | JGI IMG/M metagenome (GOLD analysis project Ga0153956, IMG submission 104704) | Attine ant fungus gardens microbial communities from Florida, USA - TSFL040 MetaG | ecosystem: Host-associated > Fungi > Mycelium > Unclassified | place: USA: Florida, Wekiwa Springs...
CGTCAACGCGGGGCATCCGTGTTGTCCTCTCTTGTTGGGCGGGTCTGTTGCCAAGACCCGTGCCCGGTGCTGCCGGCTCGTAGCGCGCACCGGGCACGGGAGCCTATTGGAGCCGAATCCCCGGCTTGAGGGTCGGGTACTTCTGCACGAGCGCGAGCCACGATCCGTAGACGTCGCTCAGCCGCCCGGCGTGCCATCGGGCGTTGCGCTCGGCAACGTTCAGCGAGTCGGCCAGCGCCTCCGCCTGTGCGCGCACGCGGTTGAACTCGCGGAGCAGGTCGCGGCTCACGTTGTCGTCGTCGGCGGCTGTTTGGAACCGGGTGCGCATATCGGCGATGACCGCGACAGCATCGCTCGCCAGCCGGTCGCCCTTGTCGGCGTCCGCGCGCGCAGCGGCGACCACGCCGCGCTCGTACTCGGCAACCCGATCGAAGACCTCTCGGTCGACGCGCTCGACATTCTCACGCTCAGCAGCGGTGTTGTCGTACTTGAGGTTCCGGGCCGCGATCCGCACGTCGTGCGGGTTCACGCCGCTCACCGCAGGCCTCGATCCGTGTTCGCGTTGAGGACGGCGCGGAGACGGGCGCGGTTCGCCTCGCGGCGCTCCTGCGCGTCGAGTGCGGCGACCAGCGCGTCCTCCGCGGCAGCGATCTCGTCGCGCAAGGCACGGGCGAGTTCACCCCAGCCAGCGCTGCGGTTGGTGACCTGCTGGCTGATCGCGGAGGCGGCGTGATGCTCGGGGTAGGGCGGCAGGTCAGGTTGTGGTCGAGCCTGGATTCGGGCCATCGGTCGGCCCGTGACGAGGCTGATCGGTGTGCTCATCGGTTCTCCTTCTGAATGGCGAGGCCGGGGCCACGCGTCGGTGTCGGTTCAATCAGGTCGGGGTGGTCGGGCGGGAGCACGCCACGCGCCGCGAGGTACTGCGCCAACGCGGCTCGCACGAGCGACGCCTTCGACACACCCGCGGCGATCACCAGTTCGTTCATGGCGTGGTCGAGTTCGGGCGTGATCTTGGTGTCAAGCCGCACGAGATCGCGCGGCTGGGATCCGTGCCGGTTACGAGTAATGCTCATGACACTATTCAACCGTGTTTATGGGTCGCGCCGCTCGAAATGAAGCCGCGACCAATCTCCATACCGACTCTCGACATTCCTCGGGGGCGTCGGAATGAGGGCGAGCGCGACGATAGAGCGCATGACTCAGCGCGACTACGACAACACGGCCACCGAGTACGGCGGCGTCCGCGACAACCGGCGGAACCCGCTCACCGGACGTCCCACCCCGCGATCCGCGGGACAGCAGGCGGCCGACCTACGTCGCGCCGGAGCGCGCCCCGAGCAGGTGAAGACCTCTACGCCGACAGGGCAGCGGCTCGCCTGACGGCAGAACTGAACTCGGCTCGGCGCGTGCCGAAGTTGAGCGACTGCGGGCTCGGATGGTGCGTCTCGATGACGACCGGGCCGGGGCCGTCGAAGAGCCCCGCGACGTATCGCCGCCAGCCCTGCCGCGCGTAGTCGCCGCACAAGACGACCGTGTCCAGGCGCGGGAGCAGGTCGATCAGATAGCGCAGTTGCACCGCGCCGTCCGCGAGTTCAAGCGGGGTCGGCTTCACGGATGCTGCGCCGAGATACCACGGCACGATGTTCGCGTGGAGGCAACCCTCGACAAGTCCCGCGTCCATCCGCGCCCGCCAGAGGTTCGCTGCTGTCTGGTCGTTGTTGTCGGCCGATAGGAAACCGGAACCCTTTGCGGCAGCCGCTCGCGGGCCGGGCGCTTCGAGCACGAACAGCACGCGAGTCTCCGTCGCGGCGTCAGTCGGATCGAACGCGGGCGCGTCTCTGCCCCGGATCGAGAGGTCACCTACGTAGTCCCGCAGGGTCGCGAGAGTGGGCGAGGAGCGCCAGAGGTCGCGGCGCTCGGCTACCGCCTCGGGATCGCGCAGCGAGCGGGGTCGGGAGGCATCCACCTGAAAAAAGGTATTGATATCCCGTGGACTCACAGCCCCCGACACGCCGACGGTGGATAGGTGCCCGCCACCGAACTCCCACCGCGCCGCATGGCGTTCGGGCGACGAGTGCGAGAACTTCGGCTACAAGAGCAGCCCAAACTGACGCAGGAGGCCCTGGCGCATCGAGTCGGCCTGGATCGCTCCTACGTCGGGCAGATCGAGCGCGGCGAGAAGAACATCACCTTGGACAACATCTTCCGCATCGCAGATGCACTTGATGTCGAGGTTCGGGACTTGTTCTAGCCCGGCCGGAAACCGGCTGCGCTGGTCGCAAACATCCCGGCGGAAATCCCGGCCACCGCGCCTCGCCGGGGTGATCCGAAGGTGCCCAAATCAGACCGGCGCTTCCTCCGCCAGCGAGCCGAGAACGCCCGAAATCACTGTGAACGGCGGCTCTCTGCGGCCCGGCGCGGTTCACGTCGGCGCGTCTCGGTCGCGGCTTCGGGAAGGTCTTCCAAACTGATTACGCGGGTTCGATTCCCGTCATCCCCTCCGAGTAACTGCGGGAGCTGGCGCTTCGCGTAGGCATGAAGTTCACCGTCGAGCGTCACCATTCCCGCGTAGGGTGCGACGCTAGCTGCTCGGTCTCTGACGTCCGTCGGACACGACGCGTTCGACATGCTCGCGCTCGCTCCGGGGTCGAGGACCACGTGCACGCACATGTACGACGCAGCGGCTTCACCGGTGAGCCCCTGCCCGCCAGTGCCGACCTGAAGCATTGCGATATCCAGTTCGACCGTCGAGTGAACAGGGTCCACAGAGTACGCAACACTGCTCGGGCCCCATTCGGCCCATGGGCCGTAGTGCCACGTCGGTGCAATGACGTTGCCCGTCCCCGTGCCCGTTTGTGTCTTCTTCTCGAAATCCTCGATCCACTTCGAGGCCGACTCCCGGCCGGATGAGTTGGGCAGCTGGTCCACGATGACCTGCGCAGTGTCGCGGACTTTGCTCGTCGGGGTGGGTACGCATCCCGCGAGAGCAACGGAGATGAACGCCACCAGTACCGCGATCACCGCCCCGCGAGGATGCCTCATGCAGGCAATCTATGCCGTCAACTGCAAAAGCCCCGCAAGGCCTTGACGCGATCGTCTCTCGAACGCCCCTTACCTCGGCGCCCGTCAGTCCCGCCCCGCGGCCCGATCGGCGAGCGCCTGCAGGGTCGCCGGGAGCCGTCCGGCCCCGAAGTCGTAGTAGCGCGCCCAGGTCGGGGTGATCGAGATCCGCACCATCTGCGGGTACATGCCCCGCACGGCCGCCTCGAAGCCCGCGATCTCGTCCGGCCGCATCGTCTTGCGGGCCGCATCGATGTACTCGGTCGGGATGCCGTCCACGGTCTCCGTCTCGGCGACGCCGCGCAGGAGCAGCGATCTCGCATCGGCCGGGCTCGCGCCGACGTCGATCGTCACCGCGACCTGCGGTCGCTCGCGGATCGCCCGTCCCTTCGGCGAGGTGGTCGAGGTGCACACGACGATGCGCGTCCCGGTCCACAGGAACCCGATCGGGATGACGCGCGGCGTCCCGTCCCGGCCTTCGTAGGCGAGGCGGAGCAGCGCCGCCGACGTCAGCAGCTCCTGCGCTCCCGGCTCCCGCAGCTCGCGCTCGATCTCGTCGCTCTGCACGGCTTCCCCCCATCGGATGCGGACGCGACCACGCTACGACGTCACCCCTCCCACTGCCGCCACAGCGTCAGCAGCACCGCGTTGAGCACGATGAGCGCCGCGTCGACGATCGCGAGCACCGGCGCCACGAAGACGAGCGCGACCGCTCCCCCGAGCAGGATCACGAGCTCCAGCGGGATGCGCCCGGCCGCAGCCAGCCGCCGGCGCGCACGCGGTGCGGCCCAGCGACCCCACACCACGACGACGATCGTCACCGCGACCACGGCCGCGACGATCCCGATCGGGAGGCCGAGCAGCACGAGCGCGGTGGCGGCATAGGCGGCGAGCGCCGCCAGCTCGAGGAGGAACTTCAGGACGAGGTTTGCGGCGCGCATCGGCGCTCATGCTAGGGCGCCGGAGCCGTGGGGAGCTTTCGGGGCCACCCCGGCGCGGGGGATCCGTCGGGGTGGCCGGCCGCGCAGCATCGTGCGAATGGCCCGATGGTCCGCCCGGCGACGGGAGCGGCTCACGCCTTCTCCCCCTGCATTGCCGGAGCGCGCCCAGGCTCCGCCTCAGGCGCGTGGCGTCGCTCGGCTAGCGTCGGGGCATGGCCCACGCCGAGAAGCGCATCATCGTCCCGCGACCGGGCCCCGAGGTCTTCGCCTTCCTGAGCGACATCGCGAACATGCCGACGTGGATCCCCGCCGTGCAGCGCCTGGATCTGGTGAGCGGCACCGCAGGAGCGGCCGGCGCCGAGTACGCGGCCGTCGTCGACGTCGGCGGCAGCATCCGGAGCGGCCGCCTCACGATCGTGCGCCTCGACCCGCCCACGGGCATCGGCATCCGGATCTCGGCCTCGCCCATCCGCATCGAGGGCACGGTCGCGATCGACGATCACGGCGACGCCAGCGATGTGGCGGTCGTGCTCGACGCGCCGACCGGCGGGCTGCTCCGCCTCATGGACGGCCAGATCGCCCAGGCCCTGGAGGGCGCGCTCGAGGAGCTGCCACGACTTGCGGACGCGATGCCCTAGCGGGTCGAGGCCGCGCTACACGGAGGCCTGCGCCAGGCGAGCACGGCGCCTCCCGGCTCAGTACCAGTAGGGCACGTGCGAGGTCTCGAACGCCCACGCCGCACAGGGCGAGCCGTAGCGACCGCTGATGTAGGACAGACCCCAGTCGATCTGGGTGTTCGCGTTCGTGCGCCAGTCGGCGCCGGCCGACGCCATCTTGCTCCCGGGGAGCGCCTGCGGGATGCCGTAGGCGCCGCTCGAGACGTTGTAGGCGTTGGCGCGCCATCCCGACTCCATGTTCCAGAGCGAGACGAGGCAGTCGAACTGGTCGTCGCCCCAGCCGTAGCGGGCGATCGCCTGCTGCGCGTACGCCTTCGCCGCGGCGACGTCCACGACGACGCCCGAGGTGTCGATCGTCTCCACGCCCCCGCCCGATGAGCCGGACTTCTCGGCCGCGGCCTGCCTCGCCGCGGCCTCGGCGTCGTACTGCTGCTGCAGCGCCTGCGCCTGCCCGCCGAGCGCGGCAGCCTGCTGGGTGAGGGTCGCGAGCTGCTGCTGACCGGCGGCGAGCTTCGCCTGGGCCGCGGTCTGCGCCGCCTGTGCGGCCTGGAGCTTGCTGTCGGCATCCGCCTTGAGAGCGGTCCGAGCCTTCTCGGCGCTACTCGCCTGCGCGCGGAGGGAGGTGACGAGGTTCTGCTTCTGCCGGGCGGTCGTCTCCAGGTCGGAGCTGCGCCGGCCGAGCTGGTTGAGGGAGCTCAGCTTGCCGAGAAGATCGCTCGACCCCCCGCTGGTGGCGAGCAGCTGCGCGGTGAGGTCGTTGCCGCCGCCGAGACGGTCGAGCTGCACCTCGGTGCCGACGAAACGCGCGGTCGCCGCGGCGGCCTGCGTCTTGGCGGTCGCGAGCTGGGTGCTCAGTGCCGTGAGGTTCGCCTCCGCCGCGTCGAGGGCGTTCTGCGCCTCGGTCGCGGCGTAGGCGGCCTTCAGCTCCGCGGCTCCGGCCGCATCCAGCTCCGATTGGAGCTGCACGGTCGCGGACTGGATGACCTTCAGCTCCGCCTGCGCGGCGGCGGCGTTGCTCTTCGCCGCCTGCACCTGCGCCCAGCTCGGAGCGTCGTCGGCACGGGCCGGAGCGGCGATGCCGACGATCAGGGCGAGCGCCACCGCGAGCGCACCGCCGACCGCGGACGCACTCGTGCCCAGACGCGACTTCTCCCCCACAATTCACATTCTCCCCACAAGTCACGGGCTGCGGCAAGCAGTCGGCCGCCGCGCGGGTGACAGTGAGGCCAGCCTCACCTGCCTGAGGGGAGCCTTGTCTTGCTTGCGGAACAGCGCCGGGCGCGGGAGCGTTGAGGCACAACGAGGAGGCAGCAATGACCGATGTGAAGTCCGTTCCCCTGACCGGTGTCGACGCCGACGTGGCGGCCGGCGTGGCCCAGTTCCTCACCCCCGTGGTCCTCGACCTGCAGGCGCTCGCGGTCGACGGCAAGCAAGCGCACTGGCACGTGCGCGGCGCCAACTTCCAGGCCGTGCACGAGCTGCTCGACGTGGTCGTCGACCACGCGCAGGACTACGCCGACACGGCCGCCGAGCGCGTCGTCGCCCTGGGGCTGCCGATCGACGCCCGCATCCGGACCGTCGCGGCGAAGACCACCACGCCGGCGCTCGAGGAGGGATTCCAGCAGTCCGATCAGACGATCGCCCAGGTGATCGCCCAGATCGACGCGGTCCTCAGCACGGTGCGCACCGCCGTCGAGGAGCTCGGCGAGCTCGACCAGGTGAGCCAGGATGTCGCGATCGAGATCGCGCGCGGGCTCGACAAGGACCGCTGGTTCCTCTTCGCCCACCTCGCCGCGTAAGCAGTCCCGCCGGTTGAGCCTGTCGAAACCGCCCCGCGGCTGATTTCGACAGGCTCCGCTGATTTCGACAGGCTCAATCGGCGAGGCGCTTCATCTCCTCCGCGAGCGCCGGGTGCGCGTAGGGCCCCTCCCCGTCGAGCGCGGAGATGACCGTCTCCCGCACCTCCGGAGCCTTGTTCTGGCTGAGCTTGAGCCGCGCGTCGAAGCGGGTCGCCTTCAGACGCAGGCCGACCGTGCCGCGGGCGATCCGGCGCATCCGCTCCGGATCCTCGTCGAGCGAGTGCGGGTGCAGCATGTGCTGCTCGAAGTGGTCGGTGAGCCGCCCCAGCACCGCGAAGTTCTCCTCCTCGGAGAGGATCTCGGGCGTGCCGTAGAGATGCGCCGTGACGTGGTTCCAGGTCGGGACGATGTCGCCCTCCGCGTACCAGCTCGGCGAGACGTAGCCGTGCGGACCCTGCACGATGACGAGCATCTCGCGCTCCCCCAGCTCGTGCAGCTCCTCGTCGGGCCGCCCGAAGTGGCTGACGATCGTGATGCCCTCGGCATCCTCCTCGAGCAGCGTCGGGTAGTGCGAGGCGACGAGCCCGTGCGAGGTCGTCGACACGTAGCTCGCCCACGGGTTCTCGCGGATGAGGCGCTTGACGACGTCCTCGTCCTCGGTGATGTAGTGCGGCGTCCGTCTCATGCCGGCATCATGCCTGGTCCGTCGGGCACCAGTAGAGCTTGCGCCCACCGAGCTCCTGCATCGCGATCGGGGTGCCGCACACCCGGCACGGCTCGCCGGTGCGGTGGTACACCCAGTGCCGATCCGCACGGTTCGCCATCGCCTTGCGGAGATCCTCCTCGCCGAGGTCGTCCATCGTGAGCATCTGCCCGGTGTCGACGCCGATGCGCATGAGGTGCACCCAGTCGCGCCAGAGGCCGCGCACGATCTCCTCGGGCAGCTCCTTGCCGGGGATGAACGGGCTCAGCCGCGCACGGAACAGGAGCTCCGCGCGGTAGACGTTGCCGATCCCGCTGACGACCGCCTGGTCCATGAGCAGCAGCGCGATGGCGACGTTCTTCTTGCGCACGGCCGTGACGAAGCGCTCTTCGTTGGCGGCCTCGTCGCCGACCATCGGATCGGGGCCCAGCTTGTCGATCTGCGCCTGCGCCTGCTCCGGGGTGTCGACCTCGCACACGGTGGGACCGCGCAGATCCCCCACGGCGGTCGGGGTCAGCAGCCGCACCCGCACCTGGCCGACGGGCTCCGGCGGCCACTCGTCCGCAGGCTCCTCGAGCTTCTCCTGCTCGCTCATCCGGAGCCGTGCGCGCCGCGGGGCGCCCATCGACCACGGCGAGTCCTCGTAGGCGGCGAGGTCGGTGCCGCGCTGGTTGGTCTGGCCCATCCGCCCGTTCGCGGATGCCGTGGTCGCGTCGACCGTGATGTCGCCCGCGAAGTCCCACGCCCCGTACAGGCCGAGGTGCACACGGAGGAACAGCTGGTGGTCGAACTGCAGGAACATCTGCTTGCCGACCGCGAAGGCGTCGACGATCGCGTGCCCGTCGAGCTGCGCCGCACCGGCCGCGAACCGCCCCTGCGGCGAGCTCACCGCCACCGGGACGCCCACGAAGTGCCGCGCGAACTGGCGCGCGATCCGATGGATGCTGTGGCCCTCGGGCATGGTCGCTCCCTGCTCCTACCCCGCGCTCGGGTACACGTCGATCGGGTGGCCCGCGATCGCGCCGGTCAGCTCGTACTCGCGCAGCTGCGCGATGCGACGCGCATGCCGCTCCTCGCCGCTGAACGGCTCGGTGATGAAGGCGTCGACGAGCGCGAGCGCCACCTCGGCGGTGTGCTGACGCGCGCCGATCGCGATGAGGTTCGCGTCGTTGTGCTGGCGTGCGAGCAGCGCGGTGTCGTGGTTCCAGACGAGCGCCGCCCGGGCTCCGCGCACCTTGTTGGCGGCCATCTGCTCCCCGTTGCCCGAGCCGCCGAAGACGACGCCGAGCGCCTCGACCCCGTTCGCCTGGTCGTTCACGACGGCGAGCGCGGTGTTGATGCAGAAGCTCGGGTAGTCGTCGAGGGGGTCGTAGCTCTGCGGGCCGTGATCGATCACCTCGTGCCCCGCATCCCGCAGGTGCTGCTGCAGGTCGCGGCTGAACTCGAGGCCGGCGTGGTCCGTTCCGACGTGGATGCGCATGGTCACCAACCTAGGGCGGCGCTCACGCCGCCCAGTACCCGGCGGAGCACAGCAGCCGAACCTCGTCGTCGGCATCCGCCGGCGGCTCGATCGCGGGTGGGAAGACGCCCCACTGCCGCCACTCGTCGGCGTGCGGCATGACGTAGGCGTTCAGCTCGTCGATGAGCTCGGGCGAGAGGTGCACGTCGAGTCCCAGCAGATGGCCGATGAGCCACGCCTGGAAGGCGCGGTACATCGCGAGGTGGGTCAGCGCCTCGCGCAGCGGGTAGTCGCCGTAGCTGAAGTGCACGACCGCGTCGGGGTCCAGTTCGCCGGATGCCGCGAGCACCGCCGCGGCGCGGGTGCGGCGGTACGCCTCGAGGACGTCCTCCTCGGCGAGCACGCCCTCCCAGCGGTCGCCAAGCTCGTCGAGGGTGCGGCCGGCGAGCATGTCGGGCACGAACGCCTCGTCGTGTGCGTGGACGAGCACGATCTGCCCGACGGTCGGATGCTCGAAGCGCCCGGTCCAGCCGTCGGGAGCCGGCACGGCGAGCTGCTCGGGCGTGAGCCGCTCGATGACGCCGGCGATCGCGCCGTCGGCACGGAGGAAGAGGTCCTGCTCGGGGAATCTCGTCATGCCCGGAAGCTAGCAGGGGCCGATGACACTCTTGTCCGGCCGCGGGCCGCGCGGGATGATCGGGTGACAACGCTATTGCGAGGTCGCGATGAACGCTCGAACCGACGTCCCCCAGCTGATGCCGACCCTCTCGGCCGGGCGGCACCGCTCCCCGAAGCGCGGCGCGTGCTTCATGGAGTTCGCCTCCTTCCTGGCCGGCGAGCGCTGGAGCGACCACCCGCGCTGCACCGATCCGACGCTCGCCGCGCTCGCGCGCGCCGTGAACGACACGATCGGCGACGCCGGGCGCGGCGACCTCGTGCCGGAGATCCCGCGGGTGATCGGCCTGCGCGGCGACGACGCCCGGCTCGGGCTGATCGTCGCACTGCGCGCCGCCGGCTGCGCGCTCCCGGTGTCGAGCATGGAGCGGCAGCGCGCGCTCGCCGTCGCGGTGCTCGCGACGCTCGAGGCCCTCGCCGAGAACGGCATCAACGAGCCCGGCCCGCGCGAGGACGCCCTGCACGCCCTCGCCGAGACCCCGGATGCCGCGGCCTGGGCCGCCGGGCACCTCGCCGTCTGGCAGGTGCGCGCGGCCGAGCTCGTGCGGCACGGCTGCGACGCGATCGTCCGCGCCGCCGCGATCGGCATCGCACAGGCGTGCATCGAGGATGCGGACGCGCGGCTCGCCGCGATGCTGCGCGCGGCCGTCGGCGACGCCGAGGTGTTCCTCGGTCGCGTCCCGAGCGCACCGATGTCGGAGGCCGCGCCCGCGCCCCTCCCCGTTCGACACCCGGTCCCGGCCTCCTGACCCCGTATCGAGTGGCCGATTTCCGCCCTTCCGACTCGGATGAAGGGCGGAAATCGGCCACTCGATGCGGTGACGGTTCGGGAGCGGGGGACGGCGGAGGAGCCGCGGCCCCGCAGGATGAGCACGCGGGATCTAGGCTGTTCCGGTGCCTGGACTGAACCTGACGCGACTCGAGGCGGAGGAGCGCAGCTCGCTCGTCCAGGTCGAGTCCTACGACATCCATCTCGACCTCACGACCGGGCCGGAGCGCTTCCGCTCGATCACGACCGTGCGGTTCTCGGCGAAGGACGGCGCGAGCACCTTCATCGACGCGATCACGGCTGAGCTGCTCGGCGTGCGCCTCAACGGCGAGGAGCTCGACCCCGCACAGGTGTCGGACGGCATCCGCATCCAGCTGCCCGTGCTCCGGGAGCAGAACGAGCTCACCGTCACGGCCGACTTCGCCTACGTCAACACCGGTCAGGGCCTGCACCGCTTCGAGGACCCGGCCGACGGCCAGGTGTACCTGTACTCCCAGTTCGAGGTGCCCGACAGCCGCCGCGTCTTCGCGGTCTTCGAGCAGCCCGACCTCAAGGCCACCTTCCGCTTCACGGTCACCGCGCCCGAGGCCTGGACCGTCGTCAGCAACGAACCCACTCCGGAGCCGACCCCCGCACACGCGGGCGCCCGCACCTTCGCCTTCGCGACCACGCCGCGCCTGAGCAGCTACGTGACCGCCGTCATCGCCGGACCGTACGAATCGGTGCACGACGAGTACCGCGCGCCCGACGGCCGTGTCATCCCGCTCGGCATCTACGTGCGCGCCTCGCTCGTCGAGTACCTCGACGCCGACTACCTCTTCGAC